>VFSW01004404.1_pt1 | contig 21031 bp, 26 predicted proteins | sample 5358111 | NCBI WGS metagenome assembly VFSW01 (sample SAMN11554181, study PRJNA540505) | mine drainage metagenome | isolation source: sediment from site ElyBrook_90M | place: USA: Ely Copper Mine, Vershire, VT | collected 2017
AATATATATTCAATATTACACATAAATGGTGAAAGTTTTTTCTCAAACTCATTCCTACAGTAGGGACAATCCCATCACAGCCATAGTAATTGATGATGACAAGGACACAGTATCTGTACTGTCTGATTTTTTGCAGATAAAAGGTATCAAAGTAATTGGAAAGGGATATGATGGATTAGAGGCAGTTGAAATTTACAAGAAGCTCAAGCCAGATGCCGTATTTCTAGACGTCATGATGGAAACATATGATGGATTATATGCATTAGAGAAAATTAGAGAAATTCATCCGGATGCCCTTGTTATAATGGTAACAGCCTACTTGACAAACGACACCCATGAGAAATTACTCGATCTTAATGCATCTGCCATACTTTACAAACCCTATGATATTAACGAGATAATGCATACTCTGGATAAACTACGCACCATCAGTGTGATTTCATAAATGAAACAAGAGTTATTTGAGGATCTTGCATCTCAAAAGATACTTCTCAAAGAGATGAATTCTGAGCTCAAGAAACGTGTTGATAGCTTGGAAACAGATACGGTAAATCTTGAGCAGGATGTTTTAGAGAAAAAAAAGATAATTGATGAACTTCGTGAAGACAAGAAAGTTTTAGCTGGCTTACTAAGGAGCGAACCACGTAAAAATAAGATTTTACGAAATGTGACAATAGTAGTTGCGCTCGGACTTGCAGTCTTCATCTTTATTTCATATGTGCCAAGTGATTTACAGTCATTTTACAATTCTGACAACGCGCCGCTCAAAACACAATACTTGGTACAAAACCTAAAAAGTAATACGGTTGACACATGGAAACCTTGGCATCTTGTAAGCAATCAAGCTCTTAATATCAACATAGTAAATGCAGACAAGGTTTCAAAAGAAAAGATAGCTGCCATCAAAGATGCAATACTCTCAGAAGAATCTGTGAAAATAGACAATTCTTTGGTTGGTAGGGGACCAGTTGGCACTGTTTCAGTATATTACAAAGGATGGCAAGGTGCAATTCAAGACATGCAAACTGAAAAGACATTATTTCACATACCAACCAAGTTCAACATAATTGAATCCCCAACTGAAGAAGGAGACATTACAATAGTTCTCACCAGTCTTGAAGATCCAGATGGGTTTTCAGGGTACACTAAAAATATCACAGACGGACAGGAGACACTAAAATCATCAATAACAATTTACGATGTAGACAACCTTTCACCTGGACGACTTGGTGCCATAGTAAGACATGAATTTGGTCATGCACTGGGATTGGGACATTCTACTGATGAGGAAGACTTGATGCATTATGTGATTCAGACAAATTTCCCATTCATCTCAGATTGTGACGTGAACGCACTAAAGGATCTGTACAACGGTAAAGATCTAAGCGATGTAGCATGTGGGCCGCAAAAGTCTGTTTAGGCTTTTGTTTTGAATTGAAAAAATACTTCTTTTCTTGTTCCTTCTTGATCCCAGGCAGCAATCTTGTATCGTCCTGCAATTCGCCATTGTTTTGTATCAAATCGTAGAACGTTAGAATATGATCCCTTTTGTGAATTCATATACTGGTCTTCACTGAACATTTCTTTTTCAGAAGGATCAAAGATAACCAAATGCATTGTCTGCTTTGGAGAAAGCGTTTCATAATCTAATTTTATCTTGACATACTCTCCTTCGGCATACATTGCCTTGTCAAGATTTATCATTATTTTATTTGGCATTACAAACAATCGTTTTGACGGAATTTAATAGTCTTATGACATTAGACCGGTGTAAGCAGCTGCATGTGTGAATTTTGAGTGATTCCAAACTTGTCTGCAAAACCAGAAGCCACCTCCAAGACATATTGTGCCTGTGCCAAGTTTTGACCATATATAGTACAAGGATCAGAAATGCACGGCGGAGCATTTTTTTCTATATGCAAGACATTTCCTGAACTGTCAAACCACATAATATCAATAGGAAATTGCATATCTTTCATCCATATGGATATAACCTGTGGCTGTGCAAATGGAAAAAGCATGCCTTGGCCATATGACAACGGAGTGTGATATTGGAGTCCTTTGTTCTGTCTCTGTAGAGTATCTGCAATTTCAACGTCAAGCAACACATTGCCTATCTTGACTTGGCCCTTTGGTAGATCAGTCAAATTTGAGTTAATGCCATTTTGAGAACTTGATAGAGATATCATACCGTTTGAGGTAAGATACTGGATTGCCCCCGCAAATTCATTATCAGATATAGAACCTGATGACCAGTACTTTGCATCATCTTTAACCCATGAAGGAATCTGAGAGGATGAATTATCAGATGGAACAGTTTGTGGAATATTTACTATTCCATTGTCAATTAGATATTGCATTTCTTGAATAAATTGAGCATCAGTTATTGAACCATCGGACCAAAACCTGGCATTGCCTTTTATCCAAGATGGAATGAAAACTTGACCAGTTACATAGTTGGAGTAGGTAATTTTGTTTGTGCTAATCAGTTTGTATGATTGTTGACTAACAGAGACCTTGCCGTTTACATTTACAACATGCGAAATGGTAAGACGTATCAATATTCCAGTATCTTTGTCAATCTGCACCAGAATAGAATTTGTCTGGTTGTTGTTTTGTGCAGACAGGACATCTCTTGTATAGTTGTTAAATTGTACAGCTTCTTGATGATACGCACTGTTTAGTTTCAGAGGAGTTGGGAGCATGTACATGAAATTGGATGTATTACCACTTGGTCTTGTGAACAACGCTTTTGACAGATCAAGGGTATCATATTCAGATGCAGGTAAACCATTTTGTACTGCACTTGTCTTGACTGTAATATTCTTGTTGTCAGTAGGACTTTCAAAATCAAATCGTATAGTTTGATTTAGATCGGATGTTGTGATCTGATACTTGAGATAATCTCCAGGCAATGCACATATCTGATTTGTTTGGCACTGTGAGTTTTGAGTTTGGATAATAGAGTTTGCAGGCAGAGTCATCACCTCACTCTGCGGGGCATTTTGTGGAAGGTTAGTTGACGGGCCCTGTCCATATACTACCATCACAGGAATTTGATTTCCAGAGGGAGATGTCACTGATGCAGAGTATGGTGGACAAACTTTGGCAAAATTACCCTGCTGACAGTCATTTTCTAGTGCCTGGATATAATGGACCCATGAAACTGCAATTGTATCAGGCTCTCCAAGATATCGTAGTGAAAAGTGTGATAATTCATGAGACAAGATCCATGCTCCTGCCCAGCTCTCAATTTGGGTGTCACAAGAACAAACATAGATTGCATGCATGCCAGTGCCAGTTATTTCATACATTCCATAAAATCCTTGATGGACTAGCTGTTGACCAACAGTATTATCAGATATTATCACAGGAAGTGTAAATGTGGACAGTCCAGAAAAATACGATTGGTAATTTTTCAGCGGTATGCAGAGTGAGCCCTGTAGATCATGTGATATACCATACAATGAAAGATATTCGTCTGTAACTACCTGATAAAATTTCAAGCTCTTGTATTCAGAATCAGAACACTTGTTATTTTCTGTTATGTAAAATACTGCATATGACAGATTCGGGCTATCTTGGTTTCTTTGCCGCTGTAATGTTTTAAAATCTGGGACTGTAGAGTTTGTTTGTGCAAATGATGGAACAATAGATATGACCAAAAGAAATGACAAGACAATAGACAGGATGGTTTTTTTCATTTGGTGAGATTGGAATGTATCTTTGTATTATATGACTTTAATTGTCATAAGCGAATTGGTGGTTATACTGTCCATGTCAAAGCAGGCTTAATCAAGTAACATTGTTCTCGGAATCTTTAAGTTTGTAACATAGATCACAGATACATGGCAGAAAATAATCCAGACCTCAGAGAAAAGATAGTTGAAAATAGAGGTACGTTGAAAAAATTGCAGTTAAAGATACCAGGACTAAAGGAATATCGCAGTCTTGAAGACTTGAGAGCGGCAGACCAGCTGTTGCGCAAACAGGTGTCAGACAACATAAACGAGTCCGAGTCCAAGATGGAGGATCTGCGGAAAGCCATAATAGCAAAGGGGGATTTTGGCAACCTTACCCTAGTTGGCGATATCATATCTCAGATACAAAGGATATCTGGTACTGTACAGCATTCCCAGCAAGGATCTGCCGGAATATCTCCAAACATAAGAATCGATGATGCAGTTCTTAACAAGTTATATGAATATGATTTTAATTTTGTAAACACTGCAGAACAGATTTTTTCAACATGCTCAAATTCCACATCGGAATATAATTCAGGTAAATCTGTACAAGATATCACATTCAATATCAATTCCATGCTTGATGCGCTGGACAATTCTTGGAGGCAGAGATTAGAGTCAGTTGAAAACATATTGGTTACAAAGTGATAAAAATGGCAAAGATTGGAGAATGTCTGTAAATGTTTGGACGTAAAAAAGATCAAGATTCGGGTGGAAGTGTAGTTGGTTCAACCACCATAGAGTGGGAATCACAAAACAAGGAGGGCAATATCATGTGGAAGGTTCCACGATTAATAAGACTCAATGACAACATAGTAGTCAGAGAAGACGAGATCGCAGTATTTTTCAGAGATGGTAAGGTTTTAACTTATTTTGACAAGCCAAATAGATATGCGCTGACAGACTTTAATGCGCCAATAGTAGGTGGACTCTTGAAGTTTTTCACAGGAGTTGAGCAAGCTGCTGAAGTGTATTATTTACAAAACAGGTACATTGATGGCAAGTTTGGTTCACAGGGACCGTATCAGTTTGTTGACCCTGTTCTTGGCATAGTAAATTTAAGAATATTTGGGGAATTCAGATGGAAGATCTCTTCTCCAGAGAACTTTGTGAATCAGTTTGTTGGAACATTTGCAATGCAGACATCGGATGCAATAGAATCACGACTAAAAGAGCAGATGGTCCTTTTGTTGTTCAATGCAATTGGAAAGATGAAAGAGAGCGGAATGAAGGTTACCGACTTGGCATCAAACTTGCAAAACATAGAACAAGTTGTACTAACCAATACACCTTCAAGCTTTGGGCAATATGGATTAGAGATAAACAAGATATCAGGATTAACAATCAGCCTTCCAGAGGAGGTACAAAAAGCAATCAATACAAGGTCAGAGATGTCAGTACTTGGCGTAAATTATATGCAGTACCAAGCAGGTCAGGCCATGACAGAGGCAGCAAAAAATCCCTCAGGCGGAGCAGGCTCGATGGCAGGCCTGGGAGTGGGGTTTGGAGCAGGATCTGGTATTGGTTATGCAATGGCAGGCCAGATGGGTCAGGGAATGTACCAGCCTCCAATGAAACAGTGTCAAAAGTGCGCCATGATGATGCCAGTATCGAATAATTTTTGTCCAAGCTGTGGAGCGGCCCAACAGCAAGTAGCGCAAAAATCTCAAGGAATCACATGTCCAAAATGCAATACCATAGTTGCAACAGATTCTAAATTCTGCTCTCATTGTGGAAATGAGATGAAGGCAGTGTAGGTGAAAGAAACATGTTTTGCGAAAAATGTGGCATACAACTTCCAGATAACGCGGTCTTTTGTATCAAGTGCGGTACAAAACAGACAGCAACCGCAACACCTGCCAGTCAGCCAGATGCAAGTACCGAAGTAAAGGAAATAAAATGTCCAAATTGCAATGCCGTAATCACACCCAAGTTTGGAGAGATGGTGGTAACATGTGAGTACTGTGGAAGTAGTGTAAGTCTCGAAAACAAGGGATGGAAGAACATTGCAAAGCACACAATGCTACCAATTACAATATCTGACCAAGACCAGATCACTGCAAGACTACACCAAATGATGGACAAAGGTCTATTGCATCGACATCTCCAAGAGAGCTCCAAACTAGACGATCTTGAACTTTCCATGGTACCATATTGGATTATTCCTGTATCAGCAAAGACAAATCTCGTTGCGACAGATATTGCTGTCCAAGTTGGAAGCATTGCTGCAACTATTGCCATGGCAGGACTCATGGGAGGAGCAATGAGCGGTGATTCCAGGCAAGGAGGGGGCGGAGGTGGCTTCGGCGGAGGAATGATGGATGGAATGTTGTTTGGTACCATGATGGGTGGGGGAGGAATGATGGGCGGCGGTGGCGGCAATGCAACAAAGTCATACACAGTAGATGAGAATTACAACTGTCCAGTAGTTTCGGTAAAATCATTGACAGCATACCAACCACATGGATACGAGTTTACACTGGACAGCAGAATTGATTTTGATTCGAAAAATATTCCCAAGTCAGTCAAGATCTTAAATGGAGATATCAACGAGGACACGGCAAAGAACCAGGCAAAAATCATCGTGGACCAAATACAATCACAGAAGGTTCATTCCAAGTATCACATGATCAGACAGATGGAGACCCAGGAAGAAGTTTCAAGTGGAGAACTGTTGCATGTGCCAATATGGTTTGCACAATACGACCACAAAGGTAAGAAGATAATTCTCATAATTGATGCAAATTCAGGAAATGCCATCAACAGCATAGGACTATAGGGTTTCAAAGACATATTTGAAAAAACAGTTTTGTAAAGTCATGGCAAGATTTGGAATAAATTTTATCTATAAAATATGGTCTTGTGCATACAATGACAAGTAAATACGTAGCCTAAAAGAGTACGGCCGATTCTCCCATTGCTTTCCATCTCTGCAATCACGTGTTTTTTGACACTCCATTACAAATGCACTAACAAAAAGAGATTACATTACACTTGAAAAATTGGCACAAATTTGTAGTTTGGCATCATTCCAAGATATGTCAATACCTACAAGCCGATTTTGAAATAACAGTAATTTTTTGCCATCGGGCCTCAGGGTACAAGACACATGTAGAAATTTGAGAGTTCTGAGTATTTTCAATCTCCTATAGACTGTACTCAGAGGCATATTACAAGCCAACGAAATTGCAGAGGCAGTAGTTGGGTTTCCAGTTGTCACACCCAAAATGGCCCTACAATGCCCATCTAACAGAGTTCTGAGAATTATGTCTTCTTTTGTGTCAGACTTGTTTCCTATAGAAGATAAAACTTGCACAATATCTAACTTTTTTTAAATTATTAAAGTCTGTATGTATACACTGCAATACAATCAAACATAGGATCACATCTAATGATATCATATTACAAGAGATCAAGTTTGCATTAGGTTTTCTATTATAATTAAAAATAAAAAAAGAGGGGTTTAGGCAGATTAGGAATAAGCTGCCGCGATTGAACCGTACATTGTAGCATATGCCTGATCAATAGATTGGTCTCTTGTAGAATCAGCATTGCCAACTGCAGTTACATGATTTGAATTTGCTGTAGCAATTGCATTATCCTGTGTTTGAGACAGTGCAGCTACAGAATTCCAATATGACTGCAAGCTAGTATTCCAAGCCTTGCCATCTTTTGTATAGGCAGTGTCAAGTGTAACATGTACTGTGCTTTCTGCAGTAACGTATGCAGTCCGTGCAGATCCAATTGCTTGGTCTCTTGCTACATCCGCAGTTTCCACTGCTGTGATTCTTGTCTGTCTAGATTGCAGAACAGAATTGTCTGCAGTGACACGTGCTTGACCTATTGCCTGTGAACGCGTTGCAAGGACAGAATTACCAATTGCTGTATAGAATGTACTCCACGCTGTCCCGTCTGCACCATCACGTGTTGCAAGTGCACCATAAACAGAGTTCCGGTATGCTAACAATGCCTCATCTACTGCCTTGTCATGAGCAACATCTGCAGATACAGTTGCAGTTATTTTTGCATTCTGAGCTGTTGCAATTGCTTGGTCTCGTGTAGCCATAGCAGAACCAATCACTGTCGTATTTCCATGTGCACCGCGAACTGCAGTATTGTATGCAGATCGTGCTTGTTGTACAGCCTGATCGTATGCAATGTTTGCATCGTGTACTGCTTGCGAGTGAGCAAGTTGTGCTGCTTGGACGGTTTGTTTGTATGTGAGGTATGCTGTTTGCACCGCCTGTTTGTATGTTGTTGTATCAGTCTGCAATGTTTGTCTTAGTGTTTGTCTTGCAGTTTGCTTTTCGCTAATTCCGGCATTGGCATTTGCACCGGCATTAGTATTTGTGCCATTACCGGGGTCTGCCATTGCCTGCAAAGCCATCAAATTGCCTCCAAAAATTGAGACAAACAATACAGCTGCTACTGTAAATGCTGTCGCTTTTTTTGTCAAGTCCGATTTGATTACCTTGGTTGTTTTTGTGGTATTCATGTTATTTCTTGCCAAGTGTTAGTTTATGTGGATATAAGGCATTATGGAACTTTGTAAACTAACAAAGTACAGTGTAACTTATGAGAAAGTTTTATCATGCATAGATTGTGTGACCTGCTACTTGTCATCACCATGCACAGTACAACATGTTTCATACAGTTTTTATAGTATAAATTATAGACAACTCTTAATTACTTGACGACAGGGGGCAAATGTATTGTATACTAGAATGAATGGAAAAATCACATCTGTAATACTGTTTTTCGGTATTTCAGTAATTTTGATTTCGTCTTATCATGCATTTGATTCACAATTAAAATTTAGTGCGTTTGCTCAAATGCCTGGTGACCCTAATGCAGGCCCCATCCCTGAAGGCAATATTACCATCACAAGTACTGGTCCAATTCCTGAAGATAATTCTACAGATCCAACTATAATTTCAAACCCCATGGACAGTATACCAGATGCAAATAGCATGAATCCGGATTACAATGGAACAGTCTCATCAATGGACAACATTACAAGTCCTGATATGACAGGTCCGGATAACATGACAGGTCCGGATAACATGACAGGTCCGGATAACATGAATCCACCACATACAAGTATGTACATGCCATCCAACAGTACAGTCAATGGGCTACCCCCATTTGAGCAAGTCAAATCAGGAGTTAATCCAAAAGATGTTACCTGCAAGCAAGGCTTTACTTTGATCATAAAAGCTGATGATGGGTCACCAGCCTGTGTAGATCCTCAAGTCATGCAGATTCTAATCCAGCGGGGATGGTAAACTTTCGTCACATAGACAAGACGTCATTATAAATAACTGATAACAAGTTTTACCTATGAACTGAATCTTGGCCTTTCCATTCTTGCCTACCCAAACCCGTTATTTTCAATGATAATGTTTACAGTTGTCACAGTTGGAATCTATTCTGCGTTTGATCCCTTTTGTTCATTACCTACGATATTTTTGACAGAGACATCTGCCGCAGTATAAATTGGATTGATAAACTCCATAGGAAATCTAGGAGGGTTCATCGGTCCCGCCATTGTTGGATACCTAAAGACAAGTACTGGTTCCTATAATCCTGAAAATATTTTCATGGTTGCATCACTTTTGATTGCAGCGTTTCGGATTTTGACGCTGAAAAAGACCAAAAGAGCCTTGAGATACAAGCGTAGTTTATCAGAGTCGTGGTTGCACTTGATTGCAGTATATTCCTAGTGCTTAATATTTTCAAGTCACATGATATATCATGACATCGATTCTAGATTCCCAAGACAACGCAAAGACAAAAAGATCCCTTGACATGCTCTTGATTGATAGAAGCAATGAATTCCATGAACTTGCAAGTGCCATAGAATACTCGACAAATTACAGCAACTGGGAAGAGTTTATCCTGAGATTTTGTCTAGAGTTTAATGATTGTTTTGAGATGTGGTCAGACAAGGTCAACCACGAGGACCACTACAGGGTACACAAGTGCATGACAATAATGAACCAAATTGGACAGGGAAGATCAAATATTACACAGATGTCCAAGATTCAAAACATGGCATACAGAATAGCCAAGGATTTCAATGTCATATATGACAGACTATGATGTTTTTTAACTAGAATTAGAATAGTTTTTCTTGGTTTTTACCATACCATGTAATTTCATCTAGCCCCATTGCAAGCCGTAGCTTGTTTGCAGTAACAGGCGAGAATCCTTCAAAATGGTTGTTTGCCATTATCACCGTATGTGATACCTTGTTTTTTATCTCACCTAGTTTTTGTGCCCATTTTTTGATCGACTCGGTTCTATCCTTTTGGATCGTTCCAAACAAGTTTTCAGGAATTGTCCTATCTCCAATCAGCCTAACATAGACAAAGTCCGCTGTCACATCACATGGATTTACAACGCCTTGCACTTCATTCCATACAAGACAGACGTTATATTCTGAGAGAAATTTGTACGACTCGTCTGTAAACCATGAAGGATGTCTGCCTTCCACCGCATAACGATACCCATTAGGAAGATGGTTTAATATTTTTTCAAGATTTGCCCTTGCTTCTGCAAATGACAACGACGGTGGAAGTTGTATCACAAGAATTTTCATCTTGGAACCAAGCGGTCTGATAGAGTTTAGAAATTTGTCCAAATATGGCCCAGGCTTGAGTCTTGCATCATGTGTTATCTGTTTGGGCATCTTGGCAGTAAATGTAAAATTGTCAGGCGTCTCAGAGAGCCATTTTTTTGTTGTGGGTTGTGATGGGATATTGTAAAATGTTGAATTTATTTCCGTAATACCAAATGTCTTTGAATAATGCTGTAGATAATCAGAACTTGTCATCGCTTTTGGGTAAAATGGTCCAATCCAACCATGATAACTCCAGCCAGTACATCCAATTTGAATGTCCATCACACCATCAAGAAAGACTGAAAAATATGAATATATGTCAAGTCGTCTTTTGAGCATCAGATATTTGTTGAACTAGTCATACTGTGACATGGTTTACACATAACATCATCACGAACATTGTTAGGTAAGAGTTAAATGAAAAAGAACCAACGTATACCGTGGTAAAAATATTTCTAATCATACTTGCTGCAAGTGTATGTGGTGCAATTGTCATATCTATTGGCATGCTATCAGCATCCGGATGGAGTACGCCAGGCACATATACTGGAACAAGCGATGCATCTAGAGCACCTGCAAGTACAACAAATTGCTATTCATTCCAGACAGGATGTAATAGTACATACAACGTCATACCGCAGGCTGCCATGGACAGCGGAGCATATCTGGGCGGCAATTATCACCACCCATAAACTCCACTTTTTTCTAGACTTTTGAATTATGATTTGTCAGTGCGCTTACTTTATTTTTTAGAACAACAACAAGTGCAACTGAAATTATAGATATTATTCCAGCACTAGAAAATATTTGTGTGTAAGATAATGCAGATGGAAACACACCTGACACATTGGGAATTGTTTGGCTATACATCTGCTGGAACATACCTGCAACTGAGGGCCCAAGCGATTGCCCCACCAGAATAAGCAATACAGACATGCCAAGCGATATTCCTTCAACTTTTGGCGGAGATGACACCAAGATGATATTAAATCCGCCTACAAATGCAAACGATAATCCTACTGATATTATTCCTAGTGCTGTAGATATCATAAATTCAGTAGAGTGAAACGCCACCAGTCCAAAAAATCCTGCAGTACATACAATTGTTCCAAGTGCAGTCAGCCTGAAATTTCCAACCTTTGATACGATAAAGCCTGATGTTGCAGAGACGATTAGCGATATTATCATGAATGGAAGTTGGACGTTTGCTGTCGATATTGCATCTCCTCCAAAGCCTAACGGTTTTGGACTTTGTATTAATATTGGAATGGTCTGGTATACCATAAATGTAGATATGCCGACTATCATCAATATCACATTGGTCGGCAAGAGTATCGTGTTTGCAAGAATATTGAGATCAATTAATGGGTGAGGTGTCCTTTTTTCTAGCATCATGAATACAATCATAGATGCTGCAGATCCTGCAAAGAAGACAAGAGAATTCATGTTTCCATGTGCTATTTCTTCAAGATATGATACACCCATCAGAAACAAAATTACTGTAATAGAGAGTGCAACTGCACCTTTTATGTCAAGTCCATGATATTGTCCAGGATCTATTTTTGGAATACGGATGAATTTTGCCATTATCACTGCAAGCATTATGGCAATAGGAAATACAGAAAAAAATGTTGCATGCCATCCGTAATTTGATATTATTCTTGCGCCAACAATCAGCCCAACCACAGAGCCACCAAAAAACGTTGATGTAAATATGCCTTGGGTGATTGCAAGCTTTTCTCTTGGAAAAATGTCACGCACTATACCAAATGCTATTGGGAACATAGAAATTCCAATGCCTTGTGCAATCCTTGTAAATATCATGAAATAAAACGAATTTGCAAACCCGCCTCCCAAGATTCCTGCAGCATATATCATCATCACAACAAGCAGAATCTTTTTTTTGCCGTACATGTCTGAGAGTTTGCCTGCAATTGGTGTCATCACTGCACCTGCAATAAGATATGATGACAAGATCCAAGATGATGTGTTGTATGAAATACCAAAATCTTTTATAAAATTAGGAATTGCAGGTAGCACCATTGTCTCACCATACATTGTAACTAGTGCAAGGCTACTGATCATTGCAAGCGAGATCCATGCAGAAGAAGATATTGTAGTAACGTGGTTGTCTGCTTTGTCATTGTCATCCATTAGTTATCACTTCCCTTTTTGTTTCATATAAGTCAGAAAGTAACAGTGTTGCTATCAAGTGAGTGTATGTTAAGTGAAAAGATCGTTGACGAGTTTTATCCCAGTTTATGGTTTTATGTTTTTTGAAAGTAATTATTTTTTTCTTCAATCTTTCAACTTCTGACAGTTCAAGTGCAAAATGCACATGTCTGTAGGAGTCTGTTACAAGCCACTCTAGATTCACAGTGACTTGAATTTCTTGATTGCCTCTCTTGTCAGCCTTTCTTTTTCTTCTTCTGATATTACGGTAGGATCTTCTGAGGCCAGTGCCTTGTTGTACTCCTCTTCAGTGTTTGACTTCATCTTCTTTTTCTCTTCCATGGTACTATCAACGGTTTTCCATTATATCTATCAAGAGATCATTCCATCTTGGCCTCGTCTGCCACATAATGCTTCATTAATGAAATGATATACGATGACGTGCGAATGTTCTCATGCGAATAGTTTGTATGAATAAACCTCATTTTTTCATGCATGGACAATGCTTTTGTCCATATCTGTCTCATGACAGACCTCTCAATTGGCCACAGGGAATCGCTTGTTGTTGCCATTATCCTTCCACCAGAATACTTGGCAAAAAATGGCTTGGTCTGGGTTGTAAACTGCTTTGGCTCTGCAAGATCTGCCACCATCAGACTCCAAAACTCGTCAAACTTCACGGTATTGATACAGACAATCTTTGATTTAACTAGTTTTACTCTCCATTTTGTTGTTGCAGCAAAAACAAGTGTAGACAGTTTTGGGTTCTTTTGTAGATTTGTCCATTGGTGAGCCGCACTTGGGGCATTCCATGAAAATAATAGAGCATTTTATTCTACAATAAGATTGTGTTCATTTTTTTCCGAATTTTCATAGTTTTTATTTCTTTTGGGCAACACTTTAAAATTATAAAATTGTAAATAACTAATGAACTCATTCGATAAAAAAAAATCGGTTCTAAATAAAATGCATGACCACTTTCTTCACATTGCCCCCCAGTACCGCGAGCTAAGAACAACAGACCTTGGCCCCATACTGTTTATCACAAACAAGTTGCAAGGTCTTTCAAATATACATGCCGCAGACATTGGGTGCGGAACAGGAAGATATAGCCTCAAGTTTGTACAGCACCTGGGTGAGAAATGCCATCTTTTCTGCCTTGACAACAACAGAGAGATGTTAAGACACCTAAGAGAGTATTTTGTAAAAAATGGTACCACAAACTTTACTCCAATTCGAAGCGACTCGCATAAGATACCACTGCAGACAGACTCGCTTGACTGTGTCATGTCATTTAATGCAATACATCACTTTTCACTTCCAGACTTTTTAAGAGAGTCTTCACGGGTACTCAAAAACAATGGCAAACTGTTTGTATACACCAGATTGCGAGACCAAAACGCCAAGACCATTTGGGGAATGCATTTTCCTTCATTTAATAAAAAAGAAGACAGGTTATACGAATTGGATGAGCTAAAGTCAGTATTTGAAAAGGACAAAAACCTGAATATCAATTCCATCAAGTTCTTTGAGCACCATCGAGTATACCCACTGGAAAAATTGGTCGAACAGGTAAAAAATCACCACTATTCAACATTCAAGTTTTACAAAAAGCAAGAGTTCAGGGAAGCGTTACACAAGTTTGTCCAAAACATTTTGAACCATTATGACGACTTGGACAAGATAACATGGAAGGACCAGAACACACTTCTTGTAATAGAAAACAGACAGTAAGATTTGGATACAAGATTATTTTAAATCGAGTTAACTATTCGAGGCCGATTCATGTCCTAGAGGTATTTTGTTTACGTGGATTCTATTTTTCTCTTTTGCTTACATGTAGGACAAATGGGACCATAGTCAAGACGCTTACTAAAAATGACTTTTTTACAGTCTAGACAATAATAAATTGGCATGAGTTTCCTAAACTGAACTGACTTCAAGGAACAATTTTAGCATTTCACATGAGTTCTAGCCACATGACTAGTAATGATAGACATGATTAGAGAAAACAAAGATTATTCCAAGTACATAATGTCAAACTCTAAACAACCCCAACTTCATGCAGAGTAATCAAACCATTATCATCTACCAGTTCTTTGATTTCAGGCAATACTTTTTCGAGTTTTTGTAGATCATCAATGACCTCGATAACAAGAGGCATGTTTATCGATATGCCTTCTATGTGTGTGTTAGAATCGCCTCTTTTACCATATCCTCCCATACCTGTCCACATGGTCGCACCAGATATTGATCCTTTTTTCAATATCTCAAGTACCAGAGACTGGACACGTTTTCCCTTTACGGTATCATTCTTTTTTATCCTAATTACAAGTGACCACATCTTCATCGTTCTCATCTCAACCCTCCAAGTATTACACTTGTCAAGGCTCGCCCTCCAAAGATTGCACCAAGTGACAATCCAACATTTGCAATCACAGTGATCATTACCAGTGAATACTGTTTGGCATCTATTAGATTAGCTGATTCCAAGGCAAAAGAGGACATCGTGGTAAGCCCTCCACAGAACCCCACGGCAATTAACAAGGCGTATTTTTCATCCAGATTCCATTGTTGTGAAAGTACTGCAAATGAACCAAGTATGAAACTACCAACCACATTTACAATCAAGACATTGACAGGTAATGCTCCAATCAATAACGGCGATTTTGTCACACCGTATCGTAGAAAAACTCCAGCCAGTCCACCCGCTGCTAGAAATATTATTTCAATTCCTTTCATTGGTATGATCATTGTTCTTTATTGTTATCCATAAGCATATAGTACTGTAAATCATTTTTCATCCTCAAATCTGTCTGCCCAATGTTTTCTGGTTTCATATTCAACTGGACCGCTGTAACCAATAACTTCATTCTGCCTATTCTTTGCGTTCTTTGACACTCTGCTGCTCCACCAAAATATGCCTGCAGCTATTACAACAGCAAATGCTGCCATAGAATAGATCACTTGTGCAGAATAGTTTCCGGTAGATGATATTCCACTACCTTGTGGGGGTTGAGGGCTAGCACCAAAGTATTCAATACCATTTATGTCTGTCACTGCCACATATCCATCAATCTGTATACTAGCAGAGCTTGCTCTCTCAGTATAGCTTACTGGATAATCAACATCTGATTTTAAATCTGAATTTTTGATAATTGGGTACATGGTTCCCTCACTTATGTTACTCTCACCAGTTGCATATGTAGAGACGACTACTTTTTGTCCATGATATCCAAGATCGCTTGAATCAGCAATCGTATATGCAGGATCAAACAGGTGTTGCCATTTTGATATAGGATCACTCATGAGATCATTTGATGACATCAATGGAATTTCAAATAGGTTTTCTGCATTAGACCCTTTCAATTTGTTGTAAAGATCTGGGAGCTGTTTTTTTATGAAATCAATAGGGGAATTGATGTCAAACTGTCCATAATTTGGAACATTTACCAATACAGGATCCTGTACTATCAATCCCCTCCACTGGGTATCAAGTATAGCAGCACTATCACCAGTTGCCTGCCTTAACACATAGTTTGATACTGTTGGAACAAATGTTATCTTGTAATCTATGCGTGCTTGACTATCACCTGGATACAGTGTTGCTTCATAGGTAATGTCGACATCCGTAATATTTGAGGCACTCTTAAGATTTCCAATAATTTCAGAATCAAGACTTTTGATAAGAGACTTCTTTATTGGATCAGACGGGTCAACATGAAATGTCATGGTGATATTTTTACCATGTAACATGTTCTTGATTTCTCCACCTTGCGAATAATCAATCACATATGTTCTTTCAAATTGAAACGATGGTTTTGCGGTATGTGATGTAGTGCTAAGTTGTGCAACAAAATCCACTGCATTGACAGGAACTATGAATCCTGTAGCCATGACAATTGTAAGTATTAGTAAATATGTTAGGTTTTTGTACCGGCCCAATTTTTGTTTTTGATTTTTTGTGTTCATTTGTCTACCTATTTAATTTCCATTAGGTAGACATTATCAGCACCAGTCTTGGGCAGTTTAGGAGTTTATTCCAAGGCTAATGTCATAGCCTTTCTTAGGTGTGGTACATGGTACTTTTAAGGTTTGTTACAATTAGTTCTGCTAACTTGTCGAGGCCTTGATATGTGATTATGTGTGATAAACATACCATTGGCAATCAAATGTATCAAGTAGTCATATCACTCTCCAAATGAACTTGTTTCCATGATGGAAACGTTTAGCCAAATGGTTAACCATTGTATAAAAACTGGACTTGAAAATAACTATTCAACATTAAAGAAACTTTCCTTGTTATCATATCATGAATTATCCGAATACGAAATTTTGTCATACTACAAACTAACTGCAATATCTTCCGCATGTGGCAGACTTGCACAAATGAAAAGAGACATCAAGAAGGACAGAAAACCAAAATCTCCATATGTACAAAAACCATATCTAGTGTCATGTTATGGATTCAAGGTTAGTGGGGTGTCATTGGCAATTCCCATCGGTTCTGGAAATTACCAACATGTATTATTGAATGATCACACATTAGAAATTCTTCAAGACAGATCATTGAAGGTAAAATCATTCACTATAACACCAGAATCAATTTCTCTATCAATCCAAAAAGAGGTAACTCAAATCATTCCAGAAAATGTAATTGGAATTGACCGAAACCTAAGAAATATTACAATATCAACTTCAAATGGTTCCATCATGTACAAGACTAACAAGTTACTATCGATTAAAGAAAACACATCTCATGTGATAACATCTCTCAAGAGATTCGATGTTAGAGTAAAGAGACATTTCCAGCAAAGACTGGAAACAGACGTTCCAGAAGGATACAACAACACTTACACAAAATATCAAGAGACATTGTGGAAAGGGCAGTTGTATCCAAATCAATGATAGTATTCGAGGATCTAAAAGGAATTAGAAAGTTATATCGAAAGGGTAACGGACAAGGTAACAAGTATAGACGAAAACTAAACTCTTGGTCTTTCTACGAGTTACAAAGACAAGTAGAATACAAGGCAGAATGGGAAAGGAATTCCTGTTGATTTCGTAGATCCTAAACACACAAGCCAACTCTGTCTGATATGCGGAGGGAAACTCCAAGAGGACAGGTTACAACTTCGAAAATTATTGTGCAATAATTGCAAGAAATCAACGGACAGAGATGTAGTAGCATCAATGAACATTGCTTGCAAGGGGTAGAGTGGGTTTTGCCATCCTAGATGACTTTCAGACGAAGCGATGAAAGGGAATGTAGATTGGAACAATGGTTTCATGCAGCCACTAATCCTCCGAGTAGATGGAAGCAAGTTAGTTGTCAAGAAATGAAAATGTCAGGTCTTGACAAGTTAGCAGAACCTTACAATTACTGCGCTCATCATTTTGATTTGAAAAACAAGCAAGACTTCGGATAACAAATACATCCTTCCACTTTTCAAGGATTTCAAATTTGGCATTTTCCATCATGTTGGTAGTGTGTTACAATGGACACATCTAGTTACACTAACTGGAGAAAATGATTTAGAAAAATTTCACAATGGAGATGTAAGAAAGTAATCTGGGGTTCTTCTGAAGAAGCTAGGCAACAGTTGAATCTACCAGATTTTTTGGGTTTTTGTTAAACTTGCCTACGATGTATTGCACCTTGTCATCTCCTTCGGGCATTGGATTTGCACATTTACCACATTTTGGCAAAATGACTATGGCGTCACAGTCAATCTCACCTATGAACCTGTCACACTTGGAACAGTGGACGGATTTTTTATCGTAGATATTCATGACATAATATGGTCTTAGACACTATTAAGGATGGTAGGCATTTCCAGCCAAATGCAAAATAGTTCAGATAGCAACCTGTTGTTACAAACCGTTGACCTTATCTGTTAAATGTCAGATATGAAATAACACGTCATGTCATACTCTGACTGGATGCCGTTTAACAAAGAAAACATAAGTAGAGCGCCAATCAAGGCAGGAGTCTATTTTCTCGGCTCTGAACATGAAACAACATACATCGGTGCAAGCAACAACATCCATGAAAGACTAGGTGAGCACCTTAATTCAACAGATACATGCATCAAAGGCACAGTCTCATTTTGCTATCATGAAACCTTGTTCCCAGAGGCCGAAGAAGAAAAACAGTTGACAGCATTCCAGTATGAGCATGGAAGACTGCCAAAATGCAATAAATCAAAATAAAATAAACGATGACATATACAGGCATCAATGTAATACAGTTTGAATCTAAACTGACTTGTTTTATCAACTAGACAATCTTAGATCCACTTAAAATACAATTTCTGCGTATGTATACAGTGCAAGGCTCAAGCGCTCTAGATAAATATGATTTAAAGAAATCCCACCAAGCCCTAAAGATGCTCCTCGTTGATAGAAGTAATGAATTTCGCATATTTGCTCAAGGCATAGGATACCCAATCAACACAAATAACTGGGAATTAATAGTCTTAAATTTTTGTCTAGACTTTGTTGATTGCTTTAACGTAATGTCTGGCGAGGACTCTCTTGATCACAACCAGATTCATAAATGTATGACACTCATAAGACAAATTGCAAGAGGCAAGTCAAACATGACTGAAATGACACATATTGAAAATACTGCATATCTAATTGCAGAAGATTTCAAGTCAATTTACAAAAGAATGGGGTAAGACGGGATGACAATACAATAGGAATTATCCAGTAATCCTCAGACTACCTTTCCACTGATCCGGCATAGGCGCGTCAGTGATTCATCATGTTAGTTGCTACCCGCCTAGTTATGCATTTGGTAAAAAAGATGATCGTTTTAGGTTCTGTTGTGTCTTAGGTTGATCAGTATCTTCATTGAAATTTTATGTGTTGCAAACCGAGTGATGATAACGGCATTTGATGAAACCTGACATTACCAAAACCTTCAGAGCATTACAATCAACACTACCCAGGATGTAAGAAATTGGGTTTTCAGCCTATTTTGCAGTCTTTATTTTTGCTAGTTCTTCAGCAGCAATCATTTTTTCAGATTCAAACATGGTTCTTTGTAGATCACTAAGACTTTGATCTTTGAGCTTTGCATCTACCTGATTGATTCGTTCCTGATAGATTTGGATTGATTTAGCCATTGCTTCTTTCTTGTTCACAGTAAATCTAAGATTAAATCGGTGATTTAGCAATATCTATTTGTCATAGACACCATAGATATCATAGTAGATTCATCATCAAAAGTTGTTAAATTATAATTGATCAATCACTAGAATAATTTGGATTTAATCTTTAAAACGGATTATGTCATACACGAAAATCAAGTGTCAGAGATTACTCCCGAGCGATTACAGGCCCTAGCCCAACTTAATCGGCTAAACAACATTATCGCTCCCTCTATGTTTATCATTTACAAATAGGCATAGAGCCACTTTTTTTAATTCAATTACCAAGGGTTGGAAATAACCTGTGTTCAGATATGGATCGTTTTTTGGCATCAAGAAATGGGAGGATCTTTTGTGGCAGTTTTCTCCCTTCTTCTCAGTATTATACAGCAGTTGATTATCTCTCAAATTTTTTCTTCAGGAGTGGAATTCTGAGATCGTGTTCTGCTAGAAAAACAGATAATCGCCATAGTTAATGTTGATAATCATCCCAGGAGACAACATGAAGCAGTTTTTCATTGTTGATTTAACAGAATTGATTTAACAGAATTGATCTAACCAAAGATCACCAAGGATTAATTTTCCATCAAGAATTTCAGAGAGATCTATTTCTTTTTGGTTTTAGGATTAATGTTACCAGTGGTACGCCATATATCACAGCATTAAGACCATAGAATATAGCCCAGTGGGAACCAGTTTTAGATACGCAATCATTCTGTTTGTAGTTTAGATCTGCCACGACATGGTTTTGAGTAGATTCCTTGCAATCAAGATTAGTCAGTGCACCATACCAAAAATATGAGATTGGCATAAATGATACAGACAGGGCTACAAGAACCAAGATTCGAATTTTTATTGACGGTGTATTTGGTGCCCACAACTTTGATTTCAGCTTCTGAACTCTTCTAGTTACAAGTTTTTATTCATAAATGTTACACTTGAGTGCCTAGCGATTCATCCTAAAACCAATATCCGTATATTCTAGAATCACGTATTATACCCCATGTCTACACATACAGATTCGTATGAGAGAACAGAAAAACGACATGATGAATATCTACCCATAGGAGTGGCACTGCTGTTAGCAAGCTGCCTTGTGACGATATTTGTGATCAATCCACAAAGTGGGGGATATGCTGGAGGCTCCAATCAACTGGCATTTTGGGAAAGTGCCGGTGTGATATGGGCAGGTGTGCTAATAGGATTCATAGCACTAATCTTCAGATCAGTCTAGAACAATAACCAAGAACAGAACGTAATACGTCAGCATCGCTTGTGCAATTTTATTACCTTGTCAACTTGTGCACATATTTTTTAAAAAATAAAAAAAAACTAAC
>VFSW01004405.1_pt1 | contig 21029 bp, 16 predicted proteins | sample 5358111 | NCBI WGS metagenome assembly VFSW01 (sample SAMN11554181, study PRJNA540505) | mine drainage metagenome | isolation source: sediment from site ElyBrook_90M | place: USA: Ely Copper Mine, Vershire, VT | collected 2017
TCTTGTCACCTGTTTTGTGGGCTCCATGGACAGCGCCGCCAAAACGCTGGCCGCGACCGGCGGAGGATCTTTCGGAAGGTCGAGCGTCTCGTCGCCGTCGGGGTTTTTCTTTTTTCCGGCGAAGGCAAGGGCCAGAAAAAGCAGCGCGAGCGTCGCGATTCGCCGGGTTCGCATGCGTTTGCCTGTTATTCTACCGGACGGTCTGGAAGAACCGATTGGGTGAGCACTTTGCCAGTCCAATCCCCAGTCCATTCTGTTATATTTGGATTCTGGAGTTCCGGCCCCATCTCGACGCTGCATCCGACGTGCCGATTTACCGGCAGCTGGGGCTCCATCTGCGGCGCGCGATCGAGAGCGGAGAGCTGCACAGGGGCGACCGGCTGCCTCCCACGCGCGAACTGGCGCTCAAGCTGGGGTTGAATCGCACCACGATTTCGGCTGCGTACGAAGTGCTGGAAACCGAGGGGCTGATCAAGGGCGAGGTGGGGCGCGGCAGCTATGTTTGCGGCTTTCCGGAGCCGCATCCGGGCAGCTTCAACTGGTCGCGCGCGCTGACCGCGTCGGTTTCAACCGGGGCCGGCAGTCCGGTAAATGGCGCGATCAATTTCACCAGTTCGCGGCCCGCGGAGAGGCTCTTCCCGATTGAGGAGTTTCGTGAGTCGTGCCGGGAAGTGCTGGAGAGCGCCCAGCTCAAGACGCTGCTGCAACTCGGCTCTCCAGGCGGTTACGAGCCGTTGCGGCGTTATCTGCTGGACCGGGCCATCCGGGACGGGATTGCGCGGGACTCGGACGATATTCTCATCGCCAACGGATGCCAGCAGTCGCTCGATCTGCTGCGGCGGGCGCTGGTGCGGGCGGGCGAAAAAGTCGCGCTCGAAGAGCCGGTGTATCCGGGGTTGAAGAACCTGTTTCTGGAAGCGGGCGCGGAGTTGATCGGGATCGCGACGGACGCGGACGGAATCGACCTCCATTCGCTGCAACGCGCGCTGGATGCGGGCGCGAAAGTGCTGGTGGTGACGCCATCCTTTCAGAATCCGACGGGCGCCACGATTCCGGAGGCGAATCGCGCGGAAATCTGCGGGATGGCGCGGGCGGCGGGCGCGGCGGTGATCGAGAACGATATTTACAGCGAGTTGGCCTACTCGGCCAATTCGAACAACGCCGCGCCACGGCTCAAACAACTGGACGCGAACGCGATTCTGCTGGGCAGCTTTTCGAAGATCGCGTTTCCGGGGATTCGCGTGGGGTGGATTCTCGCGCCGCGCGCTGTAATTGCCCGGACGACGGAGTTGAAGCAGCTCGCCGACCTGCATACGGATCATCTTTCGCAGGCCTTCCTGCTGCGGTTCGCGGAATCGGGCAGGCTGGCCAGGCATCAGGCCGCGGTGATCGCCGCGGGCAAGGAAAAAGTGCGGGCGCTCGAACAGGCCTGCCGCCGCTATTTGCCCATGTGCAAGTGGAGAGTGCCGGCGGGCGGCATGAATATGTGGATCGAACTGCCCCGGGAGCTGGACGCCATGGCGCTTCGCGGCCTTGCGCAACAGGCGGGCGTCGATTATCTGCCGGGACGCTATTTTTCCGTTTCGCGCGCGCTCGATTCGGGGCTGCGGCTCAGTTTCGCGGGCGTGGAGCCGGGCGAGATTCGCAAAGGAATCGAAATACTGGGTGGGTTGATTCAGAACGCGGCGGACGCGCGAGGCGATCGTGACATGCATCCCGCGCTGGCGCTGGTATAGGTTTCCAATAGAGGAGAGTTTTATGTTTCTTCAAGACGAACAATTCCGGCTGAAGGTCGGGCTGGCCGAGATGCTGAAAGGCGGCGTGATCATGGACGTGGTCAACGCGGAACAGGCGGTGATTGCGGAGAGAGCGGGCGCGGTGGCGGTGATGGCGCTCGAACGCGTGCCGTCCGATATCCGCAAGGAAGGGGGCGTGGCGCGCATGTCGCCGGTGAGCAAGATCCGCGAGATCATGGCGTCGGTTTCGATTCCGGTGATGGCGAAGGCGCGGATCGGCCATTTCACGGAAGCGCGCATTCTGGAAGCGCTCGGGGTGGATTACATCGACGAGAGCGAAGTGCTGACGCCGGCCGACGAAGAGCACCACATCTCCAAACGCAACTACAAAGTGCCGTTCGTTTGCGGCGCGCGCAATCTGGGCGAGGCGCTGCGGCGCATTGCGGAGGGCGCGGCCATGATTCGCACCAAGGGCGAGGCGGGGTCGGGCAACATCGTGGAAGCGGTGCGGCATATCCGGACCATCGTTAAAGAGATGCGGCAGCTCACGGTGCTGGGCAAGGAAGAACTGGTGCACGAGGCGAAGAACCTGGGCGCGCCGCTGGAACTGGTGGAGTGGGTGGCGGCGCACGGCAAGCTGCCGGTGCCGAATTTTTCGGCGGGCGGAATCGCCACGCCCGCGGATGCGGCGCTGGTGCTGCAGCTGGGGGCCGAGGCGGTGTTCGTGGGGTCGGGTATCTTCAAGAGCGAAGACCCGGAGGCGCGCGCGAAGGCCATTGTGAAGGCGACGACTTACTTCAACGATACGGTGAAGCTGCTGGAAGCGAGCGAGGATCTCGGGATGGCGATGCCGGGCCTCGATATTTCGAAGCTGCCGGCGGAAGAGTTGATGCAGACGCGGGGCTGGTAAGACGGCGTGAAGAAGAGGGTCGGGATTCTCGCGCTGCAGGGCGACTTCGAGGCGCATGCGAAGGCGATCGAACGCGCGGGCGCGGAACCCGTCCTCGTGCGGACGGCGGAAGAGTTGAAGAGCGTGGATGGGCTGGTGATCCCAGGGGGCGAAAGCACTACGATGCTCAAGCTCCTGAATTTCATGGATCTGAACGAGCCGCTGCGCGAATTTGCGCGGGAGAAGCCTGTTTTCGGCACCTGCGCGGGGGCGATTCTGCTGGCGAAGGAAGTGCTGAATCCGGCGCAGGAGAGTTTGGGCGCGCTCGATTTGACGGTGGAGCGAAACGCTTACGGGCGGCAGATCTACAGCCGCGTGGCGAGCCTTCGGCCGGGCGCGGAATTCGAGCGGCGCGCGGGCGCGGGCGAGGTGGAAGCGGTGTTCATCCGGGCGCCGATCATTCGCCGCACAGGCCCGGCAGTGAAGGTTCTGGCACAATATGAAGGCGACCCCGTGCTGGTGGAACAAGGGCGGCATCTGGTTGCAACATTTCATCCTGAACTCACACAGGATTCACGGGTGCATCGATTATTCCTGAGCAAGCTTTGAAACGGGTGCTGTTTGTGTGTATCGGCAATACATGCAGGAGCCCGATGGCGGAAGGTTTCGCCAATCGCTACGGCGGCGATGTGCTGATCGCTTCGAGTTCCGGGCTTGCGCCCACGCAGAAACTCGCTCCCGAGACCGCGGCCGTGATGATGGAAGTGAACGTGGACATTTCGCGCCATGTACCGACCCGCTACGATCCGCTGGCGGTGAAGGATTACGACCTGGTGGTGAACATGGCCGGGTTCCGGTTGCCGGGGCCCGCGCCGAAAGCGGCGGTCGATTGGGAAGTGACCGATCCGTACCGATCGCCGGCGGAAGTGTACCGGGCGGTGCGCGGCGATCTGGAGAATCGGGTGATGCGGCTGATTCTGGAGTTCCGCAAACAAGCGAAACAGCAGCCGCGGTCTTAGACTGAAAGCTGGATGGCGTGTTGTGTCCCGATCCCGCGCGCGGCTCTGATTCCGCTGTATACGGCGCTCCTGATCGCGCAGCAGCAGCCGGATATCCGGGTGGATGTGGATCTGGTGACGGTGGCCTGCGCGGTGGACAACCGCAACGGCACGCCGGCCGGAGGTCTCAAGGCGGAAGATTTCCGGCTATTCGATAATGGGCAGCCGCGCGCCATCCGGGACTTCTGGCGGGAATCGGATCTGCCGCTCACCGTGGCCCTGGTGGCCGATGTCAGCGGCAGCCAGGCCGGATTCGTGGGAAGCCATCGCGAGGCGATCGCGCAATTTCTCGCACAGGTGATCGGCCCGCGCGACCGGGCGATGGTGGTCGAAGTGGCCGGGAAGACCCTGCTGCTCTCGGGCTTGACGGGTTCGAGCGCCGAACTGCGCGCGGCGGTGGAGAAGATCGGCACGCCTGCGGGAAGACAGGCGCCGCTGCTGGGTCCCGCTTGCCGGAACAAGGCGTTTCCGCACGCCTGCGGCGGAACCGCACTCTGGCACGGGCTTTATTACACGGCCAAAGAGTTGAAGCCCGTCACGGGACGCAAAGCGATTGTGGTGCTCTCCGACGGCATGGACACGGGCAGCGATGTTCCGCTGAACGATGTTATCGAGATGACTCAAGCCGCCGGGACGGCCGTTTATTCGATCAAGTACGCGAACCCGCTGCGCTTTCTGTCGATCGGCGGGGCGATCGCGCAGGCGGTGAGCCACGGGCTGGATCGCTTGTCCCGCGAGACCGGGGGGCTGACGTTCCCGAATCCGGGCCGCCGGAGCGGCGAGGTTTTCGCGAGGATCGAATCGGACCTGCGCAACACGTATGTGCTGGGTTTCAGTCTCGCGGCGGGCGCGCGGGACGGCACGTTCCACACGTTGAAGGTGGAGGCGGATCGCCCGGAACTGACGGTGCGCGCGCGCTCCGGCTATTGGGCGCGCGGCGCGGAATGAACCGCGCGCGGAAACCGCGGCGCTTGTTTTACACTGAAGCCATGAAAGTTAAATTTTTTGTAAATACAGGGTTGGTGCTGGCGCTTTCGGCCTGCGGCGCGTTCGCCGCCCAGGACGTGGCGAGCGCGGTGGCCGGGTCGGTGAAGACGATCGACAAAGCCACGAAAACGGTGGTCGTAAAGACCGCCGACGGTACGGAACACACGTTTCATTTCATCAAGAAGACCGTGGCGCACGGCGCCGAAGCAACGGCCAGCGGCGGCAAGGACGCCTTTGAGGCCATGAAGGACGGCGACGAGGTGGTGGTGCACTACGTGGAGAAAGGCGCGGTGAAAACGGCGCAGGAGGTCGATCGCGTCGGCAAGGACGGTTTGAAAATGAGCGTTGGCGCGGTGAAGAGCGTGGATCATGCCGCGAAGACCGTGACGATCAAAACGGCCGAAGGCGCCGAAGAGACCTATCGCCTGACCGCCGCCGCGGCGCGTGAAACAGGCGCAGGGCTGGAGAAAGCGGGCAAAGTGACGGTTTACTACACGGAAGAAGGCGGCAAGAAGATCGCCCACTATTTCAAGGAAGGTTAGTTCGGGGGGCGGGCGCCAGCCATTCGCCAAGTTTGCGCAACGTTTCCCCGGCCTGCGTGCTCTGTATTTTCTGCGCCCGGGCGGCGAGAGCGCGCGCGGGCGCGAACTCCCCCGCCGCGATGGCCTGGCGCGCCGCCTGGCGCAGGCGCCAGGCTTCCGCGGCGAGATGCATCAGCCGGCCGAGATCCGCGCCGCAGCGCGAGCAGATGGCGGCGGCGCGAAAACGCGCCTGGCATACTGGACATCGATCCGCTGGACATCGATCCGCTGGACACCGATCCGCTGGACACTGCCCGGGCGGGCTCAATTCGGACGGCCCTCCATGAAGAAGAGCAGTTCCCGGAGCGCCCGGGAGGCTTCGGCGAGCATCTCCCCGTCGCCGGATCCGATGGCGACCCCGATTTTTTCGTGCAGGTCGATCGCTTCTTCGCGATCCTCGGCGTGCATCTTCTCCAGGAGTTTGCGGGAACGCTCCATCAGATCTCCGGCCTCGTTCTCGCCTGGCATGGCGGCGCGGGCTTCGATGGCTTCCGCTTCAACCTCGATGGTGCCGCTTTCGATGAATTCGTCATCCAGCTCATCGTCATCGTCAAACGCGGCGCGCGATTCGAACATGTCCTGGATGCGTTTCCGCCCGGCTGCGATCTCCTCCGGGGTTTTCGCCTGCAATGCGCGCGCGATCGTGATTTGCTTCGACTTCCCGGTCCGCTTCTCGACGGCCGCGACTTCGAGAATGCCGTCCAGATCGAGCCGCATGCGGCAAAGAATCTCGTTGGCGTCATCCGTTTTGGTCAGGCCTTCGATGAGGAAGTCGCCCACCGGAATGTTCTTGAGAGCGTCGTCGTCGTCGCCCTGATAGACCTGAATTTCGACCTCGGTCTGAAACGAATAGCTGGTGAAGAACCGCTCGGTGCGCGTCAGGGGAAGAGGCGTGTTGCGGTGGACGATCGGCTTGTAGCAATACGGATAGGGAACGCCGCCGCGCTCGCCCAGAAACGAGACGCCGAAGGAATAAGGCGAGACGTCCACCAGCACGCGGTCCACGTCCAGGCCCGCCAGACGCGACGCCAGCACGCCCGCCCCCAGCGCCACGCACAGGTCGGGATGCACGTCCTGGCGGGGTTCGATCGCCATCCGCTCGGTGAGCAGATTGAACACGAGGGGCGTGCGGGTGGATCCGCCGACCAGCAGCACCGCGTCCAGGTCGCCCGGCTTCCGGCCGGAATCCTGCAGGGCGCGCGATACGCTGTCGAGAGTGGAGTCCACCAGGGGGCGAATCAGGGTCTCGTAGCCGGCGCGCGAAATCTCTGTTTCGAGATGCAGCGGCTTGCCGGAAACGGTGACCAGCGCTTCCTCGCGGATGGCGGCGTAGGGCTCCTGGCTGAGCTTTTTCTTGGCCTCTTCGGCGGCCCACCAGAGGCGCGCTTTGGCGGCGGGATGACCGTGGCGGACATCGATGCCGTGCTGTTTCTGAAACTCCTGGGCGAGGCGTTCGGCGAGCAGATCGTCGAAATCGTCGCCGCCGAGCCGGTTGTTGCCGTGACTCGCCAGCACCTCGGTAATGTCGCCTTCCACGGACACCACGGAGACGTCGAAGGTGCCTCCGCCAAGGTCGTAAATCAGCGCCGTGTGGGGCGAGCCGTCGCCATAGCCGTACGCGAGGCTGGCGGCGGTGGGTTCGTTCAGTATCCGGACGACCTCGAGCCCGGCGAGCGCGCCCGCCTCGCGCGTGGCGCTGCGCTGCGCATCGGAGAAGTAGGCCGGCACGGTGATGACCGCCTTCCCGGGGCGCTCACCCAGCGAGAGGCGCGCCCATTCCGCCAGTTCACGCAGAATCACGGCGGAGATCTCGGGCGGCGTGAAAGCCCGGTCGCCCAGCATTACGGTCTCCTGGCTTCCCATCCGGCGCTTGATGCTGCGCACGGTGCGCTCGGGGTACAGGGCCTGCTGATTGCGCGCGGGCTCGCCCACGAGCAGTTCCCCCGAGGCCGAAAATCCCACGCAGGAGGGTAAGATCCGCCGGTCCCCGGGCCCGAGCACACGCACCTGCCCGTCCACGAACGCGGCCACTTCGGAGTTCGTGGTTCCCAAATCGATTCCAACAATCAAGTCGCTCATTTGTTTATACCGAGGGTTTATTCCGAGGGCGCGCGGGACACCTTCACCTGCGCGGGGCGATACACTTCGCCATTCCATTCGTAGCCGCTGCGATAGACTTCGAGCACGGCGCCGGCGGGAACGGTGTCCGATTCCTCGCTGTCGATGGCGTTCATGCGGCGCGGATCGAAGCTCTCGCCGTCGCAACGGATTTCGCGGGCGCCGAACTCGTCGAGCGTCTGATCGAGGCGCTCGATGCCGAGCAGGTAGCCTCTGATCAACGCGCCCAGAGCGTCGGCCGCGGGATCGTCCGCCCGCTTCCTGAACAACCGCGCCGACCAGCCTGGTGGCCGGGCGCCGGAGGCGACCTCCAGCGCGTGGGCCAGCACCGATTCGCGCCCGCGGACCAGACGGTCGCGGAGGTCGATCAGAGCGCTCAACGCTTCCCTGCGGCAGCGCCGTTCGGCTTCGCGCTGCAGCGCCCGCTCGCGTTCCGCGTACACCGCGCGCAGCTCTTCGGCGATTTTCCCGGGCTGCGCGGCGAGCGTGCGGTTGAGTTCCTGGAACGACCGGCCCTCCAGTTTGATTTCCTGCGTGAGCGCCGTCATGGCGGCCCACAGCGCGTAGGAATCGCATTGCCGGCCGGGATCGGGGACTTCGTCACCGACTACAGAGGCAAGGATTTCCGCGTCGATGCCGCTCGGCGGCTCTTCCGCGGCCATGGCGGAATCGAGCAGGGCTTCGAAGCGGCGCAGGATCTCTTCGCGTTCCACACTGGCGGTCATTTGGCTTTTAAAACCTCGCGCCAGGGTTGCGGCCCGGCGAAAATCCGGCGGGGCTTGCAGCCATCGAGCAATGAGGCCAGCGGCGCGGCGAACTCGGTCGTGAGCAACATGGCCTTCGCGCGCCGGCGCGGATCGCGCAGGGTGTCCCAGGCGTCGCGGATCTTTTCGAACTCCTCGGGAGAGCGGTCCGGCGGAAACTCCTTCACCTTCGCCAGATAAGCGGCGCGAATATCCTCTTCGGAGGCGGTCGCCGCCACGCCCAGTGTTTCGTGCGCGTTCATCGTTTCCGCCGGCCCTTCTTCCGTCCGCCTGCCGCACCCGTGAGCCGCGAGAGGATTGCATCGGGAGATTCACCGTTGATCAAGGCTTCTTTCAGGACTTCGAACAGCATGTTCGCCATCTCGGGCGGCAGGCCTTCGGGAGCGCCGTCGTCGAAGATCCTCCGCATCTCGTCGTCGTCGAATTCGTCACCGTCTTCCGTCTCAATTTCATCGAACGGGCCGGAGGTCTCGCCACGCCGGCGGCGGCAGTCGGGGCACTGGCATGGCTCCTCCCGGGGCATCAGATCGCGGTAATCCGGTCCAACCTGGGAGCGCGAGGGAAAAGCAGGCGAGGCCAGTTCCTTCCGCACCACTTCGCGGGCCTGCGCGGCGGTGAGCGAGATCGAGTCCCCTCCGTAGGGATTACGGACGATCTCGACAGCCTTGTCGACCACGTCCATGTCGCGATGGAAACGGCCCAGTTCCAGGGCGGCGGCGGCCAAAGCCAGATAGCGCTGGCCGAACCCCGCCGGTATGGCGCGGGCTCTGAGTAACATAAATCGCGCCTCGGACGGCCCGCCCCGTTTGAGTCCCGCGCCCGAAGCGGCCCAGGCGAGGCTCAGATACCCGGTAGACAGGCCGAGATCCGCAAGCAGACGTATCTGCACGGCATCGAGCGCATCGCTCACGCCGGCAAACTGCGCTTCCGCCTCTTCGAGATGAGCGATGGGAAATGGAAATTTCGCAATCCCAAGATCTCTGGCGAGCGCCATCGTCCTCGCCAGAGAGGCGGGAATCGCCGTCCGTTCGTCCCGGCGAAGATCGTTCACCGGGCGCAGCCCCCCGGAACTGAGGCACTTCGAAGCGGTTGCCACTCCAAACACCAGTATTTCCGCGGCAATGGCGTCTCCGAGGAGTCTCCCGACCTCAAGCAGCGCGCCGGAATCCCTGCCGATCAGATAGCGCAGCGCAGCCAGAAAGGCCGGCCTGTCTCCCTGCCGGGACTGCGGCAGAGCCTCCATTGCGGCCAGTTTTTTCGCGGCCAGATGCGGCTTTTTCTGCTGCAGATGGCGCATGGCCGCCGACGCGAGAAGGCGCAACCGGCCCGCGCGCACCGCCGAATGCACGGCGTCGATCCGCTCCGCTTTTTCAAGATAAGAAAGCGCGGTGGGAAACGCGCTGCGTTTTTCCGCCTGCTCCATGAGATAGAGAAGCGGTTCGATGTTGTCCGGGAGAATTTCGTGCCACTCGCGGGCTACGTTTTCGCCTTCGGATACGGATCGCCCGGCAGCCCAGTGCATCCATTGCGAGAAGGCCTCCGGGTGCGGATCGATGGCGCAGGCCCGCGCGTAGAGCTTTGCGGGAAACAGGTAATAGCGGTCGTCCGCCGCGTCCGGTTTATTTTTCGACCCGCCGGGACGTTGCAAATCCCGCAGCAACTCGTCCGGCAACGTCCCCAGAAGCTCCGCCATATGCAGATACAGGGCGGCCACCTCCACGCCGTCCGCGGGGAACCAGCCTTCCCGCACGGCCTGCAGACGGAACCGGTCCCACAACTCGCATGCCTCTCCCCGGTCGTCCTGTTCGCCGGACTTCTCGAGCGCGCGCGCGTACATTCTGAAATACGCGGCGTCCGCGCGGGGCGCGCCGTCGAGAGCGGCCATCAGGCGCTCATTGTCCAGACATTCCACTCCGGCCCGCACGGCGATGCGCTGTTTCAATTCCACGAGCCTGTCCGGCGCGCCGTTCCGGCATTCGCCGACGGCCGCGCGCACCGCTTTGAAGATGCGGCTTTCGCTGCCGCCGTGGACGTCCTGGAATGCCCGGTCCAGATTCGCGAGCGCGCCACGCAGCGCCGAGAGATTCACGCCGGTGCGCGAGAGCAGCGCGGCCTCAGCCGGTTTGAGCGCGGCGGCCGGGGCGGCGCCGAGCATCGCCAGCATGGCGGGCACGAGGCGCGCCGGAACCGATTCCGGCTGGATCGCGTCGAGATACCCGCGGCACGCTTCGTCTTCGCCGCGATGCAGACAGGCGATGGCGCGGATCAGCAATTTCCACGGCGCGAGCGGGCTGCGATGCGACACCTCCGGCAGCGCAATTTGCTCTTCCGCGACCGGCCCGCTGGTGACCGCGTTGAAGGCCCGGTCCAGCGCGGCCGCAGCCTGGCGCAGACGGTGTTCGGGAGGCAACCCGGCGCAACCCGCAAGCGCGGCGAGATCCGCGACCTGATTTTGAACGATTTGCTCGATGGCGGCGCGGCGTTCGGCGCTGAGTTCCGGATCGTTCAGCGGCTGCAGCAATTCCGCGAGGTCGCCACCGCGCGCGGAGGTTTTTGCCTTCAGATCGTCGAGCCGCGCGCGCGCCGACGGAAAGCGTTCCCGCACCAGATCGAGCAGGGACTTCGCTTCGGTTGCAAGATTCCGATCCAGAAGAGCCTGAATGCGCGCCGCGTAAGCATCGAGCAGCAGCGCCTCGGACGCCGCCGTCGGCTTTGCCTTGTGAAATTGTTTGGCGCTGTCGAGGGCGGTTTTGAATTTGCCGTTGGCAATCAGTTGCCGGACGCTGGATTCAACCGCCTGACCGCTCCGGTCCGTGGGATTTTGCAACACGCCGATGCTCCGTTTTCGATCTTAAATGTCGCTCAGGACATCGTCAATCAGGCTCTGATCGCTTGCGGTCTCTTCCTCCGCGGTTTCCTCGCTGTAATCCGTGCGCCAGCCCGCCGTCTCGATTTCGACCGCGCTCTCAGGATACAGCCGCCGCAGATCCCATTCCGTGATCCAGCGCCGGATATAAGCGCGGAACGGAGTGCTCTGCTCGCGCCGGATGGCGGCCCTTTCATAATCGGAATACACCGGCGGCTCCCAATCGTAAGCGCGCGCGTAGAGAACGCGAATGCGGCCCAGGATTTCGTCGAGCGCGCCCTCGCCGGGCCGCTTGAGCGAGATGCCTCGCTCGGAAAGAATCCTCATGCCGGCCAACGCCAGGGAAGCGTCCGGCGTGCCCGCAAACTGCGCACGTTCCTGCAGCATGGCCGGGATCCTTTCCAGATCCCGCTTGGTTTCGAGAACCGCCTGAGTGAAATCCTCGGTCACCGCCAGGATGGGGATGGCCGCCATGCCGGGATCGTCCCCGGCCGCAGTCATGCGCCCGATTTCGATATACGATTTCGCGCGCTGCAGAGGGCTGTAGGCGCCGATCAGTTCCACCTCGTCGATCAGCAGCACCCAACCGGAATATCCCGCGGCGCGCATCAGCCGGCTGGCGAACCGGAAACGCTGCGCCGCGAGGTCCCTCTGGCTGGTGAACACCGGCGCCCAGGTTTCGCCGATCTGCTTGAGGCGCGACTTTACGTCCGGCGCCGGGAGTTTCCCGCCCTCCCAGAAGCGAATGATGCGGTCGCGGAATTCGTGGTCGGCCTGGAAGCGCTCGAACAGCAGCAGAGACGCCGCGAAACGCGCGTCGAGCCCGGTGGAAGCCTGGTTCGCCCAGCGTTCGAACGCCCTGTAAGGCTGCGAGTTGAATACCAGCTGATTGGCAATCTCGACAAATGCCGAGCCGGTGCGGTTCGGGGCCACCGCGCCTTCCGCCGCCGCCTGAAAGAGCTTCACCGGATCGTGCAGAGGCGTTTCCTTGCCGATATACAGCTGGCTGCAGACGAACTTCTGGTCGAGCGCAATTTCGCGCAGGAATTCGAGGGTATGCGACTTGCCCGTGCCGAAGTCGCCCCGGATCACCAGACCGCGGTTGGCGTGGGCTGTTCCAGGAGAGCCGCCGGTTCCCGCGGCCGCTTCCAGTTGCTGGATAAACTCCAGTTCCACGCGCGGCTGCTCGCAACCGAGCGCGCGCACGCTCCAGGCATTCGGCACACCGGCCCGCAGAGCCTCGATCGCGCTTCGGGCGGCGAACTTCCCGCCGGCTGCAGGTGTCGCCATTTATACAGTCTCCTCGCTCAGACGAATCAGCGGCGCGAGAATGTTCTGGCGTCCGCGATTCCGGACATCGTCGAAGATCCGCATCTTGAGCGCCTGGTAACGGTCCACTCCCCGTTTTTCATCCGACAGGAAAACGGTGGGCGCGAAGACCGCGATCATCGTCCCCTGCAGGCTTGAAGCGCCATCGATCAGCTGCCGCAGGACTTCGTACACTTCCGTGAGCGCGCCGGCCGAGTAATACCAGCCCGCGCCGCGGTCCACCCTGCGCGGGTTTTCGAGACAACGGCCCAGATCGACGGTCAGGACCAGCCCCGGCGCGCCGTTCCGCCGCAGCCAGTACGTGAGCGACTGCAACATCAGACGCGCGCTCTGCCGGCCGATCTTCTGAAACAGTTTCGCGTCTTTCACTTCGGAAACGCGGCGCAATTCTCCGCGCAGCCAGGTCCTCACGGGCCCGGCCGAATGCTCCAGACCGTCAACCTGCGCGCGGCAAAACTGCATCATGGCGAGGCGGAACTCCTGGCACATGGCGTAATCCTGGTAAAGATGCAGGAGCGCGTCTCGCAGCCAGCCGCGCAAGACGGATTCTTCGAGACCGGCGGCGTTCGCGATCGCGGCCAGATCGAACGGACTCTCGCGTTCGGCGAGCGACAACCCGTGTTTCGCGAATGCGGAGACCAGGTACGTCCGCGCGAGGCCGTCCCAATCGATATGCTTCGCCAGGTCGAAAAAAATCTGATCGGCGCGGTTCAGTTTCGTCTGCGCGGCGCCCAGTTCAATAAAGATGAAACCGCGCCCGAGCGCGAGGGATTCGAGTCCGTCGAAAGCTTCGCGCGCCGCCTCGGGCGGTCCGATGGCGAACTTGACGCTGCCGCCGCCCGCGAGGATGTAGTCGCCCAGATACTCGCGGTCGATGGCCTGGAGCCATTCCGTCATGCGGCCGCCTCCACGGGGCTTTCGAAGCCGATCCCGTAGTATCTTTTCTCCGAACCGTCTTCCGCGATGCAGACGAACGTGGCCGCGGCGTTGCGGGTTCCGGTGCTCGCGGGCAGACTGAGCATGAGGCCGTCCCGGCTGCGGTTGACGCCGCTGCGGTCGAGCAGATACAGGTCCCGGGCGAACTCTTCGCGGGTTTAGTCGCGCCCGCTGCCCGGCATCAGCGTCAGAAGATCGTAGATTTCATTGAGCGGAACAACGCGGCGGTCCTCACGCATGCAGCGCTTCCATACTTTGTACAGAAGCTCCAGAAAGCTTTCGGGCTTGAAGCGCGCCGGCTTCGTCTGCATGGCGCGCAGCTTCGCGAGCAGCGCCGAGGGGCGCACGCCGCGCTCGGTCTTCTTCCCGATCTGAACGGAACGCTCCGCCGCTTTCACCCGCACCAGAAGGGGGTAGCAATAGAGCTTGCCATCGAGCGCGAACAGCTTCATGCCCGCCGCGGCGGAGGCTTCGACGATCTCTTCGAGGAACCGGTCCGGGAAGTAGCTCTCTTCGTCGAAACCGAACTCCAGTTTGCCCACCAGGTCGCGGGCGGCGGCCGCCAGCGCGTCGATTTCGCCCAGACCTTTGGCAATTTCCCGCAGATCTCCGGTATGCGCGGCTCCGCTCAGTTTCTTCAGGCGACGGGTCAGGGCGTTGACATTCTGAAGCGACGTTTCCACCTGTTCCTGAAACGATTGGAGGGATTGTTCGAGCATATCGATAAAGGACGAATCGTAGCACATATCGGCGCGCCGGGGGCAGTGCGGGCGGCGCCGCCCGTTTTCGCCATGGGAACGAAAATATTTTCACACAAATCCGCATAAATTGGAGAGAATCGTACGAATGCGCGGAAACAGGATGAATCGGCAAGGGAATGTGGCGGGAATTCTACTCTTCGGCGTGGCGGCGGCCACGGCTTGCGGCCAGACGGCGCCGGGTAACGCCAATGTGGACAATCCCAACGTGGTCACGGTGACGGCGCACGCCATGCCTCTCGCGTCCACGTCGGCATCGGTGACCGTGCTGACGCGCGATTATATCGAAAGCAGCCATGCCGAAAACGCGGCCGACCTGCTGCGCGCCGCGCCCTTTCTGCAAATCGCGCAGAGCGGCGCGTCGGGCGGCCTCACCACCGTCACCATCCGCGGCGGCAAGCCCAATTTCACCCTCGTCATGATCGACGGCATCGAGGTGAACGACATCACCACCACGCTCGGCGGCTCGTTCGATTTTTCCAGTTTGCCGATCGACAATATCGAGCAGGTGGAGATCGTCCGCGGCCCACTTTCCTCCGTCTACGGCTCGGACGCGATCGGCGGCGTGATTAACTTCATCTCCCGCCGCGGCTCGCGGAAGTCTCTGCTGGACGTTTCCGGCGAATTGGGGAATTTCATGAGAAGGCAGTTTAAAGTGAGCGCGTCGGGCACGTGGAAGGCGCTGCAATACTCGACCGCGGGTTCTTTTCTCGATATCGGCCAGCAGGTTTTGAACGACGGCTATTCCGTGGGCTCGGCCTCGTTCAACGGGAGCGTCGATCTGGGGCGGAAACGCGTGCTGCAGTTCGAAGCGCGCTACACGAACGACGAGAGCACCGGCTTTCCGGCCGGAAGCGGCGGCCCGGAACTCTCGATCCTGCGCCAGCCCGTCAGCGACCACGCCATCGAACTGCTGCTGGGCGCCAGTTTCAAAGGCGAAATCCGGCCCTGGTGGACTTACAGCATCGATCTCGACCGCGTCAACCGCACGGAGAACAACGAGAGCCCCGCCGTGCTCGACCGGATTCCGCCCTCGTACAATTCCCTGCCCTCATCCACCAGCTACACCGATTTCACCCGCACGCACTTCGGCGCGACCAGCCAGTTCACTCTCTACCGGGATCTTTCGCTCAACCTGGGCGCGGGGGTGCGCGACGAGCAGGGGAGCACGGCCGGATATCTCAACACGACCATCCCGGAGTCGTTCAGCATCGGCCGCACCTCGCTGCTCGCAAACTCGGAGCTGGAATATTCCACGACCCGGCTGACGGCCACCGCGGGATTCGGCTTCGACAAGACGGAAGGTTACGGAGAGGTGACTTCGCCCCGCGTGGGCGTGTCGTGGCTCACGAAAGAAGGGGGCCCGCGCCTCAAATCCAGCTGGGCGAAAGGGTTCAAGCTGCCCTCGTTTTATGCGCTGGGAAATCCCGTAATCGGCAATCCCGGGTTACGCCCGGAGCGCAGCCGCTCGTTCGACGCGGGCGTGGAGCAGGATTTGAAAAAGACCCGGGTCACCGTGTCGGCCACGTATTTCCGGAACGATTTCACGGATCTGGTGGATTTCAGCACCGCTACTTTCCATTTGCTCAACCGCAGCCACGCGCTCACGCAGGGCGCGGAGTTCGGGACGGATTACGCGCCCACCGCGAAGATCAAATTCGGGGTCGATCTCTCGTACACGGTCTGGGAACTGGGGAACACGACGCAGCCGTTGCGCAACGTCCCGCACGCCGACGGAGGCATTCATCTGGACTGGAAATTTTCATCCCGCCTGCGCGCGCGCGTGGAGACGCAGTGGATGGGCCGGAGATACGATTTCCAGATCCCCGTGCCGTATGAGACCAGCGTCGGCGGCTATTCCAACACCAGCCTCTCGGCCGATTACGACTTGAACAGGAAACTCTCGGTGTATCTGCGCGGGGACAACCTGCTCGACAGCAAATACCACGAGTACATCGGGTTCCCCAATCCGGGGATCTCGATCCGCGCCGGATTGCAGTATCGCGTGTTCGGGCAGTGAGGGCGCGCCGGGTTACTTCAGCGCGTCTTCCACCAGACGTTTCTGCTCTTCGGCATGACGCTTGTGCGAACCGACCGCCGGGCTCGCGTTCTTCACGCGGCCGGCGTAGTGGATCGCGCGCTCGAGCCCCTTGAAGTATCCGAACATGAACCGCCACGCGCCCATGTTGCGGGGCTCTTCCTGACACCAGATGAGCTCGACGCCCGGGTTGTAGCGGGCGAGCACGTTGCGCACGGCCTGTTCCGGGAAAGGATAGAGTTCTTCGATGCGGACCAGCGCGACGTCTTCGATCTTCTTCGCCTCGCGCGCGGCCACAAGATCGTAGTAAACCTTGCCCGTGCAGAAAACGACCTTGCGCACGCGGGAGGGATCGAGCGAGTCGCCAATCACTTCGCGGAACGACCCGTTGGTCAACTCGCTGAAGCTGGAAACGGCGGCGGCCGACCGCAACAGGCTCTTGGGGGTGAACAGCACCAGAGGCTTGGGCGAAGTGGCCATCTGACGGCGCAGAATATGGAAGTACTGAGCGGGCGTGGAGCAGTTCGCCACCCGGATGTTTTCTTCCGCGCACAGGAGGAGAAAGCGCTCCATGCGCGCGCTCGAATGCTCCGGCCCCTGCCCTTCGTAGCCATGCGGCAGGAGCATGACCAGACCGCTGGTCTGGCTCCACTTCTGCTCGGCCGTGGCGATGAACTGATCGACGACGATCTGGGCGCCGTTCGAAAAATCTCCGAACTGCGCTTCCCACAGGGTCAGCGTCTGGGGATCGGAAACGCTGTAGCCATAGTCGAACCCGAGCACGCCGAATTCGCTGAGCGCGCTGTCGTAAACGTTGAAGCGGGCCTGCGTTTCACTCATGTGCTGCAGAGGGATATAGCGGTGGCCGTCTTCGAAATCGTAAAAGGAAAGATGCCGCTGGCTGAAGGTTCCGCGGCCGGAATCCTGCCCGCTCAGGCGAACCGGGATGCCTTCGAGAACCAGGCTGCCGAAAGCGACGGCTTCGGCGAAGGCCCAGTCCACGGGCCCGTCTTTGGCCAGAGTCTCGCGGCGCTTCTTCACAAACCCGTCGAGCTTGGGATGAATGTGGAAGGAGGAGGGCAGGAAGGCGATGCCATCGACCACGCGCTCCAGCAGGTCGCGGGAGATGGCGGTCGAAAGGTTGGCCGGAGGGTGCGCGATGGCGGGGTTCAGAACCCATGGGCCGGCGGCCTTGTTCGCATCGAAAGCGGCATTCAGGCGGTCGGAAACGCGCTTCCGGCCGGCTTCCACTTCGGCCGCGGTCAGCACTTTCGTGGCGGCCAGATGCTGCCCGTAGAGCACGGCGGCGGACGGCTGTTCCCTGATCTTGCGGTACATGACCGGCTGGGTGTAAGCCGGATCGTCGGCCTCGTTATGACCGTGCCGCCGGTAGCAGAGCATGTCGATCACGACGTCGCGCTTGAATTGCCGGCGGTAATCGAACGCGAGACGCAGGACACGCACCGCCGCCTCGGGATCGTCCCCGTTGACGTGGAAGATCGGCGCCTGCACCATGCGGGCGATATCGGTGGCATAGGCGGTGGAGCGCGAATCCTCCGGCAGCGTGGTGAAGCCGATCTGGTTATTGATGACGAAGTGCAGTGTGCCGCCGGTGCGATAGCCGTGCAGTTGCGAAAGATTCAGCGTCTCGGCCACAACGCCCTGGCCCGCAAACGCCGCGTCGCCATGGACGAGAAACGGGATGACGCGGCTGCGTTCCCGATCGCCCAGCCGCTGCTGCTTGGCGCGGACCATGCCTTCGACCACCGGGTTGACCGCTTCCAGATGGCTGGGGTTGGCGGCGAGCGAAACCACGATTTCCCGGCCGGACGGGGCCTTGTGCACGCCGCTTGCGCCGAGGTGATATTTAACGTCGCCCGAGCCCTGCGCCGAAGCAGGATCGATATTGCCTTCGAATTCGGAAAAGATCTGGCCGAGGGGCTTGCCGATGATATTGGCGAGAACGTTGAGGCGGCCGCGGTGGGCCATGCCGATGACCACTTCCTGCACGTCGTTATCCGCCGCCAGATTGGCGAGTTCGGCGAGAATCGAGATGGTGGTTTCGGCGCCTTCGAGCGAGAATCTCTTCTGGCCGATGTAGCGGCGGTCGAGGAAGTGTTCGAATTCCTCCGCCTGCAGCATGTCGTCGAAGATCCGGATCTTCTCTTCCTTCGATAATTTGAAAGCGTGCTCCGGCGACTCCATGCGCTGCTGCAGCCAGAGCTTTTCCTCGGGCCGCTGGATGTACATGTACTCGCAGCCGATCTTGCCGCAATAGGTCTCGCGCAGCAGGTCGACCATCTCGCGCAGAGTGGCCTGCCTGCGGTCGCCGAACGCGTGGGCGAGGGAGTCGACGTAGAAATGGCGATCCAGATCCCAGATGGACAGCCCGTAGCTCAGAGGGTCGAGTTCGGGGTTCCATGCCGGCTCGTCGCCGAGCGGATCGAGATCGGCCATCAGGTGGCCGCGCACGCGGAAAGCATTGATCAGATGGATGACCGCGGCGTCCTTGACCACTTCGACGGACGGTTCGGGCAGGACGAGCGAGGCCTGCGCGTTGTCCGGAGCCCACTTCACGGGGGCATAGGGCACATGCAGACCTTCGAAGATCTCCTCGTAAAAGTTCTGCTCGCCATCGAGCAGAGACTGCATGGAGCCGAGGAACATGCCGGATTCCGCGCCCTGGATGATGCGGTGATCGTAAGTGCAGCCGATCGACATCACCTTGCCGATTCCGAGCGCGGCGATTTTTTCGGGCGCGACGCCACGGTATTCCGGGGGGTAATCCATCGCGCCGACGGCAATAATGGCGCCCTGGCCCGAGACCAGACGCGGCATGGAAGCCATGGTTCCCACGGTGCCGGGGTTGGTCAGAGAGATCGTAGTGCCCTGGAAATCCGGCACGCCGAGTTTGGCGGCGCGGGCGCGCGCGACCAGATCGTCGAACGCGGCCATGTATTGCGCGAACGACATGGCGCCGGCGTTTTTGATGCTCGGGACGAGGAGACTGCGGGCGCCGTTCCTGCCCGCAACGTCAATCGCGAGGCCGAAGTTGATTTCCTTCTTCACGACGCGGAACAACTCACCGGCGCCGTTGGAGGCGAAGGCGTGGTTCAGCGAGGGATTGGCCAGAACGGACTTCACGATCGCCCAGCCGATCAGGTGCGTGAAGGAAACCTTGCTCCTGCCGAGCAACGCGCGATGGTGGTTGATGAGGCGGCGGTTTTCATCCACGACCTTGACCGGAACGATGCGCTGCGAGGTGGCGAGCGGGATGGTGGCGCTGATCGCCATATTCTCGGCGATGCGGGCCGCCGTGCCGCGCAACGGCATCAGCTCTTCCGAACCGGAGAGCACGGGTTCCACGGCCGCGGGAGCCATCGCGGCTACCGGAGGTGCGCCGGCCCCATTGCCATTTCCGGCACGGACTTTTCCGGCCAGAGCCACGGCGCCATTCGCAACGCCGTTGCCGGGGAGCTCGCGATCAAAAACGTCTTTCTCAAAAACGTCTTTCCAATCGGCGTCGACCGACGCCCGATCGTGACGATACTGCTGCAGGAGCTCTTCTTCGAGCCACGCGTTTATGCCCGACTGCGGGTCTGGATTTGCTGCCATACGGAGGGATGCTTAGTCACCTTTTGAGGAACACGCGCAAGTCCAGCCGCCGAACTCGGCTGAACGGGTGGTTCCTCCGATGTCCGGCGCCGCGCCCGGCGGCTCTTACGCTTTTTATGATACTTGACGCGTGTTTATGGCCGGCGCAATACGGCGGCGAAGAACCCGTCGCCCGGGTCGCGGCCGGGGATTCGCTCAACGATTTTGAGGACCGCGGCGCCGGACTGCGCCACCGCATCCCGATTTTCTTCGCGTTCGAGCGAGCAGGTGGAGTAGACCAGCAGGCCTTCCGGAGCCAGTTGCGCGAGGGCGTTGCGCAGGATCGCGATCTGGCGGCCCTGGAGATCCGGAATATCGGCCGGGCTCAGACGCCATTTGATTTCCGGATTGCGCGCGAGCGTGCCAGTGCCGGAGCAGGGCGCATCGACCAATATGCGATCGAACCTGCGGGCAAAGGGCAGAGGTTTTGCGGCGTCGAGCGTGACGACAGGGACGCCGAGAGGGAGCAACAGGCGCGCGCGGCTCAGGTGCAGATCGCAGGCGATGGCATGGACTCCCGCTTCGAGAGCCTGGGCGGTTTTGTTGCCGGGCGAGGCGCAGAGATCGAGAAAGGTCGCGCCGGGCCGCAGGTCGAGCAAAGGCACAATGGCCTGCGAGCCGATATCCTGGAAGCGAAAGCTTCCCGGATCGCCGCTGGAGAGCCGGTAGCAGCCGGGCACGTCCGTGGGTTCGGCGCCGGGCGGCGGAGGGGCGCCGCCGACGCGGATGAAGCGCTCCGGAGGCAGGAGACTGGCGTGCGCGATGGCGCCGGCCGTCTCTTCGCCGTAGTGTGCTATCCACCTGTCGAGCAGCCAGGGCGGCGTGGCGAGAGTCTCCGGAACTTCGAGCGGCTCGCGAATGGCGCGGCGCAGAACGGCGTTCACCAGGGCCGCGGCGGAAGACTTCCCCGCTCTGCGCGCCAGTTCCACGGCGTCGTTCACGGCCGCGTGGCCGGGCACGCGGTCGAGAAAACGAATCTGATAGAGCGCCATCTCGAGCGCCGTGCGGACATCGGGATCGAGCCGGGCGACGGGACGTTTTGAGTATTGCGCGATCCAGGCGTCCAGCTGGCCGCGCCGGCGCAGGGTTCCGAAAACGATGTCCGAGGCGAGACCCGCATCGCGCGAATCGAGATGCGCCGACTTCGCGGCGAGCGCTTCGGCGGACCATGCGCCCCGGCCGACAGCGGTCAGCGCGGCGAAGGCGGCCTGTCTGGCGGGGGCAAGTTTCATCTCTATGAGCCAGTGTAGGGGATGCGTCGTTTCCGGCCCGGCGGCGCGAAGCTGAATCGAGAACGCCGGAATCGGTATCCGGG
>VFSW01004406.1_pt1 | contig 21027 bp, 17 predicted proteins | sample 5358111 | NCBI WGS metagenome assembly VFSW01 (sample SAMN11554181, study PRJNA540505) | mine drainage metagenome | isolation source: sediment from site ElyBrook_90M | place: USA: Ely Copper Mine, Vershire, VT | collected 2017
GACGTGGGCTGCGTGATGCGGGAAAGAATCATGAGGAGCGTCGTCTTGCCCGCGCCGTTTCGCCCGATGAGGCCGATCACTTCGCCGCTTTCCACGTCAAAGCTGACATCGCGCAGCGCCCACAAAGGCTCGGACTTGGCGGCGGAGCGCCGGAAGGGACGCGTGGCAATCCGCGCAAGGACGTCGCGCAAGGCGAAGTACCGCTCGCGCTCGCCAACCTTGTAGCGCTTGGACAACAATTCGGCGTGGATTGCGAGGCTCATCCGTTCAGACCACGTCCGCAATGCGGCCCTCGACCGCGTGATAGTAGATTAGCCCGCCGAGGACAAACAGCGCCACGCCCGCTGCGGAAGCGGCGAGCAACGCTCCCGGAGGCTGCCCGTGGCCCGTCAACGCCCAGCGGAATCCTTCAATGACTCCCGCCATGGGGTTCAGACCGTACAGCCAGCGCCATTTTACCGGAACGAGCGAACTGGGATACGCGACGGGGGAAGCAAACATCCAGAACTGCACCAGAAACGGCAGGACATAACGCACGTCACGATAAAGCGCATTCAGCGCCGATAGCCACAAGCCCACGCCCAGGGCCGTCAAAACCGCGAGCAGCGTGAAAGCGGGCAGCCACACCACCGCCGCCGTCGGCGCGATGCGATAGTACGCCATCAGAAACGCAAAGACGACAAACGAGATCGCAAAATCCACAAGTCCGGAGAGTACGGAAGAGATCGGCAGAACGACCCGCGGAAAATAGACTTTGGTGATCACACGCTGCTGTTCGACGACCACGTTCGTCGAAGCCTGCAGGGCCGCGGCAAAGTACGTCCAGGGGAGCAGGGCGCAATAATAAAATACAGGATATGGAAGGCCCTGCGACGGAATTTTCGCAAGCTTCCCAAAGAACAGGCTGAAGACCAGCATCGTGAGTACAGGCTGAAAGATCGCCCACGCCGCTCCGATCACCGTTTGCTTGTAGCGGACTTTGATATCGCGCCAGACAAAAAAGTAAAGCAGCTCGCGATAGGCCCAGAGTTCCCTCAAATCGAGCGCCAGCCATTTCCGGCGGGCGGAGATCCGCACGACGGGAAGTTCGCCCGCCTGCAAGACCACCGATTGGGAATCCGTCACGCCCATCGCCGCGCTTAGTTCTCTCCTTTCGTAAGACCTTTTTGCTGCTGGATGTCTTCCCGCTCAATGTGCTGCATCATGTCCCTTCGATGCAAGAAATAGGTTGCGAGGTTATGCGTCAGACTCAAGGGAACGTCGACAAACTGGTCGCGCACCATTTGATTCAACGAAACTTTGCCGCGCGCCGGAACCATGTGCGTCCCCCACTGAAACATGAATCCTGCATTCCAAACTGTCAGCACAATAACGAAGGCCCCGGCCAGAACCAGCGCGCGCGATTCTTTTCCGATCCAGGCAGCGCCGGCCTCGAAGAGGGCAACCAGGCCGAGGACAAAGACCGGCGTCAGCGAGACGAAAAAACGGTTGCCGTAGCTGGAGATCCCGTCCCAATCCGGATAACTGGCAATGAAATAGAAGTACGCAAGAAAGGAGAGGATCGCCGCGCCACCAAGCAGCGCATCGCGCTTCCAAAGGAAGATTAGTCCCAATACGGAGAACGCAAGAACCGGCGTCCAGACGAACATTCCGTGATCCGTGGAAAACAGCACCTGAAATAAGGCGGGAGAGGCCCAATGCCAGCCGGTGACGCTGGGATACCCAGTGTCGAACGGGCTGCCATAAATGATCTGCTTGGTCACGAACGTCGGTGCGAGGGAGAGCACAAAGACAGCGCCAAACAGGGCGCCGGAAGCGGCCAGCTTTCGCCAGGACCCGGGGTTCCGTCGCAGCAGGTAAATCCATTCGAGGCCTGGAAAAATCAATAGAATCGCGTTGGGATAATAGACATTCCCCATTAATCCAGTCATGAGCCCGAGAATGGCCCATTGCGCATAATTCCGCTCGAGCCGTGTCCGGTCCCAATACCAGAGAAACAGCGCCACCGCGAACGCCGAATGGGCATGCGACCACGACGGATTGAAATACATGTACACGGGTAAGGAACTCGCCAGCCAGATTCCGACCGTGCCCAGAAACGCCCACTTCACTTCGAAATATTTTTTGGCCAGCGAATAAGCCAGCAGCAATGCCAGGAAACCATAGCAAGCGGTAGTCACGGCCATGGCCAGCAGATAGGGACGCGAATAGCCGTTCGCGGGAATTCTTGCTCCGAGGCGATTGGCCAGAACAACGCCTCCATGAACGACAATTATAGCGGGAGTCCACAGCATTGCCGGCCCCACGCTGAAATGATTCTCGACGTAACCGGTCTTTGTATATTCCGAGGGGAGGAGTTTTCCGTCCTCGCCTTTCCGGGACATGACAAAGGATTCGTTGGCAGCCAGATAGTCGTTTTCAAAGTTCAGGTCATGGTCAATCAGAGCGGATCGCAGGTAGGCGTAGTAACCCACGCCATCGCCTCGCACCCAGGGATTTACGAAAGGAAGGCTTAACAAAAACAGAGCAAACAATATTTTGGTTTGTACCGGGACACTCCCGCTCCCTATTAACGCTACCGGCATGGGAGAGGCTTCCGCCGCGGTTGAACTGCCTTTAAGATCCAAAACGGCCCCCCCTGCAAATCAGGCCTGGTTGATTCATGGATCTCGGTGACCGCCCCGCAGAAGATTGTTGCCCGCAGCCCCACGAAACAAAATCAAAAAATTCGTTTCTCAAGCGCCACCTGAACAGCTCGAACCGTTCCACCCAGCGGAACATCCTTAGACCGGCCGCAGGATTCGGGTCAAATCGATCGAAAACCTCAGGCAACGGTATTCGCAGGCTCCCTGCCCACGGAAACAAACTGTTTCTTCCGGCCGTGATAGGCGGCAACCCGGTCAATGACTTCGGACAAGGGCGTTGCCGGGCGGTATCCGGTGATCCGTTCCAGTTTCTCAAGACAGGGAACGCGCCGGAACATATCTTCAAATCCGGGTTCATAGGCCTGATCGTACGGAATGTATTGGATGGGCGAGGAACTTCCCGTGCGCTCCTTCACACGCTGCGCGAGCCCCTCGATGGTAATCTCTTCGGTGTTCCCGATATTGACGACTTCTCCGACGGCCTGGTCCGAGGCGACCAGCCTCAGAACAGCTTCGACGGCGTCATTCACATCGCAAAAGCAGCGTGACTGTTTCCCTGTGCCATACACGGGAATGGGCGTGCCTGCAAGCGCGTGCCCCACAAAATTCGGCAGGACCATGCCGTACCGCCCCGTCTGGCGCGGGCCGACGGTATTAAAGAAGCGCGCGACCACGACCGGAAGTTTCTTTTCCTTCCAGTACGACAGCGCCAAAAATTCGTCCAGCGCCTTGGACGCGGCATAGCTCCAGCGGCCTTTAGTCGTCGGGCCGAGGACCAGGTCCGCGTCTTCGCGAAAGGGGAAATTGGTATTCTTCCCGTAGACCTCGGAAGTTGAGGCGGTAAATACGAGCTTGCGTTTCCGGCTGGCTGCTTCGAGGACGGATTGCATCCCGTTGACGTTGGTTTCGATGGTCCGGACAGGACTCTCCACAATCAGCTTCACGCCCACGGCCGCGGCCAGGTGGAAGATGACATCGGCTTCATCCACCAACTCCGCGAGCAGGTGCCGGTTTTCGAGCGGCTCGAGAAAATAGTGCATCCGGTCATACTTTTTAAGGTGCCGGATATTTTCCATGCTGCCGGTGGACAGGTTGTCCATCAACAGGACTTGCTCGCCGCGTTCCAGGAGGCGCTCGGCCAGGTGCGAACCGATAAATCCGGCGCCACCCGTAATGAGGTAGACCACTGCATTTCCTCCCGCGCCTAGTTTCAATCCAGCGGAGATTCCGATTCTTCCGCGCGCCGCGTCCGCCGTGTCTTGCGAGAATCGTCTTCCCGCCCATATCCGCCATATGAATACGGATAGTAGCGATAAGAGTAGTAATAATCCGGTGAGCTGGAGTCCACCGCGTTCAGCACGACTCCCAGCATGTGGCATTTCACGCCGGCCAGCAAGTCTCGCGTGCGCATGAAGGCTTCCTTCGGCGTTTCCCCGCTGCGAACCACGATCAGAACTCCGTCCACAAGCACGGAAAGGATCACCGCGTCCGTCGCGGCCATGATAGGAGGTGAGTCGATGACCACAAATTTGTAGCGCGAACGAAGTTCGGTGATTAGCTCGGTCAAGCGGTGCGAAGACAGCAGGTCCGCGGGATTGGGCGGAATCGGCCCGGTCGGGATGGCGGCCAGGTTCGTGATGGACGGATGCGGGACGGTAATCAAGTCCAGACTAGAAACGCCGGCCAGATACGAACTCAATCCGGCGTGCTTGCCGTCCACCAGGCTCAATGCGCGGTTGATGCCGGGTTTGCGCAAGTCCGCGTCCACCAGGAGCGTCTTGTCTCCCAGTTGCGCCAGCGTCACCGCCAGATTCACCGCTGCGGTCGTCTTGCCTTCACGAGGAAGCGCGCTCGTCATAAGGATTACCTGCGGAGGATGATCCGCCTGCGAAAGCAGCAGCGATGTGCGCAGCGCGCGGAACGCTTCCGACATCTGCGACTGCGGCATGTTGTGGGAAACCAGTTCCGCGCGGCCCTCCTTGGAAGCGACGACCGGACTTTTCAGCAGCTTGGAAAAACGCCCTCGGCGCTTTCCGCTGGAATTGGAGAGAGCCGGAACGACGGCTAGCGAAGGCAGATGGGCAATCGACTCGATATCGTCCGGAGTTTTTATCGTGTTGTCCAGGTACTCTCGGAGCAGGGCGAGGCCAATTCCGCCCACGAGGCCCACCAGAATGCTGAGCATGATGTTCCGCGTCTTGTCGGGACGTGACGGCCCGGCGGGAATCAGCGCCGGATCCACAATGCGAATATTGGAGGAGCGCAAACCAGCCGAAATTCCGGCTTCCTTGAGTTTTTGCAGCATGCCGTCATACAGCTGCTTGTTGGCCTCCGCCTCGCGGTTCAGGATGTTGTATTGCACCAGCTTTTCGGCGGTGGCGTTGGTTTCCGCCTTCTGTTGATCGAGCGCTTTTTCGAGCAGCAGTTCGCGCTCGCGCGCGCCTCGGTATTCCGCTTCCACCTGGTTGCCGATATTCACTTTCTCGCGGGTGATGAGCTGGTCCAGATCCTTGATCTGCGCCTGCAGGCGCAGAACCTTCGGAAATTTCGGGCCGTATTGGTTGACGGCATCAGCATATTGCGAGGAAAGAGTGGTCTGCTGCTTGAGGATGTCCTGGATGACCGCATTTTCACGTACAGAGGAAATGGCATCGTAGTTGCCCGATTGCGCGAGCTGGTAGACCGCTTCCTTGTTGATGCGATCGGTCTGCGCCTCGGTCAACTGCTTGTTCAAATCCCCAAGCTTCTGCGTGCTGATATCGTTCTTTTCATCAATGGTCCAAATCTGGTTGTCGCGCTCATAGGCGAGCCGCGCGTCTTCCGCGTTCTCCACCTTGATTTTCATTTCGTTCAATTGCCCAGCGAGCCAGTTGGAGGCCTGTGTGGCCGCCTCGAATTTGCTGCGGAAATTCTGCTCGATGAAATTGTTCAAGTGGGCGTTGACCACGCGCGCCGCAAGGCCCGGGTCCGTGGATTCAAAAGTCACATCGAGCAGACGCGTGTTCGGTACGCGCTTGACGCTCAAGCTGCCGAGGAAGACGCCCAACGACGCGGGCCGCAGCAGGCTGGATTCGGCGGTCTTGGGCGGCTTGGCGGGATTCCCGCCGAATTGAGGGAGCCGGTCCAGGCCCATGGACTTCACTGTGAGCATCGCGAGCGTTTCGCTTTGCAGGATCTTGGATTGCGTGACGATGTAATCTTCCAGGTCCGCGTACTCGTCGTAGTTTCCAGCTTCCGAGAAATGAATGGCGTTGGCATTCTCGCGGTCAATCTCGACCCGGGCCGTCGCTTGGTAGATGGGCTGCATCCGGAACGTTGCAATCGTAACGAGGGAAACGACCGCCACCAGGAAGAATATGATCAGCCACTGATGCTTGCGGAGTATCAGAAGATAGTCCAGCAGATGCGGCTCGTGCGGCATCATTTCCAATGCCAGAAAGGGCGAGCGGGTCTGGATCGTTTCGGCGGACCCCACCATGCCGCGGTCTCGATGAGCCAAATTGTTTGTTTCATCCATAGTGCGGTTCTCTACTCCGTATCATCCAGGGCTTCTCCAGCCCCCATCGCCTAAAATCTCGTCGAATTCATAATTGCGGCTCCCGTCGTCAATGACAGAGCGACATCTCCCGCCCGGTGCCAGGCGCGCTTGCTGGAGCTGTCCGGCACAAACAGGATGTCACTGGCCTGCAAAGTCAGGTCTTCCGCCTTGAGTTGCATCACCTTGTTCAAATTCACGGGAAGTTCGTCCCGCTTGCCGGACTCTCCATTCTTGCGGAGAATTACGGCGGACTTGATCTTGGCGGACCCAATCGGCCCTCCTGCAAGCGAGAGCATTTTCATGACAGTCATGCGGTCGCGATCGTTATCAATGACGAATCCACCGGGGTGGTTCACCGCGCCCACCACATAGATAATTCCGGCGCGTGGGACAGACACAACGTCGCCGCCAAGCAGCGTGATATTGAATCGCGCGTCGCCACTGTCGAGCAGATCCTTTAGGTTGATCGTAAAGCTTTGCGCCTCAGCCGGAACCGCGGCAGCCTGCTCTCCGCCCTCTTCTGCCGCGGACGGCTTCGCTGGGGGGCGCGTGACGATGACGATGTTTCCGGCATCGGCCGAAATTCCGCCGGCCTGGGACAGCGCCTGAAGCAGCGAGGTCGACTGAAAAGCCTGTATGACCATCGGGTTCTTGACCGACCCGATGATCGTGATTGGCTTGCTGTTCCGCTCTTTCAGCGTCACGCTGACTTCCGGAGAGGAAACGAGGCCATTCGTCTGGAGGAGCTCGGCAAGCTTGTCCTGCAACTGAGCGGTGGTGAGGCCCTCGGCGTGCACCTTCACCGGCATCAGAGGCAACGAGATCGTGCCGGATTCATTCACGCGGACTTCCCGGGATAACTCCGGCACATCAAATACCTCAATCGTCAGCAAATCACCGGGGCCGATGGTGTAGTCACCTTGCCTGACAGCGGCTGCCCCAGCCAGTTGCGCGATACGGTCGTTGGCATCGGAGACGACTTCCGCCTCCGGGGTTAACGTAACTTTCTTTTGCTGGGAAAACGCAGGGGGGACAGTAAGCACGAGTGCAACAAGAATGGCTGTCCAGCTAAAAAATTGCTTTGGCAGACGGTACGCGCCTTGCTTTATCCGTCCCATAACTTATGGTATTCCCCCCATCAGCACTGACATTATACAGAGATTTCAATAGTCAAGAGCCTTTGTTTTCGAAAGGTTATGATGTTTGATCCGGAAACAACAGGTTTCGGTCGGACTCCGTTCCTGTTTCACTCCAGGCGTTTAGCCTGAAAACCAAACCTCAGCCCGCCTCTTCAGTCTCGGCTTCGCGCCACTCAAGAGGTGCACTGCCACCAGAGTAGGCTATCGGCAAATTGCAGGCGTTCAATATCGCTTCGCGGAGGGAAGCGGGAGAAAGGTTGTCGCCAGCGCCGCTTGCACCAGGAATAGAAATGCGTTCGCGGGGATGTGAAAGCTGAAATCAGCAAGGGCGTGAATCATGAGACTCGAACACGCCACAATCGCGCCAATGTGATAGGCCAGATTTCTTTCATTCTGATCGTCACGAATCAGCTTCCAGGCCCTCCAAAACAGCAAAACGAAAAAGGCAAGTAGGCACATCCCTCCGACGATTCCGGTCTCCGCGAGGGCCTCCGCATAGTCGTTATGACTATGATTGACAATCAAACCATCGTAGAACGTATCGTACTTCGGGTAGACTTCCTGAAACGTCCCGAGTCCGGTTCCGAGTAGCGGGTGGTCCAGAAACAGGCGAAACGTACCGCGCACGATCACAACCCGGCGCGCCTCGCTGACCTCCAGCCCTTTATATTCGGCAAAGCGTTCCAGCGCCGACCCGATTCCCAGCCAGGAAACAATGGCGATCGCCAGCGCCATGATGATAGCCGCCGCGGTGAGGGATTTCGTCTCGCGCCGTCGCAGGATCACGAGCACGCACAGCATCGCCATCCCCGCGAGAAAACCGATGATCCCGGCCCGCGATGCGGAAAGAAAGAGCGCGCCGATGGGCAGCACACTGAAAAAAGCCAGCAGGGGAAGCTGGTCGCGCCGCTCGCCGCGCAAAATCAGAATGGCGACACCCGATGGGATCAGCAGCTCAACAAATCCCGCGAAATGATTACGATTTTCGTAAGGTCCAAACGGGGCAGACCGCAGGGGAACTTCGCGCAGCCAGAAGATTTTTCCGTTCCAGGTAAAATGCTGCAGAATCCCGAACAGAGACACGCAGAATCCGAATACCAGCAGAAACCACAGGAATGCCCGCCACTGGTTGCGGGTCCGGAAGGATTGCACGGTCAGAAAAAACAGCGCCACCAAAGTCGTCCACCGCACCAGTTCGACGCGCGTCAGGTACGGAATTGCGGTCATTCCGGTGGCGTACTGCCCCGCCCCAACCGCGCAGAAAGCAAGCAGCGGAAAGAGCAAGGGGTTCCAGACAATGGGAACATCCGGATTCCGAAGGGCGGAGGCCACCCAGATCAACAAGAGAATTGCCGTCCCTGTTTCCAGCACCGCTTCCGACCACGGTTCAATCACGCCATGTGCGAGAACGGCGAAGACGAGAAGGATACAGATGCCCGCGCGGATAGCCGTCACGGCTTTCCCTCTATGCGGACTAGTTTCACGTCGTCCACCCACACCGTTCCGCCGATCTTGTTGTCCAGACGGGTACTGGGCGTGCGCGACAACTGAATGCGGATCAAGCGGGTGCGCGGACCCGTGGCGAACTCAGCCTCTTCCAGAGTCCAGGGCTGCGTGTCCTTTTCGCCCAGGGTATGAACATCCAGGCTCTTGGGGTCCCTCGGATCGGAAATTTCAAACTGGATTCCGCTCTCCGTCGTAATCTCATGCGTCCTCAGGTAGCCCTGGAAGCGGTAACGCGTCGCAGGAGCGACAAGCACTTCCTGGAAAAATCCGCGGTAATCCAGATTTTGCGTCCCGTCGAAAGTCAGGCGTGCCGACCGTTCGCCGGAATGCTTCATGTCCGGATCGAAATCGAATTCCACGCCGGGAACGTCCAGGAGTTGCCAGCCAAATCCTCCGAGGGAGAGATCCTTTTCAAACCCGCCGTCATAGATCAGGGAATCGCCCGTCGCCGCCGCTGGACTTCCCTCCTCGAGCGCCAAAGATTCTCGCCAGACCGACCCTGCGTCATCGTACTGTTCCTTGTGGACCAGCAGGTCAATCAGAGCGAAAACGGATTTCCACTTGAGATCGGGCTTTTTGGCTGCGAGGTGATTCCATACGTCCATCCCCGCGCGCGCTTCCTGTTCTTCGGTAAGGTAAGAGAGCGCCGCCCATTCGGCCGCGGCCGTATCCGGTAAAGCTTGAAGCAGCGCCTGAACATCCGGATTGCTTCGCCAGACGCGCGACACGGCGATGGAAGCAAGGTCCGGATTCGCCTCGATGGCGCGGCGGATATTCGCGTACGCCTCCGGCCAGCGCTGTTGCCGCAGGAGAAAATTCCCGAATTTCCAGGAGACTTCCGCCGAAACCGGATAATCCGCCTGGGCGGCGCGATAGTACTTCTCCGCTTCCGCGTCGTCTCCGGTGAACTCGAGCGAGGTCGCCAAATCGAGCTTGTAATACGGCGAATACGGATTGAGTTGCAAGGCGTGGCGATAATACGAAATGGCCAGGGGAAGATTGGTTTGATCAAAATCGAGTTGACGGTAGCGCCCGAGCCGGTACCAATTCTCCGCGTCGCGTGGCTCGATTTCGGATGCCTTGATCCAATCCTCGGCGCTCCGCGAACCGCCGTAGTGAGCCGCTACGGCTCGCTTGGTTCCCGCATAAGCGATCCACACAGCCGCGGCGGCGGCAAGTCCCGCAGCAATCCAACGGAGAGCGGGATGGCGAGCGTCAAGAAGCATCGGCGGCTAATCTGCTACGAACTCCCTGCTGCGCGCAACTGAAAATAGCGGAAAGGGTGAAGCAGGGACGCATGCGTCAACAGACAAAACGAAAAAAAAGCTCGCAAGTCCGTTGCGGCTGTCGGCGCCTCGCCCTCCTCGCCGCTGTATTTCAACCGATAGCGGGTTTCGATTCCTGCTCGCGCCTGGCAGTCTCCTCTGAGGAAGCGGACGCCGCGCGCCCGGTTTCCTTGACGACCCATAAATAGAGAGATTCCTGATATCCACGCCGCGTGCGAAAGGTTTCCTTTCGATCTGGGTTCCAGCCATAAATAACGAACTCTCTCGCAACGATTCGCGCTCCCGGACGCAGATTGGAACGAAATTGGTCAACCAGCCGGAGATTCCCATCCGTGGCGAGATACAGCGTCACGACCGTGGCCTCAGACAGATTGGACTGTTTGGCGTCACCCGCTCGGAATTCGACTAGTCCCTCGACGCCGTGGCGCCTTGCACTGGCCCTCGCTTCCGCGATGCGCTTCGGATTAATGTCAATCCCAACGGCGCGGATGCCGTATTTTTCCGCAGCCGCAATCACAATTCTCCCGTCGCCGCAGCCCAAATCATAAAGGACGTCTCCTCGGGAGACTCCGGCAAGGCGCAACATCTGGTCCACTACCTCGGGAGGCGTTGGTACGTAGATGCCCAGATCGGGCACGAAGCGCCGGGCCAAGCCAAGTCCATATCTCCGCAGCAACCCCCAAGGACGCACCAACATGTACAACGGAGTCAGCGCGCGCGGCAATTGGACGGCATCGCGATCGAATTCTGTGGGGCTAATCGCCAGGCGCGCCACGTGCCGCGCGCCCTTCCAGAAACCATCACGGGATCGCATTCGGAATACGGCCCGCGGCAACAAGCCCGCGCCGGGATCAAAAACGCGTTGATACTGCTGGTACACACGATCGGCTAGTTTTGTCACATTGCGGTCTCTCCGGGCTTCCTCGCCTAACGCCTCGGGCAAAGCAGCGCCCAGCAAATCCTGCGCCAGATACAGGCCCAGGAGAACGATGCGTCTGCATTCCGCCCGCTCCGCTATCTCGCGCAGCAATTCCCAGTTGACTTCCCGGCGCGTGACCAATTTGGCGATGTCAAGAATCCAGAACAAACGCCGCCAAAAATGCTTCGCCCCGTGCACGCTGAGCAGCAGGATTGTGTCTTCCACCGAAAAGGTGCGCAGAGTCCGGCCGAATGCATCCAGCGTCATCAGGCGGCTCTGCACATCCCGGAAATCAAGGCCGCGAGGGAGATACCGGAGAGTCCGTTCGGTATGAAATTCCACCAGAATGCGCTGGTCCGCCAGGTGAAAGCCGTATTGACCGGGCGCAAATCCAAAGCGCCCCGCGCGCACTTCCCGGGAACCCTCCTGAAAGTGATATCCCTCGGCTTGCATCAACTCAGCCACGCGCGGGATAAATGCCTGGGGTACTACAATGTCGAGATCCGTGAAACAGCGCCGCGTAAAATTCCCGTAAGCGATCCGGGAAAGCACCGTCCCTTTGTAGGGAATGACCGGAATATGCGCCTGCTCAAATAATCGGTCCAGGCGAAGCAGTTCGCGCAGCAGCAATATCCCGTTGGCCGCAAATGTCTGCGCGAGTTCGCGCAACGCAGCCATCTCTTCCGGGGAGATCAGGTCCCTCGCACACGCATGCAAGGTCTCATAAACCGTGGGGCCCAGGCGGCTCTCGATGGATTCCGCAAGGAGCCAATTCAAGTTCAGCCCGCTGCGAACCAGAAGGCGGATGCGGTCCGCCGACGAGGGATCAAACTCGGACCGGGCGCATCGCAACACGATTTCGCGCTCCGGGCTCAGCGCGGAAATCCACTCGGGCGGGCGGATCATTTCACTCATGAAGACTTTGCCGGAGGGACGCGTTCATGGCTGGGATAAGAAGGTTTCCCCGCCAAGGCCTCGCATGTTTTCGCGAGAAATTTGGAAACCACACAAGACGAATTATCAACTTGCCTGCGCGGAATTGCAACGGTGTGAGCGGAAAACATGAACCTTGGGAATCGTCCGTCGCGGGGCCGCCGAATTCAACAGGCGCTTTTTGTTCCGTTGCCGCCGGAGGAGGAAAAACGCCGGGCCACTTCATCCAGAATCGTCTGGCAAAGCAACGGGATTCTCGAGGCATCTTCATGTGGATGTAGTAGAACCACCGGCACTTTTCCGAGAAGATGGCTCAAGAGTTCAAATTCCCGCGCCCTCATTTCCGAATCGAGCAGATGATTTACATAAGTATTGCAAAGCAGGTGCAGCAGGATGTCGCGCGGGGCGCCCTCGGTGATTGCAGGCCGATGAGGCTCATTCGCACGGTCCGAAAGAACAAAAATGGCGGCAAGCGGCTGGGGCTCCATGGGCATCCCCGGGCCTGCCGCGTTCACGTTAATATATCGCTTCTCCCACGAAGGCGCGTATTGCGGCAGGGCGTCTCTCTTGCCGTACAGGGTTTCGACCATTTCGGGGCACAGCCAGATTCGAGGGTGGGCGGGCTGCGCGAAAAATCTTCCCCCCTTCTCGAACACGGGGGTGACGTCGTCGGCCAATACCGGATACCCCATCTTCAGAAACGCCGCAGCCGTCGTGGACTTCCCTGAGCCTGCCGGCCCGGTTACGGCGATAGACTGATCCCCGATCAGGATCGAACTGGCATGTAAACAAGTGACTCCGCGCAGCCTTAATACCAGCCCCATCAGCTGGCCCTGGAGATACGGAACCACGTCCACCACGCTAAAGGGTTCTGGCCACCAGATCCAGATCCGCGTTCCTGCGCGATCTACTATACAATCGGTTCCATCCGAATACACTAAGCGAACATATTGGCCGTTCTGAACGCTCCAAACGCGCGAACTCGGTTTACCCGTTTCGCCGAGATAGTTGCTTACGTACATCGCCGCCTCAATCGGAGGAAGCGCTCGATCCAATTTGTCCGGGAAGCTACCCAGCGAAACATTTACATCCGCGGATGAAACGCCCACTAAAGGGGCAAAATCTGGAATCGTCTGATTCGATTGGATCCGGAGACCGAAGACTTCGTAGATTGGAGCTGTCTGACTCATGAGGTTGCGCGATTCGAGCTACTCGTGTCCATGAACAGTTACGCAGAATATCCCGTCCCGGACCATAGTGGGGCAGAATCCTCACGGAAACAGAACTTCACTAACGAAGCAAATTTTTTCGTGGAGTTATAGCCCATCGCATTGAATGGACCTGAAGCAGCATAGCATTTCGGAAAGAGCAATTCAAACATTCACTCCGAATCGCAAATTTGTTCACTGCATAACGAATTGACGTAACGGCATTTGATCAACTATGCGTTTCGGAATGAAAAAACATAACCTGAAAAGCTCATGTCTTGGAAGTCTTTAAGATGTTATCAAAGTTTCCGGATACACCCCGGCTTTGAGTCAATATACGAATTGGGCCATAGACCGTAAGTTTCGGAGGATTATACGGTTTTTTCTGACCCTTTGCTGTTGTGTTTCCAGTGTTCATACGGAGACAAACCCCCTGCTAATTAATTTTATACGTGATTTGCACATGATTGCAACCAGTAATTTAGACTGAGTGCTCGCAGATGCACTTCTGGGTCACCCGGAACAAAATTTCCTCCCATAGGCGGGATTTTTCTCCTGTCAATATACTTTTCCAATCCAGGCCAAGGAGCATGGATAAAAAGGTGCCTTGGATCGGTCTCCTTTAGAAGCCCGATATAAAGATCTCCTGCCAAAGTGGCTTTGGGGCGTTTCAGGACTTCTGCTGGCAATTGCCCGGCCATAGCTACCCTCAACAGTTCCTTATCGGCACACCAAGGCAGAGTTGGAAGTCTGAGCATGTACTTGGCAACCCTCGGATCAAAAAAAGGATGGCGGGCCTCCAGCGGTACCCGCGTAAAGGCAGAATCGTATTGTTCAAAGTAGTTGGACCAAGACGGGAGTGAATAGCTGGAATAGGCCATCGGTCGGTCCGGATGTGCCGAAACCGATTCAGCGTTCATCTCCTGCCATCTGCCGCGAAGGTTTGAGCGGGCTGCGAAACCTGGCTCAGTCCAATCAGGAAAATCTTGAACTCTAAAACGGGGTAAGCCCCGCCAGCACAACCACTCCAGATGAAAGCCCAGCGCGGGATGTTTGCCATGGGTGAGAACATACTTCGCCGTTTGCCAGAAGAATTCAGGAATCCGCTTTCCGCGAAAGAACCGGAGAGAGGGTTCCAGCCCGATATCCCCCCCCTCTCCGGTTAGTAGGACTTTGCCGTGTGCAGAGGCAGTTTGGTAGAAATCGCTTTCTGCGGCAGCCTTTTCGTATCTCTTGGGCTCAGGGAATCGAAATTCTCCGGAATCGCACCTCGAAAATGCCGGGTAACTATCCCATACTTTATGCTCGATAGGGATCTGCAAGTGGTTGGCAACGAGCGCGCTGTACTTGCGCTCCTCGTCCGGAATGAGGCGATCGATGACTGATGTGATTGCGTGAAGAGACCCGTTACCCCGCAATTGCGACGCAGCTATCGCGGCGACTGTCGGAGAGTCCAGCCCGCCACTCATCGAGACGGTAACGCAACTCGTCCGAAGGCGGTCGGCGACAGCCTGCCCCAGCAGATAACGGAACTGCTCCAGGTATTCGGAATGCCGCAGGCGTAAGGGCTCCTCGATCGGAAATGACCAATATCGCTGAACGCGCAATGCATTTCCGCCGGCGGACAGCCAATGGGCTGGGGGAAGCTTCCGGATGTCTTCAAACGCCGACAACCCGGTCCACACGTTAGCGCCAAAGAGGAGAAAGTCGCCGATGACCAGGTCATTCAGCCGGGACGAAATGCCGGGATAGAGCCGCAAAACCTCGAGCGTATTGGAAAAAATCAGCGCGTTTCCAATTCGGGCATAGTGAAACGGCTTGATCCCGAAGTGATCGCGGGCGCAAAAAAGGCATTTTTCACGTGCATCCCAGATGGCAAAAGAGAAGTCCCCCAGCAGATGTTCGAGGCAGGATTCGCCCCATTTTTCGTACGCGCCAAGAATTAATTCGGCATCCGGTGTGGCCAGAGAAAAGAGAGGGCGGTTCGGCGAACCGGCGTTCAATTCGGAAATTAATTCCGCGCGGGCATCCACGCGCGCGTCGGCTACAATCCAGGAACCCGACTCGGATTGAAATGGCTGCCTTTCGTGAAGCGATTCTTCGGTGGCGCGGAACATCGCATGACCCAGGCCCACATTTTCGCCGCACCAGATCTCCTGGGCGTCCGGGCCCCGGAAAGCAAGCGCCCGGGTCATGCGCTCGAGGAGTTCGCGCTGGACCGGCGCTCCATCCAGATTCAATATTCCTGCAAACCCGCTCAATTAGGATTTCCCTCGAATCTCTGCTGAATGGCCGGCGGCCCCTGCTGCGATGGGAGCGTCAAATCGCATATAGTGGCGGTGGACGTCTGCACTATCGTTCAACACTTGTCCGTCCCATTCCACCCAGGCATGCGCTTCAAAACGGCCGTCGCGCTTTGCGGCCCCGATATGCAATTCCGCATCAATCCCGTCGCGCCGCAGGAGCCACCACAGCGCCAAAGAGCGTTCAAGACAATTCGGTGTGCCGAGGCCGTGCAACTCCGCGGAACGCACGGCGCGGATTCTGCGTTGCGCGATTTCTTGCCCCGCTTCCCCGGACCTAAAGCGAGGCGGATTTCCCGGGGGAGACCATTTTTCGACCCATTCCTTCCAGCGCCGGAATCCCAGGAAGCGCAGGCCCAACGAAGTCAAAGGCATGAAAACGGCAGCCTGGAGAATGAGCAGGCGCTCTTCTGGCAGACGATTTTGAAATCTCCGCCACTTCCCCAGGAGCGGTCCCTGAATCCTGTTCATCCAACTCTCCGTCCTACCGAACACGCCACAGTTCCATGGTACGCCTGAACGGCTTCCATAGAGCGCGTCCGGCTCTTTTCATCGCCATCGCTGCCAGAACAGCGCATTGCCTGAGGACAAGAGCCAACTCGGTACCAAACACGGCAAAGTTCCGCTGCTGGAAAGCGATCCGCGCCAGCAAGAATCGCAGGGAAGGATCATCCATGCCTCCCGCGGCGGCCATGCGCAGATGTTGGACGGCGCGTGTAAAGTCGCCCTCATCAAAATAAAGCCGCCCGAGCCTGCGGTAAACGGCAAAATGACTGTTATCGTTCCAGGGAATGCGGTCGGAGGAGATTCCACCAATGTGCCGCAGCGGTTCGTGGCCCAGGAGCGCGAGCTTGAGTGACTGGTTGTATGCCGAGATCGCTTCTTTCCGCTTGCTGAATTGCCGGTACACGCGGCCGAGTGCCCGATGCGCGTCAAGCAAGTCCGGCTTGGCATCCAACGCCTTATGCAATTCCGATTCCGCCTCTCCCCACTCGGAACGCTCCGCCGCGAGCCAGCCCAAAATCAAGTGCGCATACGGATCAGCTGAATCAAGAGACAGCAGCCTCCGGCTCTCGTGTTCGGCGGCATCATGATCTTCCCGCCAGTATTCCCAGAGTGCGTTGTTCTTGAACGGCGTCGAGTAAAGCGGGTCCCGCTGCAGGGCGGCCTCATACTTTCGCATTGCGTCGCCGGATTGCTTCCAATCCAGGTACAGGAACGCCAGATGCCAGAGCGGAGCGGCGAGCTTCGGAAGAGCCTCCGCCGCCTCGATATATTTTCGTTCGGCTGCAGCGTACTCGCCGAGCGCCGCACATTCCGCTCCTTCCCTCATGCGGTCCATCCCGCCAATAGCTTGGGAATTGCTTCCACGGAGCCGCAACTCCAGTTCATCGCCTAAATATTTCCACTGAAGCGGAGTGTATCCGCCCGTCACCGAGTAGGCGATAGTCACGAGGTCCGAGCGCACTTCTCTTGCGCGAAGACGCGACACGAGTTCTTCCGGCCAGATCCAGGGCAGGCGAGGGTGAGAATCATCCAACCCGCCGGTGACCCGCGGCAAAAGCAGATAATCCACGTCGAGGTCGAGCAGCACCTCCTCGCCGAATTTCGGCAGAGTGCCGGCAGACATCACGTGCAGGGGTTTTCCGAGCAGAGTTGTGGAAAGGCGATCGTGATGAATTTCGAGTTTTGCTTTGGGTCCCGGAAATCCTTTTTGAATCAGGGAAAGATGACGGAGAATCCTGCGGCGGTTTCCGGCGCTTTCCCACGACCCGTCCGGGACCACCCAGTAGATTTCGCGGAGCAGAGCGTCCCGCAGCGCAGGCGCAATAAAATTTGCGATGGTCAGAACACCGTCCGGAGGAAGCCACCACAGGTCGTGGTGCGCATCCACGTGAACGAGGACGCGATTGGAACACTCTGCATTCCGCCAGACCGCCAGCGCTTCATCGTGATTTTCAACGCGGAAAATCTTTTGGGGAGAATCCACGGCCGCGTTTTCACGCGCCGGCCCGGGCTTGGGAGGATTCGTTTGGGAGGGCATGGACAAAACACAATGGCACGAAGGCCGCCCGGAAATCTAGGTGTTCTTCACCTCGATCAGGCCCTGCGCCAATAGCTTCTGGAGAAGGTCTTCGACGTCCCGGGCGCACTGGTCCGGCGCGACTTCGTACTCTTCGGCGATCGTATGCTCAATGTCCGCGACGGCACAGGGCTCTTGCATCAGGCTCCAGATGCGCGTCCCGACCGGATCCAGCCCATAATAAATTCCATCCTTGATGCTCAGAATGGCGGCTTCCCCCGCCAGATCGGCGGAGACCTGATCCTTGGTCACCACCACGACCGACTGACGGGAAATCGTCGGACTCATGCGCGCTCCTCTCTGCCTGCCGGGATTCCCCGGCAGCGCCTGCAGTGTATCGGAACCGCCCGCCAACGGCAACGCGAAGCAGGCCTGTCCGTGTTCTGCTGATACCCGCAACACTCAAGTCTGATTTTTGGTAGTGGGGCAATTGTCCCTTTTCCAAACCAAAATTCTGATGCGCGCGTCCCCCTTCGAGGTGTAGCATCCCGCCAGACGGTTGGGACCATTTGTAGTTACCGATTCCCCATTTTCAATATTTGATGTCCGTTAGGCCGAAGCGTTTCTGAAAAACAGGTTTTCGCCGGGACGGTTGGCTGCAATGCAGAGAACCACGGTTTCTAAGGAGTATTCCATGAATTCGAAGCAATCCGGGCGCAGGCAATTTCTGAAGAACGGCGCGGCGCTCGCGGGACTCGCGGCGGGCGCGCGTGTTCCCGTAAACGCTGCGACGCCAGCGACCGAATCGGTCGAACAACTGCACGCTTACGGCGTGCGTTCTCATTATGAGACCTGGATCCGCAAGGGAAAACACTTGTGGCCGCCCGAGGGAAACGTCGAGGGCGCTCCCCGCGATTACGGCTTCCGCACGCCGTTGCAGCATCAGACCGGCATGATTACTCCGGCGCCGCTCCACTTTACGATCTCTCACGGAAATGAGCCGCCGGACATTGATCCCGCGAAGCACCGCTTGATGATTCATGGCATGGTGGATCGCCCGCTCATCTTCAGCGTGGACGACCTGATGCGGCTCCCGTCGGTTTCGCGTTTCCATTTTGTCGAGTGCAATGCGAACAGTGGCCCGACCGGCCCTCCCGGAGCGGCGCGCCGCTCGCCGACCGCAACCGCGCAGGATACGCACGGGCTCACCAGTTGCAGTTTATGGACCGGCGTGCCGTTGCCCGTGTTGTTGCAGGAGGCAGGAGTACAAGAATCGGCGACATGGATGATCGCGGAAGGCGCTGATCCGCCCAAGCATGTCAAAAGCATCCCCATCGAAAAGGGTCTGGACGATTGCCTGGTCGCGTACGGAATGAACGGCGAGGCCGTGCGCCCCGAGCAGGGCTATCCGCTGCGCCTGATCGTTCCCGGCTTTGAAGGCATCAACAATGTGAAATGGCTGCGGCGCATCAAGCTCGTGGACGAGCCGTACATGGACATGCGCGAAAGCACGAAGTACCCAAGCCTGCGCCTGGACGGCAAGGCTCGCTGGTTCCAGTTTGAGCTGGGGCCGAAATCCGTGATCACGCGCCCGTCCGGAGGACAGCAGCTTGCCGGCCCGGGATATTACGAAATCAGCGGCCTCGCCTGGTCGGGCGGCGGAGCGATCCGCCGGGTCGAGGTTTCCACCGACGGCGGCAAAACGTGGAAGGATGCGCAACTCCAGGATCCGGTCGCGCGCAAGGCGCACACGCGGTTTGTGATTCCCTGGGAATGGAGCGGCGAGCAGGTGGACATTCTTTCCCGCAGCACCGATGAACGCGACGAAGTGCAACCCACTCGCGATGAGATCGCGAAAATCTGGCACATTGACATGAGCTATTACATGAACTCGACCAACCTCGTCGGCCACTTCAACGCCATACAGCCGTGGCGAATCAATCGCGATGGGAGCGTGCTCAATGCGCTTTTCCTATAGGCTGTTGGTCCTGATCGCACCGCTCGTTGCCAGCGTCGCCGCATGGGCACAAGCGCCGGATTACAAGAATGTAGGACGCGCACCCTTGCCTGACGAGATTCGAGCCTGGGATACATCCATCGGTCCTTCGGGAAAAGGATTACCGCCCGGCAGCGGCACGGCAAAAGAAGGCGCGGAACTTTATGCCAACAAGTGCGCCGTCTGCCACGGCGAGGCGGGCGAAGGATCGCTCATGGCCCCGCAACTCGTGGGCGGCCAGGGCACTCTCACGTCGCCGCGACCTGTTCTGACCGTCGGAAGCTATTGGGCTTTCGCGACAACGGCCTATGACTTCATCAGCAAAGCCATGCCCCGCGGCCAGGAAGGCTCACTCAAGCCGAATCAGGTATACGCGCTGACGGCGTTTCTGCTTTACAAAAACGGGATCATCAAGGAAACCGATGTCCTCGATGCCAAAACGCTCCCGGCCATCAAAATGCCGAATCGCGACGGGTTTATTCCGATCGAGTTAAATGAAATCCATGACATCAAGAAGCGGGGATGCAGGCTGGGGCATTGTCCGTAAACAACTGAGGTTTTCTAGCGGGCGTACCTTCACAGCGAAGGTTTCGCTTCAAAGGCAGGATTGCCTGTCAGGCCGTCCCGGAGTTTTCATTATCCCATCCGGAGGCCGCCGTTCACGTCCAGAACGGCACCAGTGATGTAGGCTGCTTCGTCGCTGGCAAGAAATACAATCGCAGCGGCAATTTCCGCGCCCGTGCCCATGCGCCCGAGGGGAATGCGCGCGAGCAGCGCGTCTTTCACGTTTTGTGGCAGAGGATCGGTCATCGGCGAAACGACGAAGCCCGGTGCGACGGCGTTGACCGTGATATTGCGAGACGCAACTTCCACCGCCAGCGCGCGCGTCAGCCCGATGAGCCCTGCCTTCGCCGAAACATAGTTTACCTGCCCGGCATTTCCGGTTTCCGCGACGACGCTGGTCACGTTGATAATGCGCCCGGACCGCGCGCGCATAATCACGCCGAGCGCCTGCTGCGCGCACAAGTGCGCGCCCGTCAGGTTCGTTCGCAGGACGGCTTCCCAATCGTCCTGCTTCATGCGCACCGCGAGGCCGTCGCGCGTCAGGGCGGCGTTGTTCACGAGGATGTCGAGCCTGCCGAATTTTTCGATGGCCTGCCGGAAGCCGGACTTCACTTGTTCGGCGTCGGCAACGTCCATTTGAACCACCAGAGTCTCCCCGCCCGCGGCAGAGATTTCAGCGGCGACGCCGGCAAGCTTTTCCGCGTTTCGCGCGGCAGCAACAACACGCGCGCCCGCCCGCGCGAGTGCCAGGGCCGTGGCCCGGCCGATCCCTTGCGATGCGCCGGTGACCAGCGCGACTTTATCTTTCAGGCTGAACATGAGTGTGTGTGGGATGAGATTTTGAATTTGCGGAACGTAGAAATTATGCCGTCATTAACAGCGCAGCGAGGAAAACCACCATGGTTATTTTTTTAATGGCCAAAAGAAAAAGGGATTACAAGCTGAGGGGGGGAAAGAAAACATACTT
>VFSW01004407.1_pt1 | contig 21022 bp, 15 predicted proteins | sample 5358111 | NCBI WGS metagenome assembly VFSW01 (sample SAMN11554181, study PRJNA540505) | mine drainage metagenome | isolation source: sediment from site ElyBrook_90M | place: USA: Ely Copper Mine, Vershire, VT | collected 2017
TCAATGAGGGACGTGCGGCCGGGAACCCCCGCGAACTACGCGGGAAGGCACACCATTGAGCGACGCTGTGCGCGCCCACCATGCGGCCCTGCGGGGGTCCACCGCCCCCAAGAAATCACCCAAGGGCATTCATTGCGCTGGCGTCAGTCAGTAAAACAGACATAGTGTTGGTAGTACAGGACACGGAGGTCACACATGGCTGGCTGGTTTGAAGACAACGCGCGATCTATCGGACGCACCCCACTCGTACGGCTGAACCGCATCGTAGAGAATCCCAAGGCGAGAATTCTCGCCAAGATCGAAGGGCGCAACCCTGCGTACTCGGTCAAGTGCCGGATCGGCGCGGCGATGGTCTGGGATGCTGAAGACCGCAAGGTTCTCGGACCGGGGAAAGAAATCATCGAGGCCACGAGCGGAAACACGGGGATTGCCCTGGCTTTTGTCGCCGCCGCCCGGGGCTATCCGCTCACGCTCACGATGCCCGAGACCATGAGCATCGAGCGGAGGAAGCTCTTGATTGCACTCGGCGCGAAGTTGGTGCTCACCGAGGGACCCCGGGGGATGCCGGGGGCCATCGCCAAAGCCGAAGAAATCCGCGCGTCGGACCCTGGGCGCTACGTACTTCTCGAACAGTTCAAGAATCCGGCAAACCCAAAGATCCACGAGACCACCACGGGCCCCGAGATCTGGAACGACACCGACGGCAATGTGGATATCTTTGTCTCGGGCGTGGGCACGGGAGGGACCATCACGGGGGTGTCCAGGTACTTTAAAAAAGTTCGGGGCAAGTCGATCGTTTCCGTGGCGGTCGAGCCGTCGGCGAGCCCTGTGCTCACCCAGACCCGGGCTGGAGAGGCTCTGAAACCCGGGCCGCACAAGATCCAGGGTCTCGGGGCGGGCTTTGTGCCAGACAACCTGGACCTCTCGGTGGTTGACGAGATTGAACAAGTGAGCAACGAAGAGTCCATGGACTACGCGCGGAGGCTGTCTCGGCAGGAGGGAATCCTCGCGGGGATCTCGTGCGGCGCGGCCGTGGCCGTGGCCGCCCGATACGCACAACGGACGGAAAACACCGGCAAGACCATCGTGGTGGTGCTTCCGGATTCGGGCGAAAGGTACCTCAGCACGGCCCTCTTTGACGGTATCTTTGACGCCGCAGGCAAGCCTCTTTGAACGAACTGGTCCCCATCGTCGACGCTCTTTGCGCAGAAAACGCGAATCTCCTGCGGGGGCGTCGCCGCAAGCTCGGACGTGCGATTCTGCCGTCGCGGGAGGTCATTGCCAACGTGGTGGCCGACCTCCGCGCGGTGCTCTTTCCGTGGCACTTTGGCGACGCCAACGTGTCGGAGGAGGGCCTTGGGTACTTTGTGGGACGGACGCTCGACCGGGCGCTCGCGGGCTTGCGCGAGCAGGTGCTGGTGGGATTGCTCTTTGACTGCGAACACACCGAAGGCCGCTGCCCAGACTGCGAAGCGCGGGCGGTGGAGGTCACAAAGACCTTCGCAGCCAACCTCCCCGCGGTGCGGCGGCTCCTCGGGAGTGACGCACAGGCGGCCTACGACGGTGATCCAGCGGCGACCAGCCCGGACGAAGCGGTGTTCAGCTACGTGGGGGTGACGGCGATCACCCACCATCGGCTGGCCAACGCGTTGTACCGTCTTGGGGTTCCTCTCGTGCCAAGGATCATGGCCGAACTCGCCCATTCGTCCACTGGGGTAGACATTCACCCTGGCGCGGAGATCGGTGCGAGCTTTTTCATCGACCACGGCACCGGCGTGGTGATTGGCGAGACTTCCCGCATCGGCAACCGCGTGCGCTTGTACCAAGGCGTGACCTTGGGTGCGCGGAGCTTTCCGACGGACGACCGGGGCCATCCCATCAAGGGCCTGCCGCGGCATCCGATTGTCGAAGACGACGTGGTGATCTACGCCGGTGCCACACTCCTTGGGCGTATCACCATCGGCCGGGGGGCTAGCATCGGTGGCAACGTCTGGGTGACAGAAGACGTTCGACCCGGCGCACGCGTGAGTCAGGCCGAAACGCGGCAGCATCTCTTTGATGGCGGCGGTGGGATCTAGCGTTCGCACTGAGAGCCGCCCGCAACGGCGGCTCGGTCATCGTGCCCCCCTACGGTGCCGAAAACCCAAGGTTCCGGCAGGGTTGCCATTTCTTGTCCCCATCCAATGGATGCCAGCGTCTGCGCGTTGAGAGGTGCCCCGTCTTCACCACCCCCACGGTGAGCAGGTACTCCGCGAGGCTGAAGTTCACGGGGCTTTTCCAGTCTTCCCTCACCTTCCCCCGAGCCACCGAGCGAGCGCGTGGGCGGCCGCGTCGGGCACCCTCGCCGTGCCTGTTGCAATCACCGCAGTCCCTTCTCTCCGCGCGTCGTACCGAATGTCCACGCGGTCGCCGTCGTCCGTCGGAGGCACTGTTCCCGGCCGTAGACCCGCGATCAAGCTACCTGTCTCGTTCCCGAGAACGCTGGGTGGTGGCCCGCTCCCGCGTGCGGTCATCGCATCGAGACTCATCCGAGCGTGACGCCCCACGATCATACCAAGGGCCCCCTGTCGGATGCCCAGCGCCAGGGACTCCGGCGGTCCTGGATCAGCAGGCAGGGGGTCGTGGCTGGGGGGCAGCGTCAACACAAGGGTCCCATGGGGCGAATGGACAATCTGCACCGGGCCGCCAAGCCGCAGCGATCGGAACCAACGTGCCGAGCCCATGCGCACAAGCGCCGCACGCGCGGCGGTTCCCCCATCGGACTGGGACAAAACCGCTGTGACTTCAACTCCCCGGGGGGCGTCCGGTGCGATGCCCACCGCGGCTTCGTCCCCAAGCCGTGCACCGAGCGCAGTGCAATCCGCCCGGGCCGTGGTCGGGTCACCAACGCGCACACCCAGCACACGCAACCCAGCTTCGATCACGGCGGTCAACACCGCATGACCAGCATCGACACCCCGGGTTGCCACGGCGAGTCGAGCGTCGGGCGGGAGCATCGCCGCCAGGGGGTGCTCCGTCGCAGCGCCCAGGCGTTCACGGGCGTCCTGTGCCAGTGCCGACGTGCCCTCCAGCGGCAGGCTCAGCGTCGCCGCGAGAAGCACGGCGTCGTCGTGGATCGTCGCGTGAATCTGCGCTTGAACAACGTCCGACAAGGCAGCCGCCACCGACGCTCCCATGGCTTGAACAATTCCCGCGGCAGCTTCCGGGTCGCCAAGATCCGGAGGGCGCTCATGGCTCCGCCGCGCAGCCGCGGCGCTCTCGGCAATCTCCTGGGCACCGCGAAGGATCGCCGCATGCAGTGCGGGAAGGCCCACCCGCCGCAGGGCATCCCCCTCGACCCGAAGGTCGACGTCTGAAACATTGCCTCCCTCGGCGTCCGACCTCCAAGCAAGCCAGCGCCCCATCGCGACCAAGGTGGGGGTATCCGACGCGCAGACCATCCGTGCGGCAATGGGTCCGGGTACAGCAATCACGGCACACGACAGGCGCTGCATACCCGACAGCCCCGGGTCGCCACGTGTTTCAAGGCGCTCACCCAGGCCAGGGACCGTGACAAAGGTATACCGAGGCGTCAGCGCCGATCGCATCCGCGCTGCCGACGCGGGTGTCATCGCAATGCCAATCCCCGGATGGGTGGTTGTTCCCACCAGCACCATTTCGATCGGTCGGTTGGTTTCAACCGAGGCAAGCACCGAGACGTCAACCCCCGCAATCAGGGCCAGGGTAAGATCCACGGGAATGGCCTGGCCTGTCCAACGGCTTAGGGACGCCGCCGTGCGTCTCGGCTGCCCAAGGTGCAGCAAAGCGATGAGATCCCCGGGGCGAGTCGGCGCAACCCGGCGGATGGAGGGACTGGCCGTGCCCGGGCTAGGTCTCTTGGGATGGCAACCTGAAAGTCCGATGGTTACAAGCGCCGCGAGGGTGGACGTCACGACGCAGTGAAGTCTCATCGCAGGGACCATACCCTTGCCGTCGGAGATACGCCGCCAAGATTCCGAAGCGTGGTCCGGCGTGCTACAGGCACTCAGACCAATCGATGGGCGCGCGCGAACTTCTAGCCGACGGAGGACCCCTCGCCCGAGTTTTGCCCGCGTACGAATCGCGCCCCGAGCAACTCCGGATGGCCGACGCCGTCGAGTCCGCCCTGAAAAACGGATCCTCACTCCTCGTCGAAGCAGGTACGGGAACAGGAAAATCTCTCGCCTACCTTGTTCCCGCAGCACAGAGCGGTCTGCGCGTGGTGGTTTCGACGGCCACCAAGGCCCTCGGCGAACAAATCGTGTCCAAAGACCTCCCGACCTTGCGGCGTCTGGGTCTGCATCCCACGGTGACCCTCGTCAAGGGCCTGTCCAACTACATTTGCCAGCGAAGGCTCGAAGAGTACCGCCAAGCGGTCGCTTCGGGGCTCGCCAAACCCGAAGCACACCTCGACCGCGTGCTCGCCTGGGCCGACGAAACTGCCACCGGCGACCGCGCGGATCTAGTGACTGTTCCAGACGACGCGCCCGTGTGGCGCGAGGTCTCTTCAAGCTCCGAGACTCGCATCGGGCCCAAGTGCAAGTATTACGAGAGTTGCTTCGTGACGCGCATGCGCCGCGCGGCGGATGCCTCCCAGATCATTGTCACCAACCACCATCTGTATTGCGCCGACCTCGCCCTCCGCGGCGGAGCCGTGGGCGCACAGGCGTTGCCCGACCACGACGCCGTGATCTTTGACGAAGCCCACGCGCTCGAAGACGTCGCGACGGAGTTCTTCGGCGTGCGCATCACCCGCGCCCGGGTCGAAACGCTGGTGCGTGACGCCGATCGCGCGCTCCGTGCCGCAGGCTTTTTCGTCGATCACGTCCGAGAATCGGCCATCACCCGTACGCTCACGGCCATCGCATCAGGCTCATTGCGCATGTTCGCAGCCCTCCCGCGTGGCGGAAACGCCACTCGGGTGCTTCTCGGTCGCGACAAAGCCGAGGGTGAATTCTCCGCGGGCGCTGTTCTTTTCGCCGAGGGCCTGGTCGAACTGTCCGCGCACGTGCGCGAGTTTGTGGCTTCGAGCGACGTGCTCCTTGCGGTCTCTCGACGCACCACCGCGCTCGCGGATGCCCTCCGGGTTGTCACGGACACCGAGAGCGAAACCCACGTGGCTTTTGCCGAGCCAGACGCCCGCGGCGGCGGCGCCGTGGGTGCCGCGCCCGTCGAAGTCGGTCCGCTCCTCCAAGAGCGTTTATGGTCCCGCAAAGGGGCGGTCATCCTTGCGTCGGCCACGCTCTCCGCCGCTGGTGACTTCAGTTTTGTTCGCCACCGCCTTGGTGTTTCGTCGGAGGCGCACGAACTCACGCTGCCATCGCCCTTTGATTTTGAGCTTCAGGCCGGGCTGTACATCCCGCGCGGTCTGCCCGAGCCTCGCGACCCGGATTACCTCGACGCCGCCTGCGACGAAATCGAACGCCTCGTCGCCATTACCCACGGCGGAGCCTTTGTCCTCTGCACCAGCGTGCGCATGATGCGAGCGTTTCGTGACGCGCTCCGCGGTTGTTGGAGCTACCCCACGTTGACTCAAGGCGAAGCTCCGCGTCAGGCAATCCTCGATCGATTTCGCCGTGCGGGCGACGCCGTGCTGTTCGCAACCGCGAGCTTCTGGGAGGGCGTGGACGTACCCGGTCGGGCGCTGCGCCTGGTCATCATGGACAAACTTCCCTTCGAGGCCCCGAACGATCCCGTGACGGCCGCCCGGATCGCACGCATGACGGCAGGCGGGCTTGACGCTTTTAACAGTTACCAAGTACCTGCGGCTGCCCTGGCCCTCAAGCAAGGCTTTGGCAGGCTGATTCGCACGCGCCGCGATGCCGGTGTGGTCGCCATTCTCGACCGTCGCCTCGTGACCCGACGCTACGGCGCCACGCTCCTCAGCGCGCTTCCGCCTGCGACCCGCTGCGGAACATTGCGGGATGTCGCAACCTTCTGGTCGTGCGTCGACAGCGAGGCTACAGCGAATCGCTGAGGCGATTGGAGATGCGCACGGGGCGCGTGGCAATCTCATGGGCGATGGACGCCCGGGCGGGATCGGTCACGGGTGTGATGTTCCATTGAGTCATGTGATCGAGGGCGGTGCTCTCCATCGCCAGGCTGGTCTGTGTCCGCACGTCGCAGCCGGCGCCGTCGAGCAGGTCTTCGGGCAGGGTCGTGCATCGCGCGAGCGCGCCGGTCACCAATGCCTTGGCTGCTGCGACGTGGCCAAGAGATTCCTGGGCCCGCGCCGTGACGAGACTCACCGTCCCATCGCGCTGCACCGTCTCCGGGCTGTGTTCCACCGTGCTCACCACCAGCGTCGGCATCCCCTGGTCGAGATATCGTCGCAGGAGTACGCGGGTAGACAACGCATCGCTCGGGTCGCGTGCGACGGTGGTTTCAAGCGTCGCGAGGGACATTCGCTCCGCTCGGGTGGTCTTGTCCATCAGCGGATGGACGCGCACCCAGGTGCTTGCCATCCATGCACCGAGGACAACGCTTACAATCCCGAGCTGCTTGCGAAGCTCCATCCAGTGCCTCCAGACAAGGCCCTCACGTCCCATGACGATAGCACCCCTGCGTGGACGGTCACGGTACCCTTCTTGAACCGTCGCGTCTTGGTGTGGAGCCTGCGGTTGGCTGGCACGGGCGGTAGCCTCATGAGATCTTTAGTGTGCGAGCCAATTGTAGATCAAGATCACGGGCATCGCGAAGACCTCCAAGTCGATGTCGAGGCCGGCAATGAGATCGGAACTGCCGTCGGAAGGGAAATACCTCCCTTCGGCCCACAGGCCCACGGTGAGTCCGTAGGGAGCGTTGTAATTGTAACTGCGCCCGCCCCACCAGACACGCGTGACCACCCCGGCGAGGTCGGTCGAAGCGCGAACGTCCATCACGCCGCCCGCGGAGATCACAAGGGGATAGGTAGAGCTCACGGGGAGCAGGAACGAGAGACCCGCGCTGGGTGCGATGTCTCCAAGGTTGTCGCTTCGCACGGCGACAAAGGGCCCCACACGGGGAACGTACGGGCCCGCGCCGCCGAAGAGAACGTCGGCCCGCAGTGCGAGTGAAAAGACACCCTCGGCGCCGCGCGAAGTGAAACGAGCCCCGCCGCCCACGCTGAGGTCCGATGTGATTTGCGGATTCGCGTCGGCGGTCCCAACCGTGCCCGCGAGACCGCATCCAAGAGCGAGAACAGGGAGGACACGCCGGGCGAGCATGGGGTGGTCGCGAGAGACGCTACCACGGCGGAGGAATGGATGAAGTGCTGTACACTGCGGCCGTGATCAAGTTGGCGAGACCGTACCTGGGCGAGGCCGAAGGTGCAGCCGTGATGGCTGTGATGGCGTCTGGAATGCTTGTGCAAGGCGCCGTCGTCGCGGCCTTTGAGACGGCGGTGCTACACGCCCTCGGGGCAGTCCGCGGCACCACCCCCGAGGCCGTCGCGGTCACCAACGGAACCACCGCACTTGAACTGGCCCTCGCGACTACACATGGCGCGGGCGTGGGCATCGGCGACGAGGTCATCGTTCCAGCGCTCACATGGCCCTCGCCCGGCCACGCCGCGATCCTGCGTGGGGCGACGCCTGTGTTGGTCGACATCGATCCGCACACCTGGTGCGTCGATCCTTCGGAGGTCGGCAAGGCCCTCACCGCGCACACCCGCGCGGTCATCGCGATCGACCAGTTTGGTGTCCCTGCGGATGTTCCCGCGGTACGGCGGGTTCTCCCGGGGGGCGTAGACATCGTGGAGGATTCGGCCTGCGCATTGGGTTCGTCACTCGCGGGCGTCGCGTGCGGACTCCTCGGCGACGTCGGCGTTTTTTCATTTCATCCACGCAAGGTTGTCACCACGGGCGAAGGCGGAATGCTCGTGACTCAGAACTCCCGTCGCGCCGCGGCTTTTCGCACGCTTCGCAACCACGGCCAGGCTTCTCCCGGTGTCTTCGTCTCCGCGGGCCCCAACGCGCGACTGAGCGAGATCCACGCCGCCATCGGCGTTGCCCAGATGGCCCGGCTCGACGAAATCCTCGCGCGGCGCCGAGCCTATGCCAACGAGATCCGCGCGGCCCTTGCGCTCGCATGGCAAAACGCACCCCATGGGAGTGTGGTCAACCACCAGACCCTGGGCTTCGTCCTGCCACAGCCATCGCGGGGTACCCGTCAAGAAGCCCGCGATGCGTTGATCGCGCGGTTGCGGGAGTCCGAGATCGAAGCCAGTGTACTTTCGTACGCCCTGCATCGCCTGCCGCAGTTCGCTGCGTACACCGTCAACAACCGGCATTCGTTTCCGTTCGCCGACGCAGTGGTCGATGGAGGCGTCGCGGTGCCCTTGCACCCGGGACTGTCTTCGGCCGACATCGCAGCCATCATCGACGCGCTCCGGACACACGCAGCCTGGGCGCTCGGCCGGGATGGAGTCTCTACGTGACGGACACCGTCGTCGAGGTCCGGGACTTTCACAAGTCCTTTGCGACCGGACTCATTCACCTTCCATCGCGCGCCGAGGGCGCTCCGCCGACGTGGCTCGAGCGCACCGTCGTGAAGCTCCCGGGCGGACGGCGCATCCACGCCAAGATCGAAGCCGTTCGAGGCATCTCTTTTGACGTTCGCCGCGGAGAAATTTTCGGTTTTCTCGGCCCCAACGGCGCCGGCAAGACCACCACCCTCAAGACCCTCCTCGGGTTGATCTATCCCTCGTCTGGCGACGTACGTCTCTTTGGCAAGCCCGTGACCGACCCCTCCGCGCGGGCCTCCGTAGGTTATCTCCCCGAGAGTCCGTACCTCTACCAATATCTCTCGGCGCGCGAGTGCGTCGACCTCTGCGCGCGACTTGGCGGCGTCCCCCGACAACACCGCGAACGGCAGGTCGAAGCGCTCCTCATTCGGGTGGGACTCGCCAATCGCATGGACATCCCCGTGCGAAAACTCTCCAAGGGCATGCTGCAACGCGTTGGATTGGCGCAGGCCCTTGCGGGGTCGCCAGAACTGTTGATCCTGGACGAACCGATGTCGGGCCTGGACCCGATCGGGCGCAAAGAAGTACGCGATTTGATCCTCGAAGAGCGGCGTTGTGGGCGCACCGTGATGTTTTCATCCCACATCCTCTCGGATGTCGAGATGCTATGTGATCGGGTGGCCATCGTGCGCAACGGCAAGCTCGCAGCCTACGGCCCCATGGATGATCTGCTCCGCCGTGAGGTACGCGCCGTCGAAATCGAAGTAGCAACTTGCTCCGACGCGCTTACCACAGAGCTCACGGCGATCGGCGCGACGATGACCGCGCTTCGTGAGCACACGGTTGTGACCGTCCGTGGCGAGGGAGACGTCTCCGCAGTGCTCGCGGCGGTGCTTCGCGTCGGCGCAAGGGTGGTGTCGGTGACCCCGCGGCGTGAGACGCTTGAAGAGTTGTTTTTTCGCAACGCCATAGCCGACGCCCCGCATACGTCGGGGTGATTCCCGGGGTCAAGGCGCGGGTGACGATTCTATCGCGATGGATTCTTGGGCGGGCACGGGGGGACTCGGGGAGATCGACCGCGCAGCGGCGAGGTCATTGGGCGAAACAATTTCGTCCCCCACGAGCCTGCCCTGGGCCGTACGGATGAACCTTGCAGGGACATCTTCGCCAAGAAGAACCGCTAGGACTTCAGACGGCTTGGCCGTACCGCTCGCGGTCATCCGAGTGCGAAAGCGCAGCGGAAGGAGGTCGCCCATGTATCCTGCGCGGACAATGGAATCGATTCCATCGTCGATGATGATATCGAGGAGATACATCGACACGTCGATCTGTCGGCCAAGAAGTTTGATGCGCCGCTGAAGCACCATGGGCCCGGCGCGACGGTCGGCAACCTGTGCCCTTACGGTTTCGGCATCGACGAGCCCACGCTCTCGAAGCCAACGCCAGGGGACGGCTGCGACATACTCAGTGGTGTCGATGAGCCTGGCGATACCGGGGTCACCCGCCTCAAGACGCAACGCAGACGTAAAGACCAGGCCGTCGGGCGCGCCAGGCTGGAGAAGTCCCGGGAGTACCGTGGGATCGACGTCGACCGCGAGCTTGACGTCGACGTACTCAGCCAGGGTCGCCGTGCCCAACGCGAGCGCGGGACCGAAGACCATCTCGGGCTTCGGGTGAAAGCCATGGGAGTAGTACATCGAAAGTTCTGCCCGACGAAACACCCGCGGTACGAGGCGCACGAGATCAAGGTGGCTCTCAAACACCGCGCGCCCGGTGCGTTGAAAGCCAAGGCGGTAGCGCCTCGCCTCGCCCTGTCGAAACACCGCGCGAGGACGGCGCTCTTCAGGCGTGACGACGGCGGGGCGCGGGGCGCGGGGAGTTCGCGTGAGCGCGCCGAGGCGGGCGAGGCTCTCGACCCGTTCGCTGCGCATCGCCGTGAGGTCGCAGGCGACGCCGCAGTCGTAGCACACTAGCTTGCGCTGATCCGTCTGCGCTTCTTCGACATTGGTGTGATGGATAAACTGACCAACCGCCTTGCCGCAGGGCGGCGACAGTCGATTACTCAGGGCCTTGCGGTACTCCCGCAAGAGAAAGCCGTCTTCGAGACCCACGTCGATATGATTCCACGGGAGTCCGGCGTCCACGGGGAGCGTACCGAGCGCGGCGGCGACGTCGAAGTTTGCAGTCGCAAACGCCGTGTTCCAGGCCTTCCACGCCAGGCATTCTTCCCACGCGTCAAAGCGCGCGCCTGCGCGGTACGCCAGTTCGATGACGTCCGCCAGTCGTCGGTCTCCGCGCGCAAGGACACTTTCCAGAATGCTCCCATGGGATTCATGGAGGCGTAGGTCTACCCTCGATCGCCGAGCGGCATCGCGGAGGAGGGACTGTTTGCGACCGATGTCGTCTAGGGCGTCCATCGCACACCATTGAAACGGCGTGTGGGGCTTAGGGACGTGCGTGGACACTGACACGGTCACCGTCGGGGCTGATTTCTGTACGGATCTACCGACCGCGCGCGCCTTGCGACCGGTCTCGACGATCCCGAGGACGTCTTCGTCCTGCTCGGTCGGCAGCCCGATCATGAAGTACAGCTTCATGCGGGTCCATCCACGGGAAAACACACGCTCGGCGGTTTCCATCAGTTGCGCTTCGGTGACATTCTTGTTGACCACGTCACGCATGCGCTGTGTGCCGGCTTCGGGCGCAAAGGTCAGCCCGGTGGCTCGTACCTGTTGAATCTGATCGAGGAGTTCTTCACCCAGACCGTATGCCCGCAACGAGGACACAGAGAGCGAGACCTTGTCGTCTTTGAGACGGTCCATCACGGTCTTGACCAAGGGCGCGATGCAACTGTAGTCCGCCGTGGACAACGACGTGAGGGACGCTTCATCGTAGCCTCCGTCCCGCACGGCGCGGACAATGGTTTCTACGACGCTCTCGGGAGACCGCTCCCGCACTGGGCGATAGATCATCCCGGCCTGGCAGAACCGACAGCCCTCGGTGCATCCCCGGGCGATCTCGACCGAGATCCTATCGAAAACCGTCTCGGTCGCAGAGACCGGTCCGTTGTGTGGAAATGGATGGCTGTCGAGACTGTCAATGAAGGCACGGCGGATGGGAAATGGAAGAGACGTGTCCGAGGGGCGTGGGACCACATCCCGTGCAGCCCGCCGATCAAACACCGTGGTGAAGACCGACGGGACGTACACGCCAGGGATGGCGGCGAGGTGCCGAAGGCGTTGGTCTCTGGGGACCCCCGCGTCGCGGAGAGCCCGCCAGGTCAATGCGATCTGCGGGGTTACTTCTTCGCCATCGCCGATGACGACCGCGTCGATGAACGGCGCCACGGGCTCGGGGTGGGTCGCAGTCGGCCCCCCCGCGAGAACCAAGGGGTCGGATTCATCGCGCTGGTCGGCCCGGAGCGGAATGCCCCCGAGGTCCAACATCAGCAAAACGTTGGTAAACGTGAGTTCAAACTGGAGGGAGAAACCGACGATATCGAAGTCTCGGAGCGGGCGACCGGACTCAAGGGATACGAGGGGGAGGTTTCGGGCGCGGAGTGCGGATTCCATGTCGGTCCACGGTGCGTACGCACGCTCCGCGGCAAGTTTGGGGTGGGCGTTGAGAATCCCGTAGAGAATCTTGAAGCCCAGGTGACTCATCCCGATGTCATAAAGATCAGGAAAGGCCAGCGCGATGCGGGTGTACGCGGGGCTCCATGGCTTGGTGACCGCACCGTGCTCACCGCCGAGGTACCGCACTGGCTTTTCGATCCCGTGGATAAATTCGGCGTATGGATGCTCGGCCGACGTGGACATGGTGACGCCTCCCCGGCCTGCGACGCGCAGGCGGCGCCCTTGTCTGATAGCGTAGGGCGCGTATGTCAAGCCGTGGCCCGTCGACCGCGCGCGGGCCATTCGCCGTGATGCCGAACCCGCGAGGAGATTCCCCGCATGAATGACGACACCATGCCACCCCCGTCCGTGAGTTCTTCGGAGGCCCTGTCGATGGACGCGACGTGTCTGCCTGGGCAACACCTTGGCGTCGAAACCGCGGCCTCGTCCAATCCCTTTGACGTCCCGAGAGTGTCAGGTCTCGTCGCTGCGTACGGCGCAACCGCGCGCACGGCGGCGGTGTTTCCCAGACCGAACGCTCCCGGGGTCGTGGGCAGCGAGTCGCCGCCGCAGGAGCGCTACGAGGTTTTGCGCACACTGGGCGTCGGCGGATACGGCGAGGTGGATCTCGTACGTGACCATGACATCGACCGTCTCGTCGCCCGCAAGCGCATCAAGCCCGACATGATGTACCCCGAGGTGGTCTCGCGCTTTGCCCGCGAAGTGCGGGTCGTTGGGCGCCTTGAACATCCGTCGATCATTCCCGTACATGACGTGGGACTCGACGAGCGGGGGTACTACTTTTTGATGAAGTACGTCGAGGGCGAGACTCTTGAAGACATCATCAACCGGCTCAAAGCAGCAGATCCGGACGCCGATCGGACGTACACTTATGAGTACCGCACCCAGATTTTTGTGCAGGTGTTGAGGGCAATGCAATGCGCCCACGACCGGGGGATCATCCATCGGGACATCAAGCCCGCGAACGTGATGGTGGGGCGGTGGGGTGAAGTACTTGTCCTGGACTGGGGGATTGCCAAGATGATCACCACGGACGAGCCCGAAGACAACGAAACGGACAAGCGTGAGATCCCCAAGGACGCTCGGGGTACGGTGGAAGGCTGGCTGATGGGCACGCCGGCGTTCATGTCACCGGAACAGGCCCGGGGAGACAACAGCGCGGTGGACGCGCGCAGCGACGTGTACGCGCTCTGCGCGATGCTTTACGAATTTCTCACCCTGGACCACTACCTCACACCCAAGGAATCCACCATGGAACTCCTGCGGGCGATTCAGACCGAAGAGCCCCTGGGTGCAGTTGCGGTTCACCACAGGTACGGCGTCCCCCCGGAGTTGGCCTTTGCGATGATCAAGGGTTTGGCGAAAGACCCCCGGCGTAGATACCAGTCCGTGCCAGAACTCCTGGCAAGAATGCAGTCGATCACCGAAGGGCAGATTCCTGTGCAGTGCCCGTGCACCGGGCTCAAGCGCACGGGCGGAATCTACGGACGGCTGATCAACCGGCATCCCATCCTCGCAGTGATTGTCGCGGTGGCGATCGCGGGCTTTGCATTCAGCGGGATGGCCAACGCGATGATCCATCTGGCTTCATGGTGGCGGTAGCCGAAGGTCTGGGCCGTGCTGTATGGGATGTCCGTCCACCCTTGATTCAGCGGCCGGCGTCGGGTTGGGTTGACACCGTGGTGGGCAGTCGAACCAGGCCGTGTCCAGACTCCAGCCCGTTGTACAAAAGAAAATACACGTCGAGATGCACGTAGAATTGAAAGAACACCCGACCGACGGATCTGTCCGCGCCGACGTTGCACGGGACATGACCGACGGTGTCCTCCGAGCACCCGGCCGCGAGGGGAAAGCCTTCGGGGTTGAGAAGAACGCTCGCGCCCACCCCTGCGCGAGCGCCGTAATCGCCCAGCGCACGGAGATCCTCCGAGGCTTCTAGGTTGAGCCAGATCGGGTAGGCCGTACCGTCGGCGTACTGCGGGCCCCCCGCAGGGTTGCAGGTCTGCACTTCGACGCCGACCGTGTTGTTCGCGTAGGTGCAATTTGTTGGATAGTGGAAGGGGCTGAAATTCGCCGAGACGCCGAGTCCGATGGCGGCCAGGGAATCGTTGCCTGGATCAAGTCCCAGCCGCGCCATGAAGCCCACCGAGGCGCCAAAGGCCATGCTGTAGCCTCCGCCGGCTTCAAGTTGCAGTCCGCGTGTGATGTTATGGGTGACAAAGGCGCCAAAGGATCCGAAGGGGGCTCCGAGACCCAGCGAAGCACCGAGTGCCGTGGAGTTTGCCCAATGGACGCTTCGGCGTGGTGTCAAGGTGGACGGCTCGAGGGGCGCGAGAGGGTATTCCCCGGCGGAGGGGTGTGTCTCAGCGGCTGCGGGCGGAGTTGAAACGACTTGCGCGTAGGCTGCCTCGTGGACGAGCGCGACGAGCAGGGCGACGGCGCAAAAGCGAGGCATGAAGCCCGCGGATGATACGCCACGCGACGGAATCGGGAGGTGCAAGCTTCCCAACAGGGCGCGGCCCGCGTGCGCAGAAGATTGGACGGGGTTTAGGGCTAGACTCGGACCTGCTTGCGGATCTTGGCGAGGGCTTGCTCCTGGAGCTGTCGGATGCGCTCGCGGGAGAGGTTGTACTTGTCCCCGATTTCTTTGAGGGTGAGTTCTTCCTCGTCGTCGAGGCCAAAGCGCCAGCGGAGGATCCTGGCCTCCATCGGGGTGAGCGTGTCCAGCAGGCGGTGCACCTCATCCGACCAGGAGGTATTGACCACCTGCTCGTAGGGCGACGGGACGCTGTCGTCCTCCAAGAAGTCCATGAACTTTCTGCCGTCTTCGTCACCCATCGGTCGGTCGAGAGAGAAGGGCGTATCGGCCCAGTCTTTCTGGATCCGGTCGAGCTTTTCAGCCGTGATCCCGGTCTCGTTCGAGAGCTCGTCCACGGTGGGCTCACGCCCCACGCGGGCCGTGATCCGCTGCGTCGCTCGTTGCACCCTGTTGTACGTATCCAGCATGTGCACCGGAATCCGTACCGCTCTGCCCTTGTCCGCCATCGCCCGCGAAATCGCGTGCCGGATCCACCAACTCGCGTAGGTGCTGAAACGATAGCCGCGGTTGTGGTCAAAGCGCTCGACGGCCTTGATGAGCCCGATGTTCCCTTCTTGAATCAAATCGATCAGAGGCATCCGACCGCGGTTGTAGCGCCGCGCAATCGAGACCACGAGGCGAAGGTTGGCCGCGACGAAGTGATTCTTGACCCGGTAGACCGCGTCCCGGGCGCGGGCCACGCCCGACAGGTACTTCTTGAATCCCGCGGACAGCACCTGCCCAGGCTCGTCATCGTTCAGTTCTTCGCCATCCGAAGTCTCGTCAGGTCCGTTCGCAACCCTTGCGAGGTCGCTCTCCACGGCTTCGATGTACAACCGATCCGCGTCCAGCACCCGGAGTCTCGTCGCGAGCTCTCCCGTCACGGCCGTCCACCGCCCCGCCGCCCGTCGATCCAGCTTCGAGCGGTTCTTTCGGTACTCTTTCAACAGCTTTCGCAGTTTTTCAAACTCGGGGAGTGCCACAGGCTCCGAGAGTTCCAGCAAGCAACTCTCCAGCGTGCGTGCCACGATGGGCATCGCCGGGGGGTACGCCAACGCCGCCCGCCACCGATCGATCTCCGCTGCCTCGAATGCCTGGGCCTCTCGAATCTCCTCCATGGGCGCCATCACCGCGTGAACCGCCATGTCACGGAAGTACCGTGCGAGCACCCCCGCGGGGAGATCTTCGGTCTGCGCCGTCGCAGCCACGTCGGCCAACTCCGTCAGTTCAGACTCCGACGGCTCGGTCTCTCCGAGGTCCACGCGCGACGCCCGGACGGTTGCCTCTGGGACGGCGCGGTTCGTTGCGACGAACTCCGCATCGTCGTTGATTGCCTGTGCCGGATTATAATTCGCCATGGGAATCGAACCTCCCGTGCTCCGCTCGGGGCTTGTCAGCCCACGTGTGAACTCAGCCCAGTCGCGAGGTCGGTCGCATCCCCGAGACATCCTCGGCGCGCTCCGTTCAAACCTCGTGCCTATCTCTACGTAGGTTTCCTGCGTCCTGGTTTCCCGCCTCCATGATTTCTGCAATCGTCGAACCAATGGGGGTTCTGGCTGGGGACGGCATCCCGCTTTATGCACTGAGTGTTCCCGCGCGCTTGCACCCGAGTGGGCTCTTCGCTAACCCAACCCATCGCACCACGGTTCCATTCCCGGGTGCCTCCACCGAGCGTCTCAATCGTCACGCCTTGATTCGATGCACAGAACGGACCGTAGGTTCACTCCCTTGCAGTCGCCTGCTCCCGGCGTATCGTCCGCCACCTCACCGTGCCGCCTCTGCACCTCGCGCATCCGTACCCAATCCCCCTGTGAACCAAGCCCTTGGTGCATCTCGGACCCCGTCAAGAGCCCCAGGCGGTACACCGCCAACCGATCTCCGTCGTCTGATTCGTCTCACGGGATCCAACCGTGCGCTTCAACTCACCGCCGCCACCGCCGCCCTGGCGGCCGCCATCTCCACCGCACTCCAGGGCCTCCTTCTCGGCCCCGTCCTCCGGTTGCTTCTCGGCGCATCGGATGCCTTCTCGGTTTCGTCTCGGGTCCCCGCAGCCGTGGTCGCACTGACATCCCGGTCATGGGTCCTGCACCGCGGTGCGCTCCTCTGCCTCCTGGCGTTCACGTCTGTCTTTCGTGCCCTGTTCACGGCCATTGACAACGCCGCGTGGCCGCTCCTCGCCGAGCGCGTCGCCCTCGCGCTACGTCTCGAAGCCCTCCGACGCCTCCTCCGCATGCCGCTCGCTGCCCTCGACGCCCTTCCTCCGGGCGTTGCCAGCGCGCGGGTCGTCGTCGAACCCCACGTCGTGGGCGTCGGTGCCGCAGCCGCCTCCGCGGCTTTTCTTCGCGACGGGCTCTCGGTTTTTGTCCTTGCCGTCCTCGCCGCCATTCTTTCGCCCACCCTTTTCGTCGTCAGCCTAACGGTGTGGCCGTTGGTCGCCCTCGGACTCGTGTCCACCGCGCGGGGTCTTCGGCTGGGAGCCTCAGGATCACTCCACCAACGGGATGTCCTTGCGACATGGGCGGCGTTGCTCCCCGCCGCGACGCCCACGGTCACCCTCGCGGGAGCCCGTGCGTGGGTCGAGCGCAAAGCCCACGACGCAGCCATTCAGCAGGGCGCCCTGGAATCCCGACGCGCGTTGATCTCTGCGGTGACATCCCCCACCACCGAGCTCTTGGGGGCCCTTGGCGTCGTTGCAGCCTTGGCTCTCCTGAGGCATCCCGCCCCAGGGGCCTCGGATCGCACCGTGGGCTTCTTCTATATCCTCTTCATGGCCTATCGCCCGCTCAAGAACCTCGGGACGCTCCAACTCACGTTGACGTCTGCGGGTCTGGCCCTCGATCGTTTGAACGACCTCGCCATGGTCCCCACGGCTTGTGCCCCTCCTGTCGCCGTACAAAGTGTTTCAGCGCCCCCGTTTGTGACATGGCGGGGCAGCCACCGGGTCACCCTCCCGACGGCCATTGACCTTGAACCCGGTCACCTTGTTGCCATCACCGGCGCGTCCGGCGTTGGAAAATCTACCCTCCTTGAAGCGCTTGCCCATCTACGGCCCACATCCCCTGCCGTACACTTCAACGGTCCCTCCGAAACTCATGGGCCCCTCCTGGCAGGCTTTTCGCCTCAATTTCCCCCGATTTTTCCCGTCTCGGTGACCGAGAACCTTCTCCTCGGTAGCGCCCCGCCCGACAATCTCCAGGACGTCACTGCGTCCGTCGGCCTTGACCGCTGGATCGCGTCCCTCGCCCAGGGTCCCGACACCGTCCTCGGTCCGGGCGGTGTGTCTCCCTCCGCGGGCGAACGTCAGCGCATCGGCCTCGCGCGCGCGCTCCTTACGCATTCTCCAATGGTGTTTCTCGACGAACCCACAGCGGGACTCGATCCCGACACCGCGGCCCGCGTCCGTGCGACGCTTCGCGCTGCGGCCGACGGTGGCCGTGCCGTCCTGGCCGTCACGCACGACCCTCCCCTCGCAGCCCTTGCCGATCGGGTCATCGCGTTGTAGCCCGTCGTGCCGCGAGGTCGTCCGCGTCATCGTCCAGCGCATCCTCGGCGGATCTTGCAACAACCTCCCGCAGCGCTTGCACCCTGTCCTCGACAACCCGTCGTCCCGCACTCGCCCTTGCAACCGTCGCGAGGGCGGCATCCAAGGCCACCTCGGCCACCCGCACCGCGCGCTGTGCCCCTGCGACTCGTGCGTTCGCCCGTGAAGCCACGGCCATCTCTCGCGCGACGCCCCGCAGCGCGGAAGCCATCGTGCCGACCGCCGCACCCTCTGTGGCCCAGTGAATCTCAGCGTTCTGTGATGCCCGCAGGCGTTCCGTGGCAGTTTCAAGCCATTCTTTAGCGGCGGCCAGGCTGTTCCGTGCGTCATCAAGGGACTGCCGCAAGGCCACTGTGGCTGCAACCGCTCGCGCTTCGTCCCGTTGGCGCAGGTCCGCAAGAGCCTCCAGGCCACGTGGGCGAGCTATCATGGCGTGGCGCGGCTGGTCACGGACACGGTGGCGCTCACGGACACGGACGGATCGTCTCGAAATGCACCGGTGGCCATCCCAGCAAGCGTCTGGATGGACAGCGTTCCGGGTTGTGTCCTCGCGGTGCCCGAAAGCGTCAGGTCAACTGTTGTCCGTGCAGGGTCGGTGCTCGCGACGGCGGCGTCAAAGTCCGTCCCGAGTCGGTCAACAGCCGTGTGACATGCAGCATCCACACAAGCGGCATCGCAGGCCCCCGTCGCGGGAACAAGCAAGGGTACCACCACGGGACACACCGCCAGGGCGACGTACTCCCCGATGGAAGCCACGCCGATACGGCCCGCGAGGGCAGACTCCGCCGCGGTGGCGACGCGCGTGTACGGCAGCGGCATCCCATCCAAGGCAAGCGTGACCGCATCGCCCATCCCAGGAACAAAGCGTCCGCGTGCTGTCCCGTCGACCAGCACCGTCACGTCATCCAGACTGATGTCTGGCGTCTCGGGGTCGAGGGTGTACTGCAACTGTCGTAAGGGGCCTTCATTCGCTGGGCCCACGCCCCCATCGGCACTCGCATCGGGCAAGGTCATCCCCCCGTCCGGGCCTGCCCCCGCTGGCTCGATGGTCAACACGGCGGCGGCGTGCGCACGCGCAGCGATTCTTGCGATGGTCACAGCGGCTTGCAGAAACACCGACCCGACGCTCAGCCCATGGCTCGTCAAAGCGGCCGAAACCTCCGTCGCCAGGTGGTCACCCAGGGCGGTCTCGAAGCCGAGTCTCGCAGTTGGGCCTTGTCCCGTTGGGGCGGCGCCCGCGACGGCAGCTGCGACGTCGGCGGCGATCACCAGGGCGTCGCCCCCCTGGCGGGCAACCTCCGCGGCGATCGGCGCGGTCCACCGGGGCGTGGCCTGGGCCGTCTCCGCCGACAGGTCCAGCCCTGCCACGAGATCGTACGTGCCGACCACCGCCAGGGGGTTGTCGTGAAAGAGCACAACAACGGGTGTCGTCTGGTCCATCACGACGTGCAGCGGCCCAGCGCAACCCGTGGCGAGATCAAGCGCGCCGGTGCCCATTGCAGTCGCCGTCAAGACGTAGTCCAGCCCTGCTGGGAGACCCGAAAAGCGGGCAGTACCCCCCGCGGCAGATAGCACGACCATGCGATCCGCAGGGACCGCGCCCGCGAGTCCGCAAGAGGCAATGCGTACGACAGAAACCGCAAGCGCCGTCGGTTGCCACGCGCCCTGGTAGGTCACCGTACCCTCAAGGGCGCCAAAACCTTGGGTTCCAACAGAGACGTCGAGCCATGCGTCGGCGCCACAGTCGGCACTTGCCCGCACGCGAAACGACGCTGCGGCCGAGGGCGCGAGGAGGGATACCGCGGCGGTTCCCGTGGCGTCGGTGAGGGCACGGGTAGCCGTGAGCGTCCCATCGAGGGCCGTCCCCAGGAGTCCAAAGTGAACCACGGCACCGGCGGTCGCCGGCGTGACCGCAACCCGCAGCGTCACTTCTTGGCTTGGCGTGAGCGTGACAGCCATGGATGGCTGAATCGCCAGGCTGCACGCCATGGTGCTTCCCAGGTCGTCGGTCCCGGCGTCCGTCGGCGCTGTCCCCCCCGACGACCCGCACGCGACGGCCCCCAGCGCCCATGCCATGACCCACGATCGCACCTCGAAACCCTACCACGCCCCGACGGCCAAAGCCTCGTCGCCACCTTGGGGTCCAATCCCGCTTCCCCGCCATGCATGTCGGTCACGGTTCGCGTGGCGCTGACGGAGTGGGCAAGGTAGACAGGCTCTGTGGATTTTTCTCTCATGGTGTCGGCGCGGTATCTCAAAGCCCGCCGCCGGGCCTTTGTCTCCGCCATTGCAGCCATCGCCGTCCTGGGAATCGCCCTGGGTGTCTGGGCCCTTGCCGCGGTGCTTTCCATCACCTCGGGCTTTCAAGACGCCTTTCGTAACAAGGTCCTCGGCGTCAACGCGCATGTCCTGGTACTCAAATACGGCTGGGACTTCACCGAGTACCGGGATGTCATGGCGACCGTACGGTCTTCTCCAGGGGTGGTCGGCGTCGCGCCTTTTCTCATCAACCCGATGATGATCACCCACGGGGACCGCATCGCGGGCGTCCTCGTCAAAGGTGTCGATCCCCAACTCCTGGGCACGGTTCTCGACCTCCCAGACTACATCGTCGCGGGCAGCATCCATGGGCTGCGCGCGCCGGGTAGCCATCCCCCCGCGACGCCTCGGGATGAACCCTTTGCCCATGACGACCAAAACCTCGACGATTACATCGCCCGCGCAACGCATGACATCAACACCAATGATCTTTCTGCGTTGGGATCCCACTCCGACCTGAATCCTTCGATACAGCAACCGTCCGAAGC
>VFSW01004408.1_pt1 | contig 21019 bp, 18 predicted proteins | sample 5358111 | NCBI WGS metagenome assembly VFSW01 (sample SAMN11554181, study PRJNA540505) | mine drainage metagenome | isolation source: sediment from site ElyBrook_90M | place: USA: Ely Copper Mine, Vershire, VT | collected 2017
CCTTCGGTTGTTTCGCTGGGGTACGTTTTTTACTGATTGTCCTATTTTTACTCATGGTACGTTTGGTCCGTGTGGTGCGTGTGGTCCGTGTGGTCCGCATGATACCCACAAGGGGTATCACTACATTTCGTGCTTGTCATGCCTGGGCTGCATATGAATGTTGATGGATTTCTACATTATCAGCGACTGATGCTGGTAGAGTGCCTGTGCTAAACAATTGCTTCAGAAGCAGCACGTTCTGCTCTGTCGAAAAACGCTCCAAGACGGTTTGGCGCGCCGCGCTAGCAAGACATGCTCGCAAGGGCGCATCATGCAGTAGAGCCATGATAGCATCCGCCAGGGCCGCTCCATCATGTGGCGCAACCAGCACACCATTCACACCGTCGTTCAGCAATTCAGGGATACCGGAGATCGGTGTTGAGATCACGGGCACACCCATGTACATCGCCTCGACCAGCACATTCGGAATGCCATCACGGTCACCATTGTCGCTCACGATACAAGGCAACACTTTCACGCTCGCTTGCTGATACTCTTCGATAACCCGCTCGTGCGTCTGCGCTCCACACAGTGTCACACGATCACTCAACTCCAACTCCTGGATGCGCTGTTCAAGCATCGCACGCATCGGTCCATCACCAATGATGTGGCAATTGAAGGCCACATCTCGCGTTTTAAGCAGGTGACAGGCTTCGAGTAGATAAGGAAGTCCTTTTTTATCTACCAGGCGTGCAACAGTTAGAATGAGTGGAACATCGTTTGCTAGCGGATGTACAGCAATCTCAGGTGCAGGAAACGCACGCAGGTTCAAGCCATGGTAAATACGATGAATAGGTGTCTGAAGCGGCGTCGTGGCAACACCAGTGAGATATTCTTGATTATAACAAGTGCATGTGACAACAAAACGTGCCCGAGCAATTTTATATGCCAGATGCGCAGGCTGTGAGAGATATATATCTTTCGCATGTGCCGTAAAGCTATAAGGAATGCCTGTCAGACGATGAACAATCAGCGCAATAGTGGCTGGCACGTTCGCATAGTGCGCATGGACATGGCTGATCCCTTCATGCTCAATCTGTTCAGCAATAGCAAAAGCGGCCAGCAGATGTTTAAACAATGCGATATGGTGGAAGTGCCAAATTGCCATCATGAGGACAGCAAGCGTCGTCCTAGGGGCTTTAATAAAACGGCGTACCACCGCTCCCAATAAACTTAATGTGCGCAAAAAGCCTTGTGGCATATACGTGACTTGCGCTTGCACTGCTTGCGCAGCCTGATGCATCTTGCCACTAGCTTGCAGCAGCGAGAAGATGCGTAGGGTCATGCCCTGGCGTTCTAACTCAACGACCTCATGAAGAATAAACGTTTCTGAGAGCCGTGGGAAACACTTAGTAATATAAGCGACAGTGGGCGCACCGTGCAGCATTTCCTGTTCCATTAATTGACTCCTTCTTATCTGCACATATCAGCAAAATTTGTTTTTCGCGTTATTTACAGTATAGAAGCCTTGTATTGTAGAAGTGATGCCAAAAGGTTGCGGTTTCCTTGCTATTTGCATTACCTTTACGTGTACAAAGATGCAATTATGTTTGACTCTCCATGACCTATTGTTGCAACAAGCATGACAAACAGGAAAAGTGTTAACATCATAACCATGTTAACCGATTTATCACCTTATCACTACCATATCGTAACCACAATACACTTTCTAAAGAGTTAAATAGGGATGGATATATCTATAAGAAAATTCATCTATTACAATGTAGTTTAAGGAGATGCGTTATGTTTCAAATGCTTCACAGCCGGAAGATCATGTTCTTTCTAGCTCCGGGCGCAGTGCTGCTCCTGCTCCTCGCGGCCATACTCACGTTCTGGAAACCGTTCGGAGCGCATGCCTCGGGTCAGCTCAAGCTCTATGTTGGTCACACGGTCGGCAACAATACCAGTTGTGCCTCACCTGGGTTCACCTCCGTGCAAGCAGCAGTCAATGTCGCCAACACGGGGGATGTCGTCTATCTCTGCGGCACAACGCCCTATAGCGAGCAGGTCATTATCACCAAGGCCATTACGCTGACAGGCGACGCTGGAGCAACTATCGCCGCTCCTAGCCCATTTCCATCTACCTCACTTACAAGCCTGCCACCTCAGTTCACTGCTGATAGTCTATTTGTGCCACAGGCCATTGTTTTCGTATGGGGCGCAGGAGCCAATGCCACCATCAAAAATCTAACCATCACGGGCGTTATGCCAGGCAATGGCGGCTGCGCTGAAGACGAATATGGTGTGCTGGTCATCGATGGCGCAAAGGTCGCGCTCAACAATGACAAAGTCCTGAATATTCAGGATAGCAACTCCAGTCTCTACGGCTGTCAGTTCGGCGTCGCCGTCCAAATTGGCCGCCAATACTGGCCAACAGCGAATTTTGCCTCCTACATCACAGAAGACTTTGTTGGACATGCCGTCATCAAAAACACGACCGTTGCAGGCTATCAGAAGAACGGCATTACCGTCGATGGTCCCGGCACAACAGCTTCGCTCACCTGGAATACCGTCAATGGAGCAGGCCGCAACAATGGCAACCTTTTCTCACCCATCATCGGCCAGAATGGTATTGAGATTGGGCGTGGAGCCGCGGCAAAAATCGAATACAACACTGTCACAGGCAATTCTTATACCGGTCCCGCACCGGCATCCGCAGGTGGCATCCTCGTCTTTGGCGGAGCTTGTGGCGATACGCCCGTCACTCCTCTTACCACCAACACGCTGATCGACAACAATACCCTGGCGGATAATGATGTTGGCCTCTATGTCTCTAACCTGATTGTGGATACCAACAATAATTGTGCATTGCCAACCACACCCACCAACATCCAGATGTATCGCAACAAAATAACCAATAGTGCTGTCAGCAATATCGGTGGTACAAACCTGTTTAACGTCGGTGGTGGCTATCAGGCCGGTATCTCCGATGAAGGCTATGCTGATCGCATCACCTCGAACAATATCTGCGGCGTGGGCTACACGCCCGTACTCAACCCGCCCCCTTATCTCTCACAGATTGATGTCGTGGCAACCAATCCCTTCATCAAGGGCAATACCTTCTGTGGCAAAAGCCAGGTCGTCAACATGGCTCCCACACAGACTGCGCAAGCTACCCATCTTCACCGTGCTGCCAGCCCATACAAATAAGCTCGGCTTTTAACACAAGCCCGTATGACGCGAGTAAGTGCGTCATACGGGCTTTTTTAGCGCACACAGTCTCTCTTTTTCAGCAATATATTATCCGATAGTACCAACACTCCAAAAAGTCACCCCATATGTTGAAGGTTTTCAATTTATCTTATACACTCACCTGCTGTGTACGGTACACAGGTATAAGAAAATAAAGACGGCAAAAACAAAAAATGCGAGGAACACAGTGCCGTGCCTCGTTCATTCTTATGGGCCATGCCGTCACGCATCATCGTTTTGCACTCGCACATGCACAATATCGGAAAACCTTTGTTATCGTAGCGCATCGCTAGCGTTAAGGCGCGATCCCTCTGCCTACCGTTGGGGGTAGGCACGAGACGGCTTTTGCGCCTTCACATCTGCGCGCTCCCTATCACAAGTTAAAAATGCAGTAGAGAGGCTATTTACGCGGGCAACCATCGTGATGTATAAGGCCCGCTCCCTCCTGCGCATGCCATACCGAGAAAGGATCTACCAATGTTGAAGAAGATGCTTCGCTGGCTTCTGCCCCTCATCGTCCTGACGCTGATCGCGGCCTATCTGGTGATTGCCCCCGCGCTCTCCAGCCACGCCGCCTCTGTCAACGCGCCCTCCCACAGCATTAGCACACCCGCACCTTATATGTATTGGCATCCTTAGGTGAGGCCAAGTCATCGCGTCCGCCCCGCTGCTCTATCAATGCGGCGGACGCGATTCCTTTCCCAATAACCTCAACGTTTCAGGCAGAGCGGCCTCTGCTCCTACCTTGCCGTCGTCTGTAACCAGGCCTGCACCTCGGAGACGGCGCGATGTCCTACAGTAACTAACAGGGCAAGGCTTTCCTCCCCTAATCTCCTGGCCTCCGCTGGATGTTCATGATAGAGAGCTTGCGCCAGACCAAATTTCGCCAACGCGCTTAGCTCCTGGCTTACATTAGCAATAACATCTTGCATATTTTGAAAGATTTCTTTTGCATCGCCCAACTGATGTTGATCGAGATAAAGGTTGCCATATTCATATAAAGCATTTGCAATAATTTGAGGAATGCCAATTTGTCTGGCGACCAGTAGAGCTTCTTGCAAATATTTTTCAGATTGTATGTATTGATTTTGTTTTCGTGCAACTAAACCCAAGTTAACCAACAAGACACTCATCCACTCAATATGTTCAAGGTCACGTGCCAACTCCAAGCCTTCCTGAAAATATTCCTCGGCTGCTCTATAGTTACCTTGCAGCCCTACTGCCTCCCCCAAATTCGCCAAAATCCCGCTTATCCACTCCCGATGCCCTATCTGCCTCGCAATTGCGAGAGCATCACGAAAATGAAACTCGGCTAGAGCATGCTTCCCTTGTTCACCCAAGATGACGCCTAAATTGATCAAGAAAACACACATGCGTTCTCTATCTTCAACTTGGCGCGCTAATTTTAGCCCCTCTTGTATATAAGTTTCGGCTTCCTCAAGCCGGCCCATATGAATAGTTACCACACCCAAAACTCTCAGCACGCTAATAACCCGTTGCTGATCGCCTACTTCACGTGCCAGCAGCAAACCTTCGTGCAGATGTTGTTCGGCTTGCCTGTATTCGCCGCGTTTCCCCAAAACTTCGCCCAGATTGTTCAGCAGCGCGCTGATACGTTCTTTGTCACCCAGTTGACGGGCGAGCATCAAGCCCTCTTGCAGGTGTGTCTCCGCCAGCGCATAGTTGCCCTGTTTTTGCGCAATTTCGCCCAGGTAGAGCAAGACACCTGTGATGCCATGCGTGTCCTTGCTCGCCTGCGCCGCTGCAAGAGCGCGCTGCAGATGTTGATGCGCGATTGGATAGAGGCCACGCAACAGCAGAAAAGGCGCAAAGGCGATTACCGCACGCACTAGCTCCGCATCACGTCCCTGTGTGTGTGCGCTATCAAGGGCAGCCAGGATAATTGTACTCTCTTGCTCCAATAGCTCGTAATCCTTGCGATGATCTTCCACGCAATGCGTCACGTAGGCAATCAGACGGGTATAGGCAGACATATTATGCAAGTGCAGATGGGCATAGTCAGCAATTGTCTGGTGCAGCGTGTAGCGGTCAGAGCCAACAGACTCTAAAATGCCCGCGTCCGTCAGCACGTCCAGGGTGGCAACAGCGCAAGCGGCGACAGCGAGAGCAGCCTCTTCGGAGAAGCTAGTCGGCTTGGCGGGAAAAACTGAGAGAGCATAGAGGGCCTGACGCACCTCGTGACTCAACTGCTGGTCAGTAACAGCAAAGACGGATTGCAGCGAGAGTGAGGTTTCTGTATTCAGACTTGGGTGGCTCTCGACAGGCCCGTGTGGTTCGCTAATCTGGAGCCGCTCTTCCGCATGGCTCAGACGTTCCAGGGCGGTCGTGATGCGCCGCTGACGACCCGTGTAAGCCTCTTTGCGTAGATAATTGCCCATCAAGGTCAGGGCAAGCGGCAAACCCCCGACAGCCTGCACCAGATTATGGGCTTTACGCTCCTCGCGCTCAACCACGCCTGGGGCAAGCTGGCGCAAGAGTTGTAGACCTTCCTCATTGCTCAATTCGCGGATCACCGTCGCCCCATCAGCGGCAACCTGTGTAGCAAGGGCAGGAAAGCGCGTAGTGACGAGATGCGCGCACTGTGGCCCACCAACTTTACAGGCCAGAGCATCTTCCAGTTCCCAGGCATCATCAATGACCAACAACATACGACGTGAACCAATGGCCGCATGCAACGTTCTGGCCCACGCTTCCACGCTACTCAAGACAGCGGACTCAGCAGGCGAGACATTAAGCAGCGATCCCCAACGGCTCAGCAAGTTTTGCAGGTTTGGCTCAGGCCCCAGGCCAGCCCAGAGGATGCCATCGCAAAAATGAGCGCGCAGCTCCTCATCGTGAGCCAGAGCAATCGAAAGGGCCGTTTTGCCTACACCCGGCAGTCCATTAAGGGCCGTCAAGGCAACGCTACCGCCAGCGATAAGTCGCTGCTTCAACTGCACAAGAGCTTGCTCGCGCCCCACCAGCGGTTTCGCAGGCGGCAAGGGAATAAACGGGTCATAGAGCGGCGTGGATATGGTGGCAATGACAGGTGGAGATGCCTCCAGCGGCGGCACGCTTTTTGGCGCAGCGGCAAGAATAGCAGTGGGCAGCACATTTTCTTGTATAGGTGAAGTGGCAGCAACGGCCATCTGCTCTGTAGTGAGTTGCAGATCGAGTTCTTGTTCACTCTTACCAAAGAGATCGCACAACTTTTTGCGGAAATAGGGGTCAGGACGGGTGATACCGCGCTCCCAACGGCTCACATTGACAGAGGTTGTGCCGGTTTGCTGCGCCACTTCTTGCTGTGACCAACCGCGTTGTGATCTTGCCTCGATGAGCCGCAGGCGCAGGCGCGTATGACCTTTTTGTTCCTGCATAGACATATCCCTCTAGCACGCGCAAAAATGATAAATATGATTAGTAAAATGATAATGGAAACTCTTCCAACTTGATACTATTTTCGCACATAATGTAAGTAAGAACATGCACACTGGTTCACGAACGGAAAAATGTGAACCAAACGGGTAACACGGCGAAGGAGTGTCATCATGCAAAGAATCAACACTGAAAAAGAGACAACGTTTGTTTATTATCATAAACGGGACGAAGAGAAAACTTTGCATTTTAGTTGGGAAAAAGCCTTGCCCGAAGGTGACACGCTTGTCTTAAATATTACGCTCGGCACACTCTCCTATCTCTCAATCGAGAATAAGCGACCTTGTCTCGTAGCTCAGCAGTTGTTTACCGACAGCGAGATGAGCATCGTCATTCCACTCCTGAAAGCATATCCCTACTATTGCCCTTACGAAGTATTGTACACCAGTTTCTATGATGGCGACATCACGGAAGAGAACGTGAACCGCAACCGTCGTCGGCTCCAACGGGCAATAGCCAATGGAACGGGTGAAGTGGAATTGCGCTCCGTGCGTGGCATCCTCTCACGTGTACGCCCCAAATTGCGCGCAATTGGCCTGGATGTCGTTGCCATTATGGAGACAGGCTACATTCTCCTCATCAAGACCAAGCCCAAACCGAAAGTACTCGACAAAGGTGTGGCATAACCAACACAACGGCACGTGCTAAAAACGCACCCGTGACATAGCGAAATCGATCAGCGAGGGAAAAGCTTGCGCAATGCCGACGAGGGGGTTGTAATAGACAGGCACGATCACCTCGCGGCGCGGACGCACGGTCAGGTCAACAATTGTGCGCGCCACAACCTCAGGACCAGGCATGGGGAAACGGCTTCCCGCGCTCATTGAGGTGCGAATATAGCCCGGCGAAACGACTGAAACTGCGATACCTTTTTTCACTACCTCGCGGCGCAATGAGAGGGCAAAGCCACGTAACCCAAACTTGGTCGCGGAATACATCGGACTGATCGGCACGATACCAGCTAAAGAAGCCACCGAGATGATCGCTCCGTGCCGCCGCTCGATCATCCCCGGCAGTACGGCGTGCGTCGCCAGCAACGCGCCACGCAGGTTGACATCCAGCATCTCCTCAATCTCTTCCTCGTTCAGACTCACAAAAGAACGCAACGAGCCAATACCCGCGTTATTGACCAGTACATCCACACGCCCAAACTGTTCGCGTGTCTGCGCAACCAGGCGTTTGACCTGTTCACTCTCCCTAAGGTCGGTGGGAATGGCGATAGCACGTTGACCTATACTGGTAATCGCCGCAACCTGCGCCTGCAATTCACTGACACGCCGTGCGGCCAGCACAACCTGCGCCCCATGACGAGCAAACTCACGCGCTGTCTCCGCCCCAATGCCCGAACTGGCTCCCGTGACAATCACCACCTCATCGCGCAAACGACGCTCCAATTTGACAGTTCGCTCTTGCTGTTTGCTGATCTTTGCTACACTCATACATACAGTCCTTTAATAATTCGATGCAACTGAAAAAGCCATTCATTTAGAGTGCTTTTCATCCTAATTACCTGCCATTGCTCTGTCGCCATTGTAACATATTCGCTACATTCATAATTTTGCAGGCACTCTTATAATGAAAAAAGAATAGCTACTTTGATATAGGAAATGGTGGAGGGCAGCTTATGTTCTATATAACAGCAAAAAGATTGGTAAGCATCTTTTTCAACACCTTAAATAGTGCCATGGGTGGGCATTTACCACCCTTTGGATGTGCATGCGTCGTCATTGAACAAGAGGGAAAGTACCTCGTACTCGAACGACCCGATGGCAAGATCGTACTACCAGGCGGCTTTATGCAATGGCAAGAACGACCAGAACAAACGGCAAAACGCGAAGGCTACGAAGAAACCGGCATGGTACTGGAAATCGGCAATATTATCAATGTCTATTCTGGCATCACCAAACGCTTTGACGATATGAGTACGCTTACGATCACCTATCAGGCAACGGTCGTGGGCGGAACATTGCGGCCAACTGATGAGGGGCATCCCTGCTGGCTCGATGAACAAACGCTGCGCGCACGCATGGGACACGGCTATGCCAAGGTGATTGACGACTATCTCGTCCATTGTCAGCGGCCTGAGCGCATCGGTATCGCAGTACACTAGCGGACAGGTCTCTCATCAGAGGTGATACTGACTGAAAAACTGCCAAATAACCACGCCGCCGTTAATCACCTGTGTCGTATGCGGCGTGCCAGGCCAGGTATGTCCATTGTCGCTAATCGCATAATGCTCAACTGAGACACCTGCCGCGCACTGTGTCCACCTGGTTCCCGTCACATCACCCTGCTGAAAAAATATTTGTGACTGGCTCGTACACTGGTCGCGCGCTAGCCAGCCGTTGAGATAATCATGCACGGAGGCCGTGAGCAGATTCGGATTACCATTATAGGGAGCAAGCTGATCTGCCTGCCCGTGAATCTCTATAACGGGCAATGGGCGCGTAGCCTGACAGCCACCCGGAATTGGATAGTATGCGCCTGAAATGGTCGCGACGGCAGCAATCTGATTGGTTAGCGTGCAAGCCACGCGATAGGCCATGCCGCCACCCAGCGAAAAACCAGCAACATAGACACGATGAGTATCAATACAATAGTTTTTCTCAAAATAACTCAGCATATCGCGGGTGAATTGGATATCGTCGGCATCTCCGGTCGGACCATAGATACCCACGCCCGCGTTCCACGATGGCGGCGAATCGACTCCTTGCGGATAGACTAACACAAAGCCATACTTATCCGCTTCGACATCCATTTGGCTATTAGATTCCATGATCTGCGAGGTCCAGTTATAGCCATGATACAAAATCACCAATGCTTGCGGCTGCATACCATAAGACGGGGGAAGATGGACGAGAAAGGTTCGTTTCAGACCAGCAGATTGTATGGAACCGGTACTATCGCCCAATGTATAATCAGGTGTAGTACAAGTTTTGACGGGCTGTGTAGGCACACCCGGCAGATTAATATGCAATCCACCCTTTGGCACGATGCTCTGGCGCATAGCAAAAGCATACCAAGAAATGCCTAGCACGATCAAAAGCGAGAACGTCACACCCACAATACCCCACTGACGATACACGCCCATCGGTGGCCTCGGTTGTTGTGCCATATCATCTTGCTGCATATCGATACATTTCTCGCCTGATCTATTTATTTCTCATAAAAGTATACCATGCTGTATTATCATTGAGCAATATTTTTTACACCAGAATTTTCAGATGAATTTAACTTGACAGGGTTGCACGAGACAGCTATACTGTCACTAGACAACAGAAAAGCGAGAGCAATGAACAGGAAAAGTACATAGCCTCGCATGGCTACAGAGAGTCGGGACAGGTGGAAACCGACGCCATTGCGGCTATCGAATGGGCCTGGGAGCTATAGGGTGAACCCTCTTTTTGCAAGAAGAAAGAGCTAGTAGCACTGGTTCGGAACGTCCACCGTTATCAAGGACAGGATATGAAAACGTATCCGATAATGAGAGAGTATCTACCCATCTATGCACAATAAGTACGATGAGAACGGGTAGATAGTCTGAAACAGGGTGGAACCACGAAAGCTGCACGCCTCTCGTCCCTCGTATGGGATGGGTGGCGTTTTTTGTTGCCCTTATCACTATCTTTTATCATCTGTCAAGGAGGTCGCTTTTATGTCCATCGAACTGAATCCAGGCAGCGAGGTCAAAACAAACACGATAACACAGCCGCCAATCAGAAAGCGTGTCTTCTCAGGCATTCAGCCAACCGGGAACACACACCTGGGCAACTACCTGGGAGCGATTCGCAACTGGGTTGCCGAACAAACACACTATGACAACATCTTCTGCATCGTCGATCTGCACGCCATCACGCTACCCATCGACCCACAAGAACTACACAACAACACACGCCAAATGGCAGCTCTCCTCCTGGCTTGTGGCCTTGATACGCGCTATTGCAACCTGTTCATTCAGTCGCATATCCACGAACATGCCGAGATGAGCTGGATTCTCAACTGCTTCACGCCGATGGGCTGGCTCAACCGCATGACACAGTTTAAAACAAAGGCGGGTACAGACCTTGATTCAGTTGGCACAGGCCTCTATTGCTATCCCGTTCTGATGGCATGCGACATCTTGCTCTACCAGACACATTATGTGCCGGTGGGCGACGACCAACGGCAACATCTCGAACTCACACGCGATCTGGCACAACGCTTTAATACTATGTACAAAAAGCGCGTCTTTACCATCCCAGAGGGCCAAATTCGCGAGGTCGGAGCGCGCATCATGTCGCTAGATGATCCAACAAAGAAGATGAGCAAGAGCGACCCCAACCCGTCCTCCCGTATTACCCTGCTCGACAGCCCAAAAGAAATCAAGCAGAAAATTGGGCGTGCGACGACAGACTCAGAGCGATTGGTCACCTTCGACCCACAGCGAGCCGGCATCACGAATTTGCTCGGCATCTATCAGTTGCTCACAGGCCAGTCTCAACAAGAGATTGAGGCAACTTTCGCAGGCAAGGGCTATGGCGATTTCAAAGCAGCCCTGACAGAACAGCTGGTAGAGACGTTACGGCCCATTCAGCAACGCTATAACGAGCTGATGAGCGATCAGACCATGTTGGACGGCATGCTCAAACAGAGTGCAGAGAGCGTGCGTCCCATCGCGGCCAAAACGCTACAAACCATGAAAGATGTGATTGGTTTAGGTTAAACTGCACATACTTAGAGAGAAATTTCAGGTGCTATATGTATTACCCAACATTTGCTGAAACACAGCAGTTACACGCACAAGAGATGGCACAGCAGGCTACACAGAAGAACCGCCCACTTCTGCCACTCTATCGCGACATCCTGGCGGATATGGAGACACCCGTCTCAGCTTATTGCAAAACGGCGCAACATCCCTATACATTCCTGCTGGAGAGCGTCAGCGGCGGCGAACACGTAGCCCGCTATTCGTTTATCGGCATTGACCCCTATATGGTCATGATCCAGCATGGCGAGACGGCCCACCTGCATAGGATGCACTATGGACATCACAGACACACACCAGAAAATAACACCTCCGCGACAGCCAGCCGTGAAATCGAAGAAATTGCTTGTCATGACCCGCTCGCTCTCATTGAAGCAGAGTTGGGCCAGTATCGTCTCGTCGCGCCTACACACCAGACCCAAGATGATCTGCCCAAGTTTCACGGCGGTGCGGTCGGCTATCTCGCCTATGATTCGGTGGCACGTTTCGAGCGTTTGCCCGTGCCTGAGCAAAACCCGCTTGATCTGCCCTTAGCCGTTTTCTGCTTTACTGAGACGGTCTTAGTCTTCGATCATGTCAAGCATCGTGTGCGCGTAGTCACGCATCTCCATTTGGACGCCCCCGATCTGGCGGCCGAATATCAGCGCGGAATTGCCATTATCGAAGAGGTGCAACGGCGGTTAAATCAGTCTGTACACTTGCCTGAAGAGCCTGCGGTTATGCACGATGCCAACGCCTTGCGCGTGACTTCAAACCGCACACAAGCTGAGTTCGAGCAGATGGTGCGTAGCTCAGTCGAGTATATCAAAGCGGGCGATGTGTTTCAGGTTGTGCCATCGCAACGTCTGAGCCGCCATGTCAACGCCGCTCCTTTCACCGTTTATCGCGCATTGCGTGCCGTCAATCCCTCCCCTTACATGTTTTACCTGGACCTACACGATTTTCATATCATTGGAGCCTCGCCGGAATTGCTGGTGCGTTACGAGGATAATGAGGTCACTATTCGCCCTATTGCGGGCACACGCCCACGCGGCAACGACCGTCAGAGCGACGAACAGCTTGCAGAAGAGCTTCAGCATGATCCAAAAGAGCGGGCTGAACATGTCATGCTGGTCGATCTGGCACGTAACGATGTCGGGCGCGTCTGTAAGACTGGTAGCGTCAAGGTCGATGAACTGATGGAGATTGAACGCTACTCGCATGTGATGCACCTCGTGTCCAACGTCGTAGGGCAGTTACGCGATGATCTGACACCTTATGATGCGCAACGGGCCGGCTTTCCGGCAGGCACCGTATCAGGCGCACCTAAGATTCGCGCCATGGAGATCATCAGCGAGCTAGAGGGCGAACAGCGCGGTGTCTACGCGGGTGCGGTTGGCTACTTCAGTCACTCCGGCAACCAGCAGACGGCGATTGCGCTACGCACAATGGTTATGAAGAATGGAAGAGCTTATATCCAGGCAGGTTGTGGCGTGGTTGCCGACTCACAACCGGAGAGCGAATATCAGGAAAGCTTGAATAAGGCACGAGCGTTATTGCGCGCACTCGATGAAGCTGAAGAGATTGCACGCATGACCCGCGAACAGCATGCAAGCCAGGATTGAGGAAGATTATGTTGTTATTGATTGATAATTATGACAGTTTTACCTACAACCTGTACCAGTATCTTAGCGAACTAGGGGCAGCGGTTGAGGTACGGCGCAACGATCAGATCACACTAGATGAGATTGACACGCTGCACCCCGCGCATATCGTAATCTCACCGGGGCCATGCACGCCCAACGAGGCGGGACTTTCTTGTCAGATCATCGAAACCTTCGGGTCGCGCATCCCCACGCTTGGCGTCTGCCTGGGCCATCAGGCTATCGGGCAGGTCTACGGCGGACACGTCATTCGCGCTCCCGAACCCATGCATGGCAAAACATCATTGATGCATCATCAGGGCCAGGGCGTGTTCCAGCATTTGCCGACGCCACTCGAAGCTATTCGCTATCACAGCCTGATTGTTGAGCGTTCGACCTTGCCGGAGACATTAGAGATTACCGCAGAAACCGCTGATGGCCTTATTATGGGTTTGCGCCATCGCAAACACCCTGTTGAGGGCGTGCAATTTCATCCAGAATCGATCATGACGCCCGCTGGTAAAGACCTGCTACGCAATTTCCTGGCCCGTTAAAACCGTTTGGACGCAAAGGGGCGTCCGTTGTGCATGAAAGGATTGCAACAATGATTCGAGAGGCTATTGCACAGATTGCAACAGGGGCTACACTCACTGAGGCCGAAGCGGCTTCAGTTATGGAAGAGATCATGACGGGCGTGGCAACCCCTTCACAACTGGGAGCATTTCTAACAGCACTACGCCTGCGGCCCGGCGGCGAAACAGTAGAAGAGCTTGCGGGTCTAGCGCGTGTGATGCGTGACAAGGCTGTGCGCGTGTATCTCGATAGCGCAACCTCCGAAATCGCTCTCGACACATGCGGCACGGGCGGAGACGGTGCAGGCACGTTCAACGTCTCAACCGCAACAGGCATTCTCGCGGCAGCAACAGGTGCGGCTGTCGCCAAACATGGCAACCGCTCGGCAACGAGCAAGAGTGGGAGTGCAGATGTGCTAGAAGCCTTGGGCATGCGCATCGACTTAGGGCCAGAGCAGATTGCCCAAAGCGTGCGCGAGGTGGGTTTTGGTTTCATGTTCGCTCCCGCTTATCATCCGGCAATGAAGCATGTTGGCCCAACGCGCCGAGAGATCGGCATTCGCACCGTCTTCAACATTTTAGGACCTCTGACCAATCCTGCCCACACACGCTATCAAGTGCTAGGCGTCGCAGATGCCGCGCAGATGCGCAAAATGGCCGAGGTATTACAACACCTGGGATGCCGACACGCTCTGATTGTTCACGGCGAAGATGGCATCGACGAGTGTTCGTTGAGCGCGCCCACGCGCATCTGTGAAATACGCACGGGTCGGCTCTTGCGCGAATTTACGATTACACCTGAAGAGGTGGGGCTGACGCGCATTAGCGACAAGCGAGCGTTCCAGGGTGGCGATCCAGCCTATAACGCGACACTGATGCGCGAACTGCTCAGTGGCTTTGTCGATAGCCCCGCTACTGACATGGTGTGTCTCAACACAGGAGCCGCTCTTCTGGCATGCGATCAGGTCGAATCGCTGACAGATGGCATCAAACTGGCACGTGCCACGCTGCAAGAAGGCAAGGCACGTCAGAAACTTGCTGATCTCATCGCTTATTCCAAAGCACAGGTATAAGGTGTTCTATGTTTCTTGACCGTATTGTTGCGCAAACACGCCTTGATCTGGCAGAACACAAACGCATCTGCCCCTTAGAAGAGATGCAACAACGTGCAGCGGCGCAGCCCGCTCCGCGTGACCTGCTGGCAGCTTTTCAGAACCGTTCACAGGTGGGACTGATCGCTGAAGTCAAGCGCGCCTCGCCATCAAAGGGCTTACTTGCTCCACATATCGACCCCGTTGCGGTAGCACGTACCTACGAGGCAAACGGAGCATCTGCAATCTCCGTGTTGACCGAGGAACATTTCTTCCTCGGCTCACCCTCCTATCTCACAGCAATTAAAGCGGCGGTGCGCGTGCCTGTCTTGCGCAAAGATTTTATTATTGACGAATACCAGGTCTACGAGGCGCGTTCATGGGGAGCTGACGCTATTCTGTTGATCTGCGCCATCCTCGACGATTCGCAATTACGCCACTTACTTCGCCTTGCCAATCAGCAGAAGATGCACTGTCTGGTCGAAGTACATAGCCGCGAAGAAGCTCTACGAGCGGTTGAGGCGGGAGCTATGATTATTGGTGTCAACAGTCGTGACCTGACAACGTTTCAGATGAACCCCTATTTGCTGCGCGATCTACGTCCGCTGATCCCGGCTAATCGCGTCGTCATTGCGGAAAGCGGCATCCATACAGCGGCGGATACCCGAAGATTGGCGCGCTATAACGTGCAAGGCATGTTGGTTGGTGAATCGCTGGTTGTCTCACACGATATCGCAAGCCAGATGCGCACGCTCTTACACGGAGCGAATCAGAGTACCCAGGTCAAGATTTGTGGCTTGAGCCAACCCGAACAGATCAATGCGGCAGTTGAGGCGGGAGCGGATATGCTTGGCCTGATCTTCTATCCACCCAGTCACCGCTATGTGCAGCCACAACAGGTTCCCGCACTCCTGGCAGCCAGCAGCAGTCTCTCCCAGGCACTAAAAGGTCAACCCATTCCTGATCTGGTGGGAGTCTTCGTCAACGAGTCAGCCGAGTTTATCAACAAGGTGAGCGAGCAAGTGGGCCTACACTTTGTGCAACTGCACGGCACTGAGTCGCCTGCACTCTGCCAACAGATCACACGCCCCATCGTCAAGGCCATTCACGTGCATAGCACGGATGATCTAGCACTGATCCATACGTATAAAGCAGTGAGTTGGCGCATCATGTTGGACACGCCAACTCCTGCGTGGGGCGGCGTCGGGACCACGCACGATTGGTCTATCGCCCGTCGTGCCGCGCAAGAGACAGCTATCATCTTGGCCGGTGGTCTCACACCCGAAAACGTCGCGGACGCCATCCAAGCAGTGCAGCCCTGGGGCGTCGATGTCAGCAGCGGCGTCGAGACCAACAAACAGAAAGATGTCAACAAGATTCGCGCTTTCCTACAACAGGTACGCGCAATCTCATAAGAAAGAATGGCAGACATGCAAATGCAAACACAACACAAAACAATCGCCTATGAACATCATCACTATCCCGATGAACGCGGACGCTTCGGCAACTTCGGTGGCAAGTTCGTACCGGAAAGCCTGATGACTCCACTCGCTGAATTAGAAGCAGCATATCTCGATTCACTCAAGGATGAGGCATTTCAGGAGCAACTGCGACAACTTTTGCATCACTATGTGGGACGTGCCACACCGCTCTATTACGCTCCACGCTTCTCTGCAATGGTCGCTCCCGGTGTGAAAATCTATCTCAAGCGCGAAGACCTGGCCCACACGGGGGCGCACAAGATCAATAACGCTCTTGGGCAAGCATTGCTGGCAAAACGCATGGGCAAAAAGCGCATTATTGCCGAAACGGGAGCGGGTCAGCACGGTGTGGCCAGCGCAACGGCCTGCGCGATGCTCGGTCTGGAATGCATCGTCTACATGGGTGAGGTCGATATCGAGCGACAATCGCTCAATGTCTTCCGCATGAAGTTGCTTGGGGCCGAAGTGCGCGCTGTCAGCAGCGGCAGCCGCACACTCAAGGATGCCATCAACGAGGCCATTCGCGACTGGGTAACGAACGTAGAGACAACATTTTATCTGATCGGTTCCGCTATTGGCCCTCATCCCTACCCGCGCATCGTGCGTGACTATCAAGCAGTTATCGGGCAAGAAGCGCGCCAGCAGATTATCGAGCAAGAAGGACGTTTACCCGATATCGTGATGGCTTGCGTGGGCGGTGGCAGCAACGCCATTGGCATCTTCTACCCCTTCGCGGATGCCCCCAGCGTGCAGTTGATCGGCGTTGAGGCAGGTGGGGTAAGCCTGCAACCGGGACAACACGCCGCCACGCTGGTAGCAGGCACACCGGGGGTCCTGCATGGCACGCTGACCTACTTGCTACAAAACGAGGATGGGCAGATTCTCGACACGCAGAGTATCTCAGCAGGTCTCGATTATCCCGGCGTGGGACCAGAGCATAGCTACCTGAAAGAGACCGGACGCGCTACCTACGTCTCCGCATCCGACACCATGACGCTGCACGGCCTGCAAGCACTCAGCCAGAGTGAGGGCATTATTCCCGCCCTGGAACCTGCACATGCTCTCGGCTATCTGCTAGAAATAGGCGCACAGGGCAAGCTAGCAGCCGGTACGGTCATCATCCTCAATCTATCGGGACGCGGTGATAAGGACGTACTAACTGTAGCCAAAGCGTTAAACGTTCAGGTACAGGCATAAGAGAGGAGCATTCCATGCAGATAACCGATAAAAATACATCAACAGAGAGCAGCATACCAGCGGAGAAAATCACGCGCGCATTTACGCAGGCTAAAACAGAAGGGCGAGGCGTTCTCATCCCTTACTTCATGTGCGGCTATCCCTCAGCAGAGCAGAGCATCGAGCTGATCGTGGCAGCAGTAGAGGGTGGGGCAGATATCATTGAATTGGGGATGCCGTTCAGTGATCCGCTTGCCGATGGCGCGACCGTTCAGCACGCGGGCCATATCGCACTGCAACGCGGCATGAACATCAAGGGTTGTATGGAGATAGCTCGACAGGTATCGGCTCGTACCTCCGTCGCGCTGATTTTGATGGGCTATTACAATCCCGTAATGGCTTATGGCTTGGAACGCTTCTGTGCCGATGCCCGTGCCAACGGGGTCAGCGGCCTGATTATTCCAGACCTACCCCCCGAAGAAGCAGGCCCACTTCAGCAGATAGCGCAAGCCAATGGTCTGACGCTGATCTTCCTGCTTCCACCCACAACAACGGACAAACGCATTCAACAGGTGGTTGACCTGACCTTGAGCGAAGGCAACGGCTTCATTTACTGCGTCTCACTGAGTGGTGTCACGGGTTCACGCGACGAGCTACCAGCGCATCTGCATAGCTTCATCGAGCGCATTCATGGCTATACGAATGGACGCATCCCGCTCGCGGTCGGCTTTGGCCTCTCAACACCCGCACATATCGCGGAGGTGACCAGTTATGCCGAAGGAGCAGTCGTAGGTAGCGCGCTCATTCACTTGATCGACAAGCATAGCCCACAGGAGCAGGTCACCGCCATAAGACAGTATATCCAGAGTCTTGCCCAAAAGTAGTGCAATCCTTCCATACCAAGCAATTGCATTTGTAGGTACACTTAAAAGAACAAACAGCAGACAACAGAGACTGGTTCCCATTTGCCCACATAGCATACAATAGGAACATATTCTTTGTATCAGCGGGAGGGACCAGCTATGTATTGTCGCGGTATTCGCGGAGCAACGACAGTTGAGCGCAACACAAAAGACGCTATCTTCGAGGCAACAACGGAATTATTGTACGCCATGGTGCAAAAAAACGAATTAGCCAGCGAAGATATCGCCAGCGCAATCTTTACAGTGACAGCGGACCTGGACGCAGACTTTCCAGCTCTAGCGGCACGCAAGCTCGGTTGGACAGAAGTTCCGCTACTCTGCACACGTGAAATCCCTGTTCCTGGTAGCCTGGGTTTGTGTGTGCGCATCTTGTTACATGTCAATACGTTGCGCAGCGCAGCAGAAATGCAACATATCTATCAGCGGAATGCAGTCGTTTTGCGACCAGATATCGGCATCAATTAACTGATGCACATGAAAAGGCATCTCTCGAGCTGCCTTGTAAGATGGCGTTCATGCGCGTACTACAACGTGGTAAGTACAGGCATGGATAGCACCAAGCAACTTATGGCGACAATCATGACGATGGGGTCACGATAGGCCATCCGACTGGCAACGGCAAGCCAGTATTAGCATCTGACCCTGAAGGAGTAATTCATGATTGTGGTGATGAAAGCATCGTGTAGCGACGAAAGCGTCGAGCGTGTCCTTAATTTTCTAGAAAAACATGGCCTCTCAGGCCATCCCTCGCGTGGGGTTGAACGCACAGTCATTGGCGTGCTGGGCGGTGTAGGCCCCTGGGGTGCGCCTGGGAGCATTGGTGGTATCAATCCAACCGTTGAGGAGAGCCTGGAAAGTATGCCTGAAGTTGAGAGTGTGTTGCGTGTTTCCAAGCCCTATAAGCTTGCCAGTCGCGAGTTTCACCCGATTGATACCGTTGTGGAAGTTCCAACCCCCTGTGTTGATGGCGGCATCGTACAGATCGGTGGCGAGGCCATCGTAATGATGGCGGGTCCTTGTACGGTCGAGAGCGAAAAACAACTGATGACAACGGCAGAGGCCGTGCGCAAAGCCGGAGCCGTTGTGCTACGCGGCGGCGCATTCAAACCCTCTACCTCACCCTACGGCTTCCGTGGCCTGGGCGAAGAAGGTCTCAAGCTGCTGGCAAAAGCTCGTGATGAGTTTGGCATGTCGATCATCACCGAGGTCATGACACCCAGCGACGTTGAGATGGTCTGCGAATATGCCGACATCTTGCAAATTGGCACACGCAACATGCAAAACTACATGCTGCTCGACGAAGTTGGGCGCACACGCAAGCCCGCCGTCCTGAAGCGTGGCATGTCCGCAACCATTGAAGAATGGCTGCTTGCTGCCGAGTATATCCTCTCACAAGGCAACCCGAATGTCATCTTGTGCGAACGCGGCGTGCGCACCTTTGAAAAGGCCACACGCAACACGATGGATATCAGCGCGATTCCGTTGATCAAACGCCTCTCACACCTGCCGATCATCTCTGATCCCAGCCAGGGAACCGGACGGCGTGATCTGGTTGGCCCAATGTCGCTGGCCTCACTCGCTGCTGGAACCGATGCTCTATTGATCGAGGTCCATCCTAATCCCGATGAGGCGTTGAAAGATGGCGCACAATCGCTGACTATCGAGCAGTTCCGCGAGCTGATGCCCCAGGCCCATGCTATTAGTAAAGCCATTGGACGCTACTTTGTGACGCGCTAAAGGTTCAACAAACACATAAAATCAGGCATGACACCATTTATGAGTGTCATGCCTGATTTTTGAGCGCGATTTTATAATATGCCATCTGCGTCGGGGCTTCCTCAACCCCCACCATCAGCGTATGCAAGCGCACAAGCGGGATACCTTCTTGCTCCAACATGCGATACAACTCACCACCGATATACTCCGCGAGCCGCTCAGCCGAGGAGTTATCTATCGGCAACTCGACTACGTCGCTGCGCGGGAAAACGTAGCGTCTGCCCTGGAAATGCAGCTCCCACTCATCGCTACGCTCAATCAATTCAAGATGGGGATTGCGCATGGGAAGCAAAAAACGATGGTTCAATTTCTGGCAAATTTCGCGTGTGAAACGCTTCAAAAGTGTAAAATCGAGAACAATACTATCGGCATTAAGATCGCCCTCGATCTCCACCAAGACACCATAATTATGTCCATGCAATCGCTCGCATTTACCGCCAAAAGTGATAAAATGGGCCGCACTAAACTTTAGATTGCCACCCTCGACTTTCACCTTGCGCATGATCTGCTCGCCAACCATGACAAAACCTCCATCTCGTCTCGATATCGTGTGTGCTGGCATAGCATACCATCAAGCGCATAGAGACGCAAGCGACATGCCCACATTAAGCGGGAGCAGAGGCCCACTCGCAATGCCAATTATCAAACCAAGCAGCATGTAAGCAAGACGGGCAACCACAAGGGTCAATACCGCTTAAATAGGGAGAATGGGTTGAGGTGTGGAGGATGTGTTGCTTTACCCGAAATGCATGAAAGAAACGTAGGGACCGATTCATCGCGTCCGTGCCCGTGAGCCAAAGATGTTCGTTTCTCTCAGGCACGGTCGATGGAGCAGGGCATACTGGGTGCTTGGCCACGACGGACGCGATGAATCGGTCCCTACTGTTCTGTCAAATGTCATAGAGAGGATGAGCATGACACCCACAAGGGGTGGCAACATGTAGTGACACCCCTTGTGGGTGTCATGG
>VFSW01004409.1_pt1 | contig 21012 bp, 19 predicted proteins | sample 5358111 | NCBI WGS metagenome assembly VFSW01 (sample SAMN11554181, study PRJNA540505) | mine drainage metagenome | isolation source: sediment from site ElyBrook_90M | place: USA: Ely Copper Mine, Vershire, VT | collected 2017
CCCCCCCCCCCCCCCCCCCCCCCCCCCCCGGCCCGCCGCCCTTTCCCCCCCCCCCCCGGCCCCCCCCCCCCCCCCCCCCCCCCGGCGCCCCGGGGCCGTGCCGGCGGCCAGCGTCGCAGTGCCGGCGGGACGGAACGGTTGGTTGGAGCCGATCGACATGTTCCTGCCCCCCGGTCAGCCGATATGCTCGATCATCACAGCGCGCTTGAACGCCGAGTTGGTCGCGGTTGGGATCGTCGTCGGATTGGTGGTCGTGTCGGTCGGCGCGCAATAGCCGCCGATCCAGTACCAGGACTGCGCGATGATCTGCTGCAGCCTGTCGATCGGCTCGCGCGTGACCATCGCCACTCCGTCCACCAGCGATACGATGCTATCTTTCGGCGCCACGTCGTCGGCGGCCATGCCGGCGAAATCGCCCTCGATCAGCGCCCCCTGGCCGCAGATGATCGGCCGGCGAATCAGCAGGCCAGGCTGCGTCGGATGTGCCTGCACGAAGGCTTCGGTAGTGGGGGCGAATCGCAGGCCGAGGAAGTCGTTGACCATCCCCTGGCGGAACACCTGGTTGGCGCTGGTCGCTCCGGTGAACAGGGTCCGGAAATCCGGATCGGCGAACAGCTGCCGAGCGGAGACGGGATCGAGATAGCAATTATACGCTCCCTCGATCTCAGGTACCGCGTTGGCGCGCAGCAGCGCCACGCAGTCGAGGAGCACCGCCATCGTCAGCGTATCGCCGGCCACCAGCTGCGTGGTGTTGGCCCGCCCGGATGGACGGGTGATCACACTGGCAGTTGCGGCGGTAACCGTGTTGGTCTGGGTTGCGTCGGCGACGATGACGTTTGCAGAGAAGCTCAGCACTCCCGAACTGCCGCCCGGCGTGGTGGAGACGTTGGTGGTATCCACCGCGGCGCCGACCAGCGTGTAGACATTGCTCCCCACCGTGACCAGCAATGGAGCCGATCCGCTGACCGGGGTCGGAACGCCATTGACGAAGCTGGTCTGGAAGCCACGCACATCGTCCACGGCCACGGCGGGGCCAGCCGCGCCCAGCGTCGTGCGCACCCTGGTATTGCCCCCGAAATACGCACTGAACAATGCGTTGCGTGCGATCTCGTCCAGGCTCCGTGCCGCCTGCTCGCCATTCACATACGCATTCTGCAGGAACTGGCTGGCGATGCCGACACGGCTGGTCACCATGTTCAGGTCGGTGGTGGCCGCATAGTGGTTGATGCTGAGCGTGTACTGCTCGACCCCCCAGTTCGTCGGGGTCAGGCCATTATCGAGGTTGGTGTTGGTCGCCGGCGCCAGCGGCGTGGTGACCGTCGGCTTGAGACCGGCGCGGGTCTTGGTCAGCGTCTCGCCGATGCCGACCGCGATCTCCTCGCGGTCGGCAATCATCCGATAGCCGAGCCGCGAACGCAGCGCCTGTTCGAACTCGCGCTCGAGAAAGCCCTGCTGGATGATCGGCTGCAGCGAGAGCGGGAAGTTGCTGATCGGCATGTGGGAAGGTCCCTTGTTCTAATGGCGGGATTTCAGAGGCAGCGATTGGCCCGGTTTGACCACTCCAACTGCACGACGTAGCCGCCGAGCTGCTTGGTCCTCCAGGCACAGATATCGCCGATCTCGCCATGGGCATTGTCGTACCAGCCCTGGCCCGGAACCGGATCGGTGATCGCCTCGCACAGCTCGTGCGAGCTGACCGAGGTGAGCGCGTCTTTCACCGTCAGGCCACCGAGGCAGCCTGCACAGGTCGGATACGGGATCACCGCATACAGGATCTGGCCACCGATATCGTTATGATAGCCGCAGAAGGCCTGGCACGAGGCGGCACCGCCCTGCACGATGCGCACGCCCGGCGGAGCATAGACGAAGTAGAGCGTGTTGGCGTTCGGCTTGGGGAAAGCGGGGTTGGAAGCAATCTCCTGCTCCAGCATCCGCTGGATCGCATGGTCGTGCGTGGTGGCCATCGGTGCCGGGCTGGTCAGGTTCACGCTGCCCACGCGCTTGCCGTGGCCAATGCGGTATTTCGACGTGCTGTACTCAGCGAGCTGGTCGATCAGCGGGCTGGTCAGCACGTAATCGAAAAATCCATTGAGCTGGCCAGCGAGCGCTTTCTGCGCACCGGTCCAGGCGGCACCCCAGAATACCGTAACCACCTCGACATCGGACAGCAACCGGCCTCCGCGATAGGTCAGATGGGGCGTGCCCATCTGGCCGAGCGGTACCTTCGGCTTCGCCTCCTCGGGACGGTGCAGCGCGTGCACGCGCATCGCGTCTAGATGATGTGGATGGGCAAATTCGGTATCGACGGCGTTGTCCACGATCAGTCCTCCAGTATGTCAATAAGAGATCAGAACGGTTTCAACGGCTCCGGCGGAGCAGTTCAGCACGCGCCGTGCGGTACTCCGCGTCCGTCATCTCGCGGGCCAGCTTCTGGCGCGGCGAATGCGCAGGTGGTGGCAGTGCTCCGGATGACGACGAGGCGACTGAGAACAGCCAGGGTTTGGCACGTTTGAGCTCGGCCATGATCTGGGCCGCACCCACCACATCGCCGCGCGCATCGAGGCGGACGCCGGCCAGGTCGACCAACTTGAGACCGTCGAGATCGACCATCCCGGCCCGCACTGCTTCGGCCTTCAGTTCGGCCCGCACCAGACGGGCGTCGGTCTCGCTGCGGGCGGCCTCCAACTGGCGCTCCAGCGCTTCGGCGCGGGCGCGAAGATCTTCCAGGGTCGCGCCGTCAGTCGGCTGCGCGCCGGCGGCGAAATCATCGGTCTCGTTCATACGGGCTCCGTGCTCTCTTGCTGGTCCGCGGCGATGCGGGCAAGTTCCGCCGGGACGTCTTCGATGTCGTAGGTGTCAGCGATCGACTTCACCGCAGTCTCGCGGCTGATCTGGCCGGCGGCGGCCAGTGTCGACAGTGTCTGCGCATCCTTCATCCGGTCGTCGGCGGTCGGCGCGTACCAGCGGGGCCATTTCAGCGTCAGGCGGACTGCGGGATCGAGCGGGGGGACGGGTTCGTCGAGGGCCTTCAGGCGATAGACCTGTGACGCACGCAGAACCATGCGCGCCAGGCCCAACAGAGCGCCTTCGCCGTAGCTGACCCGCAGATTGTCAGCGAGCCAGATCAGGCCCTGATTGAGCAGTTCGAGCGCCCGCCCCGACTGGGCGGCCGACAGACGATCGGCATTGACCCGATTGCCGTGCACGCTCTCCAGCGCGAGTTCGCGCAGTGCTCGGACGTAGTCGATGACTGCAGCGGATGCGGTTCCGCCGATCTCAAGAAGTTTGGCGTCGCCCTTCTCGCTCACCACCAGCGCATTGCCAGCACCCTTGACGATCTCGGTGTCGGAGGTCGCCGGCTCCTTGATCAGCAGTGTCGGATCACTGCTGTATTTCAGGCCACGCCCGGCCTGACTCAGCTGGTAGTCGATCTCGATTGAAGTTTCGATGGCGGCGCGAAAAGTCGAGGCGCCGTCATTGGCATCGCCGCTGGCCGACGGACCTGGCAGATTGCGGATCCAGACGATCGGAACGAATCCGAGACCATGGCGTACACTGCGCAGCGGATCCTCTTCGGGGTCGAGGGCATCGCCGACCGGCCAGGGCAGGAACCAGGTCTCTCCGCTGGCGTTCCAGCGCCGCATGAACCAGTAATCGAGCGCCGGATCGGGTATCTCGTAGCCGCTCGCCTCGAGAGTCGTTCCGGCGACCTTGTATCGCTCGGTGACACAGAGCAGCGTATCGGGAGCCTCCGGGTCCCAGCTCGGCGTAAGGAACATCGTGTCAAGCACACTGAAGAACACACGCCCGCGCAAAACGCGCATCAGCACGGCGACCGAGCCGATGGAGCCGCGGATTGCCGCCTCGGTCATGACCTGATTGAGCCGCGCTTCCTTCAGGACATCGCCGAGCATGCTGCGAGTTGCATGGTCGGTGCAGTCGATCGTCGGGAAATGCCCTTCGCTGAACAGCAGCGAGACGCTGTCCTCGACCACGACGCGACACAGGGCATAGCGCACCGAGGGGCGGCGGGCGCGCAGCGGAATATATTCGCCGCTCGCTCCACGCTCCTCATGGAACTGGTGGGGCAGAACATCATAGAGCGTGCCGTCGAGCACCCGGCGGAGGATGTCGAGCGCCCGCACGCGTGGCGGGTAGTCCGGATCGCGTGGGATCAGACTGCAGATCGTTTCAAACATGCGGACCCTGTCGGGAAATGGCGGCACCGCCCGGTCGGTGGGCACCGGCCGGGACATCAGTGGAGCAACGATGATGGCGGATGGCAGCCGGGACGGATCACTCCGACGGCTTGGTCGCCCTATCGGGGCATCAACGGGACATTGATCCGGCGCGAGCGCCCCGGCTCCTCGATCAACATGCCAAATGCACGCGAGAGCGCATCGACTTGATCGTCCTTTGCGCCATGCGGGAAGTCCCGCAGTTCCTCCAGGAATGGCAGATTCCACGGGCCACGTACCAGCACCAGATTGCCGGCATCGGCCTGGGCAGCTACTGGCAGGGCTCGTGTCTCCTTGGCACCGCTCTCCGGGGAGGCAATCACGTGGTAGCCGGCGAGAGCACGTACCAGCCAGGCGACCTGGGCCCGGCCCGCCTGGCCGGGGTCCTGGGGCAGCCCGATCGAGACCGAGACACCATCCTGGCTCGCCGTGTTGGCCATCGCCGCTTCCACATCATGGGGGCCACCGCGCAGGCGCACCACATCGAGCACGACGAACCGACCCGAGATCTCGCGCAGCAGCTTGACCCCCACCGTCCAGTCTGGATCACCGGTTCCCCCGGCTGTGGCGGCAAGGTCCCAGGCACGCACCGCGCGCCCAGGGGGAAAGGCCGGCGCCATCTCCAGCACCGCAATCCGGCTCACCCGGAACAGCGACCCCTCCAGCAAGCGGGGCGTCTGCTGGAACAGCGCGGACCAGACCCGCTCGCCCACGGCGGCGCGCTTGCGCGCCAGCGCCGCGGCATCCTCCCATTCCGGCCAGAGCGGCGCGCCGATCGGGCGGCCGAGCGGGTCGTCGGGTTCAGCCAGGGCCGGCAGTCGTATCACGCGCCATTCCGCCGGTTGCTGAGCGAGCAGCCGGCCACCAAGATCATCCGCATGCCCGCGGGTCATGATCAGAACGATGCGACCACGCGGCTTCCGCCGCGTGGTCAGGTCCGAACGGAACCAGTTCCACACGTGCTCACGCAGGCCGGGACTGTCGGCTTCCGCCTGCGACTTCACCGGATCGTCGATGATGGCAAGATCGGCGCGGCGGCCGGTGATCGGTCCGCGAACCCCGGTCGCGAAATATTCGCCCCGGGTCTTGTAGCCGGCATGAACGACCTGGAAGCGCGCCGCCGCGCGGCTGTCCTGCGCCAGACCGTAGCCGAGCCGCGGCCCGTGCTCGACAACCAGATTGCGCACGCTGCGGGCGAAGTGCTCGGCAAGTTCGCTGGTATGGCTCGCGGCGATCACGCTGCTGGTCGCATGCTGCGTGAACCACCAGGCGGGAAACAGGACGGAAGCGTAGGTAGACTTGGCCGATCCGGGTGGCATCAGCACCATCAGCCGGTCGATCTCGCCTCGGCTGAGCGCCTCAAGCTCGCTCAATAGCAGCAGGTGATGCGCCGCCGGGGTAAACCCGGCCAGCCGCGCCCAGTCAGCCAGGCTCGTCCTGATCGCCCGACGCCGGTCCCGCTCCCACTCCAAAGTCTGAGAGTCTTTCAGCGAGTTCGGCATCTGACAGACGTTCGGGCTCCAGCGTTGAAGATCCGGCCGGGCTGGATGCCAGCCGTGGATGCAGATAAGGCGCGGCGGCTCGGGCCAGCGTCGCGGCGCCTTCCCGGTCGCCGGCGGCCCATTTGTCACGCATCAGTTGCAGCAGGATGGCAAGCGGGGAGGGACCTTCAGGATCCGTCATGGCCTTCCTGGCAAAATCGACATGCGGCACCAAACAAAAACGGCGCGGGTCCCTCTGGACGCGCGCCGCCATCATGTGAGAATTCATACCCTAGTCTGGGGCATTTGGGCAAGGTTTTTTTCTTATGAAAAGCTATTTTTCCTATCGGCGGCAATTGCAGGTCGTGGCGGCCTTCGCCGGGCTCACCGCCTCGGCCTGCCAGACGACGCATACCCTGGTCATGGAGCAGACCCTGCCCTGGTATGGTTTCGAAGGACGCTGGGCGGGACCGGTCACACCGAAGGACCCGTCCTGCGGCGACGGCCATAAGGGCGTGATGAAGATCGCCGGGGAGAAATTCGTGTTCGACCCGTTCCAGAGCACGATCGTGCTGGCCGGCAGCTTCGATCCGCCGACCGGGCGTCTGGCCGGCCAGCTCGAACGTCCTGGTGCCGACAAGAAGCCCCTGACACTCAGCTTCAGCGGCCAGGCAAAGCGGGATGCGTCCAGCGTGGAGACCATCGAAGGGGAGCTCGTCTCCAGCCATTGCCACTGGGATATCAGGCTCATCCGTGGCTGACAGGGCGAGCAAGCCGGACGTTCCAGCACCGCGGCTTCTGCGCGCCGGGCAACAGCACCCCAGGAACAGCCCATTGCCCGCGGCCCTTCCTTGAGACCGGACCGCGTCCGCCGGCAGACCGGTCAGGCTCGCCCCCCTGCCAGCGCGGGCGGCTCATGCGGGCCGCTCCGCCCACCCGAGGCGATCGCGCGCCAGAGAGCACGATCAGCCCGACCGGAAGTGTTCCGCGTGCGGCTCAGAGCGCGACCGAACCGGTTTCAATCGGATGAATGGTCCGCTCGCGCTCTAACTTGTTGTTTTGAAGAGGAGTTTTATCGCGATTGAAGTCAACCCGATGCGATATGGCTCCAGGCACAACTGCAACCGAGCTAGGCCGCCACGTCCACCAGCACCACCTCGGACGCCTCCCCGGCGGTGAGGATGACCTCGTGCTCCGCCGACACGCTCACCCCGTCGCGAGTGGCGGCCGCCACGCCATTGACATCCAGACTGCCGGTGGCGGGTACCAGATACAGGACCCGACCCGGCACCAGGATGTGGCGAAACGTCTCGCCGGCCTTCAGGGTGCCGGCCATCACCACCGCATCGGCATAGAGCGGCAGCGCACCGGACGCGTTATCAGCCGGCCGGCCGCTCGCCAGAACCGCCAGGCCGCCGCCCTGCCGGGGAAAGCTGCGCATACCCCACCCGGGCTGCACGCCAAGCCGGTCGGGCTGGATCCAGATCTGGAACAGCCGGGTCGGACCGGCCTCCTTGTTATATTCGGCATGCACGATGCCGGTGCCAGCATGCATCACCTGCACGTCTCCGGCCTCGGTCCGGCCTTCATTGCCCAGACTGTCCTGATGGGTGATGGCGCCCTGCCGGACATAAGTGATGATCTCCATGTCACGATGCGGGTGGGGATCGAAGCCGGTACCGGGAGCGATCTCGTCATCGTTCCACACCCGCAGGCCACCCACGCCCATCCGTCGAGGATCGTGATAATGGCCAAAGCTGAAATGGTGGCGCGCATTGAGCCACTCATTGCGAAAGCGGCCGAGCTGGGCGAAGGGCTGAACGTCGATCATCGAGGGGTCGCTCCTCTATTCGTTCGATAACGAACTATCGGGCGGTAGATGGGTCGCCACAGCCGGGGCTGCAAGGGGCGAGACCCCAGCGCAGAGCGCGCCGGCTGCCGCCATGCCCAGTTTGCTCAGCGGCGCCTCGAGGCTGCACAGCTCCTCACGGCTCAGCCCCGCCATGGCCGCCGCGATATCGGCGGCATGCAGGGGAAACAGCCCGCTGACCAGCGCTTTGCCGCAATCGGTCAATCCCACCAGAACACTCCGCCGATCGCCGGGGCAGCGGCTGCGCAGCACCAGGCCACGGGCCTCCAGCTTATCGATCACGTCGGTCATGTTGCCGGGGCTGGTCAGAACGGTGCGGCCCAGCTCTCGCTGGCTCATCGGGCCCTTATGCAGAATCCCCTCCAGCACGCCGAACTGGATCGGGGTCAGACCCGCGCCGGCCAGGCGCGGTTCCACCCGCGCCAATACTGCCCGGCTCGCCCGCAACAGCTTGACATAGACGCGAAGGGCTTCCTCGGACATGGCGCAGCGCTTCTCCCTGCTCAGAGCCGGCACCGGGGCGTGACGCGCGCAGCCCGCCGGTCAGGGATCCCCGCCCCGCCGGGGATCATGGCGGCATTCGATAGTAAACGCATCGGATCAGGGCCTCCGGTTCACCGATCCGCCCGCACCGCTCCGGTCGGGTTGGGCAATGCGACGCATCATCGATCCTCGAAGCCATTTCCAACATCGACTGACCATGATCCGCCGGGACTGTCCGTGTGCGACGGCGTCGCCGACGGTCGGCATGGGCACTGGTGGGGATCAACCGATCAGCGGCGGCTGGGGCACCGCCACCAGCCTCCCAACCGAACGGTCGATCGCCTCACCATATCCACGGCCGCTGGTCTGACCCCGATGGCTTCTCCTGCCTGCTTCATACCAATCGCTCGTCTCGAGGGGCTCGGTTCACGCAACGCCCCGGAAACCCGCCTCTGGATCGGACCGCTAGCGGCTCATCAGCACCGGCAGAGCCGCATGTTCCAGCACGTGGCGCGTCACCCCGCCCAGGATCAGCTGCCGCAGGCGCGAATGCGAATAAGCCCCCATCGCCAGCAGATCGCAGCCGAATTCGGCAGTCGCGGCCAGTAGCCCCGCTCCCACATCGCGCTCACGCGCCTTGAACGTGCCCAGTTCGGCATGCACATTATGCAGCGCGAGATACGGCAGCAGATCCTGCGCCGGCGGGCCACTGCGCTGGTATTCGGCCGCCGACAGCACCCGCACCGCGCTGGCGCGCTGCAGCCAGGGCAACGCCGCCAGCACTGCCGCCGCCGATTCGGCGGTCCCATTCCAGGCGATGCAGACCCGGCTCCCCAAGGTCTGTGGCACCGCCGGCGGCGCAACCAATACCGGCCGGCCGCTATCGAACAAGACGGCATGCAGCGCATCCGAAGACGACACATCCGCCCCGGTATCCGGATGAGCGACCACGGTCAGATCGGCCAGCCTGGCCAGCTGGGCGACCAGATCCTCCTCACGCCCCATGACCGCAGCAAAGCTCGCCGTAGCCCCCAAGGCTCCGGCCCGCGCCTCGGCCAGCACGATCCCATGGCTGGCGACGAAGCGGTCGAACAGAGTGCGCACGGCATGGGCCCGTTCGGCACTCTCCTTCTCCGTCGCCGACATCATCTCCTCGATCATGGCCCCCGACAGCCCCTCTCCGGCCAGCGGGGCAACGTCGCGGGCATCGACGCGCACATGCAGGGCGCTAACATGGGCGTTCCAGAAGGTCGCGGCGGTCAGCGCCGTGCTCAAAGCCGCCTCGCCGGCGGTGGTGCCGGTCAGCGGCAGCAGAATCTTGCGGATAGCCATGGCGTCACTCCCCTTTCCGATGGCCGAGCGAGTTCGCCGGGCCGGGTCTGCGCCGGTCTTTCCCCGGGACCAGCGGCGGGTTCTGCCCCCGGCGCCGGCGCTCAGCCAGATCGCCGCACTGTTAGAATTTATGCGCGGCACCCGGCACGGCGGCACGATCATCACGCGCCATCTCGCATCCTCGGCGTGGCTGCGCACTCTGTCAGGAAGACGAGTCTAAGGGCTCTTGCTCAGCCGGGTCCAGCAGCGAACCGCGATCGGGGGCCAGGCCCAGGGGTGCCGACCGTGTGCTTCCGCGCCAAGTCCGGCATCCCCGGAACCGCAACCTCACGCGCGACAGAATTTTTCAGAGAAATCGTCCTCAACCCGTGTCCCGGCTTGTGAAGGCCCGAATCCTGGCGATCACTTCGCCGAACGCCGCGGCCGCGTCGGTCGCGTCCACCGCCAGCCAGTCGCCCGCCCCCGGATCCGCGGCCACCGCCCGGTCCACCACCTCGACCGTCGCATCCGAGGCATCCAGGCTGCGGCCGGCGACACGGCCCCGCAGCACCGCAGGCGGCACCTGCAGCCAGACTCCCAGAAACGGGCATCCAGACGCAGCAGCCGCAGCCGCGATCGCCGCCCGATCGGCCGCGGCCATAAAAGTGGCGTCGGCTACCACGGAATGGCCCGCAGCAGCGATCGCCCCGGCCGTGGCCGCAAGCTCGGCGAACACCGCGCGGCTCGCCTCCGGCGAATAGGCGTCCGAGCCAAGCCTCGTCTCCGGGGCCACCCCATGCTGGCGCTTGCGGATCTCATCACTGCGCAGCACCACCGCCCCAGGAGCCGCGCCCAGAAACGGGGCCAAGGCACGGGCCAGAGTGGATTTGCCGGCACCTGGCAAGCCACCCACCGCCACCACCGCGGGGGGGGCGGGGCGCAGGTAGGCGCGGGCAGCAGCCAGGTAAAGGTCCGCCGTGCCAGAGGCAGCCCTGCCCCCGCCCTGTGGTTGCCGCTCCAGACGGGCCTCGACATGCGCCCGCACCATGGCACGCAGCGACAGGAAAGGCGCCAGCGCCACCACCAGACCATGATCGCCGGTGCGCGCCAGATAACGGTTCATCACCCGGTTCGCCGCCGGCCGACCCACGCGCTGATCCAGGTCCATCAACAGGAACGCCAGATCATAACCAAGATCGATTGTCGCGAGCGCCTCGTCGAACTCGAGGGCGTCGAATGGCACCGGCCGTCCCTGCCAAAGACACAGATTGCCCAGATGCAGGTCGCCATGGGCGCGCCGCACCAGCCCCGCCGCCTCCCGCGCCTCCAGGGCGGGGCGCGCCCGGTCGAGCGCGGCCAGCAGGGCCGAGTGCCAGGAGTCGATCACCTCGCCCGGCAGGCCAGCCTCCCGCGCTGCCACCACGTTGCCCGCCGCCACCCTGATCAGCGCCGCCACCGCTCCGACCCCATGCACCGGGGCAAGCCCGGCATGGAACGCCGCCACCGCATCGCCCAGCGCGTCCTGCAGCGCCGGGGTCAAGTCGCCCCGCGCAGCGACCGCGTCCAGAAAATCCGCGGCCGGCACCCGCGCCATGCGCAGCACCCAGTCCAGCGGTGCCGGATGATCAGGGAAGAAGTCCAGCCCGCCCTCCACGCCAGGCGCTACCGCCACCACGTCCTGATACAGGCCTGGAGCCATCGGTGCATTCAGGGCGAGTTCACGATGCAGCAGCTGCCGCCGGGTCGCCAGGGTCGAGAAGTCGAGAAATGGCAGCCGCACCGCCTTCTTCAGCTTCCAGGCCGTTGCCAGCCCCAGGAACACCAGCGAGATATGGGTCTCGACCGGCGGGTCAACGCAGAGGCTCCGCAGGAAGCGGATCACCTCGGTCTGGTCAGGCGGGTAGGCGCTCAGGGATAGATCTTGGCGCTGGCCCAGCCCTGACCCTCACGCCGCCAGACCGTCCGGTCGTGCAGCCGGAACGGCATGTCCTGCCAGAATTCGTAATAGTCGGGCAGCAGACGGAATCCGGACCAGTGCGGCGGCCGGGGCACCGTCTCACCGGCAAAGCGCGCCTCGTAATCGGCGACCCGCCGCTCCAGCTCGGCCCGATCGGGCAGTAGCCGCGACTGCATCGAGGCCCAGGCGCCGACCTGCGACAGGCGCGGTCGGGACGCAAAATAATCGTCCGCCTCGGCCTCGGTCACCGGCGCCACCACGCCCTCGATCCGCACCTGCCGGCGCAGCGACTTCCAGTGAAACAGCAGCGCAGCGACCGGATGGGCCACCAACTCCTCGGCTTTGCGGCTTCCGAGATTGGTATAAAACACGAATCCCCGCTCATCGAGCCCGTTCAGCAGCACCATTCGTGCCGATGGCCGGCCATCGCTGCCGATTGTGGCCAAGGTCATGGCGTTGGGATCGTTCGGCTCGCCGGCGATCGCCTCCGCCATCCAGTCCTGGAACCGGCGCAGCGGATCGTCGTTGGCTTCGGTCATCGGGGCTCCCTTGGCGTTCCGTCGCGCGGCGCAGCGACAATCCGACCGCCGCCGCTCGGCATTCTCACCTAGTTTGGCGCCGCGCCCGGCCGGCGCCAACCCCCGCCCCGCGCGCCCAGGCGGGGACGAGAACTGCGACGACGATGCTCCCAGCCTCTTGCCGCTGCCGCCCCGGCCGTGTCAGGACGGTGTCACCGAGCGAAGAAACCAGACTTCAGGAACTGCAGATGCCCGATACGCTTGCCTCCGTCGCCCCCCCGAAGGGCACCCTGATGTCGGGCAAGCGTGGCCTGATCATGGGCGTGGCCAATGAACGCTCGATCGCCTGGGGGATCGCCGCGGCCTGCGCCGCCCAGGGCGCCGAGCTCGCCTTCACCTTCCAGGGCGAGGCGCTGGGCAAGCGGGTGCGGCCGCTAGCCGAAAGCGTGGGGTCCGAGATCGTGCTGCCCTGCGACGTGGCCGAGGATGCCAGCATCGACGAAGCCTTCGCCGGACTGCGTGAGCACTGGCAGGGACTCGATTTCATCGTCCACGCCATCGGCTACGCCGACAAATCCTATCTGCGCGGCCGCTACCTGGACACGCCACGTACCGCCTTTCTGCAGGCCCTCGACATCTCCTGCTATTCGTTCACCGCGGTGTGCCAGCGCGCCGTGCCGATGATGAAGCCCGGCGGCGCCGCACTCACCCTGTCCTACCTGGGCGCCGAACGGGTGATGCCGCACTACAACGTCATGGGGATCGCCAAGGCGGCGCTGGAAGCCTCGGTACGCTACCTCGCCGCCGACCTCGGCGGCGACGGCATCCGGGTCAACGCCATCAGCGCCGGACCAATCCGTACCTTGGCGGCGAGCGGCATCGGCGATTTCCGCTATATCCTGAAATGGAACCAATACAACGCGCCGATGCAGCGCAACGTCACCATCGAGGACGTGGGTGGCGCAGGGCTGTACCTGCTCTCGGAACTGGCCTCCGGCGTGACCGGCGAAGTGCACTACGTGGATTGCGGGTATCATACCGTGGGAATGAAAAACGCGGCGGCGCCGGATATCAGCGTGGTTTCGGATTTGTGAGGAAAAGACAGTAAGGCCAGGGCTTTACCCTGGACCCACCAAAGGCCGGGGGCCTTTGGAAACCCATCCGTTGAGCCGATCCGGCGGCAGAGACAGTTCATCCAGCCAGGAAAGAGCCCATGGCACCGCCGGACGATCTCATTCGCCTTCTGACCTATCCGAACGAACTCCTGTCGCTCGAATACAAGAGCTGGATCGATCTGTCCCAGGAGAAGGGCAAGGCGAAGCTCGCCAAGGCGGCCATCGCTCTCGCCAATCATGGCGGCGGCACGATCGTCATCGGCATGCAGCCTGATAACACGGACGGCGGCGCGCTTGGCCCGCAACGACGGCCTGACACAATCCCTCAGTACAGCCAGGACGCAGTGAACTCGGCGATCAACAAATACGCCGATCCAGAAATCCATTGCGACTTGATGTTCACCAACCATCCGGAGACCGGCATCGAGATCGCGTTCGTGGGCGTGCCGGGCGGGCACAAGGTGCCAGTCATGAGCAGCCGAACGTGCGACAAAGAAATCGAAGCGCGCCGGTGCTACATCCGAAAGCCCGGTCCCAGGAGCGAGGAACCCACCGACGCCAAGGAATGGCATGATCTGCTGGACCGCTGCATCCGAGCGGGCCGCGAAGACATGCTCGATGCCATCCGCGCGATCGTTCTGGGCCATGCCGGCAAACCGCCGGAGGACACGGACCTATCCGCGCTCGTTCAATTCGCCGACGCGGCCCGGATGCGCTGGAACACGAGGATTGAATCTCTGCCGGCCAACGATCCGGCCAGAATGCCGCACGGCCATTACGAACTGGGTTTCAAAATCCTGGGCGTCCGACCCGCGCCAAGCCTCAGCGAATTAAGACGGCGAGTCCACGAGGCCGGACTCATCAATCACACGGGCTGGAGCCCATTCCTGATTTCTACTTCTCGCGAATTCGCCCCCGCCGTGATTGATGATACCATCGAAGCTTGGTTTGGACAGCCAATTAAGAGCCAATTGAGCAGAAAGCCGGCGTTCCTTGTTTTCTGGCGCGCGCGCGCTGACGGAGTTCTGTCCCAAATACGTGGATACGATGAAGACGGCCACGACTTGGTCACGCCCGGAACTTGCTTCGATGTGACATTTCCAATTTTTCGGATTGGCGAGGCGCTTCTGTATGTAAATCGCCTTGCGCGTCTATTCGATGGAGATCCATCAATTCTTGTGCGATGCTACTATTCAGGTCTGAGTGGTCGGCTTCTGAAGAGCCTCGATCCCCGTAGATTCATCACCGATTCCTGGCTGCTAGGGAAAAAGTGCGTGGATGACAGCGCGGAGATGAAAATACAGGCCTCTGTATCCGAGATTGAGGACAACCTCGCGGAGGTTCTGTATCCACTGCTGAAGCCTCTGTACGAAAAGTTCTCATTCTTCGAGTTGCCCGAGGACCTGGTCGTGGCCGAGCTTGAGATCATGAAAAACCACCGATTCTGATGTCCAGGCGCGGACGGCAGAGGCGTCGGAAAGTCGGGGCTGAGCCGCGAAGCGCCTCGTTCGCATACATCAGGCTGATCTTTCGCCGGCCGATCCAGCGCGCGTCCCTCGCCCGGGACACGCCACGGATGCGGGTCCAGGGACCTCAGGTCCCTGGCGGGTCCAGGGCGGAGCCCTGGCCTTGCTTCTTCCAACGCCCGACGAGGCCCCTCCATGTCCCACAACAGTTTCGGCCATCTGTTCCGCGTCACCACCTGGGGCGAGAGTCACGGCCCGGCGATCGGCTGCATCGTTGATGGCTGTCCGCCGCGCATCCCGCTTTCGGAGGCCGACATCCAGCCCTGGCTGGACCGTCGCCGTCCCGGCCAGTCGAAGTTCACCACCCAGCGTCAGGAGCCGGATGCGGTGCGCATTCTCTCGGGCGTGTTCCAGGGCCAGACCACCGGCACGCCGATCGCGCTGACGATCGACAATATGGACCAGCGTTCCAAGGATTATGGCGAGATCGCCGAGCGGTTCCGTCCCGGCCATGCCGATCTGACCTATGAGCTGAAATACGGCATTCGCGACTGGCGTGGCGGCGGGCGCAGTTCCGCGCGGGAGACGGCGAGCCGGGTCGCTGCCGGGGCGGTGGCGCGGCTGGTGCTGGGGGCTGGCGTGCGCATTCGTGGCGCGCTGGTGCAGATCGGCGCGCGGGCGATCGATCGGGCACGCTGGGACTGGGACCAGGTGGACGCCAACCCGTTCTTCTGTCCCGATCCGGCGGCCGCCGCGTCCTGGGAGGAATATCTGGGCGAGGTGCGCAAGGCCGGATCCTCGGTCGGCGCGGTGATCGAGGTGGTGGCCGAGGGCGTGCCGCCGGGGCTGGGGGCGCCGATCTACGGCAAGCTCGATGCCGATCTGGCCGCCGCCTTCATGGGCATCAACGCGGTCAAGGGCGTCGAGATCGGCGCGGGCTTCGCCGCCGCCGCGCTGAGCGGGGAGGAGAATGCCGACCAGATGCGCATGCGGGACGGCGAAGTCGTGTTCGGCTCCAACCAGGCCGGCGGCATTCTGGGCGGCATTTCCACCGGCCAGCCGGTGGTGGCGCGGTTCGCGGTCAAGCCGACGAGTTCCATTCTCACCCCGCGCCAGGGCGTCAACCGGTCTGGACAGGAGGTGGACGTCAGCACGCGCGGCCGCCATGATCCCTGTGTCGGCATTCGCGCGGTGCCGGTGGGCGAGGCGATGATGGCTTGCGTGCTGGCCGATCATCTCCTGCGCCAGCGCGCACAGAATCCGGACGCTCCGGAGCGGGCGCGGCTGCCGCGGAACTGAAGCCGCCCCGGCTGCACGGTGCTGGTGCAACCGGTTTCGCATGACCGATCGAACACGGCTTCGGGAAATCCTTGGCAGATTCGTCGAGAACGCTTGACGATCCTGGATCTTTGCCTCTCTAACCAGTGGTAATTCCGATCAATGTGGCGGTGTCATGGCCAAGCGCGCGCTCTCTCCCGATCAGGCCATCCTGGAAGGCTTCATCGCCTTGGTCGGGGCGGCGCTCTGGCGCGAACGCTTGCACAGCCTCAGCCAGGACACCGCCAACGGCTCGCGGGCCGGCAGGGCCCTGCTGCAGCGCCATGCCATCGAATTGCTGCTCCAGCGTCTGGGTCAGCGGTCGAACCGGGCGCGTTCGGCCGCCGAAGTACGCATCGCGGCGCTCGCCGCCGATGCGGTCAGCCTCGCCGACCGTCTTTCACCCGCCGGCCGTGACCGGCTGCGCGCGCGACTGCGCGAGGGCCTGGCGGGCGAAGCGACCCTGGTGCCGGTCTTTCACCTGTTGCGCACCGCCGCTCTGCAAGCGTCCCGAGGCTTCGAGGTCTGCTTTGCCGGACTGGACGAGGCGGCGCCCTTCGACCTGCTGCTGCGCCGCGACGGCGTGGAGGCCGAACTGGTCTGCGATGTCGTCTCGGCCGAGGACGGCCGTGACGTCCATCGCGGCGCCTGGTTCCGCCTCGCCGACCGGATCGACCCGGATCTGCAGACCTGGCTCGCCGCGCATCCCGGCCGCTACCTGCTGAAGATGACCTTGACCGAGGGGCTGCAAGGCAGCTTGCGCGAACAGCCGGCCGAGCGTGATACGCTGGCGGAGTTGCATGCCCGCATCCGGACCATGCTGCAGGACCGTCGCCGCGCCGATCAGGATGCGGCGGTGGTACTTCGGCTCGATCCGCTGCTGCTGGCCGCCGCGCAGGCGGACGAGACCGGTCTGCTGTCCTCGCTGCGGCAGGAATTCGGGCCGGAGGCGCATCTGTCGGTTACCGCCGCCGGCGGCGGCGTGTTCGTGATGGCAGCGCGGGCCGGCCGGGAGAACGAGGTGGCCGCCGCGATCCGCCGGCGGCTCGCCGCGATCGCGCCGACACGGCTGACCGGCACACGACCCGGCATTCTGGCGATGTTCGTCGAGGACACCGACCGTGCCGAGTGGCGCAGCCTGAGAGAGCGTCTGGAACTGGAGGGCGAGGCCCGGCAATTCCTGACCCATCCCGAGGCGCGGCCGGTGGTCGCCGTCACCTGCGCCTCTCGGCTGGAATTATTCGGCCTGCCCGAGCCCGATGGGGTAGCCGATGGGGAATTGCGCTTCCGCAATCCGGCCCATCCTTCAGCTCGCGTGGCGGCGCTCGCGCCGGCCGTGGTCTCGTCGGTGTAGCCGACCGGGCCTGGCGCCCGCTCCCTCGGCGCCAGGGTAGCGAGCCGAACCCGCATCTTCGGCACGATCGATCACCCGAGGAACGCATCTTCGGGGCGATGGACTTACGGGCGTTGACCTTTGGGCCAGGAATTTCATCAGCTGCGGCTCCCATCCCGGCAGACGGGGCGGCTGGTCCTGGCAGCGTGCCTGCATTAGCGTTCGCGCCTCGTCGAGCGGGAGGAAGCGCGGATGCGGCTCAAGGACAAGATCACCCTGGTCACCGGCGCCGGCGGAGGTTTCGGCGAAGGCATTGCGCGCGCCTATGTGCGCGAAGGCGCAAGAGTGGTGGTCGCAGACCTGAACGGCACCGCGGCACGCCGCGTGGCGGGGGAGCTCGGCGAGGCGGCGATCGCCATCGAGGGTGACGTGCGCCTCGGCGCAGATGTCCAGGCGATGGTCGAGGCCGCGGTGCAACGCTGGGGCGGGCTCGACGTGGTGGTGAACAACGCCGGCACCACCCACAAGAACCAGCCGATGCTGGAGGTGGACGAGGCGGGTTTCGACCTCGTGTTCGATGTGAACGTGAAGTCCATCTACTGGATGATGCAGGCCGCGCTGCCGGTGCTGCGCCGGCAGGGCCGCGGGGGATCGATCATCAATATCGGCAGCACCGCCGGCATCCGCCCGCGCCCTGGGCTGGTCTGGTACAACGGCACCAAGGCGGCGGTGAACATCATGAGCCAGTGCATGGCGATCGAAGTCGGTCCGGAGAATATCCGGGTCAACTCGATCTGTCCGGTGATCGGCGCGACCGGCCTGCTGGAACAGTTCATGGGCCTGCCGGACACGGCCGAGAACCGGGCCAAATTCCTGGCCACCATCCCGCTGGGGCGGATGAGCCAGCCCTCCGACATCGCCAATGCGTGTGTCTGGCTGGCCGAGGACGCCTCGTCCTTCATCACCGGGATCCTGCTGCCGGTGGATGGCGGCCGCACCGCGTGAACATCCTGTCGATCCAGTCCTGGGTCGCCTATGGCCATGTCGGCAACGCCGCCGCGATGTTCCCGCTGCAGCGCCTGGGGGCGGAGGTCTGGGCGATCCAGACTGTGCAATTTTCCAACCACACCGGCTATGGCGCCTGGACGGGGCAGGTTTTCAGCGGCGATATGGTCCGCGACCTGGTGGATGGCATCGCCGCCCGCGGCGTGCTGGGCGCCTGCGATGCCGTGCTGTCGGGCTATCTCGGTGATCCGGGGATCGGGCTGGCCGTGCTGGACGCGGTGGCGCGGGTGCGGGAGGCCAACCCGAGGGCGCTGTATTGCTGCGATCCGGTGATCGGCGATTACGGCCGCGACGTGTTCGTCCGCCCCGGCATCCCCGAACTGATCCGCGACCACGCGCTGCCTGCCAGCGACATCGCCACCCCCAATCAGTTCGAACTTGAACATCTGACGGGATTGCAGGTGCGGGGGCTCGAAGACGCCAAGACGGCCGCCCGTGCGCTCGCCCGGCGGCTGCGCGCGGACGGACCCCGGGCGGTACTGGTCACCAGCCTGGCCACCGCGGAAACGCCGGACGACCATCTCGATCTGCTGGTGGCCGAGGGCGAGGCCTGCCACGTGCTGCGCACCCCGCGCCTCGCGATCACCCCCAATGGTGCCGGGGATGCGATCGCTGCGCTGTTCCTGTTCCATTACCTCGCGTCAGGCTGCGCCAAGCGGGCATTGGAGGCAGCTGCGGCCTCGGTGTTTGGCCTGCTGCGCCGCACCGCGGAGGCCGGCGCCGCCGAGATTCTGCTGGTGGCGGCGCAGGAGGAACTGGTCGCACCGAGCTTGCGGTTCACCGCCCGGCCCTGCTGAGCGGACTTGCCATCGACCCGGATGGCACCTGGTCATACCGGATTGGTATGAACACAAAACATTGTGCGCCGCACACCTGATATTTGCACCCCATCGATCCGGGCGCGCATACTGAAACCTTGAGGGTCGGACGGCCCAACGCAGCGATCCGGAGCGACGATCCGCACCGAAGACCACGCCGAGGCCGGTAACCGATCTGCCCGAATGGGAGGGAGAGGTTCATGACGCTCGCAGCGATCCTGAAGCATAAGGGCCACGATGTTTCTGTGGTGGCGCCGGGGGCGAGTATCGCCGAGGTCGTCACGGTTCTGAGCAACCGGCATATCGGCGCGGTGCTGGTCCGTGACGGCGCCGATGCGCCGCTCGGCATTCTCAGCGAACGCGATATCGTAGCCAGCCTGGCGGCCAATGGGGCCCGCACGCTGGAGATGACCGCGGGCCAGCTGATGACACGGGCGGTCAAGACCGCGTTGCTGCGCACCTCGGTAGGCGAGGCCATGTCCATCATGACGACAGGGCGGTTCCGCCATCTGCCGGTGATGGATCGCGGCGAACTCGTCGGCCTGGTCTCGATCGGCGACGTGGTCAAAGCCAAGATCATGGAGCAGGAGCACGAGGTGACCGAGCTGCGCGCCTATGTCGCCGGCGCCGCCTGAGAAACCAGGACGAACGCAATCATGCCGGGGCCGTCGCCCGGATCGATCCCCTGTCAGGGTTCCAGGGCTGTGGTTTGACTCTGCGGGGTGAACAGCGATCGACGTTGTTCCCAGCAGCACGGATGCGGGGCATGCCGCTCCGCAACCGACGGTTACCGCTGACCCTGGCCGTCAATATCGCCGGTAGGACAGGAACTTCCCGCTCATGGCGATCTTCACCCGATCGCCCTTTTGGTCGGGCTGGCGTTCCAGGGTCATGTCGAAGTCGATGGCGCTCATGATGCCATCGCCGAACTCCTCCTGGATCAGTTCCTTCCAGGTAGTGCCGTAGACCATCACCAGCTCGTAGAAGCGGTAGATCAGCGGATCGGTCGGCACCGCGGTGGGCAGCGATCCGCGATAGGGGATTTCCTGAAGCAAGGCCGCCTCGGCTTCGTCCAGACCGAACAGGGCGGCGGTCTTCTCGGCGGTCTCTGGCGTCATCGACATCTGGCCCAGGATCGCCGCGCAGGTCCAGGTGGGCGCGTGGCCCAGCCTGGCGGCGATATCGTTCCAGCTCCAGCCTCGCTGCTTCTTGATCGCGACCAGCTTGCGTCCCAGCGCGGCCTTGGCGTCGTTCATACCCTGCGCCTCAGCCCGCTGCCGGCGCCCAGGGCGGCCCGGCCTCGATCGGCAGGCTCTCGTCACGGCTCCATTCGTTCCACGACCCGAAATACATCCGCACGTCCTCGATCCCAGCCTGTTTCAGGGCGACCAGCGTATTTGAAGCCCGCGCGCCTTTGAAGCAGTAGAGATAGACCGGCGTATTCGCCGCAACCCCTACGGTGTGGCACTCGGCTAGGGTCTCGTCCCGGCTCTTGAACATCGGCCCCGCGGCGGTAGGCTTCATCAGCCGGTACCATTCCAGCCAGCGCGCGCCGGGGATGCGCCCCTTGCGCGGGCAGAAATCCTTGCCGTAGGGCGAGGAGCTATCGGCGATCCACTCATCCACGTCGCGCACATCCAGCTTGATGACGGAGGAATCGCCTATGGCCGCCAGCATCTCGTCGCGATCGACCATCATCTCCATTCCCGCATCGGACAGCGGGAACCGCTTCGGCTCGGCCATCACGGGCTCGGTCGAGACCGGCAGGCCGGCGGCTTTCCAGGCCTGCAATCCGCCATGCAGCACCATCGCCTTCGGGTAGCCCAGATATTTGAGCAGGAAATAGCCGCGGCAGGACTGGCCGAAGCCGGAATTCATGCTCTCCTCGTAGACCACCGCCGTCTCGGCCCCGGACAGCCCAACCGCGCCGAACGCATCGGCGAATTTCTGGCGCAATTCGGCGATGCCCTCCGGCGTGGATGTGGCGAGATAGGTGAAAATGTCGTGCAGATTGACTGCGCCCGGGATATGGCCGGCGGC
>VFSW01004410.1_pt1 | contig 21004 bp, 16 predicted proteins | sample 5358111 | NCBI WGS metagenome assembly VFSW01 (sample SAMN11554181, study PRJNA540505) | mine drainage metagenome | isolation source: sediment from site ElyBrook_90M | place: USA: Ely Copper Mine, Vershire, VT | collected 2017
TGAATGGGCCGGTAACCAGCAGGACGGCGCCGGCGCGAACGCGCACTTCGATGTCTGTCCAAGCTTTGTCAGTAAGTCCGTACGGCGAGGGCAGGAGGATGAGCTTTGGCGTGCCGAGGGTGTCGGTCTGGTATTCGCCGACTGCGTACGCTTCTGCGCGGTTGTAGTGATAGAGAACGCGAACGGTATTCTGTTGCGCCTTAAGAGCCTGGGCGTTGTAGACGGAGAGTTGCAGCGACTGGGGCAGGATGATGGCAACCTGAGGCAGGGTAATTCCGGTGGCGTATGGGGCGGCGTCGGTGGCGAAGTGGCCCAGGTCGCGGAGGATGTTCTCCCATACTTTTGCGGAGCCATCACTGCGCTGTATGCCGAAGTCTACTTCGCGTGCCCAGTCCCATTGCATTGCTCCGGATGAGCCTGCGGCAAAGCCAAGAGCAAGTTTGCGTTCTTCGATGGGGGTTCCGGTGAGTTCGTCGTAGCGCCATGTACCGTCGGGGTTCCATGCGGGCTGATAGCCGGTTTCGCCGGTTATGTTCGGCATGCCGGGGCGCTTGGCTACAACTGAGTCCCAGAGAAGTGCGTCATCCTGCCAGTAGGTATGGTTGGTGGTAAACGAGATGCCAGAGGTGGCATAGAACAGGTTGAGGACGCGGTTGGTGACGCCACCTTCGTCCTGGCCGACGTTGATGAGTTGAGTGCTGCCAGCGTCGCGAATTGCAACGACCATGCCGTGTACCCAGGTGGCGAACATTTCCTGTGCGAAGAGGTTGTAATCGAGGGCGCGCACTTCGTTGGCATTGCCGTATCGATCGTAGGCGAGGTCGACTTGCTTCGGCAGAGGAATGTCGTTCCAGTTGCCGAGGTCTTTTGGTGTGACACGCCAGGCGTCGGCGAGATTGATGAGGGTTGGGTAGCGGTGCTGGAGCCAGGAGTGCCAGGAGTTGAGTTCGACGGGATCGTTGTTGGGAACGTTGCCGTGGAAGATGAGGCGAGGATTGGAGAAAGATGGCTCGTTGATGAGATCGTAGGAGAGCCAAGGGAGATTGCGAAAGCGGTTGACGACGGAGAGGACGTAGGACTGTTGCGCCTGGACGGCGGACGGATCGAGATAAGGGTTGGGCGGTGTTTCAGTGGATTGACGATGGGGTTCGCCTGAGTGGGGAGAGAAGGCGAAGAAGGTGAAGTTGACCGCTATGTTGTGGCGATGAGCGGCGGCGAGGAATGCTTCGAGATTACGAAGAAAGCGCTCGTTGGCCTGACCAGTAACGGGATCGATGAACTTTGCGTTGGACATCCAGACACCGGTGCGGACGAAGTTGACGCCGTGGCGCTGCATGTCGGCGAAGTCGCGCTCCCAGACGGTGGTGTTTCGCGGGCCGGAAAAGTCCCAGCCGTTCTCCTCTGTGGTGAAGTAGTTGGTGCCGACGGGAAAGAAGGGTTTACCGTCCAGGGAGAGGAAGTCTCCGTGAGTGCCGAGGGTGGGACCTGTTTGGAGTGCGTTGAGATCTTCAACCTGCAAGCCGTTCTCGGCGAACTCCTGGGGGACGGTGGCGCCTGACGGCGTCCAAGTGGCGCGGATGGTGTAGAGGCCGGGAGCTAGTGGTTTATTGAATGGACGGCTACATCATTGTCTCGTCCGCCTATGGGAAGTGTGGCGGTGTCGAGAATCCTGTCGCCTTCGATTAGCTCGACTTTGGCGCTGCCGAGGGTGCTTGGTTGATGTTGTTGCAGATGAAGCGTGAAGTCAGGAAGCTCGCCGTGACGGATGGTTGAGAACTGGGCTTCGATGAAAAAGTTGGTCGGTCCTGCTGCGGCGTATTGGGCTGCCGTATGAATGAGGCTCTTGCCCGCAGGGGAGTCCCAATAGCCATTCTTGGGGTTGAACGGCAGCGCTACGACACGGGTACCAGGGAGGATTCCGGCGTTGTCGGAGACGATGATGGGAGATGCGAGGTGTGTGCCGTCGTCGGCGTCTAGGTAGCCGAGGCCTTTGAGGTGTCCTTCTTCCGCAAACACGGTTTCTGCCTGGACTGAGAGCTTGGGTAAGAAGCTGTAGCCATTTCGCCACGCAAAGTGGTTTGGCTCGGTTAGGGGTACTGCGTAGCTGTGCCTAAAATCGATGGTGCGGCTGTAGCTGTCCTGTTGCGATTGAGCGGTGAAGGAGCCTTCTTTGTCTCCAAGGACGGGCACGCTGAGAGGCTGACCGCCGAGCAGGAGCAGATTGCCTCCGCCGCGGAGGTAGTGCAGGATGCTGGGCCATGCGGCAACGGGGACGGCTGAACCGTACGGCAGGACGAGCAAGGATGTGTCGCTGAGTACAGCGCTCGAACGGAGTTGGTCGATGGAGGTGAAGATTACGCCGGAGCCGAGGGCGTCGGTGAGCGCTGCCTGAGTTAGCGGCTGGCTTGCGATGGTTGGGAAGCCCGACTGCCAGAAGACGACTATTCGATGGGACATGCTGGATTGCGCTGAAGCTGACGACAAGGCGAGTGTTCCGACGAATGCAAGAGTTGCGAGGCGGAAGAATGAGGGCTTGCGCCGAGTATTGCAGCGTTTTAGTGGTAACGATACCATTGACGGGAATAGTAACGCTGCCAGATGGGCAATGGCAATCTATAAGTTTGATTTTGGGGTGTATTGGTTTAGAAGCTGTGCTTGTGCGGGAGAGTGGTTTGGGTTGTGTTTGAGGTGGGGGGTAGAGTCGATCATGATCTGTGCAGGCTTATTGTGGTCTAGCAGGACTACAACCATCTGCACCACATCAACGTGGCACTCCTCACCGAAAGCCTTGACGTGATTTAGAAGAGCTCAGCCGCCGCACTGTCTACTCTTGCTTCCAACGCCGCAACAACCCTTTTCAGATACCCCACCACTAGCAGAAGCTAGCTGAGACAATCGGCTATTGTCGCTCGCGTCATTCTATGAAATGGGTAGAATTGGGTGTATTTTGGGTCACCTTTGAGGGTTTCAAGAGGTTGTCCATCCACTCCCTCCGAAGGCTCCCGTTGTTCGACACAGCCATATGCCCACAGAGATCCCTCATACCCAACCTGCGTAACTGCCCAGAAAAGTGACTGATGTCCGTTTAAAGATTTGTAGGGTCTTTTGAAGTTGATCGGAATTCGACAAGCAGGCGAAAGACTAACGCACAGGATGCTCCAGGAGCCACTTGTCTGGCATGAATGAACGGTTGACATCCCGCAGTGCTGGCATGATTTGGCGTTCACGGTGGATTGCAACAAACGATTAAAGATCAGGAAGCGACGGCAAGAGATCTAGTTAGCGACGAATACTTGGCGGATCGGAGTTGTTACATTCTGCTCTGCATTTAATGGAGTGGCCGGAGATCATGTGTATTCCCATTTGTGTCGATCTACGGTGAGATCTTCCCATTCTTAGAGCAGCGCTTGATGATCTTGCTTTGCTCCCGTCGCGGCAAGGTCTGCTTGCACGTGATTGTAAGAAGAAAAAATACTGATTGCGCCGTAACCTCAGCTTCTGCGCACCATCGTACGGTGTACAAGCCAACCGTCGCCTACCGGGGGACGGAAAGCGAATCTAAACCAGGAGAATCTAACATGACCAATTCTATGAAATCAGTATGTATGGCAGCTGCGGTAGCGGGGCTGCTCGGTGGCTCAACGATTCGGATGCAGGCGCTGACGGTAGCTGGACATGTTTCTGGAAGCAATGCTGCTATCTCCAGTGCTATCGCGGGCAACTCTTCCTTCGCGACTGATCCGCAGAAGCCAAAGCATGCGTGCAAAGGGCAGAATGCGTGCAAGGGGCAGGGTGCAGATGGCAAGAACTCCTGCAAGGGTAAGGGTAGCTGCGCAACGGACGGCACCAAGCCGCCGATGTCCCAGATGTAAGCTTCGTACTGGTGTGGCTGCGGGGTGTGCCTTGCTGCCGTCCCGCAGTCTTTGCTGAATTACGTTTACTTTGCCGATGAATAAGTCTCATGTGGAGTTACACCATGCCTGCCAATCGCTTCAATGGCTTCACTGACTATGGTGTTGGGATCGGTCTGAGAATACCGCATTACCAGCATATTTTCGAGCAAAAGCCAGTGGTTGACTGGTTCGAGATCATATCTGAAAACTACATGGTGGATGGTGGCAGACCGCTCTATATCCTTGATCAAATTCTCGACCAGTATCGTGTTGTGCAGCATGGTGTGTCGTTATACCTGGGGTCTGCCGAGCGGCTCAATCGGGAGCATCTACGCAGATTGAAGGATCTGGTTCGGCGGACAAAAACTCCTTGGCTGACAGACCATCTGTGCTGGGGTAGCGTGGATGGACGCTATACCCATGACCTGTTGCCGATGCCCTACACGTTTGAGGCTGCACGAGTTACTGCAGAAAAAATCCGCCAAGTACAGGATTTTCTTGAGATTCCGATTGCAGTAGAGAATGTAAGTAGCTACGCCGAGTTTCATGTTTCTGAGATGACCGAATGGGAGTTTCTTGTCGAAGTTGTCGAGCAAGCTGACTGTGGAATTCTTTTAGATGTGAATAATATTTACGTTTCATCACGCAATCATGGCTATGATGCGCTGGAGTATGTCAACAGTATTCCAGCGGAGCGCGTGGCGCAGATTCACATTGCAGGACACTCCAAGTTTCAAAAATATACATTGGATACGCATGATCACCCTGTGATCGAACCAGTATGGCAACTCTACAATCGCGCCATTGAACGGTGTGGCTCAACAGCAACGCTGTTGGAATGGGACGACAATATTCCTTCCTTCGAAGAGGTGCATCGTGAGGCACTGAAGGCAAATCGCTTCCTCGATCAGCAGCATGAAAGTGCGGGTCTTAGACCGATTGCTGAGGTTGTCTCGCAGTCAGGGGCTATACGATGAGCAGTCAACTGCTTCAATTACAGCGACGCATGGCGACTGCAGTGATGGAGCCATTGACGCGTTACGAGAGTACGCGCAAGGTCCGGCGTGATGGTGTTGACATGGCGAGTGAGGCATCTGAGTTTATCAAGCCTAATATTTCGTTGACATCGCTGGAACGCTTGGAGATTTATAACAGGCAATATTGGTTTCGGTTGTATTCGAGCTTGGAGGAGGATTTCCCCGGCCTTCTGGCGGTATTGGGACGTAGAACGTTTGAGCGAGTGATGCGTTGCTATTTGGACACATATCCTTCAACTTCGTTCACATTGCGCGACCTAGGGAGCAAGCTTCGAATGTATTTGAGCAGCCATGAAGAACTTATTGGAAGCAAAGGCAAGATCGCATTGGATGTAGCAAGTCTGGAATGGGCCCACATAGAAGCCTACGATGCTGCGACTTTTCCTGCACCTGAACCGGAGTATTTCGCAGGGATCACGGATGATAGCTTCCTACGATTACAACCCTCTGTCAGGCTTCTTGAGTTAGCTTACCCCGTTGATGATCTTCTGATTTCGATCCGGCAGAGTATAGGCAGTAGTGATACTTCCAGCAATAATGCCTCTGTAATACGTAAGAGCTCGACAATCCGACGCGTGGGGAAGATTAGCTCTACGACTTTATGGCTTGCTGTCCACCGACAGGAGTTTGCGGTTTATTACAAACGGCTTCGGCTGGAGGAATATCGAATGCTTTGCGCAATTCAAGCGGGCCTTCCGCTCGGCAAAGTGTTTGAAACTGCTTTCCAGGGCAGCACTATGGACGAGGCCTCGCAGGCTGAGTTACTTCAAGAAGCCTTTCATCAATGGGCCGCTCTCGGTTGGCTGTGCGCACCAGAGTAGTCGAGCTGACAAAGAAACCACCGGGAGATTAGAGATGAAGGCGAAGAGTATTGTTGCTGCTTTGGCCCGCTATTACAAAATATTTGGAGATCTTGCGTCGTCTGCACAGTCTCCATTCCTGCTCGTGGTTCGACTGTACTGGGGCTGGCAATTTGGACAAACTGGTTGGGGAAAGCTGCACAATCTTCCCCAGATCACTTCGTTTTTTATTTCTCTGAATCTTCCGTTTCCAGCCTTCACCGCAGGTTTTGTAGCATGGGTGGAACTAGTTGGAGGCATACTACTTATCCTTGGGCTACTGTCGCGATTTACAGGGTTAGTGCTCGCAGTCAATATGTTTGTTGCTTACTGGACTGCGGACAGAGTAGCCCTACAATCAATCTTTAGCGATCCAGGAAAGTTTTATGTGGCTGATCCCTACGCATTTCTCTTTGCCTCAGTAATGGTTCTGATTTTTGGCGCAGGTTTGTTTTCCTTCGATGAAGTGTATAGTCGCTGGGCCCGTGGCAACCAAAGTCAGCACTGACGGCTTTGGTATGTAGCGATTGTTTATATCCGTTTGCTTCGACGTCGGTCGTCCGAGGTGGGGCAGTATATGCAGCGAAGGTGATGTTTAGTGATGAATGTGGCCGCGGACGGTTAAGACCGGGCATGGAGCAGTTTGGATAACCTTGGTCAAGGTTCTCCATGGCTCGTGATCTGCAAAGATGCCATGCTCGCGGACGCCATGGACGATGAGATCGGCCTTCTCGTGACGGGCTATGTGGACTATTTGTTGGCTGGTATCGCCGTGCTCTACTCTGATTTTCGGTTGGCACCAGTTTGCGGTGTCTGCTGGTAACAGTTGGGAGAGTTGTTTTGCAGCCTGGTCGATGAGTTCTGCCTGAGCCTGCTTGGATTTGGTGGTTGGGATGACGTGCATAACCGTAAGCTGTGCTTGCAACTCTTCTGCCAACGATGCTGCGTATTGTGCGGAGCGAAGGGAGTCCAGGGTTAAATCACTGGCTAGTATCAGGGATTTGAACTCTGGGAGTGGTTTAGCGTGTGGGCCCATGATGAGGACTGGACAGGCCGCTTGACGCAGCAACGATTCTGCAGTGGATCCGAGGAGCAGTTTTTCCAGACCGTGGGCTCCGTGAGAGCCAGCGACGATGAGGTCTATCTTGTGTTTCTTTACGGCTAGATTGAGACTTTCGAGGAGCGATCCCTCAGTGAAGATCGAGCTGTGAGGGATGGATTGCAGCTCGGGTAGAGCGGCTATTTCCTTCTCCATTCGGACTTTAGCAGCAGATATGTTGGCACTGAGAACCTCTGGCATCATGGGCTCAAAGCCGGCTCCGTAGACGATGGGGGAGATGGCGTTGAAGAGCAGGAGTGAACTGTCGAAGTGTTTTGCTAATACGATGGCAGCCTGGAGTGCGGCGTGTGAGTGTCGGGAGAAGTCGATTGCTACCAGAATATGATGGAAGCGCACGCGTGTTGTCTGCAGGTGTACTTGATCGTACTCGGGCTGATTGAGATTGATTTCCATGTCGAAACCTCGATCGAACTAAGCTGCCAACTGGCATGATGTTCGCTCTACACATGGCGACAGGCTGTGATTTGTGTCACTGGAGATCGATGCGTTGGACAGGATACAGGGATCAGAGTGCTGCGGCATGAACCTGTCCAATGCCGAACGCTGCGTCGAAGTCGACTTCCATGAGCATGTAAGAGCAGTTGGGGCAGATGAGCCACTTGGGTACGGGGAAGTTTCGCTGACGGCGGAGTTGGCAGATTTCGTACTCCAACTGGAGATAAGTTTGGGGCGAGATGCCGTCGGCAGGGGAGTAGGCGGTGCCGTCGACGGGCCAGAGTGGCGAGTAGAGTGGTGTGATGCCACGATCGAGGAGATACTCTGCCCCTTCGCGAATGCTGGACAACATCTGTTCGGTAGTCATACCGGGAGCAGGGGGCGGGACTTCGACCCCGGCGACGAAGGCAGAAGCTACGTTACCCCAGCCAAAGACATCGACGGCATCGGTGAGTGCCTTGATCCAGCGATCGCGTCCGACGGATTTGGCCTTGCCAGGACAGACGGCTTCGAAGGTTGCAGCATCCCATGTCTCCATGTTGTAGCAGCAGGTGTCGGCACCAGCATCGCGATACTGCATGGAGCCATCGCGGTCGACGGCACCGGAACCAGCGGTGACGTGCATGGAATTCCCTACTGCGGCGCGAGCTACTTTGATGACGGGACTGAAGCGCTGGACCTCCTGCTCGGGGTGCAAGGTCGATCCGCCAACGATGTAGACGTGGCGGGCCTCGCCTGTCTTTGCGGCGTTGGTAAGGACTTCGCTCAGGCGATCGAGGGTACGGCTGTTAGGGGGGATGATTCCTGGGAACTGGCCTAGTGACTGAGTTTTGGCGTTGAACCTGCCATAGCCGCAGAACTTGCAACTGGACTTAGTCATAAAGTACTCGCAGCCGGGTGTGAGGTTGACGACCAGCATATCGCCGAGTTGCTCGACTCCTGCCTCGGAGTAGGTACTGCCGTCGCTGGTTCGGAAAGAGGCCCAGGAGTGCTCTGGAACAAATTGAACGTCACAAAGGGGTTCTCCGTGGCTGGTGAGCAGGTAGCCGTTGGAGCTAAGCTGCACTTCGAATTCGCTGGCATCGTTGACGCGTACGCGAGCGACAGCGTTCTCCAGCTTGAAGAGATAGGGAACAGGCAGCAACTGGCCATGTCCGTCAGGGGTTATTTTGCGATGGGGCCAATAGTTGGGGGCTGCACCGTTAGCTACGGCTTCGGTAAGAGCGTCCGAGTAACGGACTCCCTTGAACATGAGTTCTGCTTTCCAAACGATCGGTTTTGGCAGGACATCGTAGAGTTCGTCGAAGGACACATTCATATCGATCACAACCTCCTATTTCCTTAGGGGCCCGATCAGTGCCATTTCATAGAGGGAAAAGCGCCTGAAGACGGATCATAGCGCGAACAACAGAATTAGGAAAGCAGAGTTTATGGCGTGGAGGTGAGATGCCAGTGGTGGCTGTGCAGATTGAGGTAGGGGGTGGTGACGGACCAAAGTACTGTTCGCTTTCTGTCTGCAGACTATTTGCTTGCTTGCGCGGATTGGGCTATTCTCTGCTCACTTGTTTTGGGCCCCGGTAGATTTGCCTTACTACTTTGCGGTATCAGGAGAAGTCCACAACATGGCGGATGACATAGCGGAAACAGTTCCTGATCCAGCGCGGATTATGGAGTTGGCGAGCGCATTCTATGGTTCGTGCATATTGTTTACAGCATCGGACCTAGGTATATTTGCGAAGTTGGCGGAGATGGGCAGTGCGGATGCCGCGATGGTGGCGGGGGGATTGGGCACCGATGTTCGCGCTACAACGCTTTTACTGGACGGGTGCGTAGCCTTGGGGCTACTGTCGAAGACTGGAAGTCTGTACCGCAACACCGCGTCCACGGCGGTTTTTTTAGTGCCGGGTCAGCCGGGAGATTTGTCGCGTGCCATCCGCTTCAATCGTGATGTGTACGAGGCTTGGGGCAAACTGCCGGCCTTTGTGAAGGCTGGTGTACCGGTGGAGCGACCGGAAGTGCATCTGGGAGACGATGTGGAGCGCACCCGCACCTTTGTGCTCTCGATGCATGGGCGTGCCATGGGAATTGGCCGAGCGGTTGTTGCGCAGTTAGAGCTTACGGGGCGCAAGCAGATGCTGGATATAGGTGGCGGGCCGGGGACCTACTCTACATTGATCGTGCAGGCGTATCCGGAGTTGAAATCAACGGTACTGGATTTGCCAGGTGTGGTGGCTGTGGGAGCTGAGTTGGTTGCGAAGGCTGGTGCCGCCGACCGGGTAACGATGCTTCCTGGAAACTACCATTCGACGCCGTATCCCGGCGGGAACGATGTTGTGATTATCTTTGGAGCTCTACATCAAGAGTCGGCCGAGTCGATTATTGCTATTCTGCGACGTGCTCACGGAGCATTGGTTGCGGGGGGCGTGATTTACATCCTCGACATGATGACGGATGAAACGCATACCTCGCCCGTGTTCTCTGCCTTATTTGCAGTGAATATGGCGCTGATCGCGAGGGATGGGTGGGTTTTTTCGGATAAGGAGCTAGGTGGGTGGCTGGCGCAGGCTGGATTTGTAGATTTTAGGGTTAGGCCTCTGGCTCCTCCAATGCCACATTGGTTGGCATTTGCGCGGAAGCCGTGAGCGGATGAAGAAGCAATCTATTTCATGCTTATACGAAATAGATTGCAGAGTGACCTCAGTACTATTGATCGACTGAGATGCAATGTGAAGCGGAAGTCTTTGTAAAGTATTGTTGCTAAGAGTGATTTGGTGGAGCGAGAGATGGATATGCAATTGGCACATCAATTGCATACGCATATCGTGTTCGGCGCATAAATGGGCCCTGGTAACTCAAAAGTGAGATTTCGGGCTCAGGAGTTGTGCCATGGACCTAATCACTACCCCAACACCGGCTAAAGTTCACTCGGACATTGCTCCGCTCACACATCTTGGTGCGTACGTACGGCTAGTGCGTCCTGCGAATCTGGTTACTGCTGCGGCTGATGTTATTGCTGGTTCTCTGGTTTCGGGTGGTAAATCGGAGGCACTGGGCTGGCTGATTGGTGCGAGTGTTTGTTTGTATGCCGGCGGTGTAGTGCTGAATGATTATTTTGATCGGGACCTGGATTCAGTGGAGCGTCCTGAGCGGCCACTTCCACAAGGTCTAGTATCTGCGAGGACAGCGGCTGTTCTGGGAGGCTTGTTGCTGTCTTCTGGGGTGGCTTCTGGCTTTTACGTCTCAACTATTACGGGCGTGATTGCAGTTTGTATTGCAATTGCAGTGTTGCTGTACGATTCGGTCGCCAAGGACCAGTCACTTGGTCCAGTGGTGATGGGAACATGTCGCGCGTTGAACTTGCTGATGGGACTCGCAACTGCTCCTGCACTCCTTGGACATACATGGTTATTGATGCTGCTGCCATTGGCGTACATCAGTGGAGTGACCCTGCTGAGCAGGGGAGAGGTGTTTGGGGGGAGTCGTACTGGCAGTGCTGCCATGTTGGTGCTGCTTTCGTTCGTGGTCGCAGGGATTGTAGTGATGCAAGGCGTTTCAGTTGAACGATGGTTGCGGGTATTTCCGTTTATCGCGTTACTGCTACTCAAGGTGTTGCCACCACTGTGGCGTGCGTACCGAAGACCCGAGGCAGCTCAGATTCGTGCGGCTGTACATGCTGGAGTGGTGTCGCTGATCGTACTGGATGCGGCAATTGCCGCTGGCTATGTGGGCGTGGTGTATGGTGCAGCCATTGTTTCGTTGAGTGTAGTTGCTATGGAGTTGGGTCGTATATTTCCGGTGACTTAATCATGAGATCGCTACAGCAGAAATTTACAGTCGTGTACGAATATCCAGTTCATTTCACCACGAGCGTATTTGCTTCGGACAATCGCGTTCTGGTTGACACGCTATTGGCTGCAGGGCCTGGTCCGCATCGGGTGCTGTGTGTTCTGGATGAGGGAGTTTTGCTATCGCGTGCCCGGATACTGGAGCAGATTGAGGCGTATGCGCGACAGCATCGGGAGACGATCAAAATGGTGTGCTCACCTTTAGTTCTATCTGGTGGTGAGGCGGTAAAGAACGATAAGGACTCTTATCTGACGATCCAGACGGCGATCCAGGAACTGGGAATTTGTCGACAATCGTTTGTACTAGCTATCGGCGGAGGTGCGTTGCTGGATCTGGCCGGATTTGCCGCGGGTACAGCGCATCGGGGCGTGCGCCTGATTCGTATACCAACGACGGTACTCTCGCAGGATGATTCCGGTGTTGGGGTAAAGAACAGCATCAATGGGTTTGGTAAGAAGAATTTTCTGGGAACATTTGCGCCGCCTTTTGCTGTGATTAACGACGCTGCATTTTTGCACGGTCTGTCGCAGCGCGACTGGATTGGTGGAACGGCTGAAGCGGTAAAGGTTGCGTTGCTTAAAGATCCAAGTTTTTTCACTGCTATCGAACAAAGTGCAGACGAGTTGGCACTGCGTGGTGATGGAGCGATGCAGCGACTGATTCACCGTTCGGCGGAGCTGCATTTACAGCACATTGGTCTTGGTGGTGATCCGTTTGAGACAAAATCTTCGCGTCCGTTGGATTTCGGACATTGGTCGGCACACAAGCTGGAGCAGCTAACAAATTTCGAGTTGCGACATGGAGAGGCCGTGGCAATTGGCATTGCGCTTGATGCGACCTACTCGTATCTGGATGGCTTGTTAGCACACGGTGATTGGCAACGTATCTTGACGCTGCTATCGCGGTTGGGATTTGTATTGAGCGTGCCGGACACTGTTCGCAAGCTGGGCCCTATCGAAGACGCAGGCTCGCTGTTGCACGGTCTTGTGGAGTTTCGAGAGCATCTTGGTGGTGAGTTGACGATCACTCTGTTGCGAGGGATTGGCGAGCCGGTTGAGGTGCATTCGATGGATGAGGAACTCGTGATCTCAGCAGTTCGCGCGGTGCAGGAGTGGAGTTACGCGATGCAGTTGTCCGTGGTCTAAAGGAGTGAGGTATGGGAAACATAGACTCATGTTGTCCGTTGCCGTTGCATCGAATTGTGGATGAGTATTTTGCGGAGAGCCGCAACAAGCTGCTGGAATTGGCGGCATTTTTTGATCGGCTGGACCGAGCGTGTGACGCCGCTGATCCGGATGGAGAGTTTCGAGTAGTGGCTCTGAAACGCGCGGCTCGAGTGTTACTCGAGCCGGGGCCGCAACGTGTGAAGCGGATGGCGCTGATGCTAAGTGATCCTACCGAAGAACCGCGTGGATACCTGGATCGTAAGGCAGCGTGGGGCGCTTATTCGGGCAATGGGGAGGGAGTCTGATGGACTACATTGAGCCACATGCACATATGATTTCGCGGACTATGGATGACTATCAACAGATGGCGCTGACTGGCTGTGTCGCGCTGTCAGAGCCAGCGTTCTGGGCGGGGTGGGATCGGCAATCCGCAGATAGCTTTGAGGACTACTTTCGCCAGTTGACTGAATTTGAGCCCACCCGAGCAGCACAGTTTGGAATTCAGCACTACACCTGGCTGTGTCTCAATCCGAAAGAGGGAGAGAATCGTGACATGGCGCGGCAGGTACTGGCGCGGATACCGAAATTTTTAGAGAGACCCAATGTACTGGGAATTGGCGAGATTGGGCTGAATCGGAACACGCTTCGCGAGATGGAGACATTGCGCGATCATATCGCCCTGGCGATTGAACATCGCAGCATGATTCTGATTCATACTCCACACCTAGAAGATAAGTACAAGGGTACGAAGCTGATTATTCGTACGCTACAAAGCTTTCAGAATTTGGATCCCAAGAGGGTAATGATCGACCATGCAGAAGAACACACAATCGAAATGATTCGCGATAACGGATTTCGCTGTGGTTTGACGTTATATCCGAATACGAAGGTGTCGCTGGCACGGGCGGCGGACATCATCGAGATGCATAGTGCGGAGGGGATTTATGTCAACTCGGCATGTGATTGGGGTTTCAGTGTGCCGGTTGCGATACCGCAGTTCATTATGGAGATGCGACGCCGAAAGCACTCTGAAGCTACGATTCGTAAAGTCGTGTACGAGAACCCGATCGCTTTTTTTTCTCAGGTCCCGAATTTTAATTTAGCTCGAGCGAGTGAATCTGTACCGCGGAACTTGAAAGAACTTGTATATGTGGATTAGGCCAGGTCAGCTTGACCTCACCTACTGTACGAATATCCATGCTGGCGAGAGCTGGGCTGAGGTCGCAGCGAGTATTGTCCGGTATGCTGTTCCATTGCAGAAGCGCTTGGCGGGAGATGAACCATTTGGGCTGGGGCTACGACTGTCTGCGGTTGCTGCAACGGCGTTGCTTCGCGGGAGCCAGTTGTCTGAATTTAACAAATTTCTGGAGGATCATCAACTTTATGTTGCTGTGATCAATGGGTTTCCATATGGCTCCTTCCATGGTGAGGTGGTGAAGTCGGAGGTATTTGCACCGGATTGGCGGGATGTAGCGAGAACGAAGTACACGCTTGACTTAGCTGAAATACTGAGCAGTCTGCTTCCGTCCGGGATGGACGGTGGAATATCTACACTCCCTCTTTCCTATAAGCCGTGGATTAGCGAGGATTCTGATGTTTTCTGGCAGAAGATTGTAACCAATCTAGTTGCGGTTGTTTGCCGGCTGTTAGAGATCCGTAACGAAAAGGGTTGCATGATCCATCTTGATGTTGAGCCTGAACCAAATGGATTGGTTGAAACTACGTCCGAGCTGATTGCGTTCTTTGAGGGACCGTTGGATCAGATGGGAGCGAAGATGCTTGCAGCCAGGCTTGGTGTGCCTATGGATGTTGCGAGGCAATACCTGCGTGAGCATGTACAAGTGTGTTTTGATACTTGCCATCTCGCTGTCGAGTTTGAAGACCCGGTCGAGTCGTTGCATGCGCTGATCGATCATGGCATTGGAATCGGAAGAATCCAGATTAGTTCTGCGCTGCGTGTGTGTCTTGATGGATCACAGGGGGGACATGCACGATGTGTCGATCAACTCGCGGGGTTTGCGGATAAGACATATCTCCATCAGGTAATTGAGAGAAGGCAGGATGGATCGCTAAGACGCTTTGCTGATTTAGATGAGGCGTTGGCGGGCATTCATGATGGTGAGTCGCGAGAGTGGCGGATTCATTTTCATATGCCTCTGTTTACTTCGCGGTATGACTCGCTGCTGTCGACTCAGGAGGATAATCTGAGGGTACTGGCTGAGGTTGCAGATGGGCGTATAAGTCGTCATCTCGAGATAGAGACGTATACCTGGGATGTGCTGCCGGAGGATTTGAAGAGTGACCTCTTAGCGTCCATTGAGCGGGAGTATCGGTGGGTTCTGGATGCGGTATGCATAAGACAGTAGTGCTGAATGTAGTTGGCCTGACGCCTGCTTTGCTGGGTGCGTCAACGCCTGCGTTAACCAGATTTGCGACACAGGGCAAGCTCGCCAGCATTGAAGAGGTGTTGCCTGCTGTGACGTGTTCGGCACAGGCGACATACTTTACGGGGCGCTATCCGGAAGAGCATGGAATTGTGGGGAATGGTTGGTACTTTGCCGATGAATGCGAGGTGCGATTCTGGCACCAATCGAACAAGCTAGTGCAGGCGCGCAAAGTATGGGAACTGGCACGCGATAGGGATCCGAGTTTTACCTGTGCCAACTGCTTCAACTGGTACAACATGTACTCCTCGGTGGATTATGCGGTGACTCCTCGGCCAATGTATCCAGCAGATGGACGGAAATTGCCGGATCTTCATACGCATCCAGCACCGCTCCGCGACGAATTGCAGGGAAGTCTGGGGATGTTTCCGCTGTTTGATTTCTGGGGGCCACGAACCTCGATACGGTCAACGCAATGGATCGCCGATACGGCACGGAGAATTGATGAGCGATACGACCCCACCTTATCGCTTATTTATCTGCCCCACCTCGACTATAACCTGCAGCGCCTGGGGCCGAATCATACTGACATAGCCAAGGATCTTGGTGACGTTGACGCTTTGTGCAGAGGCTTGATCGAATACTATGAGAGCCGCGACACCCGAGTGATCGTACTGTCAGAGTATGGAGTGACCGAGGTTCGGCGGCCAGTCTCGCTGAATCGGGTGTTGCGTGAGCATGGTTTGTTGGCAGTGCGCGAGGAACTAGGCCGTGAACTACTGGATGCTGGTGCTAGTGCAGCCTTTGCAGTTGCGGATCATCAGATTGCCCATGTTTATGTCAACGATGGTGCGCGTATGGCTGAGGTGCGAAGGTTGCTGGAGGATACTGCCGGTGTGGAGCAGATATTGGACGAACAGGGAAAGCGGGAGCTTCGTTTGAATCATGACAGGGCAGGCGACCTGGTTGCCGTTGCTGCGGCAGACTCATGGTTTACCTACTATTACTGGCTGGATGACAGTAAGGCTCCAGATTTTGCACGGACGGTGGATATTCATCGAAAGCCCGGATACGATCCTGTGGAGTTGTTTGTGGATCCGACTTTGCGGATGCCTATGCTGAAGGTGGGTTGGAAGCTGTTGCAGAAGAAGCTGGGCTTTCGCTATTTGATGGATGTGATTCCGCTGGATGCGACGCTGGTGCGTGGCTCGCACGGTCGCATTAACGGAGTTGCTGCGGAGGGTCCACTGCTGATAACCAACGCGACAGGATTGCTGGAGCGAGACTCTATTGCTGCAGGTGATGTTTGTGGATTAATTCTCGACCACATCTTTATGTCTTAGCTGTCTGGTTATATTTCTGCATTGGACTTTACGGACTTGGCGCGAGTATGAGTAAGGGGTAGCGTATGACTGAAAGTTCCCTATTGGGCTATCAATTTCAAAAGACAATTCAGGATGTGTTGGTCGAACCAATTGCTGCTGTGGCGTGTGATTTGGTCAAGTAGAGAATGTTGGTTGGTGTAACGATTTAGAAGTTTTCTGTGTACCATGGGTTGACTCTCCCGAACGTGAGGGAGCGCACCTGTACACGACCGACCTGTTGTCGAAAGCGTTTGATTTCCGGGTCAGAGTAGAGAGAACGATGGCACTTACCACAGTAGCTGCACCCAGCCAGTCCATGATGGGCGAGCGTCCTTCCACCGACGTACGAGCGATGAGCACCGCAACGATCTTGTTCTTCATGTGGGGCTTTCTCACTTGTCTGAATGACATTCTGATCCCTCACCTTAAGGCGATCTTTGATCTGAATTATGGCCAGGCGATGCTGGTGCAATTCAGCTTTTTCTCGTCTTATTTTGTGTTCGCTCTGCCAGCTGGCAAGTTGGTGGAGTGGCGTGGATACAAGCAGACGATGGTGATTGGGTTGTTGGTGATGGCGGTGGGAGCGTTACTGTTTTTGCCTGCGTCGAGCCTGGCATCGTTTGGTGTATTTCTGTCGGCTTTGGTGATATTGGCGGGGGGCATTACGTGTTTGCAGGTGTCGGCGAACCCCTATGTGACCCATCTCGGACCTAGTTCGACAGCATCGAGCCGGTTGAATCTCGCACAGGCATTCAATTCGCTGGGAACTTTCATCGCGCCGTTCTTTGGCAGTATTTTGATTCTTAGCAGCGTTCAGGCGACCCCGGAGCATATGCGTTCATTCTCTGCTGCGGTTCTGCAGCAGTATCGTGTGCAGCAAGCCTCGTCGGTACGGTTGCCGTACCTGGGAATCGCACTGACGTTGGTACTGTTGTCGGTGGCCATCGCTCTGGTTAAGATGCCTCCGATGGACTTTACCAGAGACTTTCGTCCGGGTGAGTTGCAAAGCACGCCTTCTGGAAGCATCTGGTCGCATCCCTATTTGCTGATGGGTGCGCTGGGAATCTTCGTATATGTCGGAGCGGAGGTCTCGATCGGCAGCTTTCTCGTGAACTACTTTGGACTGCCTGAGATTGGACACTTAGCGGAGAAGACTGCGGCGCGGTATGTTTCCTTCTATTGGGGGGGAGCGATGGTGGGGCGGTTCATTGGTTCTGCGCTGCTGCGCCGACTCAAGACGGGAGTAGTGCTCGGTGGCGCTGCGGTGGTGGCGTTCTCGCTGGTAACTATTTCCATGATGACGCATGGGCATGTAGCGATGTGGACGATCATCGCGGTTGGCCTGTTCAACTCGGTGATGTTCCCCAGCATCTTCACTCTGGGGCTTAGCAATCTAGGCGAGCTCACCAGCAAGGGATCGAGCCTGATGGTGGCCGCGATTGTGGGAGGTGCGTTGATTCCTCTAGGCGAAGGACATCTCGCCGATCGGATTGGAATTCAGCACGCGTTTATGATTCCTGCGGCTTGCTATGTCTACATCGCTCTATACGGATTCATTGCGGGTAAGCGTGTCGATACTCCTGTCGAAGTTCCGGTGGTTCCAGCTTAGAGTTTTATCGGTTAAACAGCGTGGTTGTCGCTTTGTTACTCCGAGGTGAAGGTAGAAGCAGGGAGACCAGAACTGTTATACAGGTTGGCTTGGGTGGCGTTGGGCCAAGCGTAGCGGACGTAACGAGGTTCAGCCACGCTTGGACTGGAGACGGCGACTGAGTCGTCGTGAATGACAGCTTGAGCAGAGACGAAGTGGTGATTGTCACCTGCGACTTCGAATCCGATGAGGGTGTTTCCTTTACTGTTGAGTCCCTTGGCGTGATCGAACCAGACACGCAGGGAATTTCCTTCGCGTGTGGTCTGGCGGTAGAGTGGGCCGGAGTATTCGCCGGGCTTTCCGTAGACTGTTGTTTGTGCAGCAAGAGCCAGACGGTCTGCGACGGTTTGCTTGTCGGAGGGGTGAACATTATCCGGATTTCCTACATCGATGGAGACAGCCATAGCCGTGTTGTCTACGGAGAGTGTCCGGCGCTGTGCATCGCGGATGACGCCCCAGTCTTCAGTGGGTGAATTGAAGCTGGAGATCTGTACAAAAAGGAACGGGAAGTCGCCCTGCTGCCACTGGCGTCGCCAGTCTGCGATGAGTTCAGGAAATAGTTTGGCGTAGAGTGGTGCGCGATCTTTTGCACTATTGGTTTCGCCCTGATACCAGAGGACCCCTTTGATTGAGTAGGGTGTGGTGGGTGCGATCATCCCGTTGAAGAGACCTGCGGGTTGCCAGGATGCGGGATCTGGATGCCAGGGGTGTACGGGCATGGGGCGATGGGCTGCGAGGGCTTCAGCGTCCTGCTGCTTCTCTGCGGCCTGGATGGTAGCCATGCGGCTCTGATCCTTGGCGAAGCGGGCACGACTGGCGAAGAGCGGCATCAAAGAACTGTCGCTGGCGATACCTTCGAGACTGATCCACGACTCGATGGGGGTTCCGCCCCAGGTGGCATCAATCAAGCCTATGGGAACGTGCTCGCGGGCACTGATCTGGCGTCCGAAGAAGTAGGCGACCGCAGAGAATTTGGCGGCGGTTTGTGGAGTGCAGGTCGTCCATGTTGCCTTGATGTCATTGAGCGGCACCTCGGAGCTATTGTGCTCGACACGTAGGAGTCTCACTTGAGGTAGGTTGGCTGCGGAGATTTCCTGATCGGCATCTTTGACGAAGGCCTGAGGTGGGAAGCCCTGCAGTGGCATCTCCATGTTGGACTGGCCGGAAGCAAACCAGACATCGCCGACGAGCAGATCGTTGCGCATGACGGTTGAACTGCCGTTGATGGTAAGGGTGTAGGGGCCGCCTGCAGGTTCAGGCATTAGCCACAGGGTCCACTCGCCAGTAGAGCTGGCGTGGGCTGTGACTGCCTGCTGGTGGAAGTGGGCAGTGATGGTTTCGTTGGGTTCTGCCCAACCCCAGAGGTGGATGGGAGCCTGTCGCTGGAGGACGGCGTGGTCACTGATGATTCCAGGGAGAACGATCTTGGCCGCGACGGTTGGGGGTAGCGTGAGCGCGGCGAGTAGCAGGGCTGAGATGGCTGAACAGCGAGCAGTGTTACCGAGCATGAGTGTCTCCCGAATGCCGATTTTAGGCGAAAGGGCGGAGGAGCACAAAAGCGTGGTTGAGCGAGGTTTGGTTAGTTGTCGGCGCGCTCGCGGGTGTAGGGCTTCATCATCAGAGCCCGGGCCTCGTTGACTGCGCCCTGCGTATTGTCGTTGGTTTGGACGGCAAGGCGGTACTCGTTGATGGCGCGGTCTCTCTGTCCGGTGACGTCGAAGATGCGGCCTAGCTGGATGTGGCTCCACACTTCGGTCCACTTGGGATCGCCGTCGCCGCGGAGTGCGTCGCGGAAGGAGTTGGCGGCGGACTGGTAGTTTCGTTGCTGGAAGAAGACTTCGCCGATCCGGTAGGCTGCGAGAGAGCTGTTCTTGTTGGAGTCGAGGGCCTTTTGGTACTCGACGAGTGCAGCGGTAAGGTCGCCCTGGGCTACTTGCTGCTGGCCGCGCAGAACCGCGACGCGGACGGCGAGGTCCGGGGTACTTTTAAGGACCCAGTTTTGGGGGTCGATGCTGATGCGCCGGGGGCGGCCGAAGGTTTCTACCGAGAAGGCGGATTCTGTTCCCGAGACATCGACACGGCGGATCTCGGTTTTGCCGTCGGTTTCGATACGTAGCTCAACGGGCATGCGAAAGAGGTCGAGATCCTGATCGATGGTGCCGATCGTGCGGAAGCCCTTGTTGTCTCCCAGGCGATAGACGGTGTATTTGTTGGTAAAGGTCGGGGCGCCAGTTCCGTCGAGCCACTGAGCGAAGAAGGGGCTGAGCTGGAGTTGCGACTGGGCTTCGGCGACCGTCTCAACGTTGGCAGTGCGAATGGATTTGTCAGTGTATTGGGAGAGCAGGCCACGGAGGAATTTGATAAAGACGTCGTCGCCCATCTCCCAGCGGAGCATATGGAAGACCATGGCGCCCTTTTCCAGGGTCATGGACTGGAACTGCGGAGAGAATGGGTCAAGCCGACCGAGAGTGGTAAGGGGTTCGGTATCGTAGGCGAGGGCTCCGGCTGCGATGTCAGTAATGGCGGATTGGAATGCAGTTTTTCCAGCAGAGTCTTCGAGGAACATCAGTTCGGCGTAGCGGGACATGCCGTTGGTGATCCAGGCGTCGTTGAGGGTGGCGGGGGAGATTTCGCTGCCCCACCACTGGTGGGCGAGGGTGTTGGAGAGCAGGCGCTGGCTGTTGTGGTCGACGATGCGGTTGCCGGCGATGGCGGCGATCTCTGGCGCCCAGGCGGCGGATACAGCATCTTCGGGGAGTTCTACGATATTGATCCGTCCGGATTCGGGTTGACCGAAGGTGTTGGACATGAACTCGAACTCGCGGGCGGCCTGGCGAACAAAGTCCAGGGCTCCGGCTTTGCGCTTTTCCGTGACGTAGATGCGGATGTTGTTGACGCCGGGGGCGGTGATGGGTTCGAGGAACTTGCCGGCGACGATGGTGCCGGGGAAGCCGGGCTTGGTCCAGTTGAAGGAGTACTCGGTGCGATTGCTGGGGAGGCTCTTGGGAGAGCCGGAGCTGCCGCTGCCGATAACACGCTCGTCGGAGGGGACGCGGATGTGCATCTCCGCGGTAAAGCGATTGGTGAAGAGCCCGGTCATGGGGAACCAGCGACCTGCATAGAGCAGGATGGAGATGGGGTCGGCTACCGCAGCGAGTTTAATGCCTTCGACGGGGCTGGTGTCGGAGCCGGTGAGGGCGCCGGAGTACTCGAAGTTGTAGGTAGTGGTGGTGCCTTTGGGGAGGGGGGCGGGGAGGGTGATGCGGACGGTG
>VFSW01004411.1_pt1 | contig 20998 bp, 18 predicted proteins | sample 5358111 | NCBI WGS metagenome assembly VFSW01 (sample SAMN11554181, study PRJNA540505) | mine drainage metagenome | isolation source: sediment from site ElyBrook_90M | place: USA: Ely Copper Mine, Vershire, VT | collected 2017
CGCGCTCGCCGAACAACTGCACCGTGCCATCGCGCATCAGCAGCAGCTTGTCCACGGCCTGCAGCACGCTCATGCGGTGCGTGATCACCACCACCGTCTTGCCGGCCTGCTTCAGTGCCTGCACCGTGGAGACGAGGGCTGCCTCGCCCACGTCATCGAGGTTAGAATTGGGCTCGTCCAGCACGATGAAGGCCGGCATGCCGTACAACGCGCGCGCGATGCCGATGCGCTGGCGCTGCCCGCCCGAGAGCACACTGCCGCCCTCGCCGATGGGCGTGTCGTAACCCCCCGGGAAATGCAGGATCATGTCGTGCACCCCGGCCAGGCGTGCGGCTTCCACCACCCGATCGCTGTCGATTGGGCCAAAGCGCGCAATGTTCTCCGCCACGGTGCCGTTGAACAGCTCCACATCCTGGGGCATGTAGCCCACCATGGGGCCCAGCTCATCCTTATTCCATTGATACACGTCGGCGTTATCGAGGCGCACCTTGCCCACCTGGGCCGCCCAGATGCCCACCATCAGGCGGGCCAGCGAGGATTTGCCCGAAGCCGAGGGGCCGATGATGCCCACCACGTCGCCCGGCATGAACATGAGGTTGACGCCCTTGATAACGGCCACCTTGCCGCCAGGAGGCGTGGCATAGACGTTTTCCATGGTCACGAGGCCGCGCGGCGGCGGCAGGCTCATGCCCGGCGTGCGCGGCGGCAGGAATTCCAGCAGGCGCGCCAGGCGCTCGTAGGCACTGCGCGCCGAGGAAAAGCCCTTCCAGGTCCCAATCAGCAGTTCCACCGGAGCCAGCGCCCGACCCGTCAGGATGGAGGCGGCAATCATGACCCCTGGCGTGGATTTGCCCTCAATCACCAGCAGCGCGCCCAGCCCCAGTGCCCCAGACTGGATGATGAGGCGCACGAGGCGCGTCACGGCCGAGACGGTGGCAGCGCGGTGCGAGGCGATGGTCTGCTGTTCCAGCATGTTGGCCTGGTGGGCATACCAGCGCGTGATCATGGGGCGCAGCATGCCCATGGCTTCAATCACTTCGGCGTTGCGCAGGTTGCTGTTGGCAAAATTGCTGGCCTGGATGGCATGTCGGTTGGCTGCCTCCAGCGGGCCCTTGGAGACCTTTTCGGTGATGTAGGTGAGCGTCACCAGCAGCAGCGTGCCGCCCAGGGCAAACCACCCCAGCATGGGGTGCAACATGAAAATCACCACGAGGTAGATGGGAATCCAGGGCGCGTCGAGGAAGGCGAACAGGCCATTGCCGGTGACGAACTGGCGCACATTGTTGAGATCGCCCAGCGCCTGGGCGGGATTGCCCTGCCCGGCGCGTAGGTTGTTTTCGAAGGTGGCGGTGAAGACCCGCTTGGAGAGCACTTCATCGATGGCGTTGCCCACCCGGATCAGCACCTGGGAACGGGCATACTCGAGGCCGCCCATGACGGCAAACATGCCGATGGTGATGACCGAGAGGAAAATGAGGGTGAGCTCGCTGCGACTGGTGACCACCCGGTCGTACACCTGCAGCATGTACAGCGAGGGGGTGAGATAGAGCAGGTTGATGACGAAGGAAAAGGCCGCCACGGCCCAGAAGGCGCTCTTGTGCACCCGCACGGCTTCGATGATTTCGTTACGCACCACTGGTTTGCTCATGGTCTGTCCCCATTCAACTGGTGCGATCATGCCATAAAATGTGACGAATGTCACAAATTTGAGGTTTATGGGGTCTGACCCGATTCTGGTCGTGACGCATGTCATTGTCTGCGCCGGCCTCCCCATGGCCCAATTCGGGGTTTCACCGAAACGGCACTGGAGCCCGCAAATTCCCATGAGCGCCCCGCATTCGCAAGACCTGAAAGCCGTCACGCTGGAGATGCTGGAATCCTCTGGCGCCCTGCGCGAGCCCACCAAAGTCATGGACCAGCGGGACCTGTTCGTCAGCGCACTGGCCCTCGTCATCGGCGTTGCCGCCGCCCTGCTGGCACAGGTGCTGCAGCTGCTGATCGGACTCATCACGCATGTGGCGTTTTACGGCGAGATCGGCTGGACGCTGGTCTCTCCTGCCCACAACGCCCTGGGACCCTGGGTTGTCGGGGTGCCCATCGCCGGCGCCCTGGTCATTGGCGTGATGGCCCGCTTTGGATCAGCGGCCATCCGTGGCCACGGCATCCCCGAAGCCATGGAACAGGTGCTGGTCAACCGCAGCCGCATCCCCATGCGCGTGCTGTTTCTCAAACCGCTGTCGGCCGCCATTTCCATAGGCACCGGCGGGCCGTTCGGCGCCGAGGGGCCCATCATCGCCACGGGCGGCGCCCTGGGGTCGCTCGTGGGGCAGCATATCCGCATCACGGCTGACGAGCGCAAGGTCCTGCTTGCCGCAGGGGCGGCGGCTGGCATGGCCGCCACGTTTGGCACACCCCTGGCTGCCGTGATGCTGGCCATCGAACTGCTGCTCTTCGAGTTCCGGGCCCGCTCGTTCATTCCGGTCCTCGTGGCCTGCCTGACCGCCACCCTGATGCGCGCGCTGTGGTGGGGGTTTTCACCATTCTTTTCCATGGCACCCCTGGCCTGGCCGGGCATGGGGGCCCTCATGGCCTGCATTCCCCTGGGGGTGATCATTGGCGGGGCCACGGTTCCCATCACGCGCGCGCTGTATGCGGTGGAAGACGGTTTTGCCCACCTGCGCCTGCACTGGATGTGGTGGCCCGCCTTGGGTGCGGTGGCCGTAGGTGTCATCGGCTATGCGTTTCCGCGCACGCTGGGCGTGGGCTATGACAACATCACCGACGCCCTGTCCGGCCAACTCCTGGCGCCAGCCCTCTGGGCCCTGGGGACCGCCAAGCTTGTGTCCTGGACGATCTCCCTGGGCAGCGGTACCTCCGGGGGCACGCTGGCGCCACTGATGACGGTGGGCGCCTGTCTGGGTGCGGCCCTGGGGCAGACCCTGGAGGCCTGGCTGCCGGGCCTGGGCCTCAGCCCGGGCATGGCCGCCCTGGTGGGCATGGCCGCCATCTTTGCAGGCTCGGCCCGCGCCCTGTTCATGTCCGTGATTTTTGCCCTGGAAACCACCTGGCAGGTGCCGGCGCTGATGCCGCTCATGCTGGGCTGCAGCGCAGCCTATCTGCTCTCCAGCCTGACGATGCGCCACACCATCATGACAGAAAAAATCACGCGACGCGGCGTGCGCGTGCCCCATGACTATCACAGCGATTTTTTCCTGATGGAACGCGTGGGCCAGCATGCCCAACGGCCCGCCGTGACCCTGCACGCCGAGCAGACGCTGGGTGACGTGCTGACCTGGCTGAAAGGCGGCACCCCGGGCAGCCTGCATCAGGGGTATCCGGTGGTTGATGGGGACGGCGAGGTGCTGGGTGTGGTCACCCGCAAGGACCTCTACCCCACCCAGGCCGACGCCGCAACGCCGCTGCGTGCCCTGCTGAAACGGCCGGCCCTGCTGATTGGGGAACAGGCCGACCTGCGCCAGGCCATCAAGATCATGTCAGCCGCCAATGTGGGCCGCCTGCCGGTGGTCACGGCAGATGGCAAGGCCCGCCTGTGTGGCATGCTCACGCGCAGCGACGTCCTGGGGGCCTACCGCAAGCGGCTGCATGACCAGTATCATGCGGCGGACCCCGCAAACTAGGGGGTCTTTTCCCGCTCCCGGCCGTCGGCCCAGAAGCGCCAGGCCAGTTGCTGGTAGAGCTCGGCGCCCATGCGCGAGCTGACGGCGCGCGCCACCAGCGCCACCGCCATGAGGCTCAAGACCATGTTATGCCCGTCCACCATTTCCATGACGATGATGGCCGAGGTGATGGGGGCCTGGGTGACGGCCGCCAGAAATCCCGTCATGCACAGGGTCACCACCGGAATGGCGCCCACTTCGGGGCCGAAGAAGGCGCTGATGTTGCTGCCCAGCGCGGCGCCCACGGCCAGGGACGGAGCAAAGATCCCGCCTGGAATGCCCGAGTGATAACTGGTGAGGGTAGCCAGAAAACGCGTGATGGGCGCATGCCAGGGCAGCGTGGTCTCACCCGACACCACATGTTGCGTGATGCCATAGCCGCTGCCATAGGACAGCCCGCCCCCCAGCCAGCCCAACAAGGCCACCACGAGACCGCAACCGCCGGCAAACAGGATGGGATGCGCCGTGCGCCAGCGCCATAAAGGAAAGTCGGGGCGATGCTGGGGCCACAGGATGAGGCGGCTCAACAGGCCACCCAGGGCGCCGCACAGGGCGCCGCACACCACGATGGGCCCCACGATGTGCAGGTCCACATGATCGATGCGGATGCGTCCGAAATAGTTGTAGTTGCCAAGCAGGGCCATGGAAAGCAGGCCGGAGAGGATGATGCTGCTGACGAGGATGCCGCTGGTACGCGTTTCCAGGCGCCGCCCCAGCTCTTCCACGGCAAACACGATACCCGCCAGCGGCGTGTTGAAAGCCGCCGACACCCCGGCTGCCCCCCCGGCCAGGATCAGGTCGCGCATGCGGATGGCACGCGAGAGCGGTAGAAAGCGGTGGGCTGCGGACAGCACCGAGGCAGCCACCTGGACGGAAGGGCCTTCACGCCCCGCCGAAAACCCGCCGATGAGCGCAAAGGCCCCCAGCAGGATCTTGCCCAGGGCTATCCTCAGCGAGACGAGATGCCCCACCGGCCGGCCCTGGGACGCGAGGCGCGTGGCGGCAATGACCTGGGGAATGCCGCTGCCCTGGATGCCCGGAAAATATTTCTGCGTGGCCCAGACGGTGGCCATGCCCACGACAGGCGCCAGCATGAAGGGCACCCAGGCCCCGTAGCTTTCCAGCGCAAAGAACAGCTGGAGGGCCCAGTCTGCCATCTTGGCAAAGGCGGCCACCAGCAAACCCGTCAGGGCCGCAAACAACCACAGGGTGAGTCGAATGCGCCAGCGCAGGCTGCGCCACGGCCCACGACCCAGTTTGATCATGCCGGTTTTTCCTCGTACAGGCGGACGCAATTTCGGCCGCTCACCTTGGCGAGGTACAGGGCCTTGTCGGTTTTGCTCAACATGGTGTCGCGGGGCTCGGGTTGCTGCACGTGATACATGCCGATGCTGGTGGTGAAGGAAAAGCTGCGGCCTTCATATTCCAGCTTGAGCGCTGCGATGGCGATGCGGATGCGCTCGGCGATGGCCGTTAGGTCCTCGTTGTTGCAGCCGGGCAGGATCACCAGAAACTCTTCGCCACCATAACGCCCGGCGTAATCGTAGGGGCGGTTGTGGCGCTCGATCACAAGGGCACTCTCCACGAGGGCAAGGTCGCCGGCCGCATGCCCATAGGTATCGTTGACCTCCTTGAAGTGGTCAAGATCCAGCAGCAGCAACCCCAACGAACCGCCGTTGCGCGACAGGCGTGCCAGTTCGTTGTCGAAACGATCCATGAGGCCGCGCCGGTTGAGCAGCCCCGTCAGCACATCGATCTCCGTCAGGCGGTGCAACGCCTCGGTGCGCTCCTTCACCCGTTCTTCCAGTTCGCGATGGGTATTTCTCACAAAGGCCACCATGTGCCGGAAGGAACGCGACAGGTCGCCCACCTCCCCTTCGCCCACGAGCGGGGGCATGACCTCGAAATGCCCCCCCTGGATGGCGTCCGAGGCTTTCTTGAGGGACATGATGGGCTGCAGGATCCACTGATGCAGGGCAAACCCCAGCACCAGCAACACCATGAGAAAGAGCGCGCCGATGGCATAGGGAACATAGGTAAACCCCTTGACCAGGCCGAGTTTCTTCTGGTCCACCAGCGTGAGATCGTACCAGCCGATGCCGGGCAGGCGCGCCACCCCCAGCAAAAAGGTGCGGCCATCAAACTGCACCCAGAGGTTGGCCACATCGTTGCTGTCGCCCTCCTTGATCTGCAGCAGGGTCTGTCGCAACTTTTTGATGTCGTCTGGTTTCAGCAACGCGTTCATGGTGGTGCGCTGATCCGGCATTTTGGCGATGCTGGCATAGTCGATGAGGTGGGTGTCGCTCGACAGCTTGATGGAGAGGTCGTCATCAATGAAAAAGTTGTGGATGCCCGGCTGCGTGAGGTTGACGGTTTCGGACAGGAACGCCGAAAGCTTCATGCCCGTACCGACAACACCCACCACCTCCTTGCCGCTGCGCACCAGGGCATTGATCCAAACCCGGGTTTCGTTGAGGTGCTGGTCCTGCGCGATGTTGATCTGAAAATCCTGGCCCTGGGCCATCGTCGCGTAAAACCACCCGTCCGCGGGATGGTCCTGGGACAGGGTGTAGCGCAGCTCGTCGCCGCTGTAGTCGCCTGCGGCATTGTTGAAAAAATAATGCCCGGAGAGGGCAAAGGCCGCAAAGTACGTGTGGTCGGAAAACCGGATGCGGTATTTTTCCAGCACCGCAAGCCCGTTGCGACGGGCCAGCGGATCGTTTTCGTGCAGCGCCATGTGAATCAGTGCCGGCTCGGCAGCCAGCTTTTTGGCCAGCGCCACTTCCTTGATGAGGGGCGAGAAGGTGCGGTACCGGTCGAACAGGATCTGACGCTCGACGAATTGCCGGCTCCAGTCCCGGTTGATCTCGTCGATCATGTTCTTGAACACCAGCCAGCCGATCAGCGACGAAAAAATGAAGATGCCGGTGACGAGCAGCAGAAATTTCCGTTCCAGTTTCATGCCTGCATTCAGGTCCAGAGCGTGCCGATACGCCATTCTCTCAAATAACCGTGCGCAGGGGCGTGCTTTCGTCATTTTTTTAAACGGCACGAACTGCCGTTATAATCGGGGCATGAACCCACTCCATCACCTGTTTCAGAACAATCGCGCCTGGGTCCGCACCGTGCTGGCCGAGGATCCCGACTTTTTCAAGAACCTGGCCCGGCAGCAGGCCCCCGAGTACCTCTGGATTGGCTGCTCGGATTCACGCGTGCCGGCCAACCAGATCACGGGGCTTGCCCCCGGCGAAGTGTTTGTGCATCGCAATGTGGCCAATGTGGTGGTGCATACCGATCTCAACCTGCTTTCGGTCGTGCAGTTTGCCGTGGACATGCTCAAGATCCGCCACATCATGGTGGTGGGTCACTATGGGTGTTCCGGGGTGCATGCCGCACTCAACCGGTTGCGCGTGGGGATTGCCGACAACTGGCTGCGCCACGTGCGCGACGTGCATGAAAAGCACGAACAGTTGATGGGCAGCTTCGACCCCAGCGACCGTCACGACCGCCTGTGCGAGCTCAACGTCATCGAGCAGGTACAGAACGTGTGCCACACCACGGTGGTGCAGGACGCGTGGACCCGCGGTCAGGACCTCACGGTACACGGCTGGGTATATGGGCTGGATGACGGCCTGATCCACGACCTGGCGTTTTCGGTGAACAGCAACGAGGCCCTCGCCGCCGCTTACCCGCAAACCCTCGCGCGCATCCGCGAGGCGTCCTGACCGCTAACGCTGGCAGTGCGGGCAAAACCAGGTGGAACGCTGCCCCTGGGTGATCTGGCGGATGGGCGTGCCACAACGCACGCAGGGTGCCCCGGTGCGCCCGTAGACCTGGTGGGCCTGCTGAAAATAGCCCGGCGATCCGCTGCTGTCCACGAAATCGCGCAGGGTGCTGCCACCCTGTGCGATGGCTTCCTGCAACACCTCCCGAATGCTTTGGGCCAGGCCCTCGTAGCGCGCCGCGCCAATCCTGCCGGCGGCGCGCTGTGGATGGATGCCGGCACGAAACAGGCTTTCAGAAGCGTAGATGTTGCCCACCCCCACCACGATCTGCCCGTTGAGCAATACCTGCTTGATGGCCTGCGCACGCCCACGGGTACGCTGCCATAACAGCGCTCCGGTAAATGCCGGATCGAAGGGTTCATGCCCCAGGCGCTCCAGCAACCCCGGCTGGCTGGAAAGCCGTCCTCCCACCGGTTGCCACAGCACGGCGCCAAAGCGGCGCGGGTCGTTGAGGCGCAGCACGCCTCCCGTGCAGCACAAATCGAAATGGTCGTGCGTGCCCGGCGGGGTGGGCCTGGTGAGGATGCGCAGCGACCCCGACATACCCAGATGCAGGACGAGGGTGCCGGCTGGCATGTCGAGCAGCAGATATTTGGCGCGCCGGCGCACGGCCGTGATGGTCTGACCCGGCAGTGCGCGGGCCAGCACCGGGGGAATGGGCCAGCGCAGGCGCGGATGGCGCACCACCACCACGGTGACGACCTGCCCCACCAGGGCGGGCGCAATGCCGAGGCGGGTCACCTCTACTTCGGGCAGTTCAGGCAAAAGGGCGTCCCTGCTGCGTCATTCGTCGTAGCGGAGGTAGCGGTGCTGCGCGTCCTGGGGCGTGCCCTCCAGCGCTGCGGATTCGCGCCCGGGTTGCCAGAGAATGAAATCGTCCATTTTTCGCGCCAGTTCAAAATCCTTGTCAGTGATGCCACCCGCCGCATGGTTGGAGAGCCTGACCACCACCTTGTCGTAACTCACCTCCAGGTCGGGGTGATGCCAGGCGGCTTCGGCAAGATGGCCCAGCGCATTCACCACCATCAGCGCCCCCTTCCAGCCCTGGGTGCGGTAGGTGCGCTGAATCGTTCCCGCGTGAAGCTGCCAGTGCGGCAGCTCGCGCTTGAGGCGCGCGGCCACTTCGGCATCGTCGTAACATCGTTCCCCGTTGCGTTTGCTCATGGCCTCCTCCGCTATGCTCAGACATCCAGTGAAAACGGCGTGAAGCGCGTGTGCCGGTCGTAATGGTCTTCATGTTCGATGCGCTTGAGCGCACGCACCATCCAGTAGGTTACCGGTGTCGCCAGCACCTCCCAGAAGGTCTTGAGAAAATATTCCAGGACGGCCACCTCGATGAGGTCCTGCAGCGCCCACACGCCGTAGAAGGCGCACCCGTAAAACAGCAGCGAATCCAGCGCCTCGCCCACAGCAGTGGAGCCAATGGCGCGCAGCCACAGCCAACGCCCTGCAGTCATCACTTTCATTTTGGCCATCACGTAACTGTTGGCAAAGCTGCCGCACCAGTAGGCCAGCATGGAGGCGATGGCGATGCGCCAGGCGTTGCCGAAAACCCCTTCCAGCTGCCCCTGAAACTGCGCCATGAAGGCATTGGGGGCGGGCGGCAGGCTGACCACCACCCAGGCCATGAAGGACGCAAACAGCAGCGCGGCAAATCCGGCCCAGACCACGCGCCGGTCGCGCGCGTAGCCGTACACCTCGGTCAGCACGTCACCAAAAAAATAGGTGACGGGAAAGAACAGCACGCCCGCGCCCACGGTGAGCGTGCCCACGAAAGGCAGGGTCAGCACCGTCTGCTTGGCCGCTCCGATGAAATTGGAACAGAGCAGCACGCACACGAAGGCGGCCATGATGAGATCGTAATACCGGAAGCTGCGCTGCGGAACACTCATGAGGAGCAGCTGACGGCCAGCGTTTCGGCCCAATCGGGTGGTGCTGCGGCCCAGGCCTCGTTGTCGGGATGTTCATCGAAGGGGGTGGCCAGCACCTCCTGCAATTGCGCCAGCACCTCGGGGTGGCCCTCGTGCGCTGCGCGGATGGCGGTTTCCGCCAGATAGTTGCGCAGCACGAATTTGGGGTTGACGCGCAGCATGGCAGACTGGCGCGGCCCATCCGCAGAATCCTCCCATTCCAGGCGCGCGCGCCAGGCCCCCAGCCAGTCGTCGCAGGCTGCGCGGTCCAGCACCAGGTTGCGCACCGCATCGTCCGCACCCGCCTCGCGCGGCAGGTGCGAGAGGGCGCGAAAGAAGAGGGTGAAATCCGTGCGGTTTTGATGCAACAGGCGCATCAGGCGCCCAACCAGCTGGGCATCGTCTGCCCTCGGGCGCATGAGGCCCAGCTTGCGGCGAAACGCCGCATCCAGGGCTTCCTGGAAGGTGGGCTCATAGCGCGCCAGCGCCTCGCGCAGCGCCTGTTCATCGCCGATGAGCGGCAGAAGGGCGCTGCCCAGCGCGCCGCAATTCCACCAACCGACGCGCGGCTGCTGGCCGTAGGCGTAGCGCCCTTCCCGGTCGGAATGGTTGCACACATGGTTGAGGTCGAAAGCGTCCATGAAGCCGAAGGGACCATAGTCCAGCGTCAGCCCCAGAATGGACATGTTGTCCGTGTTCATCACCCCATGGCAAAAGCCCACCGCCTGCCATTGCGCCATCAGTGTGGCGGTGCGTCCGATGACGGCCTCGAGCAGGGCCAGCGCCCGGTTCGGTGCATCGGCACATTGCGGATAAAAACGGGCAATGACGTCGTCGGTCAGCTGGCGCAATGCGTCGGGGTGCCCGTGATGGGCAAAGTGCTCGAAATGGCCAAAGCGGATGAAGCTCTCGGCCACGCGCGTCACGATGGCGGCCTGTTCCAGGGTTTCGCGCTGCACCGGCAGGGCCGAGCCCACCACGGCCAGCGCGCGCGTGGTGGGAATGCCAAGCCCGGCCATGGCCTCGGAACAGAGGTATTCGCGTATGGAAGAGCGCCACACGGCACGGCCATCCCCCATGCGCGAAAACGGGGTTCTGCCCGCCCCCTTCAGCTGGATGTCCTGCAGCACGCCCTGGGCGCTGAGCTGGCCGAGGGTATGCGCCCGCCCGTCTCCCAATTGTCCCGCCCAGACACCAAACTGGTGTCCGGAATACACGCTGCACCAGGGCGTCTGTGCCACCTTGCCGGACAGCACCTGCAGCCATTCCCCGGTGGGTTCTGCGGGCAAGCCCAGAGTCTGCGCCAGGGACGCGTTCCAGGCCAGCCAGTGGGGAGATTCCAACGGTTGGGTGGGCACCGCAACGATGTGGGGTGCCGCGAGGCCGGCAAAGCCGGAGGTCGGCAGCAACAGGGCGGGTTTGAATGGGGCGTTCATATTAGACCCATTCTACATTCACCCTGCGCCAAAAGGGGATCAGCCTGCCGTACCCCGCTGGATGAACTCGATCTTGTAGCCGTCCGGATCTTCCACGAAGGCGATGACGGTGGTGCCATGCTTCATGGGGCCTGCCTCGCGCACCACCTTGCCCCCCCGGGCGCGGACGGCAGCACACGCCGTGGCGGCATCATCCACCTCGATGGCGATGTGGCCGAAGGCATCACCCAGGGTGTAGTGATCGGTGTCCCAGTTATGGGTGAGTTCCAGCACTGCACCCTCCGCTTCGGCCTGATAGCCCACGAAGGCCAGCGTGAACCGGCCTTCGGGGTAGTCGTGGCGACGCAGTTCATGCATGCCCAGCACCTCGCAATAAAATGCCACCGAGCGTTCCAGGTTCGTCACCCGCAACATGGTATGCAAGATGCGCATGGTCTTATCCTTTCAGTTGGCGGGCCACCCCGGCCACGCGTTCACCAAACCGGCGGGCGGTTTCGAGGTCGCCGGCCACCACTTCATCCACGCTGGCATCCGAAGGCGTTTGCATCATGGCTCCGGAAAACGAGCCCACATAGTTTACATCGTTGCGCTGCGCGCCCTTGTGGTTGGAAGGCATCATGCCCGTACCCACCCAGATGCCACTATGCTGCATGGCCAGTGTAAAGAGGTAATGCAAGGTGGAGAGCTTGTCGCCGTTCATGGTGGCCGAATTGGTGAAGCCGGCAAAGATCTTGTCCTTCCATTGCTGGCTGAACCAGGGCTTGGAGGTGGCGTCGGCAAATTTCTTGAACTGCCAGGAAACGCTGCCCATGTAGGTGGGCGATCCCATGATGATGGCATCTGCTGCAGACAACGCGGCCCACTGGGCTTCGGTGAGGTTGCCTTCGGCATCGATGGCCACAAGCTCGGCCCCCGCACCCTGGGCCACAGCCTCAGCCTGCTTGCGGGTATGTCCATATCCACTGTGAAACACAACAACGACTTTTGCCATGACGCTCTCCTGTATAATGTACGCACACAGACTATATTGTACGCGTTCGTACTATTATTGCAACCATGGACTTCTTACCCACCCTGCGCGAACTGGTCAGAACCTACCAGGCCTTTGATGCCTTTTCAGATCGGCACATCCGCACCCTGGGGCTGACCATGAGCCAGTTCGACGTCATTGCCACCCTGGGCAACACGGCCGGCTTGAGCTGTCGCGACATTGGGGAAAAAACGCTGATGGTGAAGGGCACCCTCACGGGGGTGCTGGACCGTCTGGAAAAGAAACAGCTCATCAGCCGCACGGAAAACCCGCAGGACAAGCGCAGCGTGCTGGTGCAGTTGACGCCCGCCGGGCAGCGCGTATTTGCAGAAGCCTTTCCCGCCCACCTCGCGTACCTGGAGGTGGCCTTCCGGCGCCTGGGCAAACAGCGTCTTGCCACCTTGCAGCAGGAACTGGCGGCCTTGCGCGAGGCTCTGGAACAAACTGACAAACCCTGAGCGGCGCATGAAAAAAGGGGGCCGAAGCCCCCTTGATCTCTACTTGAACAACACCCAGGCCTTGTCGAGGGTGATGCTCACCCCCCAGGCCAGTGGCACGCCCACAGCAAGCCAGGCCAGCCAAAGCGTGATGGGACTGGATTTGTGCGTGTCGATCACGGCGTTTGAGATTTCGCCTGCAGCCGCCGATGCGCGCTCGTGAGCCAGGCGCTTTTCGGTTTCCAGCTCGGCGTCGGTCATGAAGTACCTGTCCGCCACCGGACGCACCAGCGCATTGCAGATCAATCCGATCACCAGCATGGCCACGAGGTAGGTCATGGTCTTGTCATAGAGCTGGTCGCGAGGCACGCCAGCGGCGAGATTGGCTTCGCGGATGTAGTTGACCACCACCGGCCCCAGAATTCCCGCCGTTGACCAGGCCGTGAGCAGTCGGCCATGAATGGCGCCCACCATCTGGGTGCCGAACATGTCTGCCAGATAAGCCGGCACCGTGGCAAAGCCGCCACCATACATGGACAGGATGATGCAGAACCCCAGCACAAACAGGCCGAGGCTGCCCGAGTGGCCCAGTGCCGTGGCGCTGCTATAGAGGCCGATGCCCAGGACGAAGAACACATAGTAGGTGTTCTTGCGGCCAATCCAGTCCGAGAGCGAAGCCCAGATGAACCGCCCCGCAATGTTGAACAGCGACAGCAGTCCGGTAAACCCTCCGGCGATGACGGCAATGGCCTTCTTCTGGTCCGGAGTCAATTCATTGAAACCCAAATTCAACCCGATCAGCTTGCCGGCAAAAATTTCCTGCAGCATGGGCGAGGACATGCCGATGATGCCGATGCCCGCCGACACGTTCATGGTCAGCACCATCCAGATTAGCCAGAACTGTGGCGTCTTCCAGGCCACCGATACATGCACGTGGCGCTGTGTGATCATGGCCTTGGCGCTGGGAGGCGGCGGCGTCCAGCCTTCCGGCTTCCAGTCACTGGTAGGGACGCGGTAACCGAAGGCACCACCGAGCATGAAGATAAAGTAGATCACGCCCATCAGCAGGAACGTTTGCCACACCCCGGGGTTGGCGGGCCCGGTAGAAAACGTATTCATCAATATAACGGCCAGCGGCGAACCGATCATGGCGCCACCGCCAAAACCCATGATGGCCATGCCGGTGGCCATGCCACGCCGGTCTGGAAACCATTTCACCAGGGTGGAGACGGGAGAGATATACCCCAGGCCCAGGCCAATGCCACCGATGAACCCTGAACCGATCCACAGCATCCACAACTGGTGCACGAAGACTCCGTAGGCCGAGATCAGCAACCCGCCGCACCAGCACAGGGCCGCCACAAAGCCGGCCTTGCGCGGTCCCGCATGTTCCAGCCAGCCACCAAAAATGGCGGCGGACGAACCCAGAAACACGAAGAACATGGTGAACATCCACCCCAGGCTGGAAACTTTCCAGTCACAGGTGGTGGTGAACAGCTCGGACCACAGGGACATGTCGGCAGGACAGGCTGTGCCGACTGATTTGGCCAGCGGCAACCAGAACACTGAAAATCCGTAAGCCATGCCGATACACAGGTGGATGGCGAGGGCTGCAGGCGGGACCAGCCAGCGATTGAAACCGGGGCCTGCAACGGTGCGCTCTTTTGCAAGAAAATCAAGACTCATGGGAACAGCCTCCGCGTGCGTTGATTCAAGTTCAACGTTTCATTTTTTGTGATGACAACGAGGTATAGCAAAATCGAATGGTAAGCATAGGATAAAGCGCGCACGTGCGTCAAACTGGTGCGCGTTTGCGGATTTAAGGCTGACTTAAGGCTGGTGCGCTATGGGCGCACCGGAAGGGATGAAGGGGTCGGCGTGAATGTCGGCGCTGGCGGCCCCGGCCAGAAACACCTGCAGCCGGGCCTCCTGCACCATGTCCGGGTGGCCGCACAGAAACACGCGCCACGAGGTCATGTCGGGTTGATCGGCCAGTGCCGCTTCCAGGACATTGCCCTGACGCATGCCGGAAGGAACGGCTCCTGCCGAAATGCAGGGCACATATTGAAAATGGGGATGGGTCGCCGCGATGACCTGCAATTGCTCGGTGCGATAGAGTCCGGCAGGCGAAGCGCTGCCATGGTACAGCCGCACCGGACCCCGGTGTCCCTGGGAGAGCGCATCGCGCAGAATGCCGTAGAGCGGCGCCAGCCCCGAACCCGTGCCCAGCAGCAGCAAGGGTTGCTCGGGATCGCCCGGTACGTAAAAGCATTGCCCTGCTGAGTCGGCAATCTCCACGGCGTCGCCCGCGCGCAATTGCCCATGCACCCAGCTGCTGACCTTGCCGCCGGGAATTTGCCGCACATGGATTTCCAGGATGTCCTCTTCCAGGTGCGGCACGCTCGCCAGCGAATAGCAGCGTGATTGCTGCGCGTCGCGATACAGCCGGATGAATTGCCCTGCCCGGTAATCCAGGGGCCGCTCGGGGCGCAGGCGCACCGCCACGATGTCCGGATTGAGCGGCTCGATGCTGACCACCGACGCCGCAAGCTTGAGGCCTGCGGCATCGGGCAGCGCCACGCGCAGGTCTTCGGCAGGCACGCAGCTGCAGGCCTTGAAGTAGCCCTGGGCCACCAGCGTGGGTTTCAACCCCGCCTGGGCCACCTCCGGCACGCTCCCCCCGAGCGCGCGCATGAGGCAGGACTGGCAAACCCCCGTGCGGCAGGACGAGGGAACGGCAATGCCCTGGGCCGTCAGGCAATCCAGGACGGTCTGTCCCGGATCGCACGCGTACCCGATACCCTCGTAGGTGATGCGCGGCATGGCAACCGTAACGCGTTATTTGCCCAGCACGTCGTTGCGGGTGGTTTCCGCAATGGCGGCCACCTGTGCAATCAGGGCATCGGCCACACCCAGTTCCTTCAGGGTGGCGCCGAGGTTTTCCACCACGGCATCAAAGTGCGAATCGTTCAGGCCCTGGGCCACGAGGTGGGCATGGCCGCGACGCATGTCGAGCCCGGAATAATTGTTGGGGCCGCCAAAGGCCATGGTGAGGAAGGACTTCTGCTTGGCGGCCTGTCGGTCCATGTCCACGCCGGTGAAGAAACGGTTGATGCGGGCATCCTTCAACACCTTGCGATAGAAGATGTCCACTGCGGCATTCACGGCAGCATCGCCGCCAATTTGTTCATACAGGCTCATGATGGTTCCTCGGCTGATGGAAAAACGGAAGTGACGGTTGGATCATGTCATGGAGGCGTGGCGCGAAACAATACGCCAAGAGGAGGGGGCACTACCTATTCGGAGGTATTCTGGGGGCACCCTGCTTCGTGGAGAATGGTGTATTTTCGTATACCCTGATGGGCATGTCCCCTTTCCGACATTTGCGTGAGCAGCCGCTTCTCCTTCGCCTGGGTCTTGCCATTGGCGCCGTCACCCTGCTGGCCCTGCTGTCGGTGCTGACGGCTGCCGCAGTGGCCAAAACCAGTGCCGGCGAGGCCAACGCCATCAACAACGCGGGTTCGCTGCGTATGCTGGCCTGGCGCGCGGTTTCAGAAGCTGACGGGCACCATGCGGAAAGCCTGAACGCCACCTTGGGCGCCTTCGAACAACGCCTCGCCCAGCTGCAGGATTCGGGGTTGCAGCTGGCCACGCGCGAGGCCCCGTTCATCGAGGCCATCCGCCAGATCCGCGATGAATGGCACGCGCTCACCGCGCCCGCCACGCTGTTGCAGCAAGAGCATCTGCTGGAACGCATGCCCCTGTTCGTGGCCCACCTCGACCAGCTGGTGCACCTGCTCGAAACCGACCTTGAAACCAAGATCCGCTGGCTGCGCTGGACCCAGGGCCTGCTGCTGTTCCTGATCGTGGCGCTGGCCGTAGCCACCCTGCTGATGATGAAGCACCAGAACGGTCAGCTGGCCTTGCTCGTGGGCGAAAAAACCCGCGAGCTCCAGCACAGCAACCGTTCCCTGCAGCTGCTCTATCGCACCACCACCCGCCTGTCCGAGGGCGAGCTCACCCAGGACAAGCTGCTGGCGCTGCTGCAGGACGTGGAAGACGAACTGGGGCTGGGCCAGGGCATCATCTGCGTGCGGCAGAACGACGATGAACGCGCCTACCCGCTGGCCACGCACATTCCCGAAACGGAACGGGCCGAGCTGTGCGACAGCCTCGGCTGCACCATCTGTTTTGGCAGCAGTGCCTCCACCACGCCCAACCTGCACCAGTTGGGTGAACGGCGCCTCGTGAGCGTGCCGCTGACGGGCGGCGGCCAGTGGCAGGGGGTGATGCCCTTCCAGCTGCGGGCAGGTGCCACCCTCGAGCCCTGGCAAACCGATGTCCTGGAAACGCTGGGGCGCCATGTGGCCACGGCGCTCGCCAACAGCCGGCGCGCGGAGGAACGGCACCGGCTGGCGGTGTACGAGGAACGCTCGGTGATTGCGCGCGAACTGCATGACTCCATCGCACAATCCCTGTCCTACCTCAAGATCCAGATTGCCCTGCTGCAATCGCGCATTCGCGACACCCAGCACACGGAACTGCTGCCCACGGTGGAAGAACTCAAGGTGGGGCTGGGCATGGCCTACAGCGAGCTGCGCGAACTGCTCACCACCTTTCGCCTGTCACCGGGGCAGACCCCCTTCACGGAAGAGCTGGACCTGCTGATCCACGAGCTGTCGCGACGCTGCGGCTTTGCCATCCAGCTGGACCAGCGCATGGGCAACATGGAGCTGTCCGCCAACGAGGAAGTCCATCTCACCAGCATCATTCGCGAAGCCCTCATCAACATTGCACGCCATGCGCAGGCCAGCTGGGCACGGGTCACCCTGAGTGCCGACACGCTGCGCCAGGTGGCCGTCACCATCGAGGACAACGGCATCGGCATGGCGCCGCAACCGCCCAACCGCCACCACTACGGCGTCACCATCATGCGCGACCGGGCGGCCATTCTGGAGGGGCAACTGCACTTCGAAGCGCGCGCCGAAGGCGGCACCCGGGTGCGGCTCCATTTTGTCGCCAAAACCCCTTACGCCCGCGACCCTCAACCCACCTGAGCCTCCCATGTCCCAATCTGCCCCCACACCCCAGGCCACCGTGCTAGTGATCGACGACCACCCCCTGTTTCGCAAGGGGGTGCTGGAGTTGCTGTCCTCCACGGCCCACCTGCGCCCCGTGGGAGAGGCGGAAAATGGTGACGAGGGCATCGCCAGGGCGCTGGCCCTCGATCCTGACCTGATCCTGCTCGACCTCAACATGAAAGGAGGCAAGGACGGCATCGCCACCTTGCAGCACATGCGCGCTCAGGGTATCGAAAGCCGCATCATCATCCTGACGGTATCGGACGATTCGCACGACCTCATCTCCGCCATCCGCGCCGGGGCCGACGGCTATCTGCTGAAGGACACCGAGCCCGAGGACATGCTGCGCCACCTGGAAGAGGCACTGTTCGGCAAGACCGTCATCAGCGATGGGCTGACCACCCTGCTGGCTTCGGCACTGCGCCAGGAAACCCTGATGCGCTTGCCTAATCCCGCCGAATTGACCGAACGCGAACAGACCATTCTGCGTTATCTGGCCCAGGGCCTGTCCAACAAACTCATCGCACGCGAACTCGATATCATGGAAAGTACCGTCAAGGTGCACATTCGTAACCTGCTCAAGAAACTGAAATTCCACTCCCGGCTGGAGGCAGCGGTATGGGCCGTCTCCAACGGCCTGTCGTCGCGCTGATCGTGGTGATGCCTGACCTGAAGCGCGCCCTGCGCGCCTTTTTTGACATCGATGCGCAGCCCCTGTCGGCAGGCGAGCGCTGGCGCTCCACCCTGGGAGCCCTGGTATTCGTGGCCGTTGCAGGCTTCCTGTTGCACGGCTTTCCAGTGGGCCTGAACGGGCTGGTGGCCCCGGTGGGGGCCAGCACCGTCATCCTGTTTGCCCTGCCGCACAGCCCCGTGGCGGCTCCCTGGTCCGTGCTGGGCAGCTACCTGTTTGGCACCGCATGCGGTGTCGTGGCCCTCCTCCTGGTGCCTTCCCCGCCACTGGCCGCAGCGCTGGCCGTGGCTGCCACCGTCTGGCTGATGGCCCGCTACAACTGCATCCATCCCCCCGGTGGCGCCGTTCCCCTGATGATGGTGCTGGCAGCACCCCCGACGGCGGACGCCCTGCAACGGCTGTCGCTGGCCGTGATGGCCAACGTGCTGCTGATGCTGCTGCTGGCAGTACTCATCAACAACCTGCTGCTGCGTCGGCGATATCCCTGGCATGCCGGACCCGCAGCCCAAAACCCGCACCTCACGCGCGACGTCCTGCCCGAGCAACGCATCGGCCTGACTCACGAAGACCTGGAGTACGCCTTCAAGGCGCGCGATGCCTTCGTGGACGTGCAGGAAGGCGAACTGGTGGAGCTCTACAACCTGGCGGTGGACCATGCCTTCGAACGCCACACCAGCCTGACCTGCGGCGACGTCATGTCGCGCGACCTCATCACCGTCAGCTTCAGCACCGGACTGGACGAAGCCTGGGCCGAGTTGAGCCTGCACCGGATTCGCGCCCTGCCGGTCGTGGATGGCTTTGGCCGCCTGCTGGGCATCGTCACCCTCACCGATTTTCTGCGCGAGCTGGACCACCCGCCGCTACCGGCCCTGGGGGTGCGCCTGCGCGACCTGTTGCGGCGCACGCCCGGCACCCACTCGGAAAAAGCCGAGGTGGTGGGCCAGATCATGACCCGGGCCGTGGTCACGGCCCATGTGGACATGCCCATCACCTCGCTGGTCCACACCCTGGCTGAAAAGGCCGTCCACCACATTCCCGTCCTGGACGACACCCAGCGTGTGGCGGGCATCGTGACCCCTTCCGACATCAATGCGGCCCTCTATAAACAGCTGGCCCTGCGCACGCCCTGAAACGGCCCGCAGGGGCCGTTTTTGATCTAGATCAAAACAGGGCCCTGCGAAAAAGCGCAACCTCCACCGGTCCTGCAGAAAGGAAGGGAATGATGCAATTGTTGCAAACCAGTGGGCTGAGGCCCTTGATCCTGAAGGGACGCACCCTGTTGCCCATCGTCCAGGGCGGCATGGGCGTGGGCGTCTCGGCGCATCGCCTGGCGGGCACCGTGGCGGCCCAGGGTGGCCTGGGCACCATTTCATCCATCGACCTGCGCCACCATCACCCTGACCTGCTGGCACGCACCCGCGGCCTGCGCCACTCGCCTGAAGCGCGTGCCACCGTAGATGCCGCCAACCTCGAGGCACTCGACCGCGAAATCGTGGCCGCTCGTGAATTGTCCCAGGGGCGGGGCATGCTGGCCGTCAACATCATGCGGGCCGTGAGCGAATACGCACACTATGTGGAACAATCCCTGCGCTCAGGCATCGATGCCCTGGTGGTGGGGGCCGGCCTGCCACTCGACCTGCCCGACCTTGCCCAGGACCACCCCGGGGTGGCGCTGATTCCGATCCTGTCCGATGCGCGCGGCATCCAGCTCATCGTCAAGAAATGGGAACGCAAGAAGCGCCTGCCCGATGCCATCGTGATCGAGCACCCCAACTACGCCGGCGGCCATCTGGGCGCGGCCCGCGTGGACGATCTCGGCAACGCACGCTTTGCCTTTGAACAGGTGATTCCCGAAACCCTGGCGTTTTTCAGGTCGGCGGGACTGGAGGGGCAGATTCCCCTCATCGCCGCAGGCGGCATCCGCACCCACGAGGACATCCTGCGCCTGCAGGCCCTGGGTGCTGATGGCGTGCAACTGGGCACGCCCTTTGCGGTGACGGAAGAGTGCGATGCGCACCCCAACTTCAAGAAGGTGCTGGCCGAGGCAAAAGCGGAAGACCTGGTCACCTTCACCAGCGTTGCCGGATTGCCGGCGCGCGCCGTGGCCACCCCCTGGCTCAAAAACTACCTCAAGTTCGAGGACAAGCTCAAATCCGTGGCCCGGCACAAATCCCGCTGCACCATGCTGTTTGACTGCCTCGCCCAGTGCGGCCTGCGCGATGGCAAGAGCGACTGGGGCCAGTTCTGCATCGACTCGCAGCTCGCAGCTGCCCTGCGCGGCGATCTCAAGAAGGGTCTGTTTTTTTCGGGCTCGGGCGCGCTGCCCTTTGGTGACCAGATCCGCAGCGTGCGCGACCTTCTGGAACGACTCCTGGGAGGGCCGGCACCGCTTGGTGTACATTAACAGGCTTTCGTCTGTGAGTACGCCACCATGCTCGACCTCTACTACTGGACCACCCCCAACGGTCACAAGATCACGATGTTTCTGGAAGAGGCGGGGTTGCCCTACCGCCTCATCCCCGTCAACATCAGCACCGGCGATCAGTTCAAACCCGAATTTCTGGCCATAGCTCCCAACAACCGCATCCCCGCCCTCGTGGATCACGAACCGGCGGATGGTGGCGCGCCCCTGTCACTGTTCGAATCCGGCGCCATCCTGCTCTATCTGGCGGAAAAAACCGGGCAGTTCATTCCGTCCGAGCTGCGCGGCCGCGCCGAAGTGCTGCAGTGGCTGTTCTGGCAGATGGCGGGCCTGGGGCCCATGCTGGGGCAGAACCACCATTTCAAGCAGTATGCCCCCGAAGTCATCCCCTATGCCATCCAGCGCTATGTCAACGAAACCAACCGGCTTTACGGCGTGCTGGACCGGCGTCTTGCTGATCGTCCCTTCGTGGCTGGCGCAGCGTATTCCATTGCCGACATGGCGGCCTATCCCTGGATCGTGCCGCATG
>VFSW01004412.1_pt1 | contig 20998 bp, 19 predicted proteins | sample 5358111 | NCBI WGS metagenome assembly VFSW01 (sample SAMN11554181, study PRJNA540505) | mine drainage metagenome | isolation source: sediment from site ElyBrook_90M | place: USA: Ely Copper Mine, Vershire, VT | collected 2017
AGTGAGCTTTTCATTGCATTTGTGTTTCATGAATTGAATTTCTGCAATGAAAATGATATAGACAAGGATGAACTCTCTTGGAGATCGCGCCATGGTCGCCATCCACGCCCTTAGCGAGCCGAGCCAGCGGCCCCATGCGATAGCGGCGCTCATCGACAATTTGCGGGTGCGCGGCGGACTAAAAGCCAGCGACATTGCCAATATCGCGGCGGTGTCGCCAGCGACTGTCTCACGCTGGGTCGCGGGAACTGCCACGCCACACCCCAGGACGCAATTGCTGATTTCGGATTTGCGCTATGTGGTCGATAGATTGGCCGAGTTCTACGAGCCTGGCGAGGCGCGCCTTTGGCTTTATTCCAAACACCCGCTGCTCAAGGGCGAGCGGGCCGTTGACCTGATCCACGGCGGGCGCACCGATGCGGTTCTCGGCATCATCGAAAGCCTCGCTGAGGGGACTTACAGCTAAGCCATGGCTGGGGGCGGGAATCTTCACGACAGGGCGCTGCTGGACGCGCTCGAAGCTATGGTGCCGGTTGCTTTCGAGGCTAACGTCTGGCGGGTGACCAGGGCTGGACGCGACCCCTCTCAAGGCTCGTCGGCGCAGGGCCGCTGGAGCCCGGATCATGGCGTTGGCGTGCTCTATACCAGCCTGGAGCGCGAGGGTGCATTGGCCGAAATCGGGTTTCGCCTGTCGCTTGAGCCGGTCTGGCCGCGCCGCATCCAGCACGAAATCCACGAAATCTCGGCCCGCACGATGCGCAGTTTGCGCTTCGCCAATGTCGCCAGCCTTGCAGGTTTTGGCATTGATCCAGCGCGTTATCAGGGGTTCGAATATGGCGCAACGCAAGCCGTCGCCGGTGCCGCGCACTTTCTGGATTTTGACGGCCTCATCGTGCCCAGCGCCCGCCATGCAGCCGCAAATCTGGTGATTTTCACCGACCGCGTGGCGGCGACCGCGCTCAGGCCGGTGACAACCGGGGCCGTGGATTGGACGCAGTGGCGCAAGCGGCAGCGCTGAGCTGCCGCGCCTGCCAAACCATCGCGGTTTACGCCTGCCCCTCTGCTTTGCTGCCCAAAGCTGCCTGGGCGGCGGCGAGGCGGGCTATGGGCACGCGGAAGGGTGAGCAGGAGACGTAATCGAGGCCGACGCTCTCGCAAAAATGGATCGAGGCCGGGTCGCCGCCGTGTTCGCCGCAAATGCCGAGCTTCATGCCGGGGCGCACCGCCCGCCCGCGTTCGGCGGCCAGACGCACCAATTGGCCCACGCCCTCCTGATCAAGCGTGACAAAGGGATCATGCGCCAATATGCCCTTGGCAACATAGGCCCCCAGAAACGAGGCGGCATCATCGCGCGAGATTCCCAGCGCCGTTTGCGTGAGATCATTGGTGCCAAACGAGAAAAACTCGGCACTTTTGGCAATGTCGCCTGCCATCAAGGCGGCGCGCGGCAATTCGATCATCGTGCCGATGTGATGGGGAATCGTGACGCCGGTTTCCGCTGCAACCTGCGCCGCCATGGCGCTGATGCGGGTCTTGACGTCATCGAATTCGGCGCGCGCCATCACCAGAGGCACCATGACTTCGACCATCACCGGCCGGCCGGTGCTTTTGCCTGCCGCCACCGCGCCCTCGAAAATTGCCCGCGCCTGCATTTCGGCGATTTCGGGGAAAGCGATGGCGAGGCGCACACCCCTGAAACCGAGCATCGGGTTGAATTCATGCAATTCAGCGGCGCGACGTTTCAACTGGTCAACATGGATGTTGAGGGCGGCAGCGACTTCGGCCATCTCGGCCTCGGTCTGCGGCAAAAATTCATGCAAAGGCGGGTCAAGCAGGCGGATCGTCACCGGCAGGCCGGCCATGATCTCGAACAATTGCGTGAAATCGCCGCGCTGGATCGGCAACAGCTTGGCAAGCGCCGCGCGCCGCCCGGCCTCGCTTTCGGCCAGAATCATCTCGCGCACGGCGATAATGCGGTCAGCTTCAAAGAACATGTGCTCAGTGCGGCAAAGCCCGATGCCTTCCGCGCCAAATTGCCGCGCCATCCGGGCATCGGCGGGGGTTTCGGCATTGGCCCGCACTTTAAGGCGGCGCACGCCGTCGGCCCATTGCATCAGCGCCGCAAACTCATCGGAAAGCTCGGGCTGGCGCATCGCCACCGCGCCGGCCAGCACCTGGCCGGTCGCGCCATCAAGCGTGATGATATCGCCCTTGCGGAAGGTCTGCCCGCTCGCGGTCATGGTGCCTGCGGCATAATCGACCCTGATCGCGCCTGCCCCGGAAACGCAGGGTTTGCCCATGCCACGCGCCACCACAGCGGCGTGCGAGGTCATGCCGCCGCGCGTCGTGAGAATGCCTTCGGAGGCGTGCATGCCGTGAATATCTTCCGGCGAGGTCTCGACCCGCACCAGGATCACCTTGCGACCGGCGGTTTTCAGAGCCTCGGCCTCATCGGAGAAAAAGCAGATTTCGCCGCACGCCGCGCCCGGCGAGGCCGGCAGGCCCGTGGCGATAATCTGGCGTTGGGCGTCGGGGTCCAGGGTGGGATGCAGCAATTGATCGAGCGTGCCCGGCTCAATGCGCGCCACAGCCTCATTGCGGCTGATCAAGCCTTCATGGGCCATATCGACCGCCATGCGGATCGCCGCTTTGGCGGTGCGCTTGCCGCCGCGCGTTTGCAGCATCCACAGCTTGCCGCGCTCGATGGTGAATTCCATATCCTGCATGTCGCGGTAATGGCGTTCGAGCCTGTGGGTGGTGGCCACAAATTCCGCAAAGACCTGCGGCATCAGCGCTTCGAGCGAGGGTTTGTCGGAATGGGCGGCGATGCGTGCCGCCTCTGTGAGGTTCTGGGGCGTGCGGATTCCCGCCACCACATCCTCCCCCTGGGCGTTGACCAGGAACTCGCCATAAAGCTCTTTGGCGCCGGTTGAGGGGTTGCGGGTGAAGGCGACGCCAGTGGCCGAGGTGTCGCCCATATTGCCAAACACCATCGCCTGGACATTGACCGCCGTGCCCCAGCTTTCCGGGATGTCGTTGAGTTTGCGATAGGTGATGGCGCGCTGGTTCATCCAGCTTGAAAACACTGCGCCAATCGCCCCCCAAAGCTGGGCTTGTGGATCCTGCGGGAAAGGTTGGCCGGATAAAGCGACAACCTTGCCCTTGTAAAGTTCGACGACCTTGCCCCAATCATCGGTATCCAGATCGGTATCGAGCTCATGGCCGCGCAAGGCTTTGTAATCTTCGAGAATATCCTCAAAATTATGCTGATCGATATCGAGCACGACATTGCAATACATCTGGATGAAGCGGCGGTAGCTGTCCCAGGCAAAGCGCGCATCTCCGGAACTGGCGGCCAGGGCCACAACGGTGACGTCATTGAGGCCGAGGTTCAGCACGGTATCCATCATGCCCGGCATCGACGCTCGCGCGCCTGAGCGGACCGAAACCAGCAGCGGGTTGGTTTCATCGCCAAAACTGCGCCCGGCGATCTTGCCGACCGCGACCAGCGCGGCTTCAACCTGCGCATTGAGGTCGGGTGGAAGGCTCTGGCCATGAGCGTAAAAATGGGTGCAGGCGGCGGTTGAAATGGTGAAGCCGGGCGGCACGGGCAGGCCAAGCGAGGCCATTTCGGCAAGGTTCGCGCCTTTGCCGCCCAAAAGATCACGCATCGAGGCGCGGCCTTCGGCAACACCATTGCCGAACTGATAGACCCATTGTGTCATGCTGAATCATCCCGACGGAAAAGTTGCGGACATATCCCGCAAAATGAAAGCTTGCGCAATGCGCCGTTGGTTAGGTGTCATTCCTGCCAAAGGGCCAGCCCAGGTGTCGTCACCCGCAGCCGCACACACTTGCCAAGGCAATTTTGAAGCGCTTATTGGGGAAGCTGCGGCAAATGAGCCGCCTGAGCGCCGGAGCCGTCGCCCTCATGACCGATGATCCACGACTTGAAGTTGATTTGAGCGCTTTTGTCGGCGCTGCGCATGTGCTGACAGATGCCGATATTATCGCCTCCTATCTGAAGGAGCCGCGCGGGCTTTATAACGGCAAGGCGGCTTGCGTGGTGCGCCCTGGCACAACCGGCGAAGTTGCCGCCGTGCTGGCTTATTGCAATGCCCATGGCATCAGTGTGGTGGCTCAGGGCGGCAATACCGGGCTGGTGGGTGGGCAGACGCCGGACGCGAGCGGCCGGTCTGTCGTGTTAAGCCTGCAACGCCTGAGCACGTTGCGCGAGATTGATGTCACCGCCCGTTTGATGACGGTTGAGGCCGGGACGACTTTAGCTCAGGTGCAGAGCCACGCCAGCGCGGCGGGGATGCTGTTTCCGCTGTCGCTGGCCTCGGAGGGCACCTGCACCATCGGCGGCAACCTGGCCACCAATGCTGGCGGCACGGCAGTGATTGCCTATGGCAATGCGCGTGATCTGGTGATGGGGCTCGAGGTGGTGCTGGCCGATGGCCGGGTGCTGAACGGCCTCTCGAAACTCAAAAAGGACAATACGGGTTACGATCTCAAAAACCTGTTCATCGGATCAGAGGGCACGCTCGGTATCATCACGGCGGCCAGCCTGAAATTGTTTCCACAGCCGCGCCTTATTGAAACCGCCTTCATTGGGCTTGCCAGCCCCGACCATGCCTTGCGTTTGCTGGAACTGGTGCAGACCCATGCCGACACCGCGCTGAAGACCTTTGAACTCATGCCGCGCCTTGGCCTTGATTTTGTGCTGCGCCATGGGCCGGGCACGCGCGATCCCCTGGCGGGGAGGCATTCCTGGTATGTGCTGCTGGAACTTGCAACCAGTGCCGACGGCGATCTGAAAGGTACGGCGCTTGGCCTGCTGGAAAGCGCGCTGGCGCAAGACATCATCGAAGATGCCACGTTGGCGGAAACCGGACCGCAACGGCAGGCCTTGTGGCGCCTGCGCGAAGATTTGCCCGATGCGCAAAAGCGCGAGGGCGGCTCGATCAAGCATGACATCAGCGTGGCGATTGCCCTCGTGCCCGAGTTTCTGCGCGTCGCAAGCGCGGCGGTGCTCAAGGCCATGCCCGATGCGCGGCCTGTGCCCTTTGGACATCTTGGCGACGGCAATATTCATTTTAACATTTCCCAACCGGTGGGCGCTGACACGGCGCAATTTCTGGCGCGCTGGGACGAAATCAATGCCATCGTGCATGCCCTCGTCGCGGACATGGGTGGCTCCGTTTCAGCGGAACACGGCATTGGCCAACTCAAACGCCTGCTGCTGCGCAAGGTGAAGGACCCGGTGGCGCTCGACCTGATGCGGGGGTTGAAGGCCATGCTTGATCCCAAGGGCATCCTCAACCCCGGCAAGGTCTTGTAATTTTTGCGTTGATGCGCAACAAATTTGTCGGCAACCTAATTACAGGAAGCGCATTCGGGAGTTGCGTCATGAAGATCAAGCCGCTTTTTACCGCACATGGCACTGCCCATGGCGGGCGTAATGGCACGACCAAAGCTGATGACAACACGTTCAGCGTCAACCTTTCGGTTCCCAAGGAAATGGGCGGCCCCGGCAAGCCCGGCACGACAACACCCGAGCATCTGTTCGCCGCAGGTTATGCTGCGTGCTTTGGTGGCGCGCTTGATCTTGTGGCCAGGCAGCACAAGATGGACGCCTCCAAAGCGAGCGTGCAATGCGCTGTGACCATCGGCCCGCGTGAACTTGGCGGCTTTGGCATTGCCGTCAAGATTGACATCACTGACAGGAGCCTGCCGCAAGCCGAGCTGCAAAAACTGGTCGATGAAACCCATGCCAACGTCTGCCCCTATTCGCACGCAACGCGCGGCAATGTCGATGTCGAGGTTGTGGCGCACGGCGGCTGAGGAGCCTGGTGACTTGATGGCACAAGGAAGGGAGGCGCTGCCGGAGGGCGGCGCCCCCTGTCCCCGCAAGATCAAATCTGGCGCAAGCGCCCCACATTCGCTGCACAAATGTGTTAGAAGCCTCCGGGTTCAGGCGCGCGAGCCTGAGATCGCGCGGCTTCGTGCCTGCCTGCCAAGGAGCGAATAATGAGCAGCAAATTGAGCCAGTTACGCGACATGAGCGTTGTCGTTGCCGATACCGGCGACATGGCCTCCATTGCCAGATTCAAGCCAATCGACGCGACCACCAACCCCTCGCTGATCCTCAAAGCCGCGCAAATGCCCGCCTACGCCCCTCTGGTTGAGGAGGCGAAGGCATGGGGCAAGCGCACGGGCGCGTCGGCCCATCAGATCACGGACCGTCTGGTGGTGAATTTTGGTGTCGAATTGAGCAAGATCGTGCCGGGCCGGGTTTCAACCGAGGTTGACGCTGATTTGTCGTTTGATCCGGAGGCCACTGTCGCCAAAGCTCAGGCCATGATCGCTGATTTTGCCCAGCGTGGCGTTGGCCGTGAGCGTATCCTCATCAAGATTGCCGCGACGTGGGAAGGCGCACAGGCTGCTGGAGTGTTGGAAAAACAGGGGATCAACTGCAATCTCACCTTGGTCTTTTCGCTGGCGCAAGCGCTGGCCTGCGCCAATGCAAAAGCGTTTCTGATCTCGCCTTTCGTTGGGCGCATTTTTGACTGGCATGTGAAAAACGGCGGCGGGCCTTACACACCAGAGACCGACCCCGGCGTCATCTCGGTGCGCAACATCTATGCCTATTACAAGGCCCATGGCATCAAAACGGTGGTGATGGGAGCCTCGTTCCGCAACATCGGCGAAATTGAAGGCTTGAGCGGCTGCGACCGGCTGACCATCTCACCACAATTGCTGCAAGAGCTTGAGAACGCTGAGGGCGCGCTCCCGCGCATGCTTGATCCGGCGCATCCTGGCAAAGCGCCGGAGCGCATTGATCTCGACGAGAAAACCTTTCGCTGGATGCTCAATCAGGATGCCATGGCCACCGACAAACTCAGCGATGGCATCCGCATCTTTGCCCGCGACCTTGAAGCCTTGCGCGCTTTGGTGTCGCGCAGCGCGGCGTGAGTTCAAAGGCCTTCAGCGCGGTGTCGACATGGGTCTGAACCAGCGACTCTGCCGCGGTGGCATGTCGTCCGGCACTGGCTGCAGCGTTCACTCGCCATCCTTCGCCGGGCCTGGAGCCAAAAGCAGCGCCAGCATGGATGCCAAAGCCGTGCCTTCGCGCACCAAAGCCAGCAGGCTCGCCATGCGATTTTGGCCCTGACGGACAGAAGTGGCGCTGTCTTCAGCCTTGGGTGGGTGCGGCTTGGCAAAAGCCCGCCGGCCGACACCAAACGCCAGCCCCGCCGCTGCCAGCGCCAGAATGGTTTTGCCATGCGCGGAAAAGGCCTGGGTGATTTTGGGATCGATCTCTGCGGCGGCTTTTTCGGCAAAGCCTTGCCCGGCGCTGCGCATGAGATTGCCCGGCGTCAGGGCATTTTGCAGGGCATCATACGCCAGAGCCAGCTCATCCCGGATTTCGGCGGCACAAAGCTCTAGCGCTGCCAATTGCGCGTCCTGATCAGACATGGGTTGGCCTTCCAGCCAGGAGGTCGAGATCTTTGCTGATTTCCGCGCCAGTTCGCTCCAAATGCAGATTGCAGTGGCGGAGCAGGGCCAAAGCCCGGAGAATCACCAAAAAGGCCATCAGAGCCAGCGCGAGGCCCAAGGTCGTTGTTGCCATCAGTGGCGACAGGCCCAGCCTGACCATCGCCAGCAACATGGCCACGAGCAGCAGGGCCAGCGCGCCGGTGCCGAGCACCACACCTGACAAAAGCCACGCCAGAGCGCGCAGCGCCATGTCCCGTTTGCCTGAAATTTCGCTGGCCATTATCGCCAGCTCAACCCTCAGCAGCGCCATGGCCTTCACGGACAGATCATGGATCAGCCCAGTCAGCGAAGCGGGTGCTTGATCCATCGCCAACGTCCTTCCTCGAGGCACCCGATCATTTGAGCCATCCGCAATCTCCGATGGAGAGCCAAAACCAAACAGGGCGCGTGTGCTTGTCGGATCCATCCTTACCGCCAACGATGCTGGCGGCGAAAGGTTCCGCCAACGGCTTGATTTTGACGCCGCCGACGGAACCACCATGGCTTGAAAGCGTTGGGCAGGCAATCACATCAACAATGCCCTGACGGCAAACCAGGAGATCATCATGTCCAATCCCACGCCCGCCGAAGATGCCATTCAGGATTTCAATCAATTGCGCGCCGATATCGCCCGGTTGTCTGATTCGGTAGCCGAATTGCTGAAAGCCCAGGCCAAAGCGGCGAGCGCCGCAGTGTCAGATACTGTGTCGCAAGGCAGCGATCAGCTCAATGCCAAAATCTCGCAGCTTGGCGGGGCCGCCAAACAGGCGACCGATCAGGCGCAAGCCAGCGTTCGTTCTGCCTCGCATGATCTGGAGCGAACCATCAATCATAACCCCCTCGCCGCTGTGCTCATTGCTGCAGGTGTCGGGCTGGTGCTGGGGATGATCAGCGCCCGCAGTTGATGCGTGGCGCTCCCAAAAGCCGCAGCTTCAGCCAATTGAGGGCGGCAGCGGCGTCCAGATGACGTCGTCGATGCGGGGTGCGCCGGTAGCGAGCATCACCAACCTGTCAAAGCCCAGCGCGCAGCCGCTGGCGGTCGGCATGTGGTCGAGGGCGGCGAGGAAATCCTCATCGAGCGGATAGCGCTCGCCATAAATGCGCTGGCGTTCGTCCATGGCGTGCATCAACCGACGGCGCTGCTCGGCGGCGTCGGTGAGTTCATGAAAGGCATTGGCGAGTTCGACGCCACAGGCATAGAGTTCGAAGCGCTCGGCCAGACGGCTATCGCCGGGCTTGAGGCGCGCCAGCGCCGCTTCGCTGGCCGGATAGTCATGGAGCAGCGTCGCCCGGCCCTGGCCAAGCTGCGGCTCGATCCGCGCGGCCAGCACCTTGCTGAAAATGTCCGACCACGTGTCATCAGCGCCGATACGGATACCGATGCCGTGGGCAGCTTCGGCAAAACCGTGACGTGCGACCGCATCGCCGCCCAGCAGCGGTTCCAGCGCGATCCCGGCATGGCGTTGAAAGGCGTCGATCAAACTGAGACGTTCAGGCTCGGCGTGCGGGTCGCAAAAGTGCCCGCGGAACGTCAAGCGCGCTGCGCCAGTGACCTCTGCTGCCAGCGCCAGCAATGCGGCGCAGTCACGCATCATCGCCGCAAGGTCGGCCCCGACCCGATACCATTCGAGCATGGTGAATTCGGGGTGATGCAGCGGCCCGCGCTCATGGTTGCGATAAACATGACCGAGCGAATAAATCCGGGTTTCGCCCCACGCCAGCAGCTTCTTGGCAGCAAATTCTGGCGAAGCATGCAGGTAAAGCGGCTGCGCGGCCCCGCCCAGCGGCATGAAGGCGGTGGCGAATGCGCCGATATGCGTCTCGTTGCCTGGCGAAATCTGCAGATGCGCCGTGTCGATCTCGACAAAATCCTGGTCGCCAAACCATTGGCGCACGCTATCGCGCACGCGATTGCGCGTGAGCAGCACGGCGCGGCGGTCGGCATGGCGCGTTGGCATGGCCAGCAAGCTGCTGCTCAGGCAAGCGGCAGGTGTTGGGCGCGCGCCAGAGTCAGCATCACACCGCGCAATTCCGCCAGCCCCTTGAGGCGGCCAATGGCCGAATAGCCGGGAAAGGCACCCTTGTCGACATCATCCAGCAACTCATGGCCATGATCGGGCCGGAATGGCAGCCGCCAGTCATGTGCACCTGCCGCCTTGCGCCGCGCCTGCTCCTGCAAAAAGGTTTCGACAATGGCAATCATGTCATTGTCGCCCGCCAGATGATCGGCCTCGAAGAACGAACCATCCGCCTCCTTGGTGACATTGCGCAAATGCACAAAATAGCTGTGGGCCGAAAATTCGCGCGCCAAAGCTGGCACATCATTGCCCGCGCCAGCGCCCAGAGAACCCGTGCAAAAGGTGATGCCATTGGCGTGGGAGGGCACGGCGTCAACGATAAAGCGCAAGTCATCGCGGTTCGAGACAATGCGTGGCAGGCCCAAAAGCGGCCGCGGTGGATCATCAGGGTGAATGGCAAAGCGCATGCCAAGGTCTTCGGCGGTGGGGATCACTTCTTCAAGGAACCGCTTCAGGTTCTGGCGCAAGGCGCTTGCATCGATCGCATCATACCGGGCCAGAATCTTGCGCAATGCCGGGATGTCATAGCGATCAAAAGCGCCGGGCAGACCCGCCATGATGCTGGCGAGAAGCTGGTCTTTCTCCGCCAGCGAGGCATGGTCAAACCAGTGTCTGGCCCGCACCAGAGTTGCGGGGGCGTGGTCACCCTCGGCACCCTTGCGTTGCAGCATGAATACATCGAAGGCGGCGTAGGCAGTGGCATCAAAGCGCAACGCCAGGCCGCCGCCAGGGCGCGGGTAATGCAGGGTGGTGCGCGTCCAGTCCAGCACCGGCATGAAATTATAGCAGATGATCTTGATGCCGCAGGCGGCAAGATTGCGCATCGAAGCGCGGTAATTATCGAAAATCGGCGTGAGATCGCCCTCCCCGAGCTTGATGCGCTCATGGAGGGGCAGGCTCTCGACCACATTCCAGCGCAGGCCCAGCGCAGCATCGGCAGCGATGATGTGCTGGCGCTTTTCTATTTCGGCAACGCTCCACACTTCACCATAGGGGATGTGATGCAGACTGGTGACCACACCCTCGGCCCCCGCCTGCCTGATGGCATGAAGCGGCACCTTGTCATCGGGCCCAAACCAGCGCCAGCTTTGCTGCATGTTACCAGCCTCCTTACATGCCGCCGAGAAGTTCTGCGACCGTGAAAATATCCTTGTCGCCGCGCCCGCACATATTCATCACCATCAGATGGTCCCTGGGCAACTTCGGCGCGAGTTCGAGCACGCGGGCCAGCGCATGAGCGGGCTCCAGGGCGGGGATGATGCCTTCCAGCTTGCTACAAAGCTGAAACGCTTCGAGCGCTTCCTTGTCGGTTGTTGACAGATAGGTGACACGCCCAACATCGCGCAGCCAGGCGTGCTCCGGTCCGATGCCAGGATAATCGAGGCCCGCCGAAATCGAATGGCCTTCGACAATCTGGCCGTCATCATCCATCAGCAAATAGGTGCGGTTGCCGTGCAGCACGCCGGGGCGTCCGCCCGCCAGCGAGGCAGCATGGCCATTATGCACCTCAAGCCCGTGGCCTGCCGCCTCGATGCCAAACATTTGCACCGAAGCGTCATCGAGGAACGGATGAAACAGGCCGATGGCGTTGGAGCCGCCGCCGATACAGGCCACCAGCGAATCCGGCAGGCGGCCCTCGCGCTCGAGCATTTGCGCCTTGGTTTCCTCGCCGATGATCGACTGGAAATCACGCACCATCGCAGGATAAGGATGCGGGCCTGCCGCCGTGCCGATGCAATAAAACGTCGAATCGACATTGGTGACCCAGTCGCGCAGCGCCTCGTTCATCGCGTCTTTCAGGGTGCGCGCTCCCGATTGAACCGGCACGACCCTGGCACCAAGCATGTTCATGCGGAACACGTTGGGCTTTTGCCGCTCGACATCGACCGCGCCCATGTAGACGATGCATTCAAGCCCGAACCGCGCGCAGGCGGTGGCGGTGGCAACACCGTGCTGGCCTGCTCCGGTTTCGGCGATAATACGCTTTTTGCCCATGCGCCGCGCCAGCAAAATCTGCCCCAGCACATTGTTGATCTTGTGCGCGCCGGTGTGATTGAGTTCATCGCGCTTGAAATAAATCTTCGCGCCGCCGCAATGTTCGGTCAGCCGTTCGGCGAAATATAGCGGGCTCGGACGTCCGACATAATGCTTGTGAAGGTCGGTCAGTTCAGCATGAAAGGCCGGATCATTGCGGGCCGCCCCATAGGCCGCCTCGAGTTCAAGGATCAGCGGCATCAGCGTCTCGGCAACAAAGCGCCCGCCAAACATGCCGAAGTGCCCGCGCTCATCCGGCCCGGTACGATAGGAATTGGGTTTCGTGTGTTGCAAAAGACGAACACTCCTCAAAGGCGCACGGCGTCAGCGCACGCACCTTAGCCGGTCGCAAATGGGGCGGCTTAAGTCAAGCTTTGTTGCGCCTTGCGCACAGCAGCGGCAAAGGCCGGGCGCGGCGTCTGGCAGCACCGAAAGCTTGAAATCCGCAAATTTGCAGAATGGTCGGAGTGATAGGATTCGAACCTACGACCCCCTCGTCCCGAACGAGGTGCGCTACCAGACTGCGCTACACTCCGACATTGTGCCTGAAGCACGCCCACCCCTTAGCGCGGCAGGCCACGCCACGCAAGCGGCGAATTATGCGGCGGGGCTGTGCGAGGAATCAAACCCCGGCGCGCGATCCCGATAATAGCTCGCCGTCGCGTCAAACCAGAGGTGCCGGGCTGCCAGATGCTCGCCGCTTTCCAGCCTTGTGGGCAGGCGCAAGGTGGCGAGCAGGCCGGTGACTTCGTCGCGCGCCGCCAGTTGCGAGGGTGTCAACGTGTGCGCCGCCGTTTCCAGAGCATCCATTGCGGTGAGGCCAAGCGGGAACAATTCGCGGAAAATCACCCGATCATGCAGGCCATCGGCGATGCGGCATTGCAATTCACCGGCAAGCCGGCCCAAAGCAAGCTGAATTTGCCTGGCATTGTTGGTTTGCAGGGACGCGACGCGGTTGCGCACCAGCACCCAGTCGATGATGCCTTGATCGACCATGCGGCGCTGCCGACGCGCCTCCAGCACCAGAGCTGCATAATGCGAGACGCCGCCGCGCTGGCTCCGGTCAGGATTGACGCGGGTGAGGCCGTCCATGTCGATGAAACTGTCATTCATCGGCGTCACCAGCGTATCGGCCAGCGAGTGAGCGAGGCGCATCAAATGCGAATCGCTGGCAGGGGTGTCGATCACCACGAATTCATAATCATGCTCGACCGCGCCGATGGCCTCGGCCATCTGGGCAAATTCGTGTGCTTCGTTTTCGCGTGCATCGGCGGTTTCACCGCGATCAGGCGCAAAATGGCGGGGCATTTCCACTTCGGAAAGGGTAGATTGGCCAAAGGCCAGCCGGTTTTCGAAAAACCTCGTCAAAGTCCGCTGGCGGGTGTCAAGATCAATCGTCGCCACCCGGAACCCGGCTTTCAGGAGTGCAACTGAAAGGTGGATCGACAAGGTAGATTTGCCAGAACCGCCCTTTTCATTAGCAACGACAACAACATGCGCTGAACGCAGGTCAGGAGTGTCATGTTCTGCCGTATGCATGGCCGGATCGACTTTCGAATCACTCATCTATGTTTACGGAGATTGCGACCGAGGTTCAAGCGGCGTCGAAGCGATTTGACGCAGGCCGCGCTTCGGTCTAGCACTGGCGGCGATGAAGGTTCTCCGTTTTAAGCGGAGATGAAAAGGGAATGCGGTGCGCGTCGCCATGGCGCCATGCCGCAGCTGCCCCCGCAACTGTGAATGGGGAGCCGCGCTGCAAGAACCACTGGTGCCGTGCACCGGGAAGGAGCGGCAGGCATCGATCCATGAGCCAGGAGACCTGCCCGCATCACGTTAGCTGGCCTCGGGCGGGGTGCTCCGGTGCGGTTCGCGTGGCAACTCCCTGGGGTTGCCCCGGATTTCCGGACTTCCGGAGAGCCCTTGCACCCCGCAGGGCGGTTTTTGACCGCAGGACGTCGCCGGGGTCTCGTGAACGCTACCACAACCATTCATGTCTGCACCACATGCCGCGTAGCGGGCGAGGCGCTGGAGCCCCGCGAAGACCGCGCCGGGTTCCGGCTGTGGCAGGCTTTGCAGGCTGAAGCTGAAGCTTCGGCTTATGACATCCGCCCGGTCGAGTGCCTCTCGGTTTGCAAGCGACCCTGCACCATTGCCTTCACCGCCCCTGGCAAGTGGACCTATGTCTATGGCGATCTGGCTCTGGAGACCGCGCCAGCCACCATTCTCGAAGGCGCGGCCCTGTATCAGGATACAGCCGACGGGCTGATCCCCTGGAAAAGTCGCCCCGATGCCTTGAAAAAGGGCGTTGTCGCCCGCCTGCCGCCACTTGTAATGGAGCCTGGCTCATGATCCTTGCTGCCAAAATCCCCGTGACCATCATCACCGGCTTTCTCGGCGCGGGCAAAACCACGCTGATCCGGCATTTGCTGCTGAATGCCCAGGGGCGGCGGCTGGCCCTGGTGATCAATGAGTTTGGCGATGTTGGCGTCGATGGCGAGTTGCTGCGCCACTGCGCCGCCGAGACTTGCCCGGCCGACAATATCATCGAGCTTGCCAATGGCTGCATTTGCTGCACAGTGGCCGAGGATTTCATGCCGGCCATCGAGGCCTTGCTGAAGCGCGAACCACGGCCCGATCATATCATTATCGAGACATCGGGGCTGGCCTTGCCCAAGCCGTTGATCAAGGCGTTTGACTGGCCGGAAATTCGCGCCAGACTGACGGTGGATGGCGTTATCGCCGTTGTCGATGCCGAGGCGCTGGCCTCTGGCCGCTTCGCCGAGGCCAGCCGGGCTGATGGCAACGCGCCCGCGCATGATAACCCGCTGGAGGAGGTCTATGAAGACCAATTGCTCTCTGCCGACCTGATTTTGCTCAATAAATGCGATTTGGTAAGCGAAGCGCGCCAGCACGCGCTGAAAGCCGAAATTGCCGCCGGCATGCCGCGTCCGGTCAAAGTGATCAGCCTGCGCCATGGCGTCGTGGCCCCCGATGTCCTGCTGGGTCTTGCCGCCGGGGCGGAAGATGACCTTGCCGCCCGGCCCTCGCATCATGATGCCGAGGAGGGCCATGATCACGATGATTTTGACAGTTTTGTTGCCGACATTGCGCCGGTGCGCGACCCGGCAGTGTTCGTGGCGCAGCTCCGTGATGTTGCAGCGCGCCATGATGTGCTGCGCATGAAGGGTTTTGTCGAGGTGGCAGGCAAGCCGATGCGGCTGCTGGTGCAGGCAGTGGGTGGCCGCATCCAGCATCATTTTGACCGGGCATGGGGTGCCAGTGAAGCCAGAACTTCGCGACTGGTGGTGATCGGGCAAAAGGGGCTGGCGCAAGCTGCCATTCTCAAAGCACTTGCGGCGCCCTGAAATGCACATCATCGCCACCCAGACAGTGCAGCTTGATCAGGCGGCAATGGCGGTTGATCTCGATCAATCGGCGGCGGATGTGGCGTTTTTGTCGTTTACGGACAGCGATTTGGCAGCCATGGCGCGCGCCGTGAGCGCCCATGCCGGAGCACCCGCAACATGGCGCTTCGCGTCGCTGACGCACTTGCAGCACCCCTATTCGGTTGATCTTTATCTTGAGAAGACGCTGGCACATGCCAGCTTCATTCTGGTGCGGCTGCTGGGCGGGATGGATTACTGGCGCTATGGCGTCGAGGAACTGGCGGCGCTGGCGCGAAAGCGCGGCATCAAGCTCGCCATTGTGCCGGGCGATGATCGCGGCGATCCGCGCCTTGAGGCCGCCTCGACGCTACCGGCTGAAACGCTGCGGCAGCTTTGGGCGCGCATGCTGGAAGGCGGACCGGAGAATTTTCGCGCCTGCGTCGGTTTGGCTGAAGGGCGCGCGACGGGGCCTGCGCCCGAAACGCTCCCGGCTTTGCTGCGCTTTGGCGCGGGCAGTTTTGAGGCACCCGCAGAGACACCCCCAGCGGCCCCCCGCGCGGCCCTGCTGTTTTACCGCTCGACCCTGCTGGCCGAAGACACCGCCGCCATTGCCGCTTTGGCGCAAGCCCTGGCGATGCGCGGCCTTGGTGTGGCGTCGCTGGCGGTCACCAGCCTCAAAGACCCAGCGGCTTTGACGCTTTTGCAGAGCGAACTCGCCAGCTTCAAGCCGGATGTCATTTTATCGGCGACAGCGTTTTCGGCCTTGGGAGATGAGGCCGCCGCAACCCCGCTCGCGGGCTGCGATGCGCCGGTGTTGCAGGTGATCATGGCCGGATCGGATGAAGCGCAATGGCACGGCTCACCGCGCGGGCTGTCCTCCACAGATCTGACCATGCATGTCGCCTTGCCCGAATTTGATGGCCGTATTGCTGCAGGCCTGATTTCCTTCAAGGACCAGGCCAGCGCTGATCCGCTACTGGAATTTGGTCGGCGGACGCATCGGCCCTCGGCGCTGCATATTGCGCATGTCGCGGATCAAGCGCTGGGTCTGGCGCTTTTGCGCCGTCTTGCCCCTGAAGCGCGGAAGATTGCCTTTGTGCTATCGGATTATCCCGGCAAGGACGGGCGCGAGGGCTATGCGCTCGGGCTCGATACGCCCGCCAGCGTTGCGGCCATGGCGGCTGCGCTGCGCGAAGCTGGTTATGACGTCGGCAAGCTGCCCGAAGCCGCCGCGATGATGGCAGACCTGACGCGGGCCAAGCCGCAGGCCTGCCTGTCGCTGGAGCGCTATAGGGCTTTGTTGGCCACCTGGCCCGCCAGCGCTGTGGCGGAGATCGAGGCTGCATGGGGAGCGCCGGAAGCCGATCCCGCCTTGCACGAGGGGGCCTTTGCCTTTCGGGTAATCGTCTGTGGCAAGCTCACCCTTGGCTTGCAACCTGGCCGCGCGCCGAGGGCCGACCATCGCGCCAGCTATCATGATATCAACATGCCGCCCTCGCATGGCTATGTGGCGTTTTACTTGTGGTTGCGGCACGTGGTGCACCTCGATGCCATGGTGCACGTCGGCACGCACGGCACGCTGGAATGGCTGCCCGGCAAGGCGCTGGCGCTGGGGCCGACGTGTTTTCCGCGCCTGCTCGCCGGGCCTTTGCCAATCGCCTATCCATTCATTGCCAGCAATCCCGGCGAGGCGGCGCAGGCCAAGCGGCGGCTGGGCGCGGTGACGCTCGGGCACATGCCACCGCCGCTGGTGGAAGCCGGTTTGCATGGCGCAGCGCTGGCGCTGGAGCCGCTCATGGAGGAATATGCGCAGGCTCTGGCGCTTGATCCGGCGCGCGCCGACAGACTTGGAGCTTCGATCCTCGACCACGCCCATCGCAGCGGGCTTGCCGCCGATGCCGGGCTGGCGGGCCTGTCGCAACAGGCGGCGCTGGCCGCGCTCGACACCTGCCTCTGTGATTTGAAAGAGTTGCGGATTGGCGATGGTCTGCACGTATTCGGGCAAGGCGAGCCGGGTGAAAGCGCCGGATTGCTGGCGGCGCTCGACGCGCGCTTTGTAGCGCCCGGCCCTGGCGGCGCTCCCGAACTGAACCCCGATGTGGTGCCAACCGGGCGGAATTTGACGACGCTCGATCCGCGCGTGCTGCCCACCGAGGCTGCCGCACGCCAAGGCCAGATCAATGCGCAAGCCCTGCTGGCGCGGCATTTGCAGGACCATGGCGAGCCGCTGGCAACCGTCGTGCTTGATCTTTGGGGCAGCGCCGCCCTGCGCAGCGGCGGGGCCGATCTCGCCACGGCTTTCGCGCTGATGGGCGTTGATGTGGAGCGCGATCCGGCGACCGGGCGTGTGCTCGGCACGAGCATCGTGCCGCTGGCCCGGCTTGGGCGCCCGCGTGTCGATGTCACGTTGCGGATGTCCGGGCTGTTTCGCGACATGTTCGCCCGCCAGATCGACCTGTTTGACCTTGTGGTGCAAAGGCTTGCCACGTCGGATGAGGACGTCGGCGACAATCCGCTGCGGCGCGCTGCGGCGCCGGGGCCGCGCGCCTTTGGCCCGGCGGCGGGCAGCTATGGTGCGGGCCCTGCCAGTTTGCTGAACCCGGCTTCCGACACGGATGGCGGCGCTTTGGGCGCAGCCTATCTGGCTGCCAGCAGCCATGCCTACGGCGCTGGCGACGAGGGCCGCCAGGCCGGCGAGGCCTTTGCGGCGCGTCTGGCTGCGGCGCAAGCGCTGGTGCATACGTTTGACGTGCCGGGACAGGATGCGCTGGACAGCACCACGCTCGCCCAGCATGGCGGTGGCATTGCGGCCGCGGCAGCTTCGCTTGGCAACCGGCCGGCGAGCTGGCACCTTGACATGACCAAGCCGGGCGCGGCGCGCCTGCGCAGCTCGGGCGCGGATATCGCGCGGGCATTGCTGGGACGCGCCACCCATCCGCGCTGGATCGCAGGCCAGATGCGGCACGGCTATCGCGGCGCTGGCGAACTGGCGGAAACCGCCGAGGCCCTGCTGGTGTGGGCGCGGGCGACGGATTTTGTGCCCTCCAGCCATTTTGAACGGCTGTTTGAGGCCTGGTGTTCGGATGACGCGGTGCGTGGCTTCCTCATCAGCGCCAATCCTGGCGCGGCGCGAGCGGTGGCGGCGGTATTTTCGGCGGCGCAACGGCAAGGCTTCTGGCATTCGCGCCGCAATTCCACGGCAGCGCTGCTGGCCGAAATGGGAGCAAGCTGATGAATGCGCCACAACGCCGGGGCTGGTGCCCCTCCGCTTTGACCCCCATGCCGACCGGCGACGGCCTGCTCATGCGGCTGCACCCGCCGATGGGCCGTCTCAGCCTCGATCAGGCGCAGGCCCTGGCCGTTGCGGCCTTGCGCCATGGCAATGGCATGATTGACCTGACAAGCCGCGCCAATCTGCAGGTGCGCGGCCTCAGCTTGCCCTCGCACCAGGCCATGCTGCCCGGCCTGGTTCAAGCCGGGTTGCTTGGCCCGCTGGACGATGCTGCCATGCTGGCGGAATTGCCCTGCACGCTGCTTTCAAGCCCGCTTGCCGGGCATGATGGGGCGCGGTCGGGGCTGTGGGCCTTGCGTCTTGCTTTGGAGACGCGGCTGCGCGCCGAGACCCGCCTTGCCCATTTGCCCCCGAAATTCTGCATCGTGCTGGATGAAGCTGATGCGCCGTTGTTTGATGATATTCCCGCGCATGTGCGTGTGAAAATATCGACGAGCGGGCAAGTCGCCATTCGCGGCCAGCACGGCAGTTGCGTGATTGATCTGGCCAAAGCGCCTGATCAGGTCGTGACTCAGGTCGTGACAATGGCCCTTGCGGCTTTGCACGAGCCAGCAGCCAAAGGTATGCTGCACGCTGCGCCAGGCCAGGTTGCGCCCGTAACATCGGGCTTTGACCCTGAACGCAGGCTGGGCGCCTTCACTTATGCTGGCACCTTGCACGCCGGTTTTGGCGTCGCCTTTGGTTCCCTGCAGGCGCGGGATCTGAGCACGCTTGTCAATGCGGCGCGGGCGGCTGGTGCCAAGGCTTTGCAGGTGACACCCTGGCAGATGTTGCTGATGCTTGAACTAGAGACGGCTGCCCTGCCCGCCTTGCTTGAAACAGCTTTTGCCTGCGGACTGATTGTGGCGCAAGGCGATCCGCGCCGGGCGCTCAGCGCCTGCCCGGGCAAGCCCGCTTGCGCCAGCGCGCATCAACCGGTGCGCCGCGATGCGCTGAAACTGGCGCGGCTGATGGCACCGGCTCTTGTGAATATGCATGTGCATTTAAGTGGCTGTGCCAAATTCTGTGCACGCAACCAGCATGCGGGGCCGATTTTGCTGGCGCAGCCAGAGGGCTACAGTCTGGTGGGGCATGATCTTGCCATGACACCTTACAAGAGCCTTGAACTGACGGCGGCGGCACTCAAGGCAGGGCAACTTCACTAATGCAACAAAGCCATGACTATATCCGCGACGGCGCGGCCATTTACGCACGCTCTTTTGCGCTTATCCGCAGTGAAGCGCGGCTTGAACACCTCTCGACGGAAGAAGAACGCGTCGCGGTGCGGGTGATCCACGCCTGCGGCATGGTTGACGTGGTGAATGATCTGCGATTTTCACCCGGCGCCGCCAAGGCCGGCATTGCGGCGTTGGCAACTGGCGCACCGGTTCTGTGCGATGCCCACATGGTGGCGCATGGCATCACCCGCGCGCGCCTGCCCGCAAGCAATGCTGTGATTTGCACTTTGTCGGAACCTGATGTTGTTGCAATGGCATTGAAATCGGGCACGACCCGCAGCGCCGCCGCCCTGGATTTGTGGCGGGACAGGCTGGCGGGGGCGATCGTCGCCATTGGCAATGCCCCGACGGCTTTGTTCCGGCTGCTTGAACTGCTCGATACGTGCGACGCCCGGCCGGCTTTGGTGATTGGCATGCCGGTGGGCTTTGTCGGCGCGGCAGAATCCAAGGCGGCGTTGCTGGCTGATGGCCGCGTGCCGGCCATTATCGTCCAGGGGCGGCGCGGCGGCAGTGCCATGGCGGCAGCGGCGGTGAATGCATTGGCGAGTGCGCGCGAATGACCGCGACTTTGCCAAAGGGGCGGCTTCTGGGGCTTGGCCTGGGGCCGGGCGACCCGGAACTGATGACGCTAAAGGCCCTGCGCTTGCTGAGAGCGACGCGCCATATCGCGACTTTTGCCAAGGGGGGGCGCAAAGGCCATGCCGAGCGCATTATTGAACCATATATGGATCCCTCGCAGCAACTGATCCGCCTCGAATATCCGCTGACCACCGAAGTTCATTTTGGAGCGCGGGAGTATAAATCCGCGTTACGTGAATTTTATGATCGGGCGACTTTGCAAGTGGCGTCGATCATGCGAGGGGGCGCGGATGTTGCATTGGTGTGTGAGGGTGATCCGTTGTTCTATGGCTCGTTCATGCACCTTTTCGTGCGGCTTCGTGGCGATTTTGCCTGCGAAATTGTGCCAGGCGTCTCTGGCATGTCGGGGAGCTGGAGCGCAGCCGGCCTGCCAATGACCTGGGGCGATGATGTTTTGACCGTGTTGCCCGGCACATTGGATGCACCTGCATTGATCGCGCGCCTGCACCATTGCGATGCCGCGGTGGTGATGAAAATCGGGCGTAATTTCGCCAAGGTGCGGCAAGCCATTGCGGATGCCGGACGGATGAAGGGGGCCATTTATGTCGAGCGTGGCACGATGGCGGGCGAGACCATTGTTCCGCTGGCGGAATTTTCCGGCGATGCTGCGCCCTATTTTTCATTGATCCTGATTCCAGGCAACGGACGGCGACCATGAGCGGCAGATTGCGGATTGTAGGGCTTGGCCCGGGGCCGTCCTGCTGGCTGACACCCGAAGCCGCCGAGGCGCTGGCGAGCGCCGAGGATCTGGTGGGCTATGGGCCTTATCTGGCGCGCCACGCAGCGCTGCCGCATCAGCGCATTCATGCC
>VFSW01004413.1_pt1 | contig 20994 bp, 24 predicted proteins | sample 5358111 | NCBI WGS metagenome assembly VFSW01 (sample SAMN11554181, study PRJNA540505) | mine drainage metagenome | isolation source: sediment from site ElyBrook_90M | place: USA: Ely Copper Mine, Vershire, VT | collected 2017
GCGGTGCAAGGGGTGAAGGGGAATGAGGCGGGGTGGCTGGTGACGGTGGAGATCTAAGTGATCGACAAAACATAAAAAAAAACTGAGTGGCTGACGCGCTTCTATTGAGAGACGGCGAGGGAGGGTTCGGGCGCGGGCGCGGATTCGTGGACGAAGGCCTGTAAGAGCATCTGCGCGGCGAAGGGAAGGAAGGCGAAGACCAAGCAGACGGGAGCGAAGCCCCAACGCTCGATGGCTTGGCCGAGGGGGCGTGAGACGACGGCTTGCATGGCTCCGAAGGCGAAGACGAGGGCGGAAACGCCGAAGGCGGCGTGGCGGGCGCCGTAGAGATCGACGGGGATGGTGTAGAGGTTGGTGCTCCAGGAGGCGATCCAGAAGAAGCTGAGGGACATGCCGATTGTGGCCCAGAGAGCGTTGGGGCGAGAGGGATGGCGGCGGTGAGCAACACGACGATGGAGCTGAGCAGGCAGACGCGTTTGCGCGAGGTGGCGGGGGGCATGCCGCCGCGGATGAGGCGCCAGGAAAGAGTGCCTCCGAGGAAGGCGCCGGCGTAGCCGCAGATGGGAACCCAGCCGGCGTAATGGGCGATATCGGAGGCGGTGAGGTGGTGCATTTTTTCGAGATAGCGCGGAACCCAGTTGGTCCAGAGGCTGTAGACGGTCATGCCGAGGAAGTTGGCTCCCATGAGGGACCAGAGGCGGGGATCGCGGAGAAGTTGCCAGGAGGAGCCGGGGTGTTCGTCTGGAACGTCGTCGAGCAGTGGCGGAGGGATTAAGCGCGAGGTGAGGAGCCAGGCGGGAATCCAGAGCAGGCTGGCGATGCCGGAGGCATAAAAGGCCCAGCGCCAATTGAACTGGGTAGAGAAATAGTTGGCGAACTGTGGGGCGAGGCCGGCTCCGACGCTGAGGCCCAACTGGCTGAGAGCGGCTCCGACGGCGCGTTCCTTGGGGAAGAGATAGAGGGCTCCCATTTTGCCGACGGCGGAGATGCCGCTTGCTTCGGCGACGCCGAGGAGGCAGCGCCAAGCGAGCAATTGAGAGACGCTGTTGGCGGTGCCGGCACCGATGCTGGCGAGCGCCCAAAGGGCGACGGAGAACGAGATGCCGCGATTGAGGCCGGCGTGGTCGAGAAACCAGCCCATGAAAGGGGCGCTGATGGCGTAGGCGAGGGAGAAGGCGGAGATGAGGAGGCCGTAGTCGCGATCGGTGAAGGCGAAGGCGGGATGGCGATGCCAGATGACCAGCATCATGCCGAGCACTTGACGGTCGAGATAGTTCAGGACGCAGGAGAAAACGAAGACGACGACCGCGAACCAACGGAGACGGGCGGGCGTAGGGAGTGCGGGCACGCTGCGATTCTAACCCAATTGGCCTAGGCGCTCTTCGAGGAAGGCGAGCACGGCGGCGGGTTCGGAAGCGGCTCCGAGGGGGAGACGCAAGACGCCGGCGGGGGTGAATTGAGCGCCGGCGGTTGAGCCGACCATGGCCATGAGGCGGGCGGGGTCGATGCGGGAGGCGGTGTGGAACTTAATGTTGAGAGCGCCCTGGCGGCGATCGACGGCTTCGACGCCGAGCGATTGGGCTTTGCCTTTGACGGCGGAAAACTGAAGAAGGATGCGGACGGCATCGGGGGCGGGGCCGTAGCGGTCCTCGAGTTCACCGAGCACCTTTTCGACGTCCGCGGCGCCGGTGACGTCGGCGATTCGTTTGTAGGCGCGAAGGCGTTGATGTTCGTCGGAGATGTAGGCGGGAGGGATGCGGACATCGAGGCCGAGGTTGAGAGTGGAGTGGATTTGGGGGACGATCTCCTCGCCGCGCAGTTCATGCACGGTTTCTTCGAGGAGGCGGACGTACATATCGAAGCCGACGGTGGAGATGTGGCCGTGCTGCTCGCCGCCCAGGATGTTGCCGGCTCCGCGGAGTTCGAGATCGAGGGCGGCGATTTTGAAGCCAGCGCCGAGGTCGCTGAATTCTTTCAAAGCGGCGAGGCGCTTGCGGGCGATTTCGCTGAGTTCGGTGTCTGTGGGAACGAGGAGATAGGCGTAGGCGCGGCGGTTGGAGCGGCCGACGCGGCCACGGAGTTGATACAACTCCGAGAGGCCGTAGCGTTCGGCGTTCTCGATGATCATGGTGTTGGCGAGCGGGATGTCGAGGCCGTTCTCGACGATGGTGGTGCAGACAAACACGTCGAATTCGTGCTTCATGAAGCCGAGGAGGACACGTTCGAGTTCCGCTTCGCCCATTTGGCCATGGCCGACGCCGATGCGGCAATCGGGGAGCATTTCGCGGATCATGGCGGCGCGCATCACGATCGTGTCGACGCGGTTGTGGACGAAGTAGACCTGGCCGCCGCGGCTTAATTCCTGTTCGACAGCGGTCTTGATGAGGGCTTTGTCGAAGTGGGCGACGACAGTGTGGATGGCGAGGCGGTCCTTGGGAGGGGTTTCGATGACGGACATGTCGCGAAGGCCGAGGAGCGACATGTGGAGGGTGCGGGGGATGGGCGTAGCGCTCATGGTGAGCACGTCGACGTCCTTCTTGATTTGCTTGATGCGCTCCTTGTGGCGGACGCCGAAGCGCTGCTCCTCGTCGACGATGAGGAGGCCGAGGTCGCGGAACTGGACGTCTTTGGAGAGGATGCGGTGGGTGCCGGCGACGATATCGACGGTTCCGTCGGCGATGCCCGCAAGCACGGCTTGGGTGTTTTTGGGAGTGACGAAACGGCTGAGCATTTCGATGCGAGCGGGGAAGGCTCCGAAACGGCGTTTGAAGGTTTCGTAGTGTTGGAAGCAGAGAACGGTGGTGGGAGCGAGGATGGCGACCTGTTTTCCGTCGCCGAGAGCTTTGAAGGCGGCGCGCATCGCGACTTCGGTTTTGCCGAAGCCGACATCGCCGCAGAGCAGGCGGTCCATGGGGTGCTCGCTTTCCATGTCGCGCTTGATGTGGCGCGCGGCGTCGAGTTGGTCCTTGGTTTCGGTGTATTCGAAGGAGTCCTCGAACTCGCGCTGCCAGCTGCCGTCGCGGGAGAACTGGAATCCGCCGGTCATGCGGCGCTCGGCGTAGAGTTTGAGCAACTCGTCGGCCATGTCGCGCATTTTGGCCTTGACGCGCGTTTTGGTGCGCTCCCAACTGACGCCTCCGAGTTTGTCGAGAGGGGGGGCGGCGTCGCCGGAGCCGCGGAATTTCTGGATGAGGTCCATGCGAGCCAAGGGGACGTAGAGCTTGGCGTCGCCCGCGTATTCGACCAGCATGAAATCGCCGCCTTGGCCGTTTTGGGCAAGTTCGCGGACGCCGAGGAAACGGCCGACGCCGTGGACGTTGTGTACGACGTAATCGCCCACGGCGAGGTCGGCGGAGCCGGTGGAGAAAGCGGCGAGGTGTTGGCTCTGCGGAGCGGGGCGTTCGAGGGCCGTGACGGATTCGAACAGATCATCGGAGCCGACGATGGCGATGGAGCGGTCCGGGAAAACGACGCCGCGGCGAACGCGGCCTTTGACCAGAAGGGTGCTGGCGTCGCCGCTGCCGAAATAGCCGCGCTCGGCGAGGTGGGAAGAGGCGGCGTCGGTGGTTTGCACGGCGAGCTGGAAAGGGACGGAGTACTCGCGGAGGATGTCAGCGAGGCGTTCGATTTCACCGAGAGTGGGCGCGAAGAGGGCGACGCGGTAGCCGCGTTCGACGAGGCCGCGGCATTCCTTGACGGCGAGCGGGATGTTGCCCTGAAAACTCATGGCGGGGCGAGTGGCGATGTGGAGAGATTCCTCGGAGGATTCGGCGGTGAGGACTTCGACCTCGCGCAATTCCACTTCGGCTTTGCCTTCGATGTGGGAGCGGAGCTCGCCCCAACGGAAGAAGACGGCTTCGGAGGAGACGAGCGGCGAAGCGGATTCGGCGTCGTCGAGACGCTTCCAGAAACGTTCGGCGGCGGCGGCGGTCTGTTCGGGCTCGTCGATGACGATTACGGGATCGGAGACGAGAGAGAACAGGGAGTTCGAGCGCGGATGGACGAGGGGGATGAGAAGCTCCCAGCCGGGGAAGGGTTCGCCGGACGACGGAAACCCGGCTTGGCCGTCGAGTTTTTCGCTCAATTGGCGGAGGAGGGCGGGGGATTTGGGGAACTCGAGCAACGGGAGGACGGTGACTTCGGGGATGCGAAGGACGGAGCGTTGGGTTTCGACGTCGAAGCGGCGGATGGATTCGACTTGGTCACCGAAGAATTCGATCCGGACGGGCTTGGCGGATTCGGCGGGGTAGATATCGAGGATGCCGCCGCGGATGGAGAACTCGCCGGTCATTTCGACGGGTTCGCGGCGTTCGTAGCCGATGGAGAGGAGATGTGCGGCGATGTCGTCGAGCGGGACTTCCCCTTCGACGCGGAGGGTGAGAGCGAGTTGGCGATAGGCAGCCGCGGGGGCGGTGCGAAGGAGGGCGGAGGCGATGGGAGCGATGGAGATGCCGGCGCGGCCATTGGCGAGACGCCAGAGAGCGGTGGCGCGCTGGGCGGATATTTCACTATGCGGGCTGAGGCGCTGGGAGGGAAGAACGTCGAGGGCGGGGATTAATTGAGGTGGCGCGGCGTCGCGGCCGCTATCGAGCTGGGCTGTAAAGGCGACGGTGAGCTCGGTGAGAGTTTCGGCCTGCTTATTTCCATCGGCGACGACAAGGATGGGCCTTTCGACGGCTTGCCAGAGAAGGGCGAGATAGGCGGCCTTGGCAGTGGTGGTGAGGCCGGAGAGAGAGACGCGGGCGGCGCGATCGCGGGTGAGACGGTCGGCGAGTTCCTGGAAAGCGGGGTCGCGTCCGAGCGACAGAAAAAGATCGCGAATCGCCGGGGGAGTCACAAACGCCTAGCGGGCGAGGATCTCCTCAACGATGGCAGTGGTAGAGTAGCCGGGTTCGAGCGGGAGGGCCATGACTTTTCCTCCGGCGGCTTCGACCTCCTCGCGGCCGGCGATGAAGTGGGACCAGTCGGCTCCTTTGACGAGGATGTCGGGGAGCAGTTCGGCGATGAGATCGCGGGGGGTGTCCTCGTCGAAGAAGGCGACGGCATCGACGGCTTGAAGGGCGGAGGCGAGGGCGGCGCGGTCCCGTTCGGAGACGATGGGGCGATTGGGACCTTTGAGGCGCTGGACGCTGGCGTCGGTGTTGAGGGCGAGAACGAGCACGTCGCCGAGAGAACGGGCGTTTTCGAGAAGGCGGATATGGCCGGGATGGAGGATGTCATAACAGCCGTTGGTGAAGACGACGGTTTTGCCGGCCAAGCGCCATGCCTGGCGGGCGGAGATGAGTTCCCGGCGGGTGAAAACGGCTCCCATGAATGAATCCGGTTCCTATTTTACCTTTTGGGAGCGGGTGGCCCAGGTTTGGAAGACGTGGAGGATGGTGGAGAGCTTGAAAGGATCGCCGGAGCCGATGAATTGGTTCATCTCGACGCGGCAGTCGATCCAATCGGAAGAAGAGCGTTCGGCGCGGAGGGGGTCCATGGGGACGCCGTCGAGAGGCGATTCGGCGAGATCGACGGTGACGATCCAGCCGGGGGTGGAAAGGGACTCGACGGTGATTCCCTTGGTTTGTTCCCATTCGCCGTTGCAGGCCTCGCGGAGCCATTGCTGAAGAAATGAGACGGGGTGTGAGTTTCCGGCCATTTTACAAATCCCGACAAGACGCGGGTACCCGATTCGAAACTGGGTCGCGTCCTCTCACGTTACACTGTATAGGAAAGTTCCCGCGTCCTTCACGAGGTCTTCATGAAGCGTATCCTATTGACAATTCTCTTACTAGCGGGCGTATGTGCCGGCACCGCTCCTTTGCGAGCGCAGCAAACACGGCGGCGTCCGGCCACGGAGACGGAAGAGCAGGATTATCCGAGGCAGCGGGAAGAGTGGTTTTACAAGCAACGGGCGTATCCGCACGCGAGGATTCCAGCGGGAGCGCGGATGCGGGCGGTGCAGGAGATGGACCGGGTGGACCGAATCGCGGCGTCGCGGCAGCAGGCGTTCGCGGGAGCGGCTCCGGTACGCGCGCCGCAAGCGGTTTCGACCTCGGCCGCATGGACATCGATCGGGCCGGAGCCGACGCATTGCCCGAGCTTCATATGCGACGAGGACACGCCGACTTCGGGGCGTGTTACGGCGCTCGCGGTGGATCCGACGAACGCCAGTGTGGTCTACGCGGGTGGCGCTTACGGCGGTATTTGGAAGACGACGAACGGCGGTACGAATTGGACGGCGACATCGGACGGGCAGGTATCGCTGGCCGTGGGATCGATCGCGATCGACCCGAAGAACACGTCGACGATCTATGTGGGAACGGGGGAAGACAACAACGCCGGAGACAGTTATTATGGCGCGGGGATTTTGAAATCGACGGACGGAGGTAGCACCTGGACGAACATACCCGGGCCATTTCTGAGCGGGCCGAACGGGGCGCAGAGGATTGGAGCGCTGGCGGTGAGCCCGGCCAGTTCGACGATCGTGCTGGCGGGTTCGGAGGGCGGAGTTTACCGGTCGACGGACGGCGGGAATACGTGGGCGAGCGTGCTTTCGGGATCGGCGGGGACGGCGATCGTCTTCGATCCGGTGAATACGTCGACCGTTTACGCGGCATTGGGAGATCCGGGCGGCGCGGCGTCGAACGGCGTTTATAAATCCACGGACGGCGGGGCGACATTTTCGCAATTGAACGGGTCCGGAGGGAGTTCATTTCCCAATAGCAAGGCGGGCAGGATCGATCTAGGCATCGCGGCGTCGACGCCCACGACTTTGTATGCGGCGGTGCAGGACGACAGCCAGTACAACGGCAATACCCCGAGCGCGAATCTGTTGGGTGTTTGGAAGACGACGGACGGTGGAAATACGTGGAACCAGACGACGGGTAGCGTGCCGACCGACATTTGCGGAGGGAACGGCCAGTGCGACTACGATCTGGTAGTCCGGGTTCATCCTCAGAATCCGAACGTGGTGATCGTCGGCGGAGTGAATCTTGCGATCTCGACCGACGGCGGGGCCACGTTCAGCGATATCGCGATGGACTCTCCTCCGATTCCGGCGATCCACGTGGATCAACACGCGTTGGTATTTACGGCCGACCTCAGCACAGTGTATTTCGGCAACGACGGAGGGGTTTGGAGCGCGCCGGGAAGCGATGTTCTGGCTGGAGGGACGATTCATTTCGTCAATTTGAATGCCACGCTGGCTTTGGCGCAATTCACGCCGGGGATTTCGACGTATCCGACGAACCCGAACGCGGCGCTGGCGGGAACGCAGGACAACGGGACGCAGCAGTTGGCGAGTGCAGCCTGGAACGACATCTCCGGAGGGGACGGAGGGTTCAGCGCGGTGGACGGGGCGTTTTCATCACTGATCTTCGGCACCTATCCGAGCGTATACGTGCCATTCGAGCCGGTATGGATGTCGATCGATACGGGGACGGGGCCGTTTCCGAATTACTCGTCTTACGGGATCGACAGCAACGACCGGGCACTTTTCTACGCGCCGCTGGCGATCGATCCCTCGACGCCGCAGACGGTATATTTTGGGACGTACCGGGTGTATCAATCGAAAGACAGTTCGGGTTTTTGGCGGCCGATTTCGGGGGATTTGACGGGCGGGAGCCAGTTCGACGAGATTTCGGTGGTTGCGCCGTCGCCGGCGGATGGGAATACGGTATGGGCGGGGACGTCCAACGGCAAGGTGCAAGTGACGACGAACGCGCTGAGCGCGGCGCCAACGTGGAACGACCGGACACCGGGGCTGCCGAACCGGTGGGTGACAAGCGTGGCGGCGGATGCCACCGATCCGATGACGGCGTATGCCGCGCTCTCGGGTGTGCCGGCGCAGTCGGATGAACAGGGGCACATTTTTAAAACGACGAACGGGGGAGCGAGCTGGACGGACATCAGCGGAAACCTGCCGAATGTGCCGGTGAACTGGCTGGTGGTGGACCCGGATGTGCCGGACACGATTTATGCGGCGACGGACGTGGGCGTGCAGGTGACGACCAATGGCGGAGGGACGTGGACGACGCTAGGGAGCGGACTGCCGAGGGTGGTGGTTTTATCGCTGGCGCTGAACCGGCAATCGAGAGTACTTCTGGCGGGGACGCACGGGCGGAGCATGTGGACCATCGCGGTGCCGCTGAGCGGGGGATCGTCGCTAGGACCGGTGATTTCGTCGCTGTCGCCGAACACGGTGAACGCGGGGAGCGGGGCCTTCACGTTGACGGTGACGGGGGCGAACTTCGCCTCGGGAACGACGGTTGAGTGGAATGGAACGAACCGGACGACAACGCTGACCGATTCGCAGCATTTGAGCGCGCAGATCGACGCCTCCGACGTGGCGGCTCCGGGACGGGCGAGCGTGGTGGCGTTCAGCGCGGCGACAGGCGGCGGGCCGTCGTTGCCAGCGCTCTTCAATATTGGGCCGAACCCGGTGGTGTATAACAACGGGGTCGTAAACGCGGCGGCGAAGGTAACGGCGGTAGCGCCGGGTATGATCGCATCGATTTATGGAACGAACATGGCGGCAGGAGTGACCGGGGCGTCGGTGGCTCCGCCGCTTCCGGTGACGTTGGGCGGGTCGTTCCTGATCGAGGATGGCGAAGCGCTGCCGCTGTTCTATGTTTCGCCGGGACAGATCAATGCGCAGATTTCCTGGTTCCAACAGCCGGGGACGCCGACGAATTTTGTGGCATTGAACGGGGCCGAGCAAGGAGGGGCGATTACGTATACGGTGGCTAAGTATGCGCCGGCGATCTTTACGACGAACCAAGCGGGGACGGGGCAGGCGGCGGTTCTGGTGGCGAATTCTACGATTCTGGCGGCTCCGGTGGGAACGACGGGCAATTCACGACCGGCCAAGCGCGGGGAGATTGTGGAGATTTTCGCGACGGGACTGGGGGTGGTGGACGCCGTGAATCAGGGCAACCTATTCGATGGCGAACCGGCGCCGTCGTCTCCAGTGGCAAACACGGTGACGGCTCCGGCGGTAACGATCGGGGGAGTGGCGGCGACCGTGCAGTTCTCCGGGCTCGCCCCCGGATTTGTGGGGCTGAATCAAGTAAATGTGGTAGTGCCTGCGAACGCGCCGACGGGAAACGCGGTCAGTCTGCAATTGACGATTGGCGGAGTGGCGGCGCAGACGGGCGCGACGATGGCCGTTCAATAGTGGAGTTTTCGAACATTCTGGTGCGTGCGGCCAATTGGGTGGGCGACGCGGTGATGAGCTTGCCGGCGCTTCATCTATTGAGAGTGCGGTTTCCGTCGGCGCGGATCAGCGTGGTGGCGAAGCCGTGGGTGGCGGATATATATGCGCGGGAGAGCTTCGCGACGGAGCTGATCCCGTACCGGGCGAAGACGTTGGCCGAGAAATTCCAATTTGCCCGTGGATTGCGCGGACGGGGGTTCGACGCGGCGATCTTGTTGCAGAATGCATTTGAGGCGGCGGCGTTGGCGGTTGTGGCGGGGATTCCGACCCGGATCGGTTATAACCGCGATGGGCGGGGATGGCTTTTGACGGAGCGGGTTGCGGTACCGAAAAAGGGCGAGATTGCGCGACACGAACGCTTCTACTATCTGGAGATGCTGCGGCGGGCGGGGATCGTAGACGAACTGCCGTTGAGCGAGGGAATCCGATTGGGATGCGCCTCCGATGCGCGGCAGGCCGGGAAGCGGCGGTTTGCGGAGTTGGGGATCGGCGGGCCGGTCATCGGACTGGGGCCGGGCGCGGCTTACGGGACGGCCAAACAGTGGCTACCGGAGCGATTCGCCGAGGCGGCGGTGTTGATTGCGCGCATCCGCGGGGCGGAGGTGGCGTTGTTCGGGACGGCGGCGGAGCGGGCGTTGTGCGAGGAGATTGGGCGGCGCATCGAGGGCGACGGAGTGAAGGCGCATAATTTCGCGGGGGAGACGACGCTGGGCGAGTTTATCGATTTGGCGGCGGCATGCGGCGTGTTTCTGACGAACGATTCCGGGCCGATGCATATCGCCTCGGCGCTGGGTGTTCCGACCGTGGCGGTGTTTGGGGCTACGGACCCGGATGCGACGGGGCCGACGGGGGAAAAGGCGCGAGTGGTGCGCGAGGCGGTGCGATGTAGCCCGTGTTTGTTGCGAAATTGCCCGATCGATCACCGGTGTATGACGGGGGTGACGGGGGCGAGAGTGGCGGAGACGGCGCTGGACCTGTTTCAATAGAGGGTTTGGCACAAACAATCGATTCGCGTGGGAAGATAATGCCGCTGGAGCGGGTGCTGCGAGAGACGGCGGGCAAGCGGGTGATTTGGTTGCGAGGCAGTTTCGATCCGATGTTGGCGGCGCACGCGAAGTGCGTGGCGGAGATGAAGCCGGAAGGGGCGGTGCTGGTGGCGGTGGTCGCCGAACCGGAGAGACCGCTGATGGGGGCGCGGGCGAGGGCCGAGTTGGCGGCGTCACTCGGGGCGGTGGATTACGTAGTGACGAACGGCGCTGGATTTGAAAGCGCGGAAGCGATTGAGATTGAGGATGCGTCGTGGACGGCGGAATTTGTGGACCGCGTCCGGCGGCGAGGCGGAGGCGGGAGAAATTGAAATCCGGCGCGCGGATTCTCGCGGTGCGGTTAGGTGCGATGGGGGATGTGATCCATGCGCTGCCGGCGGTGGCGAGCCTGAAACATGGCATTCCGGGATCGTCGGTGACGTGGGCGATCGAGGGAAAGTGGGCGCCGTTGCTGGAAGGCAATCCTTATGTAGATCGAGTGGTGAGGATCGACCGGCGGACGCTGGCGGGACTTGGGCGGGCGTGGCGGGAGTTGCGCGAACAGCGGTTCGATCTGGCGGTGGATTTTCAGGGGTTAATTAAGTCGTCGCTGATGGCGGCGGTGGCGCGGCCGGAGAGGATACTGGGATTTCACCAGACGCGGGAGCGCGCGGCGGGATGGTTCTATTCGGGCCGGGTAAGAGCGGAAGCGGTTCATGTGGTGGACCGGAACCTGGAATTGGCGGCGGCGGCCGGCGTGCCGAACTTGCTGCGCGTATTTCCCTTGCCTCCGGTGGAAGCCGAGGGAGATTTGCCAGAGGGGCCGTTTGTGGTGTGCAGTCCCGTGGCAGGTTGGGGAGCGAAACAGTGGCCGCTTGAAAATTACGAGCGGTTGGGTGAGATTTTGGAGCGCGAGTTCGATGCAACGTTGGTTGCGGACGGGCCGAGGAAGATTCGGCTGGCGCATACGGTGGCGCATGTATCGACGCTGCGGGGCTTGATCTACGCGACGCGGCGGGCGGCGGCGGTGGTGGGCCTCGATAGCGGGCCGATGCATTTGGCGGCGGCGCTTGGGAAGGCGGGTGTAGCAATCTTCGGGCCGACGGACCCGGCGCGGAATGGCCCTTATGGGGGCACGATGAGCGTGCTGAGGAGCGAGACGGCGGCGACGACTTATAAACGGGGAGCGAGCGTGGGGGCGGAAATGCGGGCGATCACGCCGGAAATGGTGGCGCAGGCGCTGCGGCCACATTTGGTTGCGGCAAAGGCGGGAGCGCAAGGGCGGCCGTGAGAGGGTTCGTGTTTCCGAAGCGGTACTCGGATCGAGTCGCACGGCTAAGGGTGCCGGGCGGATTTGTTTTGGTGGCCGCCTTCGCTTGGATGTCGAGGCCATCGGCGCAATCGCTTTGGTTCGGGTTGCCGGTGGCCGCGTTGGGGTTGGCGCTGCGCGGATGGGCGGCGGGCCATTTGCGAAAGAATATGAGATTGGCGCAAAGCGGACCGTACGCATTCACGCGCAATCCTTTATATGTAGGGACGCTGCTGGCAGCGGGTGGATTGGCGATCGCTTCACGGCGATGGATATTGGCGGGGTTATTCGCGGGGGTGTTTCTGTTGGTGTATTTACCAGTGATCGAGTTGGAGGAGCAGCATTTGCGGCGGTTGTTCCCGGAATATTCCAGCTATGCGGAGCGGGTGCCGAAGCTGGCGCCGCAGTGGCGGCGGGAACGGACGAGGGAGCGCTTCGAATGGGCGGCGTATCGGGAGAATCAGGAGTATCAGGCTCTGCTGGGATTTTTGGCCGGAACGGCATGGTTGGTCGGCCGGCTGGTGTTTCGATGAATTCGCGCGGAGGGGCGCGGTATAGACTCGAAAGACGATGATCGAGACACCGGAATTTGTGGCCAACCTGGGAGTGGCGCTGGGGATCGGCGCTGTGATCGGGCTGGAGAGAGAGTTGCGGGGACACGATTCGGGGATCAAGACAAACGCGCTGGTGGCGGCGGGGGCGGCGGCGTTTCTGATGATCTCGCGGATTCTGGACGATAGCGGGCGAGTGGCGGCGCAGGTGGTGACGGGCATCGGTTTCCTTGGCGCGGGGAACATCATGCGAGCGGGGGAACGGGTAAAAGGATTGACGACGGCGGCGACGTTGTGGATCGTCGCCGCGATGGGGATGGTGGCCGGGACGGGACGGCTGCGGCTGGCGGCGCTCGTAGGCGGGGTGACTTTGACGATCAACATTGCGCTGCCGCCGCTTGAGGCGCGGCTGGCGCGAATGTACGCAAAACGGCAACGCGTGGAACCCGCCGAAACTCAGTCACGCGATTCTCAATCGGGATAACCCTTAATATCTTCAACAGTTTCCGTTTCTGAAACGGAGAGTGGGTATGAGTGTGTCTGCTAGTCTCTTCACGGGTGAGAAAGAAATGGCAAACAAGCCGCGAGACAATGCGCCGGCAAAACCAAACAAGACGAACGGCGAGAAACCGAAGGGCCGTCGCGAGTTGATCCGCGGGCTGTTGCAGGGGCTTGAGGAACGATTGCAATTCGAGCCTGGGAAGGTGTCGCTAGGCGACTATATCCGGCTGCTTCAACTGGAGCGCGAAATGGAAGCGGACGAGCCGCCGAAGGAGATTATCGTTACGTGGGTCGATCAACCGGAGGAAAGCGGGAAGTAAATATCGTACACGAGCCGCTGCCATCGCAAAAGCGGTTTCACGATTCGAAAGCGAGGTTCAAAGGATTCTCGGGACCGGTGGGATCGGGTAAGAGCCAGGCACTTTGTCATGAAGCGATCCGGCTGAGTTACCAAAACCCGGGGCGGCAGGGACTAATCGGAGCGCCGACGTATCCGATGTTGAGGGACGCGACGCTGACGGCGATGCTGGGGATTTTGGACAAAAACAGAATTCCTTATGAGTTCAACAAGGCCGAGAGCGTACTGACGTTCCGGGAGACGCGGTCGAAAGTGGTGTTCCGGGCCGTGGACGATTTCGAACGGCTGAGGGGAACGAATTTAGCGTGGTTTGGAGTGGACGAGCTGACGTACACGAACGCGGAGTCGTGGCTGCGGCTGGAGGGAAGGTTGAGGGACCCGTTGGCCAAACGGTTGTGCGGGTTCGCGGTATGGACGCCCAAGGGATTCGATTGGGTGTATCGGAAGTTCATCAAGGAGCCGGTGGAAGGTTACGAGGCGATACTAGCCACGCCTTATGAAAACCGGTTCGTGTTGGATACGATTCCGGATTATTACGAAAGGTTGCAGAGGAGTTACGACGCGCGGTTTTTCGCGCAGGAGGCGCTGGGCGAGTATCTGAACGTCAGCGCGGGCCGGGTGTATGACGGGTTTGAGAGGAATCGAAATCTAAAACAGATGAAGGTAGATCCGGCGCTGCCGCTGCTATGGGCGCTGGATTTTAACGTGGATCCGATGTGCTCGGTGATCGCGCAGATCGCCAAGGGCGAGGTGAGGATTTTGGACGAGATCGTGTTGAGCAGAGCGAGCACGGTGGAGGCCTGCGAGGAGTTCCGATCGCGATATCCGTACCATCCGGAAACGCTGGTGATTTACGGGGACGCGACGGGAGCGAGGCTGCAGACGAGCGGGACGACGGATTACCGAATGGTGAGGGAGTTTCTGATCGGGGCGGGATACAAGAGGTTCGAATTCCGGGTGCCGACGGTTAACCCGAGTGTGCGGGAGCGGGTGGGGTTAGTGAACGCGATGCTGTATTCGGCGGCGGGGGAGACGGAATTGTATCTGGATCCTAGGTGCAAGGAAACGATTTTGGATTTGGAGGAAGTGAGCTACAAGCCGGACAGTATGACGATCGATAAGGAGCGGGACCCGAAGCGGACACATCTGTCGGACGCGCTGGGGTATCTGGTGTGGAAAGAATGCCGGGTGCAGACGCCGTTCGGAGAACAGAACGCGCGGCTGCTGTGAGCGGGCGGAACGTAGAGAGGGAAACAGAAGCGATGAAAAGCGACGAAACCAACGAAATCAACCGGGAACATCCGGACTACCGCGCGCGGCGGGAGACCTGGCGGACGTATGCCGACCTGTACGCCGGTGGGGAGCAGATGCGGGCGCATGCGGACCGTTACCTGGTCCCGCGGCAAAAGGAACCGCGCGACGTCTACGCCGAACGGCTGCTGCGGGTGTTTTACGAAAACCACGCCGGATCGATCGTGGACTGGTATTCGGCGACGCTGTTCCGTACGGAGCCGGTATTGGGATTCACGGGTGGATTCGAGGCGGGGACTAAGTTCTTTTCCGAGTTCGTGGAAGATTGCGATCTGAAGGGGACGACGCTGGCGGACTTTTATCGGGCGCGATTGCGGGAGACGTTGATTTACGGCAAGAGCCATATTCTTGTGGATTTTCCGAGAATAGAGCGCGCCGTGGAAACGCGGGCGGAGGAAGACGCGGGAGGGGTGTCGCGGGCTTATCTAGCTGGTTACTCGCCGGAAGAGTTGATTAATTGGAGCCTGGACGAGCACGGTAACTATGAATGGGTAGTGTTACGGAGCACGTATCTGACGAAGCCGAAAGTAGAGGATCGCAAGTGGCTAGAGGCGACGCGGTGGGTGTATTACGACCGGACGAGTTTTCGGGTGTATGAGCGGACCAAGCCGGCAGGGCACGGCGGTCTCGAAGGATGGGACGAAACCGACGACGGAAAGCATATCGAGATGAAGGCAAGCGGATTTCACGGGCTAGCGAAGTTGGGCGTGGTACCACTGTTCGATCTGAGCGTGCCCGAAGGCATGTGGATGATGAACCGCGCGGGGTCGCTGCAATTGGAACACTTCAACAAGTCGAACGCGCTGAGCTGGGCGCTGACGATGGGGCTGTTCGCGATGCCGGTGATTTATAGCGAACGGGACTGGAACCAGATGGTGGGTGAGAGTTACTACATCCAACTGGGCCCGCAAGACAAGTTCGGATGGACGGAGCCGCAGGGGAACGTTTATCAGATCGCAGCGGACAATTTGGAGCGGCTGCGGGACGAGATTTACCGCGTGTGTTGGCTGACGCAAGGCGGCGGACAACTAAAAGGTGGACCGCGGCAGAGCGGGCTTAGCAAGCAGTGGGAATTCACAATTACGCAGGAGGTGCTTCGGGCGTATGGGGACGGCGTGAAGGAGTCGATCAAGCGGGTGCTGCGGGCGATCGAAGAGGCGCGGGAAGACAACGTGACGGTGAGCGTAACGGGCCTGGACGAATTTGAGATCGGAGACTTCGGCACGGAGCTGGCGGACGCGCAGCAACTGCTGGCCATGGGAATCGAATCGCCGACGCTGAAGAAGGAAATCTTCAAAGGGCTTGCGTTGAAATATCTGAGCGACGCGCCGCAGCAAACGAAGGACGCGGTAACGCGGGAGATCAACGGGGAATAACGCGGCGGGAAGACGAGTTTAAGGAGGCTTGGAGATGGAAAACACCGAGATGAAAGAAGAAACGAAGAAGAGCGACGCGGAGATGGACATAACCGCCATTGTTCGAAGCGCGGTGGAAGAGTTCGCGCGCAGCGAGCACCGTAAGGCAGAGCCGGCCTACAAGGTGGAACTGGTGGAAGAGCGGAAACGGCGCGAGGCGCTGGAGCGGCGGTTGAACGAACTGGTGGAAGAGAACAAACGGACGAGGGCGGCGGCGGAGGAATCCGACCGCAGCGCGACGATCCGGGCGGAACTGCAGCGGCTGGGAGTGTCCAAGGTGGACCTGGCCTACCGCGCGGTGAAAGACGACATTTCGAGGTCCGAGGACGGCCGGCTGATCGCGAGAGGCGGAGCCGGGGAGCAGGGGATCAAAGATTTCCTGGCGCAGTTCGTGGCCGAGAACCCGGAGTTGCTGCCGGCGAGGATCAGCGGCGGCTCGGGAGTGGGATCGGCGCCCAAGGCGGCGCCGGGTGTAAGCGGCATCACGCTGGAACAAATCCGGCCGGGCATGGACCCGGAGGAGATGCAGCGGATCCGCGAAGAAATCTCGCGTGTGGCGCAGCAGACCCTGCGAGGGAAGTAAGACGAGGCCCGAGGTTGGGCCGATTGAAGAGACAGAAGAGAGAGAAGGAGAGGCAAGAACAAGATGGGAATTATTACCTCAGCAAACGTAGCATCCGCAATTGTGAAGTTGGTTGCGGCGGAGGCGCTGCCGGCGCTCATGGGGAACCTGGTGATGGGAAACCTGGTGAACCGCGATTACGAGCCGGTGCTCGCCAACACGGGCGACACCGTGAACATTCCGATTCCGCCGACGCTGGTGGCCAATAACATCGCCGAAGGCGGCACGGTGCAACCGCAGAACCCGAACCTGGGCAACGCGCAGATCGTGCTGAACACGCATACGGAAGCCACGTTCCAGATTCCGGACGTGACGAAGTGCCTGGCGGTGCCAGACCTGTTGAAGCTGTACATGCAGCCGGCGGTGGTGGCGTTGGCGCAACGGATCGAGAGCGACCTATTGAATCTATATCCGCAGTTCACGGCGAACTCGCCGATCGGACAGGGCGGAACGCCGCCGACGGAGGCGACTGTGGACGCGGCGGAAACGGTGCTGTTCCAAGCGGAAGTGCCGTCGAGCATGGACAAGTACCTGGTGGTCGACTCGAACGCTTACTCGGCGCTGCGTCAGATCCCCCGGTTCAGCGAGTTTTATACGGCTGGCGAGGCGGGTCTGCGAGCGTTGGTGGACGGCACGGTGGGCAAGATGAAGGATTTCTATATCTTCCGCTCGCAGTTCGTTCAAGCGACGGGGTCGGCGCCGGTGACCACGCATAATCTGGCCTTTACCAAGGACGCGATCGGATTGGTGATCCGCCGCCTGCCTAAGCCGCTCCCGGGGACGGGCGCGGTGGCCGAGTACGCCGAGTTGGGTAACTTCGGCTTGCGTGTGGTGATGAGCTACCAGCCGAATACGCTGGCGCAGCAATTCACCGTGGACGTGCTGTACGGTTGCGCGGTGTTGCGCAATAGCTTCGGCGTTCAGGTAACCAGCTAAAAGCGGAGAAGGAAGCGGCCGGCCGGAAACGCGCCGGCCGCATTTTTTAAAGGAGCCGGAAATGGACTTACGGAATTTCTATCAAAAGATTCGGCAGGCGGAAGCGGATATCAAGCCGGAACACGTCGTGGTGGTGAGTTTGGAGACGCCGGATGGCGGGAAAGGCGGAAGCCGGACGGAAGTGGCGCGGCTGCTGGCAGCGCGGCTCATTGTGGAGGGGCGGGCGCGCCTGGCGAGCGAGGAAGAGACGGAGGACTACCGGGCCCAGCAGGAGCGCGGAAGGCTGGAAGCCGAGGAACGGGTGTTGCAGGAGCGCGTGGTGGTGAACCTAATGCCGGCTCCGCGGCCGAAGAAACGGGCGAAGGACTAAGGGCGGCGGAGCAAGCGATGCCACTATTTAACGACGGACCGATCAACCAGGACCAGGACCTGGCGGCATACGAAAACGGAATTCTTACCTTGGCGGCGCAAGAGCAGATCGATTTGGCGGGGAAGATCAATTTGGCCCAGCAAGATATCGGACGGCAGCTTATGTCGCTGCTGTTGAAGCAGGAGACGCGAAGTCCGTTCACAAATTGGATCGATCCTCAAGACATGCTTCGGAGGCAAATCGGGATGGGCGACGTTGTGGTCACCGATCCGTTGCAGCAGTGGCACGCGATGCGGACGTTGTCGATGGTGTACCGGGACGCATACAACAACCAACTGAACGACCGGTATCAGAAGAAGTGGCAAGAGTATCAGGCGCTGGAACAAGAGGCGAAAGAACTGCTTTACGTCATCGGCGTGGGTCTGGTGGGATATCCGTTACCGGCGCCGGGAGCGCCCTCGTTGACGTTCCAGCCGGGAACAGGGCCGGGGGGGACATTCTGGGTGCAGGTGACTTGGGTAAACCAGTTGAACCAAGAGAGCGCGGCGGGTCCCGCGGTGACGATCACGATCACGCCGGGGACGGAACTTACGGTGATGGCGCCGGCAGCGCCGCAATTCGCCATGGGATGGAACGTGTACGCGGGGACGTTGCCGACGACGACGGCGTTGCAGAATATGGCTCCGAACGCGCTGGGAGCGGCGTGGACAATGGCCGCGGGCGGGTTAGAAGCCGGAAAGGCACCCTTGCCGGGACAAGTGCCGGACTACTACGTGATCGACACTCACGTATTGCCGCGAGGGTAAATATATGGCACAGGTAGCGAGTGTAACAACGACGAAGCTGGCCGGATTGCTGACGGCGGCGACAGGTTTGCCCGCGAGTATCGCCGAGATCGCGGCGGGGGCGTCGATACAGATCCCGGAGATCACGTTGAGCCAGATCGTGGCGCAGAACGTGGCACCGGACATCGCCGAAATCAGCCTGGTGACGAAGTATCCAGCGGTGCATGTGTACTGCGAAAAAGCGGTGAACCAACTGAAGGAGAAGTTCCGCACGTTCTCCGGCCAGGCGCAGATGGTGGTGGAGACGCGGGTTTCGCAGGACCAATTGCTGAATCTGGAGACGCAGATGCAGCTCTATGTGGAGGCGGTGACCGCGGTGCTGGACGCTAATCGCGGCGATTGGGGCGGAGGGATGTTTTACGGCGGCGGGTATGAGGTGAGTTACGGCCAGGTGAAACACGGTGGGCGGAATCTGTTGCAGATCGCCAAGATTTCGTTCGCCGTAGAAGTGAGCATGTAAGCGCTGGAAGAGGAACAGAGGAAAGAGATGTCTTCATACATATCATCGAATAACAACCGGTTTTACGTGGCGATCGAGGCGGCGTACGGAAACGCCGCCGCGGTGACGGCGCAGAACCGGATCCCTGCGGTCAAGCTGACCGCGAAACAAACCCTGGACAAGCCGGCGCGGAAGGACAAGACGGGCACGCGGACGTTTCAGGGCGATCCGAGCGGATTGCGGCCGAATACGACGTTTCAACTGACGACGTATATGACGGCATGGGGTACGCAAACCCAACCGCCGCCGCACGGGCCGCTTTTTGAGGCCTGCCTGGGAGGGGCGGCGGAGCTTTGGGGCGGAGGAACGGTTAGCGCGGCGTCGTCGACGACGCTGACATTCACCGCTCCGCACGGACTGCAGCCTGGGCAGGCGGTGACATTGGGAAACGAGATCCGATTCGTGACGGCGGTCGTGGATCAATACAACGTGGTAGTGAACTCGCCGTTCACGAGCGCACTTGGAGGCGACACGCCCGCGGGGGCGACGGCGACTTACGCGCCAGCGAGCGAGATGCCAAGCGTGACGCTTTACGACTATTGGGATCCGGCGACGGCGGTACAGAGATTGTTTCCCGGTATAGCCGTGAGCAAGACATTGATCAAGGTGAACGGCGACTTTCAGGAGTTCCAGTTCAGCGGACAGTCGGCGGACGTTGTCGATAGCTCAAGCTTTACGACGGGGCAGGGCGGATTGACGCAGTTCCCGGTAGAGCCGGCGGTGGGGCCGTTCGATTACACGATCATACCCGGGCATCTGGGCGAAGTTTGGCTCGGAGCGATTCCAAATCAGTTTCTGACGGTGACAGCGGCGGAGATTACGCTCGACAACGGAGTGAATCTGCGGGCGACGGAATACGGATCGATCCTGCCGCGGGCGATAGCGCCGGGAGAGCGGACGGTGACGATGAATCTGACTCTGTACCAGATCGACGACGCGCAAACGCAAGCCCTGTATCAAGCGGCGCGGCAACGGTCTCCGATGGCCGCGATGTTGCAGCTAGGGACGCAGCAAGGGCAGATGTTCGGAGTGTATCTTAGCAGCGTGATTCCGGAAGTGCCCGCGTATGAGGACGGGCAGATCCGGCTGCAGTGGACGTTTTCCGATAACCGGGCGCAAGGAACGGTGGACGATGAAATCTATGTGGCCTTCGGATAAGACGGTGAGCTACGAAAGCGAGACGACGCTGGAGGCGAAGAGCGTGCCCGGCGTGAGGTACACGATCCGGCGGATCTCCTTCGCGCTGCGGGGAGATCTGGCACGGAGGGTGCGCGAGCTGAGCGGGCGGGCCGAGTTCTTCGCGGCAGGGGATAGCGTGAAGGAGCGGATCGAGGCGAGCTTGCTGTCGAACGAGATCGATCAGCTTTACTTGCGATGGGGTTTGACGGGGTTGCGCGGACTGACGATCGACGGCGAGGAAGCGACGGTGGAGACGCTGATCGCAAAGGGGCCGGAGGACTTGGCGCTTGAGATCGCGGGAGCGGTGAAGCGTCAAATCGGATTGACGGAAGAAGAACGAAAAAACTGACGGTCGCCTTTCATTTCCAGTTTTCCGAGCCAAGCCGGTGGAAGTGCGACGAATGCCGGAAGGCGGGGCTCGACAAGAGGCGGCGCTGCGGATACTTGCCGGAGAACGAGCGGGGCGAGGACAAGGTTGTCTGGGCGCGCAAACGGGCGTCGACGATGGAATGCCCTAAGACGGTGGTGACGGCGGAGAGCCTAAGCATGCTGGACACTTTTCACGCATGGAAGATTCTAGGCGCCGCGGATCTGCAGGAGATGACGGCGCGCGAAGTGGATGGTTTGATGACGCTCGAACGGGAATACCAAGCGGAGAGGAAAGATGCGGAACGATAGAACAACGGAAAAAATGCTGGCGGGTCTCGGGAGCGGGCAGTCGCGAAGCGAGCTACTCGCGGGGTTGGGACACGCCTCGTCCGCCGGCCACAGCCGTGCGCACGATTTGCCCGGATCTCAGAAGTACAACGCGTTGGTGGACCCGTTAGTGCAGGCGATCACGGCGGGAAGCGGCGGTGGGGGGGCGGCCGGAGCG
>VFSW01004414.1_pt1 | contig 20992 bp, 14 predicted proteins | sample 5358111 | NCBI WGS metagenome assembly VFSW01 (sample SAMN11554181, study PRJNA540505) | mine drainage metagenome | isolation source: sediment from site ElyBrook_90M | place: USA: Ely Copper Mine, Vershire, VT | collected 2017
ACGGAAGGCGCGGTGGACGGGTTTCCCATTCGCGTGCCGATGCTGGACATTCACACGGTGGGTGCGGGGGGCGGGTCGATCGCGCGGGTGGACGACGGAGGGTTGCTGCGAGTGGGGCCGGAGAGCGCGGGTTCGCGGCCGGGCCCGGCGTGCTATGGAAGCGGCGAAGAAGCGACCGTGACCGACGCGCACGTCGTGCTGGGGCGGATCGCGGAGGACCAATTAGTAGCCGGGGAAATGCATCTGGATGTCCTGCGCGCCGGCGCGGCGGTAGATCTCGTGGCGGCGCTTTTAGGAATGGACCGCATACGCGCCGCGGCGGGGATCGTGCGCGTTGCCAACGCGAATATGGAACGGGCGATCCGGGTGGTTTCGGTGGAGCGGGGCTACGATCCGCGGGAGTTCGCCCTGGTGGCCTTCGGCGGATGCGGCGGGCTGCATGCCTGCGAAATCGCCGAGGCGCTGGACATGCGGACCGTGATCGTTCCGGCGCAGGCGGGCGCGCTATCGGCGTTGGGCATGTTGCTGGCCGACGCGGTGCGGGACTTCGCGGCCGGGGCGCTCGGGCGCGGCAATTACGAAGCGCTGTTTCGCGAACTGGAGAAGAAGGCGCGGGCGAAGGGCGCGCGGCTGGAGCGCAGCGCGGATGTGCGCTACGCCGGACAGAGCTATGAATTGAACGTGCCGTGGAACGCGAAGGATCCCGGCGAGCCGTTCCATCGCGAGCATCGGCGCGTCTACGGATATTGCGACCAAGCCCGCGCGGTGGAAGTGGTGACGCTGCGGGTGAGAGCGCGGGTGGTGACGGAGAAGCCGCGGATGGAAGCGCCGGAAACGGCGGGCCGCGCCGCTTCGTCCCAACGCAAGGTATATTCGAATGGGCGATGGCGAAGGACGCCGGTAATGGCGCGAGACGCCGTGCCGCGCGCCGGAGCCGATGGACCGGCGTTGATCGCCGATTACGGAGCGACAACGATGATTCCTCCGGGCTGGCGGTTTCATTTGGATCGATTGGGCGCATTGATTCTCGAGCGCCGCTAAAAGATATTGGAGGCAACGACGATGGAGACGCGAAGACTGGGAGCGAACGGGCCGATGGTTCCGGCGATGGGCTTGGGTTGCATGGGGATGTCGGAGTTTTACGGCGCCACCGACGACAACGAATCGATCGCGACCATTCACCGGGCATTGGAGTTGGGGATCTTTTTCTTGGATACGGCCGATGTCTATGGCCCGCTCTTGAACGAGGAACTGGTGGGGAAGGCGATCCGCGGGCGCAGGGACTCCGTGGTGCTGGCGACGAAGTTTGGGATTGTGCGTTTGGCGGCGGATCCAACGAAGCGGGGTTTCAATGGCCGTCCGGAGTACGTGCGGGCGTGTTGCGAAGCGAGCCTCCGGCGCCTGGGCGTGGACGCGATCGATCTGTATTACCAACACCGAGTGGACCCGGATACGCCGATCGAAGATACCGTTGGAGCGATGTCGAAGTTGGTGAAAGAAGGGAAGGTGCGGTTTCTGGGCCTCTCGGAAGCGGGCCCGGCGACGATCCGCCGCGCGCACGCCGTGCATCCGATCACGGCGCTGCAGACCGAATACTCGCTATGGAGTCGCGACCCGGAGGACGAGATTCTGGCATTGACGAGAGAGCTTGGCATTGGCTTCGTCGCCTACAGCCCGCTGGGGCGCGGATTTTTGACCGGGCAGATCCGTCGATTCGAAGATCTGGCCGCGGACGATTACCGGCGAGCGTCGCCGCGGTTTCAGGGCGAAAATTTCGAAAAAAACATGGACTTGGTTCGGCGCGTGGAGGGGATCGCGAAGGAGAAAGGTTGCACGCCGTCGCAACTGGCGCTGGCGTGGGTGTTGGCGCGCGGAAAAGACATCGTGCCGATCCCGGGCACGAAGCGGCGGAAATATTTGGAAGAGAACGCCGCGGCGGCGGAGATCGAATTGACGCCGGAGGATCTGCGAAGGATCGACGAAGCCGCGCCGCACGGAGCGGTGTCGGGGGCGCGCTATCCGGAATCAATGATGAAGGCGGTGGGACGCTAAGCCTTCGGCGGTTCGATTCCAAATGGCCGCGGCGACGGCCTCCGGTGCGGCGGAGGCGTCGATGGTAACAATGCGTCCGGACTCGGCGCGGGCCAACTCCAGATAGGCTTCGCGGACGCGGCGATGAAAATCGAGGTCCTGATCGTCGAGGCGGGTTTCCGGATTCGCCGCGTCCTGGGCGTTGCGCTGGCGGGCGCGCGCGAGGCCGGGTTCAGGATCGATGTCGAGATAGAACGTTAGATGGGGCCGCAGGCCGCCGCAGGCGATGCGGTCCACCTGGAGCACGGCCTCGGCGCCGAGTCCGCGTACCGCGCCTTGATACACAAGAGTGGAATCGGTGAAGCGGTCGCAGAGTACGACGCGGCCTTCGGCCAGCGCGGGCCGGATGGATTCTTCGACGTTCTGCGCGCGGGCGGCGAAGACAAGAAGAAGCTCGGCGGCGGCGGATAGGTTCTCATTCCGGGCATCGAGAAACACGCGGCGGATCTGCCGGCCGATGCCGGTGCCCCCCGGTTCGGCGGTTTCAAGAACGTCGTGTCCTTCGCCTCGCAGGCGCGCCGCCAGCATGCGGATCTGCGTCGACTTGCCCGCGCCTTCGCCGCCTTCGAAGGTGACGAAGAAGCCGGAGCTAATCGTAGACATAGTGGAGGACCTTCTTCAGGTCTTCCCACGCTTCGCGCTTGGCGTCCTGATTATATGGCCGCAGAAGATAGGAGGGATGAAAGGTGACCATCAACGGGAAATCGCGCCACTGATGCCATTTTCCGCGCAGCCGCGTGACAGCGTCCTTGGTGTTCAGCAGCGCCTTGGCGGCGGTGGAACCGAGCGCGCAGACCGCTTTGGGGCGCAGTACGAGCAATTGGCGGTAAAGAAATTGCCCGCAGATTTCCATCTCGTCGGGAAGCGGCGCGCGGTTTTCCGGCGGGCGGCACTTCACCACGTTGCAGATATAGACGTCGGCGCGCACGAGGGGAATGCCCTCTTTGCGGGCGGTGTTTTCGATCATCTGCGTCAGCAACTGGCCGGCGCGGCCGACGAAGGGACGGCCCTGGGCGTCCTCGTCGGCGCCGGGACCTTCGCCGACAAAGACGAGTTTCGCGCGCTCGTCGCCGGAGCCGAAGACGATCTTGTTGCGGCCCTGATGAAGACGGCATCGGGTGCAGTCGCCGATGTCGGCCAGGATTTTCAGGAGCGAGTCGTCTTGCGGCTCAAGGGAGGGCAGGGAAGCGATCATGGGGATTTCTTGGACGACGGGCGGAGGCTCGGGGACCGCGGCGGACGCATTGCCGAAGTCGGACTCGCGGCGATACAGCGAGCCAAGCCCAAGGTCGCGGTAAAACTCCAGGCGCTGGCGAAGCTGGTCGCGGTTCATTGCGCGGCGTGGAGGGCGAGGCGGAGCATGAGGGCGTGATCGAAAATCCGGCCCGCGACTTCCCGTTTCGACGCGCGCGGCAGCGGGATCGATTCGCCGGTGGACAAAAGCAGCGTCACCTGATTCTCGTCGGCTTCGAAGCCGGTGCCGTCCTGGTTTACGAGGTTGGCGACAACCATATCGCAATTCTTCGATTTCAATTTGCGGCGCGCTTCCTCAAGCAGATTGTCCGTTTCCGCCGCGAAGCCGATCAGGAGCCGGTCGCCCTTCTTCTGGCCGGCTTCGGCGAGGATATCGGGTGTGGGATCGAGCTCCAAAGACATGCGCGTGGCCGTCTTTTTCACTTTGTGTTTCGGAACTTCGGAGAGTCGGTAATCGGCGACGGCGGCGGCCTTGACGATGATCGTACTCTCGAGAAGCCGGTCCATCACAGCCTGGCGCATATCGGCCGCCGTGTCCACGCGAATCAGTTCGGCGCCGGACGGCGCGGCCAGAGGCACCGGGCCGGAAACGAGAATGACGTGCGCGCCGCGCCGCAAGGCGGATTCGGCCAGCGCGTAACCCATCTTCCCGCTGGAGCGATTGGAGATGAAGCGGACCGGATCGAGAGGCTCCTGCGTCGGGCCGGCGGTGATCAGCACGGTCTCGCCGTCGAGATCGCGCCGCATGGCGAGAAGGGACGCCGCGGTCGCGGCGATGGTTTCCGGGTCGGCCATGCGCCCCGGGCCGATGGTTCCGCAAGCGAGCTCGCCGTCCTCGGGCTCGACGATCGTGTGCCCGCGTTGGCGCAGAATCTCCATGTTGGCGCGCGTGGCCGCATGGTTCCACATGTTCGTGTTCATGGCCGGCGCCAGAATCACCGGTCCGGTGAACGCGAGGTACAAAGTGGTGAGGAAGTCTCCCGCAAGGCCATGCGCGAAGCGGGCGAGAAGATCGGCCGTGGCGGGGGCGGCAATCAGGACGTCGTTCTCCTGGGCGACGGCGATGTGCTCGACGGCGCTGGAGAGCGTGGCCTCGGGAGATGAGGACGAAAATAGGCCGGTAATGGTTTTTCGCCCGGTGAGCGCGGCGAAGGTGAGCGGCGTGATGAACTGGCCGGCCGCCTCCGTCATCACCACCTGGACGCGTAATCCGCGGCCGATCAGCGCTCGCGCAAGCTCGGCCGATTTGTACGCGGCGATGCCGCCTCCGACGCCGAGTACCGCGTTCATGAGATTAATCGACGACCGGTTCCAGGCCTTCGGATTGAAGCTGCAATTGCTGAATGGGGTCGTCGTATTGCACCAGACCGCGGCGAACCTCTTCCATGGCCGCGACCGTGGGCTTCTTTAGCGTCGTGGGCAGGAACGATCTGGCCCCGGCCTGCAACTGGCGCGCACGCTTGGCGGCCACAATGATGAAGCGATAAACGCTGGCGTCGGGGTCGTCGGGGATGGAATGCGTGGCGTTGGTGCGGAAACGATCGGTCATAGGTTTACTCAACTTTCACTTTCGAAACTTTCGAGAATCGGCTGGAGTTCCCGCTCCACCCGGATGCGGCGCACCCTTTCGGCGCGCACGATGGAGCGAAGAGTTTCCACCGAGTCCTCTACCTCCCGATTCACAAGCACGTAATCGTACTGGCCATAATTCCGGATTTCCCCGGCCGCGTCGCGCAACCGGCGCTCAATCACGGCCTCGGAATCCTCCGAGCGGGCCCGGAGGCGATTTTCCAACTCGGCGCGCGACGGCGCGAGGATGAAAATGCTGACAGCCAATCCCTCGGGAAGGTTCTCCCTCAATTGTCGCGCACCCTGAACGTCGATGTCGAGCAGCAAATCCTTTCCGGCGGCGAAGGCCTCCTCCAGTTCGTCGCGGTGGGTGCCGTAATAGTTCCCGAAAACGGGGGCATATTCGAGAAACTCGCCGCGCGCGGCGCGGTCCTCAAACTCCTCCCGTGAAATGTAATAGTAGCTTTCGCCCGGTTTTTCGGCGCCGCGGGGGGCGCGCGTGGTGTAGGAGACGGAAAATCGGAGACCGTCCATGGTGGCGAGCAGCTTGTTGACCAAGGTCGATTTTCCGGAGCCGGAAGGGGCGGAAACGATAAAGACGGTATTCATGCCAGAGGCGTTCTCATTCCAGATTGAGCGATTGCTCGCGAATTTTCTCGATGCCGGCCTTGGCGGCCAGCGCCAACTCGGTCAGCCGCAGGCCAAGCTCTCCCGCGCCGCCGGTTTTGGAAAGGATCGTGTTGGATTCGCGGTTCATTTCCTGCAGAAGAAAGTCGAGGCGCTTGCCGACCTCGCCTCCCCGCTCGATCATTTCGCCGAGCTGCGAAGCGTGCATTTTGAGCCGTTCGAGTTCTTCGCTGATGTCGCCGCGGTCGGCAAGCAGCGCCGCTTCCTGGGCCAACCGCTGCGGGTCCAGCGGAACCCCGTTCAGCAGTTCGCGCAGCCGGCCGTGCAGCCGGTCGCGCAGCATGGGAAGGGCGTGGGAGCGAATTTCCTCCATCGCCCCAACGCCCTCCAGGATGGCGGCGTTCTGTTGGAGGATTCCTTCGGCCGTCGAAGCTCCTTCGCGGAGCCGGAAAGCGTCCAGCGAGTGAATAGCCTCCGCGAGCGTGGCGAGGAGACCTTCCTCGGTTGCGGCGTCGGGCTCCTCGGCGCGCGATCCCGCGATCATGCCGGGCAGCGCAAGAATGACATTCAGATCGACCGGAGGAGGGTCGACACCCAGCAATTCCGCGGCTTGGCGAAGAGCGTCCCTGTAGGCGGCCAACATGGCCACGTTCAAGCCTGCGCCCCCCTCGGCCGCCGAAGGCGTCAGCGAGACGCGGACGTCCACATGCCCTCTCGCCACACGCGCGCGAATCGCCGCCCGGAGCGCGGGCTCGAAGGCCGCCGCTTCGTCGGGCAGATGGAAGTGGAGGTCGAGCGCGCGATGGTTCACGCTCTTGATCGCTACCACCACTTCTCCCCACGGGAAGCTGCGGCGCGCGCGGGCATAGCCGGTCATGCCGCGGATCGGGGAACGTGCGGGCGGCGAGCTCATGACGAAGTGGGATGAGCCACAGGATCGGCGAGAAATTGAAGCGCGTGCAGGCGCTGGTAGATGCCGCCGCGGTTTACCAGATCCTCGTGAGTTCCGGTCTCGCGGATGCGCCCGCGGTCCAGGACGACAATCTTGTCCGCGCGGCGTATCGTGGACAAGCGATGGGCGATGACGATCACCGTGCGCTTCTCCATCAGATTATGCAGCGCCCGCTGCACCAGCATCTCCGACTCGGTGTCCAGATGCGAAGTGGCCTCGTCCAGAATCAGGATCGGGGCGTTTTTAAGCAGCGCGCGGGCGATGGCGATCCGCTGCCGCTGTCCGCCGCTCAGCTTCACGCCGCGCTCTCCGGTGATCGTCGCGAAGCCCTGCGGCATGGCGAGAATAAATTCGTCGGCGAGGGCGCTGCGGGCCGCGGCGCGCACTTCCTCGTCGCTCGCTTCGGCGCGGCCGTAGCGGATGTTGTTGGCGATGGTGTCGTTGAACAGAAACGTGTCCTGCGCGACGATGCCGATCTTGGACCGCAGCGAAGCCAGTTTCAGATCGCGAATGTCTTTCCCGTCGATGCGCAGCGCGCGTTGGGAGACGTCGTAGAAACGGGGCACCAGATTCGCGAGCGTGGTCTTTCCCGCGCCGCTCGGGCCGACCAGCGCGACCACCTCGCCGGCCTTCACTTCCAGATTCACGTCGTCCAGTCCGAAGCCATCGGGCGCGCTCGGATAGTGGAAGCCCGCGTTTTCCAGCCGTATCGAGTGCTGGAACCGCACCAGCCGCTGCGCGTTGGGTTTCTCTCGGATCCCCTGTTCGCGATCCAGATACTCGAATACCTTCTGCGATGCGCCCAGCGCCTGCTCGAAAATATTGTGAATGCCAGTCAGCCGCTTCACCGGTTCGTAGAGCATCAGAAGCGCGATGACGAAGCTGGTGAACTCGCCGGTGGTCATCTGGCTGGCTTTAATCTCCAGCCGGGCGTAGGTAATCAGCCCGACGATGGTCAGCGCGCCGAAGAATTCGATCAGGGGCGAGGCCACGGCCTGTTGCGCCACATAGCGCAGGCTGCTGTGTTTCAGATGGCGGGCGGCCGCGCGGAAACGATTGCTCTCGAACTCCTCCGCGCCGAAGGTCTTGACCACCTGATGTCCGCTGATAGTCTCCTGAAGAATCTGGTTGAGATCGGCGGTTTGATCCTGCGCGCGGCGGCTGGTGCGGCGGATCCGCTTGCCCAGCCTCGCCGTGGGCACAAGCACGAACGGCAGTACCGTTAAGCTGACGATGGCCAGTTTCCAATCGGTCTGAATCACCACCAGCAGGAGTGCGAGCAGCGTGAACACCTGCCGCAGCCAATCGGCCAGCATGTGCGAGATCGCCACTTGAATTTTGTCGATATCGTTCAGGATCGACGACATGAGATGACCGGTGGAAGTGGTCTCGAAAAAGTGGGCGTCCTGGTGGAGCACGCAGTCGAAAACGCGCTGGCGCAGGTCGGTGATCGCGGAAAATCCGGCGTAGTTGATGAGGAAGTTGCCCAGGTAATCGCAAAGACCTTTGAATAAATAGACCTCGACGATCGCCACCGCCACCATCGTTCCGACGTTGTGGAAATACGAAGGCACCAGGCTCTGCAGATAGAGCGTTTTCTGAAGTACGGGGATGGTGAGCAGCGGCACCGGGCCGTCGGGCGAATCCGGGCGCAAGACGCGGTCGAAGACGGACCGAACGAGCAGCACCACCAGCGCCTGGCCCGCGCCGACGCCGGCCATCAACAACGCCGAAGATATCAGCGCGGCCCAATAGGGGCGGGCGAATCGCAGCAGGCGGAAGAGTTCTTTCATCGGGATGCTCTCGCCGCCGCAACGGGTGCGTAAAGCGCGCGGCAGGCCGAGGTCACGGCATCGAGCGGAATGGCGCCGATGTCGCCGCCCGCGCCGGTCAGCACGGCGCTCTCCGTTCGCCAAGGGGCCCAAATCTCCGGGTTCGACGGTCCGAAAAGGACCGCGGCCGGGACTCCGAACGCGGCAGCCATGTGCGCCGGGCCGCTATCGTTTCCGGCAAAAAGGGCCGCGCCGGCAAGGAGGCGCTTAACGGCTTCGAGCGGCGCTCCGGAGTCGCGGCGATGTCCTGGAAAGGCGTCCAGGCCTTCGCCGGCGCCGCCGATAAAAATGGGTTCCAGATCCAGATCGTCGCGCAGGAATCGCGCGAGAGCGGCGAAGCGGGCCGTGGGCCAGGTTTTTTCGGGTGCGGAAGCGAAGGGATGAATGACGGCGTACGGCCGATCCATTTCCGCCGGCCCAGGCGAAACGAAAAGGCGCGCGCGGGGAATCGGAGCGGCCGGAACGCCAAGGTGAAACATGGCGCTGGCGGCGTGTTCGGCCGTATGGACAGTGCGGGAGACGCCCAGGATCCGCTGCGCCGTGGGGATCGGCACGTTATAAAGCGCCCGCCAACGAAAGTGCGCGAAGCCCGCGCGAAATCGCGCGCCCGAAGCGACGGTCAATTGCGCGCTCCGCGTTCCCCCGTGAAGATTCAGGCAAAGCGCCGGATGCCACCGCGCGATGGCCACGGCGCTGGGCGGAAGAATCGCATCCAGATCGGAGTTGCCCACGAAGACCGGCGCGAAGGCGTCCTCCACCACGACGGCGATCGACACATCGGGACGATGGCGCTTCAGCAAATGCAGCGCGGGAGTGGATAGTACGCAGTCGCCCAGCGATCGCAGCCGTATCACGGCGATACGCGCTCCCGGCCGAAGGCGATCCAATACGTTCTGCATCGATCACACTCGCAGCGAAATTCAGACTTCGACTTTGGCCTCGTCGACCAGCATCACCGGGATGTCGTCGCGAATCGGATACACACGCTTGCATACCGGACATTTGAGGCCGCTCTCGTCCGGCGTCGGAGACACGGGCTCCTTACACACCGGACAAACCAGGATGTCCAGGAGTTCTTTGCTAATGGCCATGAGATCGTAACCCAGTGTAACAAAACGAGCGGAAACGGAAATTCCGCCCGCATTCGCGCGGGAAGAGACGCCAGCCTTCCGCCGCGCGGGAGGCGCTCATGACACCGGGAGTCGAACCGGGCAGGCCGGCGCCTCCTCCACTTCCGCGCCGGTCGGTAGAACGTCGTGAATGGGTGATCGGCGGCCGTTTTGCCGCCTACGTTCCGGCGTCGCTTCAATATACGTAGCAGGTTGCTACGTGCCGATATACTACCAGCAGACATCGAATGGACGCGCGTAAAAAGAAAGCCGCCGGCGATGCGCTTCCCGCCGTCGGACGCGGCTCCGCGATTCGCACGTTCCAGGCGCTCCAACATCGCAATTTCCGTTTGCTCTGGTTCGGACTTGCGGTCTCGGCCGTCGGCACCTGGATGCAAATCGTCGCGCAAAGTTTGCTCGTCCTCAAGCTGACCCACGGCTCGGCGGCGGCGTTGGGCACGGTTTCGCTCGCCCAGGCGCTGTCGTTCCTGCTTTTTGCCGCGGTGGGCGGCGGCGTGGCGGACCGCATCGACAAGCGGCGCCTCCTGATGTTGACCCAAAGCCTCATGATGGCGTTCGCCGTTCTGCTCGGCGTGTTGACCGCCACCGGCGCCATCCGTTTCTGGATGGTGCCCCTCGTCGCATTCGGCAGCGGCGCGACCTTGAGCTTCGATCAACCCACCCGCAACGCCCTGATCGCCGCGCTCGTCCCCAAAGAAAATCTGATGAACGCCGTTTCGCTGAATTCGGCGGTGTTCAACGGCGCGGCCATCCTCGGACCGGCCCTGGCCGGATTGACGCTCGGCAAAATCGGCTATGCGGGAAATTTCTTCTTAAACGCCGCCAGCTTTTTCGCCGTTTTGGCCGCGCTGCCTCTCTTGCGCATCCCCGGCGGCCCGGTCGCGGCGCGGCCCGCGGGAAGGCTGTTGGAATCGGTGCGGGAAGCGCTCCGGTACGTGCGCCGGGACGCGGTGTTGCCTTCGGTCGTCTGCGCCTACGGGGCGTTGCTTTTCTTCGGCCCTTCGCCCGCGCTGGCGCTTCCGTTATTTGCCGAGCAAGTCCTCCGCACCGGCCCCACCCAACTCGGCATCTTGTTCTCCGCCGTCGGCGGCGGAACGGTCCTCGGCGCATTGGCGATCGCATCGCTCGGCGACATTCCCCACAAGGAACGGCTCGTGTTCGCGTTGATCGCCGTCTGGACGGCCGCGGTCGCCGTCTTCGGCCTCAGCGCGAGCCTGCGCGTCTCTCTTCCCGCGCTGTTTCTATTGGGAGCGGCCCAGAACGCGGCCGGCGCGACCGCGGTCACCCTGCTCCAGACGCGCGTTCCGCCCCAGATGCGGGGCCGCGCGATGAGCCTTAACACTCTGCTCATCATGTGTGTCCGGCCGATGGGGGATTTCCCCGCCGGCGTCGTCGTCGGCCGGTTCGGTTTCCGCCCCGCCGTATTGCTCGGCGCCTCTCTCGTTGCAGTGGCGTTGTTGGTTGTATTCGCCGTCCGCCCAGCGCCGCCGGGCGCCTGAATCGAGACGGCGAACCCTCGCGGTCCGGCAATCCGCAAACGGCAGTTCCATGGCTGAGTTCCTCGGTTACACTTGGGATGGGAGATCCGCAAACGCCGTATGCCAAAGCCAACCAGCTATGCACCGACGGTCCAATCCACATCGCTACAGCGGGAGCAAAGCTCGCCCGCGCCCAACCAATCCATGCCAACGCGCGACGAACTGATCGCAGCCTTCCGGATTATGTATATGGCGCGGAAGCTGGACGACCGCGAGATTCTGCTGAAGCGCCAGAACCGCATCTTTTTCCAGATCAGCGGCGCCGGCCACGAAGCGGTGCAAACCGCGGCCGGTCTCCTGCTGAAACCCGGCCACGATTGGTTCTACCCTTATTATCGCGACCGCGCTCTGTGCCTCGCCCTCGGCGTCACCGCCAGGGAGATGATGCTCCAGGGCGTCGGCGCGGCTTCCGATCCGGCCTCTGGCGGGCGGCAAATGCCCTCGCACTGGAGCTCTCCGAAACTCAACATCGTGTCCGCCTCCTCGCCCACCGGAACCCAGTTCGTGCAGAGCGTCGGATGCGCGCACGCCGGCCGGTATCTGCATCCGGAATCGGACGAAATAACCCTGGTCACCACCGGCGAGGGCGCCACCAGCGAGGGCGAATTCTGGGAGGCCTTGAACGCGGCGTGCCTCGATAAACTTCCCCTTCTCTTCCTGGTCGAAGACAACGGTTTCGCCATTTCCGTTCCCGTCGAGCGCCAAACGCCCGGCGGAAACGTCGCGCACTTACTAAGCGGCTTTCCCGATCTCGCCGTCTTCGAAGTGGACGGTACGGATTTCGTGGAGTCGTGGCGGGTGTTGCGCGAGGCGATCGCTCATTGCCGCGAGCGGCGCGGTCCGGCCCTGGTGCATGCCTCGGTCACGCGCCCTTACTCGCATTCCCTGTCCGACGACGAGCGCCTGTACAAAACGAAGGCCGAGCGCACGGAGGAAGAAGCGCGCGATCCTTTGGTCACCTTCCCCGAGTGGCTGGCCGGAGAGGGCATCCTGGAACGTCACGCCCTGCAGCGGATGGCGCACGAGATCGACCGGGAAATCCAGAACGCCACCGATTTCGCGCTCGATGCCGATCCGCCGGCGAAAGGTTCCGCGCTGCGCTTCCTCTATTCCGACACGATCGACCCCTGCTCGGACCATTTCGTTGCCGAGCCGCGGTTCAGCGGCGAGCAGCGGACGATGGTGGACGAGATCGACCGCACGCTGGCCGAAGAGATGCGCCGCGACGAGCGCGTAGTCGTCTTCGGCGAAGACGTCGCCGATTGCAGCCGCGAAGCGAGCCTCGCCGAGGTGAAAGGCAAGGGCGGCGTGTTTAAAGCCACCGCCGGTTTGCAGATCGAGTTCGGTAGCGCGCGTTGTTTCAACACGCCGATCGCCGAGGCGGCCATTCTCGGCCGCGCCATCGGCATGGCCACCCGCGGCATGAAGCCGGTGGCCGAAATCCAATTCTTCGATTACATCTGGCCGGCGATGATGCAGATCCGCGACGAAATGGCCACGCTGCGCTGGCGCTCCCATAACGGCTTCCACGCGCCGGCCGTGATCCGCGTCGCCATCGGCGGGTACCTGAACGGCGGCGCCATCTATCACAGCCAATGCGGCGAGTCGATTTTCACCCACATCCCGGGCCTGCGCGTGGTGATGCCCTCCAACGCCCTCGACGCCTGCGGCCTATTGCGGACCGCCATTCGCTCCGACGATCCGGTGCTGTTCCTGGAACATAAGAAGCTGTACCGCGAGCCTTACAACCGCTCCCGCCATCCGGGGCCGGACTACACCATTCCCTTCGGCCAGGCGAAAATCGTCAAGCCCGGCGATGGGCTGACCATCGTCACCTATGGCGCGCTGGTGCAAAAGGCCCTGCTCGCCGCCGCGCAGGTCGAGCAAAGAAACCCCGGGGCCTCGATCGAGGTGATCGATCTGCGCACGCTGGCGCCCTACGATTGGGACGCCATCCGCGCGTCGGTGGAAAAAACCAGCCGCGTGATGATCGCCCACGAGGACACTCTGTCGTTCGGATACGGAGCCGAGATCGCGGCGCGCATCGCATCGGAACTGTTCGACCGCTTAGACGCGCCCGTCGGCCGCGTCGCCGCCCTCGATGTCTGGGTCGGCTACCATCCCCAACTCGAGAACGAAATTCTTCCTCAAGTGGAGAATCTCGCCGCGGAAGCCGAGCGGCTGCTCGCCTATTAAAGACGAACCGCCGCCCGCTCGATTAGAACAGGAACTTCAGGCCGAGTTGCAGAATGCGCGGCAGGTGCGCCGCATACGGGCGGAGGAAATTGCTCCCAGCCAGGCAGCTTGCGTCGCCGGGGGAGAAATTCGATCCTCCGAAACAGCTCGTGCCGTTATTGATGCCATCCCATTGCGTGTGATTGAACACGTTGTACGCCTCGGCGCGAAACTCAAAGGCCTTCGTCTCGGTGAAGGCGAAGTGTTTGAACAGGCCCATGTCGAAATTGGTGCGGGAGGGGTTGTTCAGGATGTTGCGTTGAGCGTTGCCGAAGGTCAGGCCCTGAGGAGCGACGAACGCGGCGGGATTGAAAAGCAACGGGCCGACGACTCCCGGCTGGTTGTTCATGCCGGAAGGAACCGAATTTGGATTAAGGCCATTGACGCTTAAATATGAACCGGTTCCGATGCCATTGCCCACGCCGGCGTTATAGAGCCCGTCGGTGATGCTGAACGGAGTGCCGGTCTGGAAGGTGGTGATGCCGGAAAGCTGCCATCCGCCAAGCACCGTATGGATCAAGCCGGGCTTGGTGAAGAAGGGCAGATCGTAAACGTACTCGAAATTGAGCAGTTGCCGTTGATCGAAGTTAGAACTGGCGCGAGTGAGAGCCAGGTTATAGGAATCGACAAAGCCGCCGTCGCCGCGGTCGGAAGAGTCGTCGATCGAATGGCTCCAGGTGTAAGCGAGATCCACGCTCAGACCGCCGACGTGACGGTGAGCGGACACCTGCAACGCGTTATAGCTGGAATTGGCCATCACCTGGAGGCCGTTAATGTTGCCGTAGCCCGGATGCGGCCGATAAGGATTGGGATCGTTTCCGCACGCGACCGAGAATTGAGCGGCGGCAGGCCCCGTCGGCGCGGCGCCGTTCACCGTCCCGCTGGCGCAATCGGCCGGCGTCATCGGTTGGCCCGGTTGATAGGGATTCTGCGCCTGGCTGATCGGATACATCTGATTGATGTCGCTTTGCAGGGTCAAATGCGTTCCCTTGCTTCCGACATACGCGACCGTAAGTACTGTATCTTTGGCCAATTCGCGTTGAATATTAAAGTTCCACTGCTGCATGTAGGGCCACACGGCCTGGGTGGGAATCGAGTTGACGTTCAGCGGAAATCCCAGACCGCCTCCTCCGATGTTGGTGTAACCGGTGACGTTGTATTGCGTCGAGGTGAGAACGAAGGGCGCGCTGCCTTCGAGCGATTCGGTATTGCCTTCGTTGCCGTTGGTGTGCTCGAAGAAAATGCCGTACCCGCCGCGGATGGAGGTCTTCCCATCTCCGAACGGATCGAAGGCGAAGCCGACGCGCGGCGCTGGATTAAACAAGTGGCCTTTCATGCAACCGATGGGAATCCCTCCCGTGCCGCACTGCACCAGACCCGTATACGGATTACCCGATCCGGGCACGATCGCACCGGCCTGGCCGGTAATGCTTCCGGAGGCGTCGATTTGCGGTGCGCTCGCAAGGCTATAGACGGAGGGATCCCAGTTGTAAGCGTGAAGATACTTTTCGCGATAAGTTCCGAACATGCTGATACGCAGTCCCAGATTGACGGTGAGTCGCTGGGTGACGTGCCAGTCGTCCTGAAAGTACGGCTCGACGATCTTATAGCGGTTGTAATACTTCAGTTGCTGATTCGTTTGCTGATAGGAGGCGATGTTGCCCTGCAGCAAGTCGGCGAAAGCGTTGCCCGTGCTGTTTGGGCCCGTGTTGTTAAACGACAGAATGCCCTGAGTATACGCCGTGTTATCCTCATTCTTCTGCGCCGCGATGTACGAGGCGCCAAAATACATGTTGTGACCGCCCACGATCTTACTGAGTTGATCTTTAAAAGTATAAGTCGGATTCGCGTTGTTCCAAGGGAAGTAACCGCTGTCGAGCGAGAACCCGCTTTGATTGTAGTTGACGCCGCCGCTTACGCTTACCGCCGGAAGCAAGCCGCCGAAGCCGTTGTTGTAAAGACCGGTCATGGTCATGCTCGCCGGGCGCTGCACCGGACCGGTAGCGTTAAGAAAAATATGGTCCGTTGTGTAACTGAACGAGAACTCATTTAATAACGTGGGAGAGAGATTCGCCGTAAGATTGGCCACCATGCTCACGCCAGGGCCGACAAAGTTCGTTCCGACGGTCGGGAAAGAAGCTCCGTTTCCCCAAAGCGGCGTGGGATTGATGGTATCCCAGGAATCGTGAACGAATCGCACGAACATCCGCATGTTATCGCTGAAATTGTGGTCGATGCGGAACAGTTCCTCGCGCCAGTGCGTCGGCTGCGCCGGGGCGGCTTGGTAGTAAGAATTGGAGCCGCCGCCGACGTTCGGCTGAGGAAGCATGGCAAGGATCGCCTTGGCGTTGGAATTAATCGGTACGGTGTTATTCGGGAAGTAGCCGCCCGTCGCGCGGTTGACCGGACAATCGGGGAACCCGGCTGCGTTCACGGCCGATCCGGCGGCAGGGCACACATCGGAGAAATTGCCTTGCTGTTCCTGTGCCGACGGAAGTTGGCTATCGAAGGTCTGGCCCGGTACGATGTCGCGGCGCCATTCCTCGGAGAAGAAGAAGAAAGTTTTGTCCTTGTTCCGGTTATAGACGCGAGGGATGTAAAGCGGGCCGCCGATGGTGTATCCGAAATCGTTCTTCTTGTACTCGGGCACCGTCGATTGAAAGAAGTTGCGCGCGTTGAAGGCGGCGTTGCGGCCGAATTCGAATACGTCCCCGTGAAAATCCTTCGTTCCGGACTTGGTGATGGTCTCGATCGTGCCCGATGAGTTCCGGCCGTATTGCGCGCCGTAGTTCGAAGTCAGCACCTTCACTTCGGCGATCGCGTCCACGTTCGGATAGACATTCAACGTTCCGTTGCTGCCGTTGTCCATGTTGTCGCCGCCGTCCAACTCCCAATTGTTGTATTCCGTGCGTCCCCCGTTGACGCTCATCGCGACGCTGCCGATGATTCCAACCGTTCCCTCATCCTGCCCGGTCTGGTTGCTGACACCGGGCACAAGCGTCACCAGTTGAATGAAATTCCGGCCGTTCAACGGCGTTTGGCTGATTTCCTTTCCCGTGACGACGCCGGACAAGGCGGACGATTGCGTCTCCACCTGCGCCACGCTCGTCCCCTCCACGCTCACCGCCGTCGCGATGTCGCCAACTTCCAGCGTTGCATCCACACGCGCTTTGTCGTCCGGCTTGATCGTGATCGCCGTCACTTGGTACTTCTTGAAGCCCTGGCTGGAGATCTCCAAGTTGTACTGGCCGGAGGGAATTCCCGCCACCAGATAGTCCCCGGTGGAATTCGTGGTGGCCCTCTGCGCGATGCCGGTCGCGATGTTGGTGACGGTTACCGCCGCGCCGCCAATCACCGCGCCCGTCGAATCACGCACGGTACCGGTAATAGAACTGCTATTTTGAGCGAATCCGCTCAAAACGGTCAGAAAGAGTATGGCAAGATACGCAACCGAGCGCGAGATCGGCGAAGTCATGATTGAAACCCCTTGGGAACTGCTAGTTTTCGATTATTCTATGCGGAAACGCGCACGGATGCAAGAGAGAAAGTGTTCGAAAGTGAAAAAAATGTGAAGCGCCGTCTAATCCGGAGTTCTCCCGGCGTGGATGAGGTGCCACAATGGGGTGGTTCTTCTCAAATGAGAAAGAGAACGGTCCGGCGCGAGCCGAAACACGGAACCGGCGATCGCCAGTCCGTCCGCGGGAGTAACGCGATCTGTTCCCTAAAACAGGAACTTCAGGCCAAGCTGCAAAATGCGTGGCAGGTGGGCCGCACTGGGGCGGAGGAAATTGCTGTTGGCGAGGCAACTGGCGTCTCCGGCGGAAAACGTCGAGCCGCCAAAACAACTCGTGCTATTGTTTATGGCGCTAAACTGCGTGTGATTGAACACGTTATAGGCCTCAGCCCGGAATTCAAATGCCTTCGTCTCGGTGAACGCGAAGTGCTTGAACAGTCCCATATCGAAGTTCGTACGCGACGGGTTGTTCAGGATGTTGCGCTGGGCGTCCCCGAAAGTCAATCCCTGAGGAGCGATGAATGCGCTCGGATTGTAGAGCAAAGGCCCCACGACGCCCGGCTGGTTGTTCATGCCGGAGGGAACCGCATAGGGATTGGCGCCGCTCACGCTCAAATAGGAACCCGTGCCGACACCGTTGCCCACGCCCGCGTTGAAAAGCCCGTCCGTGACGCTAAACGGCGTGCCGGTCTGAAACGTTGTAATACCGGAGATCTGCCAGCCCCCAAGAACCGTATGGGCCAATCCGGGCCGCGTGAAGAACGGCAGATCGTAAACGTATTCGATATTGAATAGTTGGCGCTGATCGAAGTTGGAACTGGCTCGCGTGAGGGCGAGATTGTAGGCGTCCACGAAGGTTCCGTCATACCGGTCGGAGGAATCGTCGATTGAATGGCTCCAGGTATATGCGAGATCCACGCTCAGCCGTCCCACATGCCGGTGCGCGGAGACTTGAAGCGCGTTATAACTCGAGTTGGCCATCACCTGGAGGCTGGTAATGTTGCCAAATCCAGGATACGGGCGGTATGGATTCGGATTGTTTCCGCAGGCGACCGAGAACTGAGCGGCCGCGGGCCCGGCGGGCGCGACGCCGTTCACCAACCCGCTGCTGCAATCGGCCGCCGTCATCGGCTGGCCCGGCGGATACGGGTTTTGCGCCTGGCTGATCGGATACATCTGATTCAAGTTGCTCTGCAGCGTCAAGTGCGTTCCCTTGCTTCCCACATAAGCCACCGTAACCACCGTGTCCTTGGCCAGCTCGCGTTGAATATTAAAATTCCACTGCTGCATGTAGGGCCAAACGGCCTGGGTCGGAATCGAGTTCACATTGAGCGGGAAACCCAATCCTCCTCCCCCAATGTTCGTGTACCCGTTGATCGTGTATTGCGTCGAGGTCAGAACGTAAGGCGCGCTTCCCTCGAGCGACTCGGTGTTGCCTTCGTTGCCGTTGGTGTGTTCGAAGAAAATGCCGTATCCGCCCCGGATCGCGGTTTTTCCGTCGCCGAACGGATCGAAGGCGAAGCCCACGCGCGGCGCGGGATTGAATAAGTGCCCTTTCATGCAGCCGGCCGGAATCCCCCCCGCGCCGCACTGCACCAGGCCGTCATAAGGGTTCCCCACGCCGGGAACCAGCGCGCCCGCCTGGCCCGTGATGCTTCCCGAGGTGTCGATTTGCGGAGCGCTGGCCAGGCTGTAAACCGCCGGATCCCAATTGTAGGCGTGAAGGTATTTTTCGCGGTAAGTTCCGAACATGCTGATCCGCAGGCCGAGGTTCAAGGTCAGGCGCTGCGTCACGTGCCAGTCGTCCTGGAAGTATGGCTCGACAATCTTATAACGGTTGTAATATTTCACCTTGAGATTGGTTTGAGAATAAGAGTCGATGTTACCCTGCAGCAAATCCGCGAAGGCGTTTCCCGTGCTGTTTGGGCTCGTTTTGTTGAACGAAAGAATGCCCTGAACGTATGGACTGTTGTCCTCGTTCTTCTGCGCCGCGATGTAGGCGGCGCCGAAATACATGTTGTGGCCGCCCACGATCTTACTTAGTTGATCTTTGAACGTATAAGTTGGATTGGCGTTGTTCCAAGGGAAGTAGCCGCTATCCAGCGAGAACCCATTTTGGTTATAGTTCACGCCGCCGCTGACGCTCACCGCCGGCAGCAAGCCGCCGAATCCGTTGTTATACAGCCCGGTCATCGTCATGCTGGCCGGCCGCTGCACCGGACCCGTGGCGGTGAGGAAAATATGGTCCGTCGTGTAGCTGAACGAGAACTCGTTCAGCAGCGTAGGAGAGATGTTCGCGGTGAGATTGGCCACCATGCTTACGCCGGGTCCGACGAAATCGGTGCCGGCCAGCGGAAAGGACGCTCCGTTGCCCCATAGCGGCGTGGGATTGATCGTGTCCCACGAATCGTGAACGAAACGCACGAACATCCGCATGTTGTCGCTGAAGTTGTGGTCGATGCGGAAGAGCTCTTCGCGCCAATGCGTCGGCTGCGCCGGCGCGGCCTGATAGTAAGAACTGGTGCCGCTGCCGACGTTCGGTTGGGGCAGCAAAGCCAGGATCGCCTTGGCGTTCGAATTGATGGGGACCGTGTTGTTGGGAAAGTAGCCGCCTGTGGCGCGGTTCACGGGGCAGTCCGGGAATGCGGTGGCGTTTACCGCCGAGCCGGCGCCCGGGCATACGTCGGAGAAACTGCCTTGCTGCTCCTGCGAGGACGGCAGTTGACTGTCGAAAGTCTGGCCGGGGACGACGTCGCGCCGCCAGTCTTCGGAATAGAAGAAGAATGTCTTATCCTTGTTCCGGTTATAGAGGTGCGGAATGTAGACCGGGCCTCCGATGGTAAATCCGAAATCGTTCTTCTTGTACTCCGGAACCGTCGATTGAAAGAAATTGCGCGCGTTGAACGCGTCGTTGCGGACGAATTCGAACACGTCGCCATGAAAATCCTTCGTTCCGGACTTGGTGATGGTCTCGACCGTGCCGGAGCCGTTCCGGCCATATTGTGCTCCGTAGTTGGAAGTCAGCACCTTCACTTCGGCGATGGCGTCGACGTTCGGGTAGACATTCAGGCCGTTGTTGCTGCCATTGTCCATGTTGTCACCGCCGTCCAACTCCCAATTGTTGTATTCCGTGCGGCCGCCGTTGATGCTCATCGCGACGTTGCCGGCGATTCCCACCGTGCCTTCATCCTCCCCGGTCTGGTTGCTCACGCCCGGCACCAGCGTCACCAGTTGCGAGAAATTCCGGCCGTTCAACGGCGTTTGGCTGATTTCCTTTCCCGTCACGACGCCGGACAAAGCGGACGATTGCGTTTCCACCTGCGCTACGCTCGTCCCCTCCACGCTCACCGCCGTCGCGATATCGCCCACGTCGAGGTTGGCGTCCACACGCGCCTTTTGGTCCACCTGAATCGTAATCGCCGTCGCTTCATACTTCTTGAAGCCCTGACTCGAGATTTCCAGGTTGTACTTCCCCGGAGGAATTCCCGCCACCAGATAATCTCCGGTGGAATTGGTGGTGACCCGTTGCGTTCCGCCCGTCGCGACGTTGGTAACGCTGACCGCCGCGCCGGCGATCACCGCGCCCGTCGAGTCGCGCACCGTTCCGGTGATGGAACTGCTGTTTTGAGCCAAACCGCTCAAAACCGTCAGACAAAGTAAGATCGGCGAGGAAAGAGCCCATGTGCGGGTAAAAGTCATGATGGATGTCCCCTAGGAACTGCAGATTTCCGATTATTCTATGCGGAAACGTGCCCGGGCGCAAGAGAGAAAGTGTTCGAAAGTAAAAAAAAGTGCGCGTCCGCTGGCTCCGCCCGGTTTTCGGGAATCGAAGCGCTGCCGCGCAGGGCGCCGATTCCGTCCTCACAATAACTGGAACGGTCCCGCGCGACTGCAAAGGAACGAAAGCCGGTATCGAAGTCTCATACAGGCCTTGGCAATACGTCGCGTACCTGCGATGGAACCCGACTCCCTCCCTCGCGCCGCTCCGGCCCCGGGGTCGCCCGTATTCGGCATGAGCTCCGCTTCGAACCCGAGTCGCCCCCCCATGGTGACGCAATCCGTGACGCAAGCGTGACGGAAGGGACGAAAGTCTTGCCCCACAGGACGCGCCAATCCCTCCCCGCGCCACCCATCGGAAGACGCAGTCACAACGCCAAAAAATATTCCTATCGAACTCTCGTCAAAGAACTTACACTCAATCCTCGCCATCCCGCCTCGCCGGTTTCCCCCCCCCCCGCGCTATCGTAAAA
>VFSW01004415.1_pt1 | contig 20989 bp, 19 predicted proteins | sample 5358111 | NCBI WGS metagenome assembly VFSW01 (sample SAMN11554181, study PRJNA540505) | mine drainage metagenome | isolation source: sediment from site ElyBrook_90M | place: USA: Ely Copper Mine, Vershire, VT | collected 2017
CCCCCCCCCCCCCCCCCCCCCCCGCCCCCCCCCCCCCGCCCCCGCCCCCGCCCCCACGACTTGAGCCCCAGCAACCGCGCCGTGTCCGCCTGCTCGGCCATTGCCCGTAGGCTGAGACCGACCCGGCTGTACTTGAAGAACGCCCAAAGCAGGATGGCGATTACCGTGCTGACGGCAGCGACCAGAAGGTTCTGCCCCGGCAACACCACGCCGGCGATGGTGACGCCTCCGCCTTCGACCACGGCCGGAAACCGGTATGGAGAGCTCGGCCACTGGGCATCCATCATTGCCAGCACGAGCATCGAGAGACCCAGCGTCCTGACCGTCTGATTTAGATTCCCGGCGTCCTGGCTCGGCCGCATCACGACGAAGTAGACGATGACGCCGACCACGGCCGAGAGGGCGAGTGACAGGACGATCGCGAGGTACAGGGGAAGGGCCAGGTCGCGGATCACCGCGAAGCCGATGAAGGCTCCGAGCGTCCCCAAGGTCCCTTGGGCGAAGTTGCAGACGCCCGTCGATTTGTACAGCATCACGATGGCCAGACCGATGAGACCGTATAGCAGTCCCAATGCGACCCCGCTCACCGCGGCGGACAGTACCAACATCGTTCGAGGCCCTTTCCCCTACCTACCGACGACTTACAGCTTCGAGCAGGCCTGATCCGCCTTGTCGCCGTACGGGCAGGCCGAGACGGCCTGGAACGCACGAGCCGAGGTCGGGGTGAGGATGTACAGGGTGGTGACCCCGATGTGGTTGGTGGACGAGAAGCTCAGGGGAGCCATTACGCCGGGGGCCGCGTCCTTGTTAGTCCAGCTTTCGAACGTCTTGAAGAGGTTCGCGCGGGTGAGTGGCGAGGTCTCCGACATCGCCGTCGTCAGGACCTGGCCGTTGGCGCAGCCGAAGACGGCAGTGGAGTCGTTGATCATCTGGGTCCCGGCGAGGAGCTTGCCGCACTCGGTGGTGGGATCCAGCGGGAGCTTGATCGGATAGGCGAACCGCAACTTGGCGGCCGCCGACGGATCGAACGCGGTGAGGAACGCGCCGGCGACGGATGCGCTCGTTCCGACGATCGAATTGGTGGGGAGGGCATTCTGAGCAACGAGCGCGTTGATGAACTTCGCGGTGTCGCTGCCGCCCATACTGATGACGAGGTAGTCAGGCTTTGCCGCCTTGACCTGAAGAGCAATCGGTGTGTAGTCCGCGGTGCCGAGCGGGGTGACCGCGGAGTTGATGAAGGTCCCGCCCAGGCTCGTCGTGACGCTCTTCGAATTGTCGATGATCGACTGGTACTGACCGAGCGGGTTCACAACTGTGAAGACGCTGCCCTTGCCGGTCTCGCCGAAGGCCGACCGAATGAGCGTGGCGACCTGGTCTTCATAAAGCGGGATGATCTGAAAGATGCCGGGGGAGGGCGGCTTGACCACTTCGGCGACGCCGTTCGTGGGGAAGAAGAGGCCGAGGCCACTCTGGCTCAGCTGCTTGTAGGTCGCAGCTGCGGTAGCCGAGCCGCACGACCCGACGAAGACGAAGGTGCCGTCCTGGAAGGTGCGGATGTTGGCGATGGCACGAGCGGGGTCGTACCCGTCGTCGAGCACCTTGAAGCTAATCTGCCGGCCTGCCACGCCACCGGTCTGGTTCATGTGGTTGAACCAGAGGGCCTCACCGTCCGTGATAGGCGTGCAGCTTGCCGCGCCGGCGCCTGATAGCGTGTTGGAGGCGCCGAGGTTGATGCTGGTTGCGGTGATGCCCTTGTCCGTGGCCCCGCCGTTGCCCTCTGGGCTGGGGGCGGTTGTCTGCCCGGCGACCGTTGGGCCGGCCGTCGGTGTGGGGCTGCTGGTCGAGCTGCTGCAGCCGGCGACCACGAGGGCGATCACCGCCAGGGCACCTGTCGCGGCGTTCCACCAAGGTTGACGCGTGACGAACGAGCCTTCGGAACGACTCCTGACCATTGAGGATTTCTCCCTTGCACGAGAACGACCGTCGCTGGAGCTGCGGAAACGCGCTCCGTGATACCTGGGCCGCGCCCACCTCTGTCGCACCCCGTCTGTCGCGGCATTGATCCGCTCAGTCACGAAGATACGCGCTTCCTTCCATCCGTGGGCTGCGCCCGGGTGGCAGCAACATTAGGCACAGATATTCGTTACGTCAAGTGATTTTCGAAACCTTGCCACCATTGCGGTATTGTGGTAGCGTCGTCGCGTGAAGAGCGGACCGGCGAAAAAGACCATGGCTGTCGATGTCCGGGATCGAATTCGATCGGACATCATGGCGGCGCGTCTGCGTCCGGGCCAGCGGTTGATGTTCGCCGACTTGAGTGAGCGGTACGGGGCGAGCGTCGGCGTGACCCGAGAGGCCTTAACGTGGCTCACCAGCCAGGGACTCGTCGAGGCGAATGCCCACCAGGGCTACGTCGTTACTCCGCTGTCGATCCCCGTGCTCAACGAGCTCACAGAGGCCCGAATCCTGATCGAGCCACTCGTGCTCCGGGCGTCGTTCGAGGCAGGCGACACCGAGTGGGAAGGGGCCGTGGTCTCTGCTCATCACGTGCTCTCGCGCACTCCGCCGCCTGACAACGACGAACAGCTCGATGGAGACGCGCTGGATCGCTGGGCGGAGACGCACTCGGCCTTCCACGAGGTGCTCGTTTCGGCATGTCCCAACAAGAGGCTCCTCAGGATCGTGCGGCAGCTCGCCGAGGAGGCCACGATGTACCGCCGGTGGTCCGTGTCCCTCGTGCACTACAACCCCGGGTCGACGGATGAGCACGGCGCTCTCCTGGAGGCAGCCCTGACCGGCGATTGGGAGCGCGGCGGGGAAGTGCTTCGCACCCACTACAGGCACACCCAGGAGAACCTCAGCAAGTACGTGGCGGAACACCCCGAAGCGCACGACTGACTCCCTCGGCCGGCCGGTCCCGCCGACGCCATCGGCTCCTTTGCGGCTCCGCGCGACCAGCGGACCGTTTGTCGCGCGGCGTCTTCCGATCCGGCAAACCACCACGACGACTTACCAGCGCGCAGGCAAGAGTCCGACAAGGAGAAGCAGATGGCGGAAGTTCCGTTCCGAGTTGTCGCTAGCGGCATCGGCTTCACCGAAGGGCCGCTCTGGCTTCCCGGAGGGGATCTGCTCGTGGTGAGCATGTCGCGCGGTCTCGTCTACTCGCTCCGGCTCGATGACACGGCGAAGATCATCACCTTCGAGACGGGCGGGGGGCCCAACGGACTCGCGGTGGACAAAGACGGCACGGTAGTCGTCGCTCAGAACGGCGGCGCGTTGTTCGCCGGCCGATCGAAACGGCCGGTGCGACCGGGCATTCAGCTCATCAGAAGCGGCGAGGTGGTCGACGAGGTGGTGACAGGCTGCCTCGCGCCGAACGACCTCGCTTTCGCACCGGACGGCACCCTCTGGTTCACGGACCCGGGCAACTCGACAGATCCCTCGTTTGCACCGAGGGTCAGCCGCTACGACTTCGCCACGGGACGGATGGACACGGTAGTCACGGAAGCGAAGTTCCCCAACGGGCTGGCCTTCGGGTCGGACGGCGATCTGTACCTCGCGGACTCGACCACGGACGAGATACTCCGCTTCTCCGTGGGCCCGGACGGCGCCTCAAGACGCAGCGTCTACTGCATCGTCCCCGATGGTGGCAATCCGGACGGCATCGCGTTCGACGCCAACGGCTCCCTGTACGTCGCGGCATTCGAGACTGACGAAGTGGTCGTTTTCGACCGCGGTGGCGCGCTGTCGCGCCGAATCCACATGGGCGATAGGTCCCGGCCGACGAACCTATGCTTCGCCGGCGATGACCTCAGCACGCTGGTCGTCACCCTGGCCAGCGGCGGCCGCGTCGTCGCCCTCGACGAGTCCTTCGAGGGCGCCCTGCCCTGAGGTCGGTGGGGAGGCGGGATGCGGCCGTCCGCCCGAACCCCTGCCCGCCGCCCGGTCTCGACCTGGGTGCCTGCGGCGTGCTCTGCTAGCCGCGAGCCAGAACCGCGGAGCCGGTGAGCACTCGCCCACCATCCTCACGGTCGAGCCAGATGTCGAGAGAAACCGTCTCCTCGTCGACCGCCGTGACGAGCCCGGAGACCACTACCCTGTCGCCGGCGACCAGACTCCCCTGGAATCGGCAGGCGAATCGTTTCAACTGGGCGGGCGAGTCGACGATCCGAAGAAGCGCGTTGATCGGGTAGGCCATGTTGATCGTGCCCTGGTTGATGGGCCGATCGCCGAGCCCGAGGGCCTGGACGGCGGCCGGGTCGTAGTGCATCGGATTCGGGTCTCGCATGATCAGCGAGAGGATCTTCATGCTCGGTCCGTCGACGGTGAACGCTAGCGATGGCAAGGTGCTGCCCGGGCCAAGGTCACGCAGCATTGGCCCCGCTCCTCCTGGGGATGATGAACACCTGGACTGAGACGGCCACGACAGCGCCCGTCGGGTCGACGATCTCGAGCCTGAAGGTCATCAGATCCATCGGCCCCATCTTCCGGCTCTCGCGACGCGCCAGCTGAGTGATGGATCCGCGCACCAGGTAGACCACTCCGGTGCGTAGCGGCTCGACCTGCTCTAATTCGGTCTCTCCGAACATCGTGCCCTCCCCCGCCTCCGCGATCGCCATCAGCTCGCCGAGCGTGATCCCCATGCCACGCAGAGCGCCAAGCAACACCCACACAGGATGCAGCAGGCCTTCCGGGAGAGGTGGAGACTGCAGGGCATCGTGCGAAAGCCAGCGTTCGTATTCCGCCACGATGAAGGTTCCCCCGGGGAGTTGGGTCCCGACGACCCTGTCGTGTAGCGCCTGGAACTCGGCGTCAGACACGCTGCACCTCTCGATACTTGCCCTTAGCCCAGTTCTCCCGGAGGGCGGGTTTCTGGATCTTCCCCGATGGCGTGAGCGGAAACTCGTCGACGACGAACCACCGCGATGGAATCTTGTAACCCGTGAGCGAGACTCGAAGCGTCTCCGTGGCGGCGGCCGGATCTAGCCGTGCGCCCGCCGCGAGCTGAACGAATGCGGCAACGACTTCTCCGTAGTAGTCGTCAGGAAGGCCGATCACGGCGGCATCCGCGATCTGCGGCAAATGAACCAGGTGATCCTCGATCTCTCGTGGATACACGTTCTCCCCGCCTCGGATGATCATGTCCTTAGCTCTTCCCACCATGGACATGTACCCTCGGTCGTCCAGCACCCCCAGGTCGCCTGTCCGCAGCCAGCCGTCCTCCGTGAGAGCCGCCGCAGTCGCCACCGGATCCTTGTAGTAGCCGAGGAACGTATTGAAACCGCGCGCGCAGACCTCGCCGACCTCGCCGCAGCTCCGCTGCGCCCCGGACTCGGGATCCGCGATGCTCACCTCGATGTGTGGGAGAGGAAGGCCGCAGGTGTTCACCTGATCCATCCAGGTGTCGCCTGCACGGGTCATCGTGACCATAGGCGCCTCGGTGAGGCCGTATCCCACGATCGGGATCATCCCGAGCGCTTCCACCTGCTGCACGAGATCGGGTGGGATCGGAGCGCCGCCGAGCATCACCGTGTGGAATGAACCGATATCCCGCTTACCGATATCGGCGTGCCTCATCATTGCCCGCATTAGCGTCGGGACGATGTTGGTTATCGACACCCGCTCCTCCTCGACCAGCTCGAGAGCCAGGGCGGCATCGAATTGCCGCATCGTTACGAGCGTGCCGTGAAGGGACAGAGTGCCGATCGCCGCGACGACGCATGCGGCGAGGTGGAACATCGGCAACGTCACGAGCCACACCGCGCGGTCGGCGGCGGTGTTCGCGATGACCGCCGCTCCGTGAGCCACGTTGTTCGTGATGGTTCGGTGCGAGAGCAGCGCCGCCTTCGGCTGCCCGGTCGTTCCCGACGTGAACAGGATCAGTGCGGGCGACCGCGGATCCACGAGAGGGAATGGAGTCCGCGGATCGCCCGTCGTGAGGAATTCGTGCCAATCCTCGAGGTCGACCACGAGCGAGAGTCTGGGCAGCTCGGGGGTGAGCTCGCGCACAACCCCAATCATCGGGCGCCCCCGGAATTGCTTGACAGTGAAGCAGCCGACCACGTCGGCGTGCTCGAGAGCGCTGACGAGCTCCGCTCGCCTGAACGCGGGATTAATCGTCACCACGACCATGCCCGCGAGCGCGGCTCCGTATTGCAGCACCTGGTATTCGGGCACGTTGGGGGCCCAGATCGCAACGTGTGCCCCGGGGGCGAACGTCGCCAGCAAGGCCCTCGCGCATCGCTCCGCATCGGCCAGCAAGCTGTCGTACGTCCAGCGCCGTCGTGTTGCCCGGTCCGAAGCCCCCTCGACGAGGGCCGTCTTCTCGCCGCCACGAGCGGCAGCCGAGCGGAGCAGGTCGCCTACCGTCTGGTCGAGGAGGGGCGGCTGGTCGCCGCCGGCTACGTGGGCCTCACTATCCATGGATGTAGCGCTCTATGTCGCCGACGATTCGGCCCTGGCGGATCGGGACACACTCGTCGGGGAACTCTTGCGTCACGGTCACGCCAAGCGCGATCACACGATCGAGAAAGGCGCCGAGATTGTCCATCGCACCACTTGCGATGTCATGGAGCACGAGGACGGTCCAGTCTCGGGCCTGGATGTCGCTCATGGCCCGATCGACCCAGCCGGACGCGTCCTCCCAGTCGTGCGGAACCGAGTTCCAGAGCACCAGCGTGTACCCACCGGCCGTCAATAGGTCCACGGCCGTCGGGCTGAGGAGATCCTTGTTCAGGTTCCCGCCGCCGCCCCAGGGGCGGAAGAGCTTCGTAGGTTCGGCCAGGTCTCCGAGGAGCCGATTGGCGGCGGTGATTTCCACCTCGAGTACCGCCCGATCGTCGGCCATCCCGAAGAGGACGGTGTGCGTCATCGTGTGAGAGCCGATCCGGTGACCGGCGTCCCTGGTCCGCTTGACGAGCTCCCGGCTCCCCTCGCGCTCGAGGTCGCGACCGACTACGAAGAACGTCGCATGGATGCCGCGGCTCGCGAGCTCATCGAGCACATGCTCGGTGACTCCCGGCGTTGGACCGTTGTCGAAGGTCAGGGTCAGATGCTTGGTCATGCCGACGCGCGCTGTCATTCGGCCCGCTATCGCGCGGGTTTGAAGACGGGCAGGGTGATCTGGTCGTTGACGTCCTCGTAGGCCAGCTCGACCGGCATACCGATCTTCACGTCCTCGATCTGGCAGCCGACGATGTTCGACATCATCGTCGGCCCCTCCTCGAGTGTGACCATCGCGACGACGAGGGGCAGCAGGTCGGCGAATGGAGCGCCGGGCCCGCGGTAAACCGTGGTGAAGGTGTGGATTTCCCCCTTGCCACTGATCGGGACCCAATCGAATTCGAGTGATCCGCAGAAGTGACAGGACAGGCTGGGATAGAAGCGGAACTGATCGCAGCGCTTGCACCGCTGCATCTTCAGCGCGTGATCGTGGGCTGAGACCCAATAAGGTTCCGAGTCGCGATTGATCGTAGGTAGTGGTCTGGGCATCGGGGTCTCCTCGGCTTCAGCGAGCGCGAGCCAGAATGGACACGGAGAAGTTCGACGCGATCGCGCTGGCGGAGGTCACCAACGCGATCTCGCAGTCGGGAACCTGTCTCTGGCCGGCCTCTCCGCGGAGCTGCCTGACTGCCTCGACGAAGTGCGTCATACCGCCGCAGGCGCCCGGATGGGCGCAGCTCATGAGCCCGCCGTGGGTGTTCATGGGCAGCTTGCCCCCGATATTCATGTTCCCGGCGCCGACGAATGCGCCGGCTTCGCCGCGACCGCAGATTCCGAGATCCTCGAGCTGCACGGCCGCGGTGATCGAGAAGCTGTCGTAGACCTCGGCCACGTCGAGGTCGTCCACGGTGACCCCGGCCTGGCCAAAGGCGCGCTTGCCGGCCACGTCCGCCACTGTACGGACGAGGTCGTGGCCCTTGCCGTCGCCTCTGACGAGATGGCCCACGTGGTAGTAGGACTCGGCGATGCCGATGCCGAGGAACTCGACCTCGCGCCTCGGACTGGAACTGGTTCCCTTGCGCGACACGACGTAGGCCGCACCGCCATCGTTGACGAGCGAGCACTCCAGACGCCGAAGCGGCGAGGAGATCATCGGGGACTTGGCGACGTCGTCCACCGTGATGGGATCGCGCTTCAGGGCTGCCGGGTTCAGCGCGGCGTGGTTGCGCATCGTCACGGCGAGCGGATAGAGCGCATCGTCCTTTAGTCCGTACTCGTGCAGATAGCGCTGCGCGACCAGTGCGTAGTACGACGGCACCGTTGCCCCGTACGGGAACTCGTAGTCCATGTTGTGAGCGCCGGACTGCGACATGATCATCGCCCCGCCGAGCTCAACAGTTCGCAGCTTTTCGCCGGCCACGATGAGGACGTTGTTGCAGAGGCCGGATTCGACGGCCCATTTTGCCGTCAGTAGCTGGGCGCCGTAGGAGGCCCCGCCCATCGATGTCGAGTCGCAGAGGGTCTTGACGTAGATGCCCAGAGCCTCGGACACGAGAATGTGGAATCGCGGGGAGGCGAAGAACGGCGGCTGCACGAGGAGGCCGTCGATATCCTTCATCGTCAGGCCCGCGTCGGCTACGGCCGTGGTCGCGGCCTCGACGCAGATGCCGATGGCGGTGCGGTGCGGCAGGTCCTGAAAGCTTGTCTCGCCGATGCCAGACATCACTGCCGTGATTGCCATGAGCCTCCTTTGCCTGCTGGTCAGAACATGGTGGCTGACCGGCCGCGCTGAAGAGCGCCCGCTCAGAAAAGGGACCGGGATTCTCTGCCTCGATAGACTCGGCGGACCGTGCCACGGTCTTGATCTCGATCGGCCGCACGCCGCCCTCCGCGAGCGCACGCGAAACCGACCATCTGCCCCATCACGTGGTCAGACGCGCGACTGGCCAGACTGGCATTCGGAGGGTAGCATCGCGATATTCGAAACGTCAAGTGTTTTCGAATTATTACGTGAATAACGGCGATTCCCTAAGAGATGCGATCTGACGCATCTGCCGACGAGCGAAGCCATCGATCGTTCGGTGCGCCCGCTCACGGTGGAGATTCGGGCCCTGTCGGGATAGTTGTTGATGGCATGGGCTCAGCGCTTGCTTAGTCTGGCAGTGGCCCGGCGACGATCCTGTTGCGGAGCTCCCCGATGCCTTCGATGCGCGTCAGAAGCTCATCGCCTACCGAAAGGAACTGAGGAGGGCTCATCCCGAAGCCCACGCCGGCGGGCGTTCCTGTAAAGATCAGATCGCCCGGGTAGAGCGTGACGGTCTCGGACAGCCAGGCGATCAGGCTGGCCACCGACATGATCATCTCCGACGTGCGGCCGTTTTGCACGACGCTGCCGTTGACCCGGCACTCGAGGGCCAGGTCGGTGGGATCGACTAACTCATCGGGGGTCACAATCCATGGACCCATTGGCGCGAAGCCCGCGAAGGACTTGCCGAGGCTGTACTGCGGGAGCAGGCCCGCGTACTGCGTCATCCGCTCAGAGACGTCCTGACCGACGGTCAATCCCGCCACGTAGTCCCATGCACTAGCCTCCGACACCCTCCGCGCCCGTCTCGAGATGACCACGACCAGCTCCACCTCCCAATCGAGTTCACCCCCAGGGTGCTCCACGTCGGCGTATGGACCCGTAATGGAGGACGCGAACTTCGTGAACACGATGGGAGCCTCATCGATCAGCCCCAATTCGGCGGAGTGTTCGCGGTAGTTCAATCCGATCGCGAATAGCTGTCGGGGGCACGGCATCGGCGCATACAGGTGGGCTTGGTCAAAGGGAGTGGCGGACGTCAAGTCCGCAACTGCCGCCCAGCCTACGAACTCGTGCCATCGGTCGAACACCGCCTGCGGATCGGACCCGAATGCTCCATAGCTTGCGGTCTCGACGTCAACTGCCAACGAACCCGTGACGATCACGAGGCGGCCTGAGAGATTCGCTATGCGCATTCGTCCCCTGGCTCGCTGACTGCTCAGTCGATGCTGAGTCGACACCGTCGGACGATAGCCACCAGTATTCGAATCGTCAATTCGTTTCGAATGTCTCTGGTAGAATCCGCTCGCCTCCCTCCGATTCACGCTCTGTGACGATCTTCCTCCGACGGAGGGGGGCGACTCTCCCAAGGAGAAGCGCGCTGGCCGGCAGGAGACACCCATGACCGCCGGGGTCCAATACGACCTGGTTGCCCCCGGAGTTCATCGGGCCGCTGTTCCGTTGCCGGCGCCACTCCGCTCGGCGAACTCATACCTGCTCTTCGACGCCGGTGAAGCGGCCCTCGTCGATACTGGCTGGGTTCAAGGCGGCGGCTGGCGCCACATCCTCGTGCTTCTCGACCGCGCCGGAGTTGACGCCACCAGTCTGACTGCGGTCGTCGCGACCCACAGTCATGTCGATCATCTGGGCCATGCCCCCTCGATCCACCGTGCCTGGGGCACCTCCGTGCTGATGCATCCCCTGGAGGCAACCACCTCGGCCTGGGCAAGCGCCGCGCACCGCGACGAGTTCAACAGCTGGCTGGCGAGCCACGGGGTCCCGCCCGGCCACCTCGCCCGGTCCATCACGTCGCTCAACGCGGTCCACAGTCCACAGGTCCATCAACGGCCCCTGTTCGACAAGGCGGTGGTAGCGGTGGGAGCCACGACCTGGCAGGCGGTGCACACGCCTGGCCACTCACCGGGCCACCTCTGCCTCTTCCGCCAGTCCGACCGGGTGCTCATCAGCGGCGACCACCTCCTGGAGCACGTCAGCCCCAACGTCAGCGCGCTTCCGTTCCAACCCGTCGATCCGCTCGGAGGCTACCTCCGCGCTCTGCAGCGAGTGGCGGACCTAAGGCCCTCGCTTGTCCTGCCCGGCCACGGAGAGCCATTTACGGATCTCGAGGGCGCCGTGGCGAGTCAGCAATCTCATCACGCTCAGCGGCTAGCGGCCGTGCTCGCTGCGTTGGCCCACGAACCGCAGTCCGCGTTCGCCGTGGCAAAGGCAATCCCGTGGACCGAACGTCATCGCAAATTCCGCGAGCTCGCCGGGGCCCATCGTTTCCTCGCCTTCGGAGAGACGCTGGCGCATCTCGAACGTCTGGCTCAGCGAGGAGACATACGTCGGGCCCAGTCGGGCGGCCTGGTCACGTGGAGCCGTGTGGCCTGAACTGCCTGCCTCAGAGCGACTGTAGTGGCGGCCGCGAGCAGCCAGTTGCCGGGCGAAAAGAGCCGCCCGTGTCCTCGGCAATCCGGAGCGCTCACGCGCGGTTCCGCGCAAGACACGTGCGTCCCAGGTTGTCGAACTGAACACTCCATTGAACGCCGGCGAACGCCGGCCGTGTACGCCATACGGTCGTCGCCGCCGACGGTCATGAGGGTTCGCACGTATGCGATCCTCGAGAGCAGGATCTCCACGTGGTCGCGACTGCCACCAAGACCAGCGCAACGCCCAGGATCGGCCCGAGACTCCGGCCCGCGGAAATGGCTCGGCTGAGAGGCTCGACGGTTTCGGCCGCGCGCCCATGGCCACTCGCGCTTATCCGATGCTGCCCGGCTGGGGAGACATGCCGATCCGCGGTGTATACGCCAGGGCGACGGCGAGCCGACACGCTCTGTCTCCGCACCGGCAAGCTCACGCGGCTACGGTCAAATCCTGCGAAGCGTGGTCGAGGAGTGCGCCAAGGTCGAGCAGGATGATGAGCCGATCGCCGACCTTCGCGATGCCCTGGAAGCAGCTTGAGTCGATGCCGGCCGTCGTTTCCGGGGCGGGCTCCACGGCCCCGTCAGGCAGGATAAGGACTTCGGAAACGCCGTCAACTATCAGGCCAACGCGGGTGCCCTGAGCAGCAACCACAATGATCCGGGTCGCCTTAGTCGGCTTGATGGCCGGCATTCCAAAGCGGCGGGCCAGATCGACGACCGGGACGATCCGGCCGCGCAGATTAACCACGCCGTCGACGAACGCGGGCGCCTGCGGAACCGCCGTGATCTCTTGGACCCTGATGATCTCAAAGACGGAGCCGATTTCGAGTCCATAGCGCCCGTCACCGAGCTCGCAGACCACGATCTGAGATTCGCTCATGTCTTCCTCGGTTTCCTATGCGACGTCTGAGCTTGTGGCAGAGACACGGCCGCTCTTGTCAAGCCGCCTTCCTGGCGGCACTTGGTACTCGCAGGGCGCAGACCGGATGAGAGCCTGCGCCCGCGAGTCGGATCCGTCCGCGCCGGTGCCGAGGCGCGGCGGCTCGGTTGGGATCTGTCTCAGGCTGCCTGGCGAGCTCGAGGAGAATCGCCGGTGGCAGAAGCGCGTCGGGCGCCGATGGGAGTCGGATCTGCCTCGCGAGAGGGCTGACCCGCGCCGGCCTCGATCTTGAACCTGGCCACGAGGGCTTCGAGCTGGCCGGCCATCGCGGCGAGGCTCGCTGCCGAGGCGACGACCTCCTCGGCCTGAGCGGACATTTCCTCGGTAGCGGCGCTGACCTCTTCCGCGGCGGCGCTGTTCTCCTCGCTTACCGCAGCGATCGATTCCATCGAGCTCGATACGGTGCTCGCCGCGCTCGACATGCTCGCCGCCGAGGCGTTGGTCTTGGCTGCGATGGCGGCGATGGCGTCGGAGGCCGCGACCACCTGGCTGGAGGCTGCTCCGATCTGGGCCAGAGCGCTGAAGACCTGCTCGAGAGAGCGGTCGCGCTCGGTTGCCGCCGTCTTGATCTCGGCCAGGGCAGACGCCGACTTCTCGGCGAGGTCTGATCCGGCTCGGACCTCGGCCGCACCGGCATCCATGGCCGAGACTGCACGGGTCGTCTCGCTCTGGACTTCGGCGATCAGGGCGGCGATCTCCTTGGTGGCCCGCGACGAGCGTTCAGCGAGCTTGCGAACCTCGTCGGCTACGACGGCGAAGCCCTTGCCCTGTTCGCCCGCCCGGGCGGCCTCTATGGCGGCGTTGAGAGCAAGCAGGTTTGTCTGCTCGGCGATGTCGTTGATGGTTTCGACGATCGCACCTATCTGGTCCGACTTGGCCCCGAGCTCGCCCACGCGCTCACTCGTGGTTTCGACGGCCGTGCTGATCCGGCGCATCCCCGCGGCGGTCTCCCCGACCGACTCGATGCCCTTCTCGAGAGCGGCATGCACACGGCCCGTGTAGACGCTCATTTCGGCTCCGGCCTGATCGGCACGGTTGACCGCGGAGGTGGTAGCACCCACGGCGTCGGCGGCCTGCTCCACTCGCTTGTTCGTCTCTCGAGCTCCGGCGCTGACCTCTGAGATCATGGCCATGAGCTCCTGCGAACTGGCGGACGTATCGGAGGCCGCGCGGGCCTGATCCGATGCACCGCTCGCGACCTGCGAGATAGTGTTGGCGATCTGCTGGGTCGCGGTGCCGGTCTGAGCCGAAGCACTGTCGAGCTCTGCGCTCGTTCGGCTGAGTTCGTCGGCTGCTGCGCGGACCTCGCCCATCGCGCCGGTCAGGTTGGTCCTCGACACCTCGTAGGCGCCGACCATCTTCTTCAGACCGGTGAGGAGCTCGTTGAGACCCCCGGCGATCTGGCCGATTTCGTCGCGGCTGACGTGCTCGATGTAGGTCACATGCGACTTGTAGGCGCGTGTCAAGTCGTTCTCGGCGAGGCCCTCAAGACACCCGGTGAACTCGGTTATCGCACCCTGGATCACGGCCAGCTCGCGCACTACCATCCCGGCGCTCTGGCTTATGGCTCGAGCGATCAGCTGGCTTACCACCAGGCCGACGAGGACGGCGGCGACGAGGATCAGGATGATGGCCATGAGGCCGGTCTGGAAAGTCGAGCCGATCTGGTCGTTGAGGGCTTGGGCAGTAGCTCTCGCGCTACTCATCAGGGCAGCCATGTCGTCCATCGCCTTGGTTCGGACCGCCGCGGCGGCCACGAGCTGCGAGGTGGCGCCCGAAGCGTCGCCGGCCTTGGAAGACGTCCGTATCTGACTCATAACGCCGTCATACGAGGTGAGCTGGGCTCGCAGATCGGCGAGCTGCGAGCTCTCGGCGGCGGTCATATCGGCGCGAGCGAACTCGTCGAGGCTGGCGCCGATTGTCTTGTCATCAGCTGCGATCTGGTCATCGATGGTCTGCTGGCTCGCGGCATCGCCTGCCGTCACGACTCCATACGTAACCGCGCGGGCCTCATCGAGAAGGGCGGCGTTTGCGTTCGACAGGCTCTGGGCACGATCGCTACCCTGAGTGAGGGAGGCTTGGGCCTTGTCGCGAACCGAGGTCAGAGCGAAGAGTGATGTCATCCCGAGCCCGACGGTGAAAACGATGAGGATCGCGGCGACGCCCAGGATTTTGAAACGCAGGTTCATGTAAGGCTCCTATTGACACGGCGATTGGGCTTGGCCCTCCGCGGTGCGACGGCGGGCGCAACTTGGGCATCGGCGCAACCTCGCGGACCGGACATCCTGCAATCTGCGTATTTCATACGGTGTCGTCTCATTTACTCGCCGGAGGGAGCATGACCACCGCTGACCGCACAGGCCCCGATCGGCGCCGGGGTCGAGGACCTTCCAAAAAGCTCGACGCGGCCATCGCGGAGGCGACCGTTCGCCTGGTCAGTCGAGTAGGGCCGGCCCGCATTTCGATCGAAGGCGTTGCCCGCGAAGCTGGCTGCTCCAAATCGAGCCTCTACCGCCGTGGCCTGTCGCGCGAGAGCCTGATACTCGAGTCGATCGCGACGGTATGGCTGGTCGAGGAGGAGCCCGAGCACCCCTTTGAGGCTATCGTCAGAACGAGGGCTCAGTCCTTCCGAGACCGGGCCTACGCGCTCGCGATCGTGATGCTCATCGATGAGGCCCTTCGGGGCACGGAGCTTGGCAAGCGCTACCTATCCGAGGCGTTCGGCCCCCTGCGACAGGGCCGCGCCGACCATCTCGCCTCCGCCATGGACCTCGGCGAGGTGAGGGCAGACGTCGACGCGGATCTCCTCCTGGACGTGGTCACGGGGGCTCTCCTGTTTCGGACGGCCCACCATCCGGGGCCCGAGCCCGATCTCGCGGATCGGCTCGTTGCCCTGCTCCGCGACGGGATCAAGCCCAAGGGTGGCGTGTAGAGGCACAGAGCCACGGAGAGGGTGCAGGGTTCCACCATCGGAGAACGCCTCGGGATCAGACACGCCGTGGCAGCTATCGAGCTTGACGAGGTCCGGTCGGAGCTCGACGACGTGCCCGAGGGCGCGTCCTACATCTCCGACCGCCGTACATCGCGCAATCGCCTCAGGGTGCTCGGAATTCCGAGTGGAACTCGCGGGCTGGAAGAGGAGACAGGCGTCTGACGTACGGGAAGTTGCCTTCCGGTGAGAACGCGTGCATGAGAGACGCGCCGGCTTCGCCACCTCACCCGCGAGAGTCGAGACATGCCGGGAATGATCGCGACGCAAAGCCGCCAGCGCGGCGGTGTTCGGTGAGTCGGATGAACCTCAGGATGCGCTCCTGCTCCGGAGAGCTCGTGCGCGTGAACCTGACGGCCGACTGGATCCGCCCGGGCTCGCCGGCCGGGTTTGAGTCTTGACCGGCCTCGCGCGATCTCACCACGACGCCATGCATCTTCAAGCCGTCACCGGCGTGGAGGGGCAGCGTCAGCTCCAGTTCTTCGTCGACGCTCACGGGTGAGTCGCTCGCAAAGAGAAGCCCGCCGGCGCTGATGTTGAGCGAGGTGCCGCGTAGCACCTCGCCGAGCGCCGTTCCGGTCGCCGGGTCGATGCGGCGGAAATGGACGGGCCAATCGATCCTGTAGCGGACGTGAGCGCGACGCTGGACATGCTCGAGCGTGCCGGGCCAGGTCGCCGCAAAATCCCGCATCTTGTCGCGATCGAGGAGGCGACGGAACCTCGACTGGCTCACCAGAGCCCCTTGTCCGCGAGAGATCGTGAGCCGAACCGGCTGATCGGCAAGCATCGTCCCTAGACGTTCATCCGGCGATGCCAGGCTGAGCCACAATTCGGTCGGGCAGATCCGCACGATCACCGCGTGGAATGAGGCGCAGTAGCCATCGACATCAGCTTCGACGAGGGCGCGGTCCAGCAGCGCTACCGCATGCTCGACTGTGTGTCTATCGTTCATCGCATCAACGCCCCAGCGTGACCCCTCGATTCGTCGAGCGCTCGCTTGCTCCCCGATGAAGCAGCCCGGTCCGATGGCGGCCGACAAACCCCTAGCGAGGAGTCGGCCGTGGTCACCCGGCCGCGCAGGCAGGCTCGGACTGCTCCTGTTCGCCGCAGAGCGCGTCCACATCGAGCAGTATCACAAGGTCCTCGCCCAGCTTGGCGATGCCCCGTACATGGCTGGAGCCGGCGCTTGCGGCCACGCTCGGCGTGGTCTCTACCGCTTCCTCGGGGACCATCAGCACCTCAGAAACGCCGTCGACCACCAGGCCCACACGGGCCTCCCCAACCCCGGCGACCACGATTCGGCTGGACTTGCTCGCTGACGACCGCGGCAAGCCAAATCGGACCGCCAAGTCCACGACCGGGACGATCCGGCCACGCAGGTTGATCACGCCGTCGACGAAAGCCGGGGCGTCTGGAAGGACGGTGATCGGCTGAAGCCGGATGATTTCGTAGACCCGGCGGATGTCGAGTCCGTAACGCTCGTCTTTGAGCTCGCAGACCACGACTTGACTGTCGCCCATCGATGACGCCCCTTCTCAGATATCGGCTGGAGATGAGTACGGGCGGCGGCGATTGTGCCAATCGTCGCCGCCCATGGTTGCTATGCGGCTCGCAACGCGCTGCCCCTGAGTTGAGACGGGCCGGATGTCCGGGCAGATGACGCGGAGAAGTCTGACGCCCGCGACGCGGATCCCTCGATCCGGAACTTGCCGACGAGCCGGTCGAGTGTTCCCGCCATCTCGGCGAGGCTGGTAGCGGTCGCGCTGAGTTCCTCGGCCTGCCCTGACATCTCCTCGGTGGCGGCGGAAACCTCTTCGGCAGAGGCAGAGTTCTCTTCACTGATGGCGGCGATCGACTGGACCGCGCGGCTGACCGTTTCGGCCGACTCGGTCATTCGCAGCGCGGCAGCATTGGTCTCTTCGGCAATCGATGAGATCGCGTCGGAGGCTGAGACGACGCCTTCGGATGCGGTCTTCATGGCGTCGACGGCGGCGGTGATCTGACCCACTGCCGACTTGGTCGCGTGGGACGCGTCCGCGATCTCGTCGAGCGACTGGCCCGCCTGTCCAGCGAGTTCAGACCCTTGCTCGACCTCGTCGGCGCCGGCCTGCATTGCTTCGACCGCTTGCGTGGTTCCCGCCTGGACGTCCGCGATCAGCGCCGCGATCTCCTTGGTGGCCCGCGACGAGCGTTCAGCAAGCTTCCGCACCTCGTCGGCCACGACGGCGAAGCCTTTCCCCTGCTCTCCGGCTCGCGCGGCTTCGATGGCCGCGTTGAGAGCCAGCAGGTTGGTCTGTTCTGCGATGTCGTCGATCGTCTCGACGATGGCCCCGATCTGATCCGACTTCGCCCCGAGCTCGGTGACCCGGACCGAGGCGGTCTCGACCGTGGCCTTGATCCGGCTCATCTCCGCGACCGTCTGGCGTACCGCCGCTCGGCCGCGCTCGGCCGCGGAGATCGCCGCCACGGACACGCTCGTGACCTCAGTCGAGGCAAGGGCCGCTCGTTCGATCGCGGAGGCCATGTCGGACAGTGCCTGCGACGCGGCCTCGACCTTTCTGCTCGTGTCCCCGGCACCCGCGCCGACCTGGCCAATGACGGCCCCGAGCTCTACGCTCGCGTTGGAGGTCTCCGACGAGGCCCGGGCTTGCTCTGAGGCGCCGGCGGCTACCTGGTTGATGGTTTGGGCGATCTGGGCCGAGGCGACGCCCGACTGCGTCGCGGCCGCATTCAGGTCGGCGCCCGTCCGGGCCACGGATTCCGCGGCCGACTTCACCTCCCCGATCGTCTCGGCCAGGCCGGCGCGAGCGCGCTCATAGCTGTCGATCGTGGTGTGGATGTGGCTCAGCACGCGGTTGGTGACGGCCGCCGTCTGGCCTATCTCGTCGGAGCCGTAGCTCCCTATTGGCTCGGTGACCGCACGGACGCCGTGGGTCAGGTCGTTCTCGGCCAGCGCGCCCAACCCGTTCGCGAGCGAGGTCGCGCAGTTGTCCGCCATGGATGTGAGCGTTGTCTGAACCGCACGGAGGCCGTTTGCGACCCCACGCGAGAACAGGAACGCAAACAGCATGCCAAAGGCGATGACGATGACGAGAGAGCCAACGATCACGAACGGCATCGTCTCGAGAGAGGAGACCGCATTCCCCGATACACCGTCCGTGTTGGTGCCCACCTCAGAGGTCCAGGCATCGAGATCGGTGTCCATGTCTTTCATCGTCGTCGAGGGGTCGCCCGAGGCGAGAGCCGCGGCCGCCTGAGCTTTGCTCGCCTGGCTTGTGTCCGTGGCAACGTCTTTGGTTTCGGCCAGATAGCGTTCCCAGTCGGCTTTAGCCCGCGCGTAGTCGGCCTGCTCAGCGGGAGTCATGGGCAGGGCGGCCAGGTCATCGAATGCCGCGACCGTCTCGGCCTGAGCCTTGACCAGGGCGTCCCTGGCGTTGGATTCGTCCTGGGCATTCGTCGCGAGCAGGTAGCTGAGCTGGTGTGATCGATACTCCGCGAGTATTCGGTGAAGCGATCCCACGTCCCGCGTCATCGGCAGGTAGGCAGCGTCGACGGTGGTCACGTCGGTGTGAACTTCGTTGGTGAAGACGATGACTATGCCGAAGGCTGCGCCCATGACCAGGAATATGAGTGCGAAGACGGCCATGAGCTTCGCCCTTATCGAGCGTCGCAGGAAAGATGGGAGCAACTTCGCGGGTTTCATTCGAGTCCCTCAGGCTTCGCCGACATGGCCACACCGAGGTTCGGCAGGCCGTCGTACGGACGAGTACTCGGCCGTACCAATCGCCCCCTCATGCGGCGTTCGACGTAGCCGGCGTCTTCCTACCCAACACGCCGCAGCGTGGAAGGTACGGGCCCTTTGACCTCGTGAGCCGACGGTTCAGAGGATCTACCTAGCAGGATCGTCCCGGCTGCTCTACGGAAGATTGGCGATGAACCCCGCTGCCACTCTCAAGTCGCAGAGGACTCGGGCCCAGCAAGCGTGCCAGCTGCTCGCCGAGGGCTCGGCGTCGGCGCTCTGAGCGGTGCAGCGAGACCAGGTGGCCGAGGTGCCGGGCAAGTCGTTCGATCACCGCCACCTCGCTGGCTCCGAAGGCTGAGACGCTTCTCGCATACACAACGAGTGACCCGATCTTGTGGGCGCCAACATGGACCGGGGCCGCTGCCACCGATCGAACCCCGGCTCGAGATGCTTCGGCGTGGCGGTATTCGAACCGAGCATCGGCGAGCAAGTCATCGATCACCACGACGTGGTGACGCGAGCCGGCCGTTGATTCCGTGTTGGCGGCGAACCTCCCCGCGATGCTGGGCCGTCGTCGATGCATGACGGGAGCCGACCGCAGATAGTCGACCTGTCCGGCGGATGCCACTATGCGTGGCGACCACATCGCTCCGAGTCTATCGACAGTGCCAAACCAGGCCAGAGCGCCGAGACCAAGGTCGATTGGTATCTGGCAGATCTCCCGATACGCCGCAGCCGGATCGTCGGTCCTGATGGCGACTTGATCGATCCTCCGCATTGCCGTCGTGAGTCGATCGAGGCGGTCACGCTCGTTTTGCAGTGCGCGCGCCATCTCGTGTTCCCGTTCGAGCTTCGCCAGAGCGCCGAGACGGAGAGCCGCCAGGGTGACGGCATGAGCCAGCAGGTCGATTTCGACGTCGCCGAAGAAGGCTGGATCCGTCGCGACGCAGCCCACCATGCCCACGACGAAACCGTCCGCCAGGATGGGAAAGAGGGCACGGGCCACGACATCGGCGCGCGACCCTGATGCCGTGTTCAGCGAGCATGGGCCGAGGCCCAGGACCAGAGGACCCGCTGTGGCAATCGCCTCCTCGATCCGGGCCTGGGGCACGGGACACGGCTGGAGGCCACTCGAGCCGGCCATCTCGGCCATCTCGCCGCTCGCACTAGCTGCGACCTGCGGTCGTCGTGACACGGGGTCGATCGGGCCAGCCCAGACCATGGCCAGCCCTGACTCGGCGAGTGCACGGCACAGGATCTCGAAGAGTTCGAGCTCGTCGTGGGTTCCGCGCAGGTCTGCGTTTACCCTTGACAGCCCTCTCACGAGCTGCCGTATTCGCCCTCTCCTTCGTTGCATGCGGCGGGCGTCGATCGGATCGTGAACGGCTCCGCTGATGCATGCGCCGCGGCTCCGACGCGCCCTTCGCACGTAGCGGCCAGCGCCGCCGCCACCGGGCGCGCACTCGCGACGTCGGACGATCGACGTCGGGACGCCTCGCGTAGTGGTAATGCGCTGTCTAGACACCGGCGATCGGCTGCCGACAGTGCTCCGCCAGAGGACCGAACGGCCTGGCGGCGCCGGTGCTCGGCTTGCGCCAGCTCCCCTTAGCCGTGCGCGGCGACGTCAAACCGCGTACCGGCCGGACCCCACGTCCACGGTGCCGTCCGTGTCGTCGGCGCGAGCTAGAGAACCAGCGCACTCCCAACCTCACTCCACACGCCCAGACACCCGGGCCCTCCGAGCGAGAAGGCTACGAAACGCTGACCAGCCGTCCAGTACCCAAACGTGCCGAATCGTGCCGGAACCCGCCGTTCGGCCGCCCCCGCTCGGACGAGTGTGATTCTTTCACTCGGGGAAGTGACGAGCCGGAGGTCCAGCAGGTAGCCGCGCGCGAGCATCCGTCGCGGTGCTCGGAAGGAAACCGTCCCGAAATGACATCTCGAGCCTCAGCAACCAGAACAGCACCGGGCAATGGTCCGTGAAGGTGTACGTCAACGGCTGCTAAGCCCCCAGGATTTCGGGCCGAGGTGAGTTCGTCGGCCTCTGGGCGAGGCAACTTCATCTAGGGCGCAGGTGGGCGAAGCGGGCCGATCGTCCCACGGCTCGGAGGTCTCTGCCTCTTTCAGCGAAGCCTCTGATCTACTG
>VFSW01004416.1_pt1 | contig 20988 bp, 20 predicted proteins | sample 5358111 | NCBI WGS metagenome assembly VFSW01 (sample SAMN11554181, study PRJNA540505) | mine drainage metagenome | isolation source: sediment from site ElyBrook_90M | place: USA: Ely Copper Mine, Vershire, VT | collected 2017
CGTGTGCCCGCCACCGCCCCGCCATTACTGTAGGTGCGCCGTGCCCCCGTGTTCGTGTTGGAGAAGTTTGGCCCAAACTGCTCATACCAATTCGGCCCTAATGTGTCATACTTGCGTCGCTTTTCGGCGTCCGAAAGCACTTCATATGCCTCATTGATTTCTTTGAACTTCGCTTCTGCCTTCTTATCGCCGGGATTGACATCAGGATGATATTTGCGCGCAAGTTTGCGAAACGCCTTCTTGATATCATCTGTGCTGGCTCCACGCTCAACACCCAGTATTTTATAGTAATCTTTATAGTCCATGTCCCAGCCCTCTTCTTATGAGATAGCACTTGCCTTACTTGTTGCCCATACTGACCTTGACGCGAGCCGGGCGGAGTGTCTCTTCACCCATTTTATAGCCTTTGAGAACCTCTTCTACAATCGTTCCTTCGGGCTGGTCGCTATTTTCTACCGCCTCTATCGCTTCATGCATATAGGGGTTAAAGTGTTCGCCGATAGTCGGCACGGGCTGAATGCCCTCGCTGCGCATCACTTCGTTCATTTGCCACTGTACCATGCGCAACGCTTGCTGTAAGCCCTCGCGGTCTAAGGTATCTTGATAGATTAATGCGCGCTCGACATTATCCAGCACGCCCAACAATTTATGAATCAGGGCCTTCTTTTGATTTTGCACGCGGTCTGCTAGCACGCGCTCTTGCCGTTTACGGAAGTTATCCAGGTCAGCGCGCTCGCGTAAAAACTTGTTCCAATTATCGGCTGCCTCCTGACGGCTCTGCGCCAGTTGGGACTCTAATTCGCTTATCCGCGCCATCTCTGGCGGTGTGACTTGCTGCTCGTTGGTTGCGTTTGGCTGTTCAGTAGACATGCCGTTGGTCTCTTCCATCACTGTACGCTCCTTACTTTCACCTGTGCTGCTCTACGTTTCTGCTTTGCTTCTATCGGACTGCTTTCCTCTCTTCCGTGACAGAAAAAGGGAAGGCATGTGCAAGCTTTATTGCTCTTCCAGTATAAATGTTGAGTCACATCTTGTCAAGTTTTGGGAGCGTTCGAGCGTTCGTTAATCTTCAAGGTCGTTTAGCTTCAGCTCATCAGACCAGCGTTCGCCACGTGAAAGCAGTATAGGCCCCATCAGTTCAGCTTGTTGCACGCCGATGCGCTGCCATTTCCAGAGTTCCAGCACAGCAATAAAGGTTACAATGATGACGAAACGCGAATGCTCCTGTATGAGGATCTCGGAGAGTTGGACGCTGTCGCGCTCTTGCAGATGACTGACGATTGCTGCTATGCGCTCGCTGACGCGCACTCTGGTTATGGGCAGCAGTTCCGTGCTGTTTTCAGTCGCTTTCGTTTGTAACGCCAGCAGGCGTTGCAGCGTGTGTGCCAATGCCTGTGCTTCCAGGCCGCTCAGTGAGGGGGGTGTCCAGTTCAGGTGGGTCTCTATGCCAGCTAGCAATGCCGAACGTCCATAGCTTTGCAAGCCTGCCGCCTCACGTTGGCGCAGATGGTTGGCAATCTCTTTGAGACGTTTGTACTCAACAAGGTGCTGCTGCAACTCTTCTGCCAGTATGCTTGCGTCCTCCTCTTCGCTAGACAGCGTACTCTTGATGCTTTGAGGTAAGAGACTTTGCGATTTTATGAAGAGCAGGCGTGCAGCGATAGAGACAAAGGCCGCCATGTTTGCCAGGGGTAGTGTCTCCGTCTCCCATTGCTGGAGATAGGCGAGATACTGGTCCGTGACAACAACAAGCGAGATCGTGGTAATCTCCATCTGCCGCTTTTCGATCAGGTGGAGGAGCAGATCGAGCGGCCCTTCAAAAATTGGCAGATGAACGACATAGCGCGCTGCTTCGTTTGCCGACTGTGCCAGTTCATCTGTACTCATCGCCTCTTCCCTATGAAACCTCGTCAACGCGGTGCAGTTCAGCGGCTGGTCCGGTGGGCTGATGGTGGGTCCGAATATACAGAACCGCACGCTCCGAGAGACCAGCCTGCGCTGCCAGTTGCGCTCCAACCTCGGCATGCCACCATGCATAGCTCAGTGCGCATTGCCAGTGCGGCACACTGTGCTTAGCCAGCAAATGCGGAGGCAAGATGAAACGCTGCAAGAGCTGTGGAGCAGAGCGTTTGCCCAGTACAATTGCAGGCCGTGTCCAAAATGGAACCCGTCCTTGCGCCTTTCCTACATCGTGCAGCAAGGCGGCAGCCAGAAGGTCGTTTTCATCGCAACCATGCGCTAATAGACCACGACAGACGCGCAAGCTATGTTGCTGATCGGCATGCGACATCGTGTCGAAAAGCGGCAGGGCCGAGCTGGGTAACCAGCGTGCCACTTCTGCCAGTTCTTCATTGGTGAGTGGTGACACACAACCCAGTTGTTGCCAGACCTGTTGCAGGCGATAGGCAATCACTTGTAGTGGCCCATGACGTGCCATGTTTTTTGCTCTCGCCTCTCTCACTAGGGCAGACTATACAGCAGTGAGACGATACTATAACCTCTGACAAAATTATCTGGACTGATCACAAATGCAATGACGCTGTGTGCGCCTAGTAGAATATAGTTGGCAAGCTCGAAGAGCGGAAAACTACCGACGCCTGCCAGACGCGCCAGAAATGGCAGGAAGAAAAAGATAAACAAGATAATAAAAGGGCCGTAGGGAGCGGAACGTGCAAACATGGTTGCTTGTTTGCCTGGCAAGATCGTGTAGACAATCTGATAGCCATCAAGCGGATAGATCGGTAAAAGGTTAAAGAGTGTGAGAGAGATATTCACGGTTGCAAAAACCAGCAAAAGCTGCGAAATGTGGACCGTGATGAGGTTTTGGCTCAGAAAAGGCGACACAAAGCGCAGTATGAGCGCAACCAGCAGACCAATCAGCAAGCTGAAGAGGATGCCACCGCCAGCGACGAGCAGCAGACCCACATTCTCACCGCCGCGCATCTTCCAGGGATCGGTCTTAATGGGTTTGCCCCAGCCAAAGCCCATAGGTGCTGTGGGTGGCACAAACGGCTGAAATGCCAGCAAGATGCACATCAACACGCCGACCGGGTCGATGTGTGCGCGCAGGCTCAGCGTTTGTCGGCCTTCTAGCTGTGGTGTGTGGTCACCAAGCAGCAAAGCCGTGAGTGCATGTCCAAACTCGTGCAAAGCGATGGCGCCGAGAAACGAGATGATAATCATGAACGCGAGCAGAACATTGATATATAACATTGGGCTGCCTCATTTCATCCTTCAAGTAAGTAGATTAATCTCCAGACCTTCCCAAGCTGACCAGGTACGCGGGAACTGCTGCTGCGCCTCACGTTCCATGCGGTCAAGCTGATTGTCATCATAGTTGGGTTCATGATGAAACAAAATTAGCTGCCCCACGTGAGCCTGTTGCGCGGCATCAACCGCCATTGCTACTGTGCTATGTCCATAGCCGTGTTTTGCCTGTTGGTAGTCGGGTATGGTGTATTGTGCATCATGGATTAAGACATCCGCCCCCTCTATAAAAGAGAGGAAAGCGGGATCACATCCCTGACCCCATTCTACATCCGTTGCGTAGACCAGACAATGCCCTGCATACTCAACGCGATACACCAGCGCGCCATCTCGCGGATGACTGTGTGTAAATAGCGTTTTGACGCGCACCTCGCGTGCGTCCGCTGGTGCTGTCGGGGCTTGAAATGGTTGCTCTTGGCAGAGATACGCTGTTAGCTCCCCATTGTACCAGTGTACACTGCAAGCATCCGCTAGCGTGTGGAAGGTACGTTGCGAGGGCAAGAGTCTCATCTCTACTGGGAAATACGGTGGAGACATCAATGGGGTTACGATCTGCTCCATGCTCAGGCCTGCGAGTTGAGGACCGAAGATTTCGATGTTGGTTTGAGGCGCAAAAAGTGGGGCAAAAAAGGGAAAACCCACCAAATGATCGCCATGTGCGTGCGTGATGAAAAGCGCAATATACAACGGTTGACCACTTGCCCTTTGCATCAACGTCTCGCCCAGACGAATAATGCCACTACCGGCGTCAAACACCAGGGTTTGGCCGCCAACTTGTACTTCAATACATGCGGTGTTGCCGCCATGACGGAGCGTGCGTGGGCCGGGCGTCGGGTAACTTCCGCGCACGCCCCAAAAGCGCACGAGAAAATGCTGTGAATCAGCCATATTGCCTTTCAAATGTTGTTATGTTGACGTAATTCTATCTATGGAAGGCGTATTGTTATGCATTAGGCTAGCATCTACGTCCGGCCTTGTCAAGCAAAATTGCCACACAAGCGCGCGTTTTTGTGCTATACTATGACACATGACGATTCTACCCATTTCATCAACCAATCAAAAAACTGACCTGCTGGCCCTCTCACTACCACAACTGCAACAGTGGCTGGTTGAGCGTGGCGAGGCCGCCTTTCGTGCCAAACAACTCTATCAATGGCTGTATAAACGGCTCGTCACTGATTTCGCGGCAATGCATACTCTGCCGCCCACTCTGCGTCAACAACTGGCAGCAGAGGCGACTATCGGCCCGATGATTGTGCGTAGCGAGCAACACTCTAAAGATGATCGTACTCGCAAAATTCTGCTCGAATTGGTTGACGGCAAACTGATTGAGTCGGTGCTGATGCTCTACCCTGCTCTGGGCGAGAGCAGTGCCCGTGCGACCGTCTGTGTCTCCTCGCAAGCGGGCTGTGCTTTTGGCTGCACCTTCTGTGCCACCGGGCAGATGGGCTTTGCTCGTCACCTGAGTGCGGGCGAGATCGTTGCGCAGGTGTTGCATTTTGCCCGCGAACTCCAGGCCGCTTCTTGGCGTGCGGCAGGGCTGCCAGGCAGTGACCCTATTGACCATATCACCAATATTGTGCTGATGGGCATGGGCGAGCCATTGCATAACTACGACAATGTGTTGCAGGCCTTGCGCATCCTTAATAGTCCCGATGGCTTCAATCTGGGGGCGCGCCACATGACTGTCTCGACGGTTGGCTTAGTGCCCGCTATTCGCAAGTTGAGCCAGGAGCATCTGCAAGTCAATCTGGCTATCTCTCTTCACGCTCCAACCGATGCATTGCGCTCGCAAACAATGCCTGTGAATCGCAAATATCCTATCAGCGAACTCATTGCGGCTTGCCAGGACTATATCGCCGTCACTGGCCGACAGGTCACGTTTGAGTACGTGTTGCTGGCGGATGTCAATGACACGCCGACTCACGCGCACCAGCTTGGCGATCTGCTCGCCCCGCTCAAACAGTTTGCGCATGTCAACTGCATCCCCGTCAATGCCACTTCGGCAGGCTACCATCCGCCCGGTCCCGATGCCATACGAGCATTCCGTGCCGTTTTACGTGAGCATGGCGTGAGCAATAGCGTCCGTGCCGAGCGCGGCGATGACATCGCTGCTGCCTGTGGACAGTTGCGCACACACTTTGAACGCAGCAAAAACACGTAGGGGACACGCTCTTCCGTGTCCCCTAGAAAAATGCCTGCTTCTGTTTGCTCAGCACACTAACGCACCTTTTGCACCTTACTCATTGTACGCAGACAACGTGTGCAGATATTGACATTGCGTGCCGCGCCGTCAATGACGAGGCGACGATGCTGCACATTCAGCACAAAGCGGCGGCGCGTGCGATGCTGCGAGTGAGGAACATTATTGCCATACATCGGCTTGCGCTCACATATGTCACAACGACCTGCTGCCATTTTCTCTCTCCTTCTATTGCCATTTGCAACGGGTGATGCCTTCGATGACAATCTGCACTCACCGCGCAAAGCCGTCAGAACGCCCCGTCATTACTCTCTTCTTTTACTTGACTATCCTCGACGCCTGTGGTATTTTCATTGACATACAGATGCCTGGCATTATAACCATGCCCTGTCTGCTAGAGGCCGAGAAGATGTCCAACACGTTATGCGAGTATAACATGAGAATGCTTACTTGGCAAGAGCAAGAGAGAAGACAATGTGTATGCCGAAAACAGCTATTCAGCCACAACAAGGAGTACATCCGCTGGGGAAGATCGAAGTCCTTCCTAACGCGATCCACACTATTGCGGTGCAGGCCATTAGTGAATGCTACGGTGTGGTCGGAATCGCCGCCCCGCGTCTCGCCGGTGGGCGTGTGGTGTTGCTGTCACCTGAGCAATGTAACCAGGGTGTGCAAGTGCGCATGCTGAACGAGCAATTACATATCGAGGTCTATGTCGCGCTGGAGTATGGATTACGTATCTCCGAAATCGCGCATAATATTATGAGTAGCGTGAAGTTTTCGGTTGAGAAAATGCTAGGCGTGCCAGTCGCCCTGGTAAATGTGAACGTCCAGGGATTGAGCCATGGACCAGCTTCTTCTGTGACCGAGCAAACAAAGGACAAGAGGTAGCAAAAATCTTATGCAGGAACAATCGTCGCACGCTGTACGACAACGAACGCGCCGCATCAGCGTTTTCGATGGGCAAGACCTGAAAAAGGCCATGGTAGCAGGAGCAGGGTGGCTTGAAGAACATCGTGACGCGATTAATGCGCTCAATGTCTTCCCCGTCCCAGATGGCGATACTGGCTCGAATATGTCTGCAACTATGCAAGCCGCTATTCGCGATGTTATCAACAGTGCGGAGACATCTGCCGGCGTTATTGCGGGCAAAGTTGCGCATGGCGCGTTGCTAGGCGCGCGTGGCAATTCCGGGGTCATCCTTTCACAAACCTTGCGCGGTCTGGCCTCTGGCCTGGATAAGAAAGTAACATTTACTGCGCCCGATCTGGCGTTAGCCCTCCAAGAAGCCTCGCGCCTGGCCTACCGTGCGGTTCTCAAGCCGGTGGAGGGAACGATCCTGACGGTGGTGCGCGAGGCCGCGGAAGCGGCGAAAGTCAGTGCGGAGCATGGCGATGACCTGGTAGGTTTGATGCAAGAGATTGTCCATGCGGCCCGTCAATCTGTAGCGCGCACGCCTGACCTGCTGCCAGCCTTAAAGCAAGCGGGCGTTGTAGACTCCGGCGGGCAGGGCTTCTGTACTATTCTTGAGGGCATTCTGCGCTACATGCGCGGTGAGGTGGGCATTCCCCTGCTTGAGGGCATTGTCAACACGCCATCCAAACAGGCCACTGGCATCGCTGAAAACGCTCCACAGGTGAAAAAGGGGCGCGTGACGATTGAAGAAGAATTTGGCTATGAAGTCGTCTTCCTTTTATATGGCGACAATCTCGATGTCGATGCGATTCGGCAAGCCATTATTACGCTGGGCGGCGTCTCCACTGTGGTCGCTGGCGATGAAAAGATGCTCAAGGTTCACACGCACACCCCCACTCCTGGTAAAATCCTCGACTATGGTGTTAGCCTGGGCAGCCTGCTCGATATCAACATTGAGAACCTGCAAGCGCAAAGTCTGATGTACGCTGCTGAGAGTAAGGCCGAACATGCCACCGATTCACACACGGAGTCGCTCGCCATTGCCACCGTTGCGGTTGTTGCCGGTGCGGGCTTTGAAAAGGTTTTTGAGGGTTTGCATATCAGTGCAATCGTCTCCGGCGGCCAAACGATGAATCCCAGCATTGAAGAACTGCTAGCTGCTGTTGAGTCTGTTCCCTCCAATCAAGTCATTATTTTACCTAACAATGGCAATGTTATCCTTAGTGCGCAACAGGTTGTCGGTTTGACGCAGAAAAAAGTCTACGTTGTTCCTTGCGATACCTTGCCACAGGGGATTGCCGCCCTGCTTGGCTTTAATTTTGAAGCAGATTTTACCACCAATTGCGAGAGTATGACGCAGGCCACGCACCATATTCAAACTGCTGAGATCACCACCGCCGTGCGCACCGTGCAGATTGGTGGCGTGCGTGTGCGCGAGGGTGACTATATTGGTCTGATCAATGGCAACCTGACTATTGCAGGCCACGATATGCAACAAGTTATTCGCGATACGTTGCAACGTATTAATATTGACAGCTTTGAGATTGTCACGCTCTACTATGGAGTAGATGTGACAGAAGACGAGGCGCAGGCGACGATTCGGCGCATCAAAGAGCAATATTCGCATTTAGAGATCGAAGTGGTCAACGGCGGTCAGCCTTACTATGCGTATATTCTTTCAGCAGAATAAATAAAGGAAAAACAGATAGCTGGCATCTGTAATGTAGGAGAATAAGATGGCAATTCGGATTGTCACCGATAGCACTGCCGACATCCCGAGTGAGATTGCGCTGGCGCAAGGCGTTACGGTTGTCCCACTCACGGTCTTCTTTGGCGAAGAAGCTTATTTGGATGGCATAGAATTAGACAATGCTGGTTTTTACCGCAAACTGCAAGCCAGTAAAGCGTTACCCCGTTCCTCACAACCATCGCCTGCCGCCTTTCAGCAGGCCTACCACCGCCTGATCGACGAGGGTGCCGATGGTATTCTCTCAATTCATCTCTCTTCAAAGCTGAGCGGTACCTATCAATCCGCCTGTACTGCGTGTTCCAATGTGCAGGAGAGTGGGTCCACTGTTCCCATTGAAGTAATTGATACCCATAGTATTAGTGTCGGTATGTCGCGCTCGATTCTGCGGGCGGCACAAGCTGCCCGTGAGGGCCAAAGCCTGGCAGAACTCACGGCTCTCGTTAACGATGAACAGCGGCGCACGCGCATTCTGGCCGTTCTTGATACGCTCGAATATGTCAAACGCGGCGGTCGTATTGGTGGGGCGCGCGCGATGCTGGGCAACATGTTAAGCGTCAAGCCGATTATCTCGCTACGCGATGGTGCGGTTGTGCCTATCGAGCAACCTCGCACGCGCAGTCGTGCCTATGCCCGCGTCGCTCAACTGATTGTTGAGATGGGTCAGATCGAAAATGTCACTATTGCAGAAGCCAGCGAAGAGGTTGGTCAGCAACTAGCGGAGGCCGTCAAGACGATCTATCATGGCGAATTGTTGAGATGGAAGCTCGGCGCAGTTCTGGGAACCCACACCGGTCCCGGCACGGCTGCCGTTGCGATTGTTATCGCACCCTAACTGTCTAAACTACAGATGTATGCGCACTATGCATGCGCTTTGCAAAAGGAGGATCCCTGTGCAGCATTACGTCGTTCCTAATATCTATGATGATATGAGCAATCAGGGCCAGGGCTATTTTGCCTTTCGCTTCACCTGTCAACAGTGCCGCTGGTCTGTCGATAGTGCGCCCATTCGTTCCTCTGTGAGTACTGCCACAAATATTATGGATGTAGGTGTGGGTCTGTTAGGTGGGTTTTGGGGCCGAGCTGCTGAGGCGGGCGAGAAAATCTATGGGGCGCAATGGCATACCGAGCAAGCGAATGCCCTACAAAAATCCTGGGGGCAGGTACAGCACCAGTTCCAACTCTGCCCCAAATGCCATCGCACCGTCTGCATGCGCTGCTTTAATGTCCAACTGAACCTCTGCACAGGTGACGGCTGCGCCCCCGATTTGCGCGCTGATGGCGTACAATTTCAACATCATATGAACGTGGACGCGCAACGTCAGCAGCTTGAGCAAGGCTATCAAGCACCTCACTTCAACATTAGCGGCCTTCCCTCCGCGGCCACTCCTGATATGCTCAAACCGCAGCAGGCTCAAATGGCCCAGCAAGCGATGTTGCCGGGGCAGCAGCAGGTGCAACCCCCCACGCCTGCTGCCATTGCCGGCTATAGCACACCCGGCTATCCGCAAGTGGTTATGTGCCCCACCTGTCGCAAGATGGGACCTCCCGGCAAGTTCTGTCAGGACTGCGGCACGAAGTTGCCCTTGCCCGATCTCTTTTGCCCTAAATGTTCCTCACCCGTCGAGAATGGTGCGCGCTTCTGCCCCGAATGTGGCACAAAACTCACCACTGCGGGCTAGCCAGGCATCACGAAGCACATGTATTGTTCTCTAACATAGGATTTTTTGACTGATTGGGCGTGAAATTTCCATAGATGGCCGCTAGCTGCGTATGCTGGTGGCTATCCACACACAGCACTAATACCGCCTTCTCGGCAGGATTGCTGCTACCGTTTGAAAATGTGATAAAGCCACTCACGCCCTGAAAGGTCAGTGCAGCAAGAGTCGTGTTCACACCCTCTTTGCTCTCTGTCCTATCGCTGATAGATGCTCCTGGGCTATTTGCCGCTCTCTCCAGCGCATCCGTTGCGTCATAAGAGAGAATCGCGTGTGGTCCAGGGCGTCCGATGTCATATGTTCCGTAGTTACTCCCGTTTTTGTCGCCAGGGTCAAAGGCATTGCGAAAATTCTGTAAAAACTGCTGTTGCTGCGGCAAGCAGGACGTATCATTCTGGCAGAAAACCGCGATGGTATCGGGATACACAAAGGCCGTGAAGTAGAAACTTCTGTAGTTGTCGGTATAGCCACCAAGTTCATAAAGGGCATCGCCGCCCATCGCCTTGACATCGGGGGCGAAAGCATTGATGTCAGCGTGCAGTGCATCGAAATCCTTTGATAGTCCCGCGAAAAACACTAACGTTGGGCGCGGATGCTGTTTAAGCGTCTGTTTCAAGGCCGCCTCGATGCTATTGCCATCGTTGGCTGTGTAGGCCTCTGTATAGGCCGTCTTGCCCTGAGCCTGCATTTCGGCAATCAGGCTATTGCCCAAACTGTTGCTGTAGCTATCGCTCTGGTCACTATCGATAAAGACTGCGATGACGTTTTGGCTCAGTTGATTGGCAATATAATTTGCCGCAGCTTGTGCCTGCTTGTCATCGGGTGGGGCAATCCTGTGAAAAAAAGCCTGGCTAGAAAGCGCAATGCTGGATGCGGAAGGTGAAACGACGGGCACGTCATAGCCCGCGAGGATCTTCATGGCATTCGCCGCCGAACCGCTGAATGGAAAACCGACCACGCCCGCGAAGGTTGCGTCATGTTGCGCGAACAGCACGATCTGGCGCGTGACATAGCTTGAGGTCTGATCTAACGTTGAAACACTACCAAGATTAGCGATCAGCACGCGCACCTGCTTGCCGCTCTCCTGATGCTGCCCGTTATAGGTTTCCTGGAAGAGGGAGACGCCCTGCAAGTCCTCGTTCCCAACCGATAGCGAGTTATTATCGCCCGGCACATCGCTCAGCGTTGTAGCAACGATCAGCGTAATAAAGGGACGCGAGATGTTCTGATTGGCTGTGAAGATGCGCTGCTCTACGCTGCTGACTTTATCGCTAAAAATTGTGCTGTTCTGGCTACCATCGACGATCCCAACGCTGGTATTAATGCTAATATTTGGATCTATCGGTAATGTCACTGTCATTTGTGTTGTGCCGATGCCATCCCCACATGTTGGCAATTGCGCAACAGGCGCGAGGTCACACAGCGGCATGCGCACCTGCCAGGGCGCAAGTGATGTTGTAAGGCCAACAAAGATGATAATGAGTACTATCAAGGCGGCCAGTACCAAGCCAGCCACTTTTTTGTTGTTGCTTACTACCTGCTTAAAGGCTTGCCACAGACTGTCAAGCAATCTATCCAGAAAACTAAAAATGTTATCCGTGACAGTAGACCAGAAAGGTAGCCCGACAAAGGCCAGCATAAGACCTACCAACGCCAGCATGTTCGCCGTTGCGTTATTAAATGATTGTGTATAAACGATTGGCGCGGAACCAATAAAGAGGAGAAGCCCCAGTGTAAAAAATGCGGCGCGTGAGCAGCCTTGTCCTGCATGCTGGTTACTGGGTGGTGGACTGGGTGGTGGGGTTCTTCCCATTGATGCGTTGGGGTTTGGAGGGAGGGCGGCCATTATCTAGAACCTTTCTTCTACTTGCACTCTAGTAGCTATCTGGAAAATGGTGCGTCTGTAATGCTGAGTCTATGAGATCATTATAGCAGATAAAGGTTATAGTGTGAAAGCATCTACTCAAGTCATCTGGTTCTATTCCCTTATAGAACCAGACGACAATTTGTGGGAAATTATTACAATTCGCTATTTTAGACTGCGCGCCAGACCTGTACAACGCCGCCAGTATCGCCAGAGGCCACATTTTGGCTATCCGCTGACCAGCAGACCGTACTGACAAGATGGCTATGTCCCTGGTAAGTATAGAGGTTCTGTCCGTTAGCTGCGTTCCAGACCTGCGCTGTTGCATTGTAATAGCCCGCGACAAGACGACTGCCGTCAGGTGACCAGGCGAGCATGTCCACGTTGCGTCCATTGCCCTGATAGGTGTACAGAAAACCTCCGCTCGTTGCGTACCAGACCTGCACGGTCGTATCATCGCTGCCAGAGGCGATGCGCGTGCCATCGTTTGACCAGGCCACCGACCAGACACGCGCTGAATGGCCTGTATATTTGACGATGAGCGTGCCGCTGCTGGCGTTCCAGACCTGGACGGTATTGTCATCTCCACTGGAGGCAATCATCGAGCCATCGGGCGACCAGGCCACGCCACGCACAGGAGCCGTGTGGCCTGTGTATTTCATGTACATTGTGCCACTCGTGTCCCAAATCTGGACAGTTGTGTCATGACCACCAGAGGCAATGCGCGTGCCGTTGGGCGACCACGCGACACTGTCAACGCCATTAATCGTGCCGTTGGTAGGGTTTGGTCCAGTTGCATGTCCTAGATAGGTGTAGATATGCCCGCCACTGCTGGCATTCCAGACCTGAGCTGTGCGGTCACGTCCGCCAGAGACAATCATCGAGTTATCAGGTGACCATGCCACGGCATAGACCTGATCGCTGTGGCCCGTATAAGTGACAAGCCTACCGCCGTTGCTGCTATTCCAAACCTGTGCGGTAAAGTCCGCGAAACCTGCGGCAACCCGTGAATTGTCGGGCGACCACGCGGTAATATATGCCTGCCCGGAGCCAGGTTTATAGGTGTACAAGGTACTGCCCAGTGTTGGCCCTGGGGGTGGTTGAGGCGGTGCTGTTGGGTCAGGCGTAGGAGCTTGAGTGGGAGCCTGAGTGGGAGCCTGAGTGGGAGCCTGAGTGGGAGCCTGAGTGGGAGCTTGAGTGGGAGCTTGAGTGGGAGCTTGAGTGGGAGCTTGAGTGGGAGCTTGAGTAGGAGCTTGAGTGGGAGCTTGAGTAGGAGCTTGCGTGGGCACAATCTTGGTTGGATGTGGCGCGGGCGTTGCTGAATTGACAGGTGGAACTGATGTGACAATCCCTGTTGGCGTGATGCCGTGCGGTGGAACGGTTGACACGTGATAGGGATTGATATTGAGCGAGAATGCCCGCAAAAGCGAGGTTTGCGAGAGCCAGGCCAGGCTTCCGCCAATGACCGTAATCGCGGCAGCCCCGCCAAGCAGGGCGCGCCGTGAGATGCGGATGCCGGAATATGGAGCGGGCGTAGATGTGGAACCGACGGCGGCGTTGGCAACACCGTTGCGTTGTGGCGAAGCTGTCCCTGGCGAATCGCGTATGAGGGTTGGCTCATCGGAACCCAGGTTAGGTTTATCGGTCGAGATTAACTGACGTTTGACGGTTTGCGAATCAGCATTGGTGCGTGGGGCCTGCAACGTGCTTTCACCGCTACCTGCTACTGTTGGAGCGTGTGTCGCGCTGGTCTGTGTTGACGACGTTTTGGTGCGGACGATGGTTGAGTCGCTTGTGGTTGGCAATGTTACTTGCGCCGGGTACAACTGTGAGTCTGCTGGCAGGCGGAGCGCGCCAATAAAGGCGCGAATACTGCGATAGCGCGTCTCGCGTTTTTTGGAGAGCGCGGTCAGAATGGCATCCTCGATAAAGGGCGGGATAGCTGCATTGAGCTGCGTCGGCGGTGTGGGAGTCTCTGAAATATGCTTGAACATCAGAACCGCTGAGTTGGGGGCGGTGAATGGCGGCTGTCCAGTCAGAAGCTCATAGGTGACACAGGCCAGAGCATATTGGTCGCTCTCACGACTGATGTGCCCTTCAAATTGCTCTGGAGCCATATAGCGCGGCGTACCTGCCGTCGTGGTTGATTTTAGGCTCGCAGACGCAATCATGGTTGCCAGGCCGAAATCCGCGAGCAGTGCCTCTCCTTTGGCATTGAACAGTATGTTTTCTGGCTTGATATCGCGATGCACAATCCCTAACGCGTGCGCATGATGCAATGCCTGCCCGATCTGCGATACAAGCGTCAGCACGCTCTCTAGGGGCAGCAATGTGGGAGCAAATTGTTCGAGGTGCTGGCGTAGCGAGCCTTGTGGAGCGTACTCAGAGACGATATAGGGCATGCCTTCATGAATGCCAACATCGAGAATGGGCAAAATATAGGCGTGGTGCAGCATTTCAAGAAATTTGGCTTCTTGTAGAAAACGTTCAGCCTCTTCTTGTGAGTTGAGTGGCACATGGTGCATCAACTTGAGCGCGACTGTGCGATTAGTCAATACTGCGTGTTGTGCGAGGTACACGCGCCCAAACGAGCCACGTGCCAGTTCTTCTATAACACGATAATTGCCAATGAGGCGCGAATCTTCTGTCATGATGCCACCTCGATATATACGAAAATGTAACAGTACGCTTATATCCCCCAATGCTGAAAGTATAGCACCACTGTAAGAAAAGTGCAACGGGTTACACTATAGCGTTGATGGATTGTTTTGCACCATCAAGTAAAAATGTGCTTGAAAATCTTGTTGTGCTATGCTTGTCTCGTTCTCTTCATTAGTGGAATATTGTCTGGACAAAGATGATACAGTATCAGAAAGAAGGTGAGGATTATGCCGTGTTGGTGCATAACCAGGAGACCATCAATGCATAAGAAAGAGGAATAGAGCTAACGATGCAGGACGAGAACATACTGGACGCTGCGCAGCAGCCCGGCGCGCTGGGTGATATGACGCCTGACGATTTTCGCCGCTATGGTCATCAAATGGTCGATTGGATGGCCGACTATTTCGCGCACGTGGGCGAGTATCCCGTGTTATCGCGCAACACGCCCGGAGCGATTCGTGAGGCCTTGCCCGCGCACCCTCCCGTGCAGCCAGAGCCAATGGAGTCCGTGTTTGCCGATTTTGAGCGCGTCTTGCTCCCTGGCATCACGCACTGGAACTCCCCCGGCTTTATGGCTTATTTCGGTATTACGGGGTCTGGCCCGGGCGTATTAGGAGAAATGCTTGCCAGCGTACTCAACGTCAATGCCATGCTCTGGCGCACCTCGCCCGCTGCAACGGAGCTAGAGCAGGTCACGCTGGACTGGTTGCGTCAGATGCTCGGCCTGCCAGCTCCGCTTTTTGGCGTCATCAACGATACCGCCTCGTCCGGCGTGCTATACGCGCTGGCGGCTGCCCGTGAAGCGACACCCCATCTGTTTATTCGCCAGCGTGGTATGGCTGGTCGGCATGAGCTACCGCCCTTGCGCTGCTATACCTCGCAGGAGGCCCATTCCTCGGTCGAGAAGGCCGCGATTGTCCTGGGTATCGGTCAGGAGGGGTTGCGCAAGATACCAACCGATGAGCAGTTCCGCATGGATGTCGCGGCCCTAGAGCAGGCGATTGAGGAGGATATTGCCCGTGGCGTACAGCCTTTCGCGGTCGTCGCAACCGTTGGCACGACCTCTACAACCAGCATCGACCCCGTGCCGCAAATTGCCGATCTCTGCGAACGCTATGGTCTCTGGCTACACGTCGATGGCTCTTATGGTGGCATGGCGGCGATTGACCCCGCGATGCGTTGGGTCCTGGCTGGCTGCGAGCGTGCCGACTCGCTGATCGTCAATCCGCATAAGTGGCTCTTTACACCGATCGATTGTAGCGTACTCTACACGCGCAAAGCGGCAGTGCTGAAAGCTGCTTTTAGCCTCGTGCCGGAATATCTGCGCAACACGGAGAGTACGGGCGACGAGGTGCCGAACTTGATGGACTACGGCAATGCGCTCGGACGACGTTTCCGCTCGCTCAAACTGTGGATGATTATGCGCTACTTTGGACAAGAGGGCCTGGCGGCGCGTATCCACGCGCATCACCAACTGGCTACCCACCTCACGGAATGGGTCAACGCCGCTCCCGATTTTGAGCAGATGGCTCCCACCAATTTCAGCCTCGTCTGCCTGCGTGCCCATCCGCAGGATATGGACGATGAGGAAGAACTGGACGCCCTGAACGAGCGCATCATGAGCGAGATCAACGCCCAGGGTCGCTTCTTCCTCTCGCATACAAAGCTACACGGTCAGTTTACAATTCGGGTCGCGATTGGCAATTTGCGCACAACCGAGCAGGACGTGCGCGACCTGTGGGCCGAGCTACAGCGTCTCGCCCGCCCGTAGTACTCTGTCAAACGTGATTGCATACCTCTCCATGAGAGCCAGCGTGTGCATGACCCCCACAAAGGGTGTTACTACATCGCATGTGTTTTGTGGGGTGGCATGGAGAGGTATGCCATGAGGTTTGACAGAGCCGTAGGGACGGGGAAAATGCAGGAGAGAATGGGTACGGATGCGGAATTGTGGGCTTTTCGAGATATCTGCATCCGTACACAGGCGTATTCTTAGCGACCAACATTAAAACGGAAATGCGCGATATCACCGTCCTGTATCACGTAATCCTTGCCTTCGAGGCGTTGTAAGCCCTTCTTGGAGGCAGCGGCGAATGAGCCACAGGCCATGAAATCCTCGAAGCGCGTGACCTCGGCGCGAATAAAGCCGCGCTCGATATCGGAGTGAATCTTGCCCGCCGCTTCGGGAGCCTTTGCGCCCTTCGTCACTGTCCAGGCGCGCACCTCGTCCTCGCCAGCCGTTAGGAAGGTGATGAGGTTAAGCAGACGATAGCCGACCTGAATGACGCGGTCCGCTCCCAGTTTGGGCAGGCCGAGCGATTCGAGGTACTCCTGAGCATCCGCTTCGGGCAGTTCGGCCAGTTCGGCTTCGAGGCGCGCAGAGACGGCGACAATCTCTGCTCCCTCGTTCCTGGCATGTTGGGCAATGCCCGCAATGCCTTTAAGTTCGCCCTCTAGCGTGCCAACCGTTTCTCCTCGCGCAATCTGCTCAAGCACGTTGTTGGCCTCGCCCAGAATGTCCTCGCTGACATTGAGAACATACATGCGCGGCTTCATGGTGAGCAGGAACAGGTCTTTCATTATTCCTTGCTCCTGGCTCTCAAGCGAGGCCTGGCTTGCCAGTTTTAGCTCGTTGAGGACCTCTTGCATCTTGCGCAGTGTCTCTAACTCCTGTAGAAATTTCTTATCACCCGATTTGGCATCCTTTTTTGTGCGCTCAATGCGTTGCTCGACCGAGGCAAGGTCGGTCAAGGTCAGCTCGGCATTCAGACTCTCGAGGTCGCGCATGGGGTCAATTGTATCGTAGACATGTGGGACATTGCTATTGGCGAAGGTGCGCAGGACGATAGCCAGAGCTTCGGCGTTGCGAATGTGGCCCAGGAATTCCGCGCTCAGTCCCTCGTGCTTCTCCTTCGCGCTCTGTGTGGCCTGACCCATACCAGCCACATCGACGAACTTGACGGTGGTAGGCGTCACTTTTTTCGGATGAAAAATCTCGGCAAGCGGTTGCAGACGCGCGTCGGGAACCTGGATGATAGCGACGTTGGCCTGCACGGTGCTGGTCGCGTAGCCGCCGATGGGCGCGCCCGCCTTTGTCAGGGCATTGAACAGGGTGGTTTTGCCGCTTTGGGGCAAACCAATAATACCAATTGTAAGAGCCATTTTAGAACAATCCTTTTGCTGGATAGAATCTTTTTTCTGTTGTGAGGTGTTTCTCTCTTTCTTGGGAGTGTATCATAGCGACAATCGGCTGTCGAGAGGAAGCCGGAGCGTATGCAAGGTTGTACATTCTGCTCCTTGACGATAAGCGCAGAAGACACTACAATATTTGTACAGAGAAGGTGTTTCCAATAGATGGAGGTTGTATCTTTATGCCATTGTATGAGTATTACTGCTCAAATTGCCAATCAAAATTTGAGCTGCTGGTGAGCCATAAACATGCTGATGATATTGTCTGCATGAAATGCCATAGCGAGAAGGTGCGTCGCTTGCTCTCAGTGTTTGCTGCACCGCGTAGCGATGTGGCCACTGCTGATGGTTCTGATTCGGCCCCTTCGATGGGCAGTTGTGGCTGCGGCGGTGGTGGCTGTGGTTGCCACTAGACATCAGGGATAGCCGCTATGTTTAATACGCTTAGTTATCGGCGGGGCGTGCTAGAGGGTGTGATCCTCTACACGCTGGGCCGTCTTGGCGCACTCATCAACCCATCAGTCTTTCCCGCTTGGGTTTTTGTGGTTGCGCCACTTGTTTTTTTGTCGCTCCAATACCTGCTTGCCCCAGTGTGGGCTACGCGACGCATGGCATCGACCAAACGTGAGCGGTTGAGCAAACGCTTTTGGTGGCTTGGGCCGCGTCTGGCGGCCATCTGTTTCGTCATTGATCTGTTCATCACGCTGGCTTTTGGCATGCCTGTCAATCTCTTTGGCACGCAACAGGGTTCAGCTCTGCTACGTTTGATGACTAGTGGTCCCAATCACCTCACGCTGGCGGACTTTGGCATCTACGAACTCAAGACTGCTGCTCTGCTTTTCGCCCTCTTTACGCTATGGGTGATCTGTGTGCGTCTGGCCATGGGCGGTTTTCTGCGCTTTACGATGCCCGCAGGAGGAAATCGTGTAACATTGTAAGCGGTGTTGTGTCACACGAAGGCTGTTGCTTTTCGATGCAGTATGCTTGGCACAAAAAGTTTGTAGCTGTTGCTTCTCACCTGTACATTTGTTACAATGTTCGTAACATACGAAGTTGAGTTTTGTCTAAATTGTTCTGGTGAGACGAAAGGTACGGTAGCAATCCGTGTCAAAAATATTTGCGATTACCAATCAGAAAGGGGGCGTGGGTAAAACCACAACCTCAATCAATCTTGCTACGTATCTAGCAGCAGCAGGGCGTAAGGTCTTATTGGTAGATATGGACCCCCAGGCGAACACGTCGAGCGGTATTGGTGTATTAAAAAATGTCAGGCAATATACTATTTATGATCTGCTCGTGCAACCGGATGAAGAAGTCACAATCTTTGATGTGATTGTGCCGACAGCCCGACGCGAACTGGTAGTAGCTCCCTGCACCGTTGATCTGGCTGGTGCAGAGATGGAACTGGTGGGTGAGATTGCACGTGAGAATAAGCTACGACAGGCCTTAGAGCCAATTAAAAGTCGCTGCGATTATATCATTATTGATTGTCCCCCGTCGCTGGGTTTGTTGACAATTAATGCGCTGGTCGCTGCCGATGGTCTGATTATTCCTATCCAGTGCGAGTATCTGGCCTTAGAGGGCTTGAGCCAATTGCTCAATACCGTCAATATTGTAAAATCAAAGCTCAATCCCAGCCTGTATGTTGCTGGCGTCGTTCTCACCATGTTTGACCCCCGTACCCGACTTGCGGGCGATATTGTGCGTGAGGTTCGTAACCACTTCCCCACTGAAGTCTTTCAAACAGTCATCAGTCGCAACGTGCGTCTGAGCGAGGCTCCTAGCTTCGGGCAATCCATTCTCGATTACGATCCTCATTCGCCAGGAGCAATGGCCTATCGCGCACTTGCCGAGGAGGTAATGGCTCGTGGCTAAGCAGAAATTTGGTCTAGGGCGCGGCCTCGATGCGCTCATCTCTGGGGCCTCAGAGGTGATGGGAACATCACAACCCGCTCGTACTGACGTGGAGAGTGTGCAGGAAGTGCCAATTGACAGTATCATACCCAACCCACGTCAGCCGCGTCGCATCTTTCGCGAGGATGATCCGCGCTTGCTCGAATTGCGCGACTCCATTAAAGAGCATGGCTTGATTCAGCCGATTGTCGTTGCGCGCCTCAATCAGGATGATGGCAAGCTCATCAGGGAGACGCGGCCAAATCCCGCCGCATGGTTTGGGCAAGAGGAGGGCCGAGAGCCAGTTCCAGAGATCGTAAAAGCTCTTCAATACCAAATTATTGCCGGAGAACGCCGCTGGCGGGCCTCTCGCTTGGCAGGCCTGACAACAATCCCCATTGTCATTAAAGATGTCACGCCGCAGCAAATGCTAGAAATGGCCCTGATTGAGAATATTCAGCGGGCCGATCTCAACCCCATCGAAGAAGCCCTGGCCTACCAGTCCCTCGTGCAGGAGTTTGGCATGACGCAGGAAATGGTAGCGAAACGGGTAGGTAAAGATCGCACGACAATCACCAACTCGCTACGTCTCTTGCAGCTTGCCCCTAAGGTGCGTGAAGCCCTGATGAGCCAATCCGAATATTTTACTGAAGGCCATGCCCGCGCTTTGATTGGCATTGAGCGTGAGGAAGACCAGATCACCGCTATGGGCAAAATTATCACCTTGCGTCTCAATGTGCGGCAGGCCGAAGAACTGGCGGCGCAGATCAAGGCGGGCCAGGAGCAGGATGCGGCAATCCAGCAGATTACAACGCTAGCGCGTTCCCCTGAATTGGTTACCCTGGAGAGCCATTTTCGCGATGCCTTGTTAGTCAAAGTGGACCTGAAACGCAATGCCAGGGGTAAGGGCACGTTAGTACTGCATTTTAATGACCAGGAAGAACTGGAACGTCTCTATAACCAGTTGGTAAAACGCGAAGAGTAAGCGCGTAGTCGCAATGAGTGCATTGGAGGGTGTGTATGACGACGGTTGAACGTCCATTTGAAAAAATTCGGCGCAAAATGGTAGCGGCACGGATTGAGTTTATGGGGCAGCTAGCAAAATTCAGCAAAGACGCGCTATCACTCTATACGGCAGAGGGTGAGTGGTCGCCACTGCAAATTGCCTATCATCTCTATATTGCCGATGGGCTAGCTTTAGAGCAGATGCGTCTGGTTCAACAAGAGGATAATCCGCTGATCGCCAATGTGGCTGAGCAGGCTCCGCAGGCCACCCGTGAGGCCGAGCCGCCCGCATCACTTGATGCCGTCTTGGCGGGGATGGCCGCCCGCCGCGAAGAACTTTTTGAATATCTCTCCGCTCTACCCGATGTGGCCTGGGAGCGTCCCTTCCGCCACGTCGAGTGGGGCGAACGCAAATTCTATCAACTCGTGAATGTCTTGCCGTTCCACGATCAGCAGCACGCGCAACAACTGGCAAAAATGCGAGAGATGTAGTGACACCCCTTGCGGGTGTCATGGATAGGTATGC
>VFSW01004417.1_pt1 | contig 20985 bp, 21 predicted proteins | sample 5358111 | NCBI WGS metagenome assembly VFSW01 (sample SAMN11554181, study PRJNA540505) | mine drainage metagenome | isolation source: sediment from site ElyBrook_90M | place: USA: Ely Copper Mine, Vershire, VT | collected 2017
TTAATGTAGCCTGGGTTGAGCGCGGCGAAACCCGGGCTACATCTTTGCGGCTTACTCCGCGACGACGATCAGCTTGAGCTTGGCGTTCACATCGGTGTGCAGATGCAACTCGACCTCGAACTCGCCGGTGTGACGGAACGGACCGGCCGGCAGGCGCACTTCATGCTTGGCGAGCGGCTGGCCCAGGGCCGTGACGGCCTCGGCGATGTCGAAAGTGCCGACCGAACCGAACAGCTTGCCTTCGTCACCGGCGTGGGCGGCGACGGTGACCGTCAGCCCTTCCAGTGCGACGCGGCGCGTCTCGGCGGCGCCGATAGCCGCGGCAGCGGTCTTCTCGAGTTCGGCGCGGCGCGCTTCGAATTTGGCGATGTTGGCCGCGGTGGCCGTGGTGGCTTTACCTTGCGGAATCAGGAAATTGCGGCCGAATCCGGCGCGAACCTTGACCTTGTCGCCGAGGTTACCGAGATTTTCGACCTTCTGCAGCAGTATGACTTCCATCGTTATGCCCTTTTACAAATTCTATCGATGACGTAGGGACGGGTTTCAAACCTGCCCGACAACCCATTTGATTATTGCGCGTCGGTATACGGCAGCAATGCCAGGAACCGCGCCCGCTTGATGGCGGTGGCGAGCTGGCGCTGATAGCGCGCCTTGGTCCCGGTGATGCGACTCGGGACGATCTTGCCGGTCTCGGTGACATAGCCCTTGAGCGTCTGGAGATCCTTGTAGTCGATCTCTTTGGTCTTCTCGGCGGTAAATTTGCAGAACTTACGGCGGCGGAAAAAGCGTGACATGGTAATCCCCTCAATTCAGATGTGCGTGATCGGACACCACCGGGCTTCAGGCCTCGGCGCTATCCTCAACAACCTCGTCGTCACCGGCGTTATCGACGATCGGCGAATTGTCATCGTCCGAGTCGGAACGGCGATCGTCGCGGTCGTCCTTGGACTTGACCAGGAACGACGGCTCGGTGACCGCCTCGTCGCGGATCAGGATGAGGTTGCGCAGCACCGCGTCGTTGAAACGGAACGCGCTGTTGATTTCGTCCAGGGTGTCCTTGTCGCACTCGATGTTCATGAGCACGTAGTGGGCCTTGTGGACTTTCTGAATGGGATAGGCGAGCTGGCGACGGCCCCAGTCTTCCAGACGGTGGATGGCACCGCCCTTGGATTCGATCGTGGCGCGGTAGCGCTCGATCATGCCGGGCACCTGTTCACTCTGGTCAGGGTGGACCAGAAACACGATTTCGTAGTGCTTCATAAAGCTCCTTACGGTTACAGCCTGACGTCATTGCGTGCAGGCAAGGAGTAAAGCAACGCCGGGGCGTCGCAGGGAGGCGTATTCTACTTGAGCGCCGCCGAGCAGGCAACCGCTTGATCAACACCACATACCCGGTCTGCCAACAGGGACTTGAAGAGCGCCGCCTGCCGGCTTACTTCAGCCAACCGATTTCACGCGCGGTGGCCGCGCCGATGCGGGTTTTTCTCAGATCCACGGGAATGTCGGCGACCGATTCACTCAAGGGCACCCGCCCTGCCATCAACTCCGCGTAGGCTTGCGGGAAGCGCGGGATCCGTCGCGGCTCGGCATAACCATCCGGATAGCGCGGCAAGCTGGTGGCGAGATCGTATTTGTCGGTGGCGCCCACGGTGTGCAGCAACTCATGCGCGATCACCACCTGATTCGAACCCGTCATGCCGTGATCGGCGAAGACGTTGGCAATGCCGATCATGCCTTCCTTGAGTCCCAGGGAATGAGCCAGCCGTGGCGATAAGGCGGGGTCGTGATAGTTGACAAACAGGCGCACGTCGATGGGTGGCCCGACATAGGCGCGGACAGCGCGCCAGGCCCACCAACGCAAGCGCAGACTCCACGCCATGATCCGCAAAACCGAACCGCCATAGGGTGGCGGCGGTGGGCTCTGCGCCAGCGGCGGGCCGAGCCAAATCTCCATCGGCGCAGTGCGCGTCACGCCATAGATACGCGCCTGGTCAATCAAGTACCGCTCTATGGGCGCGAAACTTTCCCGCGTGAGTGTATCGATATAAGCGGCGGTCACGGCGCTGCCATCGGCATTAATGGGAAAGGCCACGACCCACAGTGGACGATTCCAGTCGGTGGCCTGCCGGTGGGACAGCCAAGCGCTGCTGGCAACCATTACCAGCCATCAGCACAGTTATGCGCACGCCACGCCACGTGATGCGGCGGGGCGCCGATTTGTTGCGCAGGCGTTTGGCGGTGGCGAGTGGCAAGTCTTGAGCGCGCCCGTTGTGCCGACTGGTTTACACGCCCGGCGTGCGACGCTGACGTACGGCCTCGAATAGAAACAGGCCCGCCGCCACGGAGACATTGAGACTGGCCACGCTGCCTGCCATGGGGATGTGTGCCACGTGATCACAACATTCGCGGGTCAGACGCCGCATGCCCTTGCCTTCGGCGCCGAGCACCAGCGCCAGCGGGCCGCGCAGATCCAGATCGTAGAGCGATGCCTCGGCTTCGCCGGCGGCGCCGACAATCCAGATGCCGGCATCCTGCAACCAGCGCAACGTGCGCGCCAGATTGGTGACCTGGGCGAACGGGATGTTCTCCGCCGCGCCGCTGGCGACCTTGCGCACCGTGGCCGTGAGGCCGGCCGCACGGTCGCGCGGCGCGATTACCGCGTGCGCGCCGGCGGCGTCGGCGCTGCGCAGACACGCGCCGAGGTTATGCGGATCCTGCACACCGTCCAGCACCAGCAGCAACGGCGGCACGGTGAGCGCGGTGACCAGATCTTCCAGGACCGTATCGCTGAGCGGGCCGATCTCGCGGCTGTGCGTCGCGATACCCTGATGGCGCCCGCCACCGGTCATCTCGTCGAGCTGGTCGCGCTCCACGCTATGAATCGCAATGCCCGCCGCACGGGCGACATCGAGCAGCGCCTCGATGCGCGCATCGTGCCGGCCGCGCAGCGCCCACAGGGCCGTGACCCGTTCGGGCGCGCGTGCCAGCAGTGCCTCTACCGCGTGCAGACCGTAGACGAGTTGTTCGTGCATGGGGTGAGTGCCAAATCCAGTGCAAGCGCCATGAACGCTACATTATTGAGTAATTGCCGCAGAGGCACGGAGAACGCAGCGCAGATGAAGGTTGACTGATAGTACCTGACACTCTGCGTTCTCCGCGCCTCTGCGGCAGATAGTCCTACCGCAAGTGACGCCACTCACCGTCGTCGGCTGCGCTTCTTCTTCGTGGATTTGCGCGGCGTCCGGACGCCCTTCGCTTCGCCGTGCTCACGCGGCCTCGCGTGCGACTCATCCGCGCTTTCCGCCAGTTCGAAGTCGACCTTGCGGTCGTCGAGATTGACGCGCACCACTTTCACGGTGATGCGGTCGGCGAGCCGATAAAGCTTGCCGGTGCGTTCACCGCGCAGGCGGTGTCCGGCCGGATCGAAGTGATAGAAATCGTTGTCGAGCGCGGTGACATGCACCAGGCCTTCAACGAAGATTTCGTCCAGCTCCACGAATAGCCCGAAGGAAGTCACGCTGCTGATGGTCCCCGGATAGATTTCGCCGACCTTGTCCATCATGTACTCGCACTTCAGCCAACTGACCGCATCGCGCGTGGCGTCGTCGGCACGGCGCTCGGTGGTTGAACAATGCGCGCCGAGCAACACCATGTCCGGATGCGTATAGGTGAAGTTCTCGGCCGTGCCGCCGTTCAGCGTATGGCGGATGGCGCGATGCACCATCAGGTCAGGATAGCGGCGGATCGGTGAGGTAAAGTGCGCATAGGCTTCGTGCGCGAGGCCAAAGTGGCCGATGTTGTCCGGGCTGTACACCGCTTGCGACAGCGAACGCAGCATCACCGTTTCGATCAGATGCGCATCGGGCCGCTCATGCACGGTGGCGAGCAATTCGGCGTAATGCAACGCCTGCGGCTTGTCGCCGCCTTTCAGCGTCAGGCCCAGTTCGCCGAGAAAACTGCGCAGGTCGGTGAGCTTCTCCGGCGGCGGCCCCGCGTGCACGCGGAACAGCACCGGCATCTTGTGCTTTTCCAGGTAGCGCGCGGCGGCGACATTGGCGGCCACCATGCACTCTTCGATGAGCTTGTGCGCGTCATTGCGGATCACCGGCACGATCGATTCGATCTTGCGGTCGGCGCCGAACACGATGCGTGTCTCGGTGGTGTCGAAATCGATGGCGCCGCGTTTCTCGCGAGCGACACGCAGTACCTTGTAGAATGCGTGGAGATCTTCGAGGTGCGGCAGTACTGCGGCGTATTTCTTGCGCAACACGGCATCGCCATCGACCAGCATCTTCGCCACGTCGTCATAGATGAGCCGCGCCGCCGAGCGCATCACACCCTCGTGAAAATGCGTGCGTGTGACCTTGCCGTCGTTGTCGAAACTCAGCTCGCAGACCATGCACAAACGATCGACCTGCGGATTGATCGAGCACAGGCCGTTGGAAAGGATCTCCGGCAGCATCGGGATGACGCGCTCGGGGAAGTACACGGAAGTGCCGCGCCCGCGCGCCTCGGCATCGAGCGCGCTGCCCGGTCGGACATAGTGCGAGACATCGGCGATCGCCACCAGCAGACGCCAGCCTTTGGGCTTGCGTTCGCAGTACACCGCATCATCGAAGTCGCGCGCATCGGCGCCGTCGATGGTGACCAGCGGCGTATCGCGCAGATCAAGACGGCCTTGTTTGGCATCCTCCGGCACCTGTTCCGACAACGTGGCGATCTGTTCCTGAACGGATTCAGGCCAAGCCAGCGGCAGGTTGTGGGCGCGGATCGCGACATCGATTTCCATGCCGGGCGCCATGTGATCGCCCAGCACTTCGACGATGCGGCCGATCGGCTGTGAATGCGTCGTCGGCTGCTCGATGATTTCCACGGTGACGATCTGGCCGTTCTGGGCATTGCCCTGCATCTCGGCCGGCACGACGATCTCGATCGTCAGACGCTTGTGATCGGGCGCCACGAAGCCGACACCGCTCTCGCAGCGATAGCGTCCGACCACACGCTGGGTATTGCGCTCCAGCACTTCGACGATCGCGCCTTCGGGACGGCCGCGGCGGTCGATGCCGGTGACGCGCGCCACGGCGCGGTCGCCGTTCATCACGCCGCGCATCTGCCGCGGCGAGAGAAACAGGTCGTCGCCGCCCTCGTCCGGCTCCAGGAAGCCGAAACCGTCCGGGTGACCGATGACGCGACCGCGCACCAGATCCTGATGATTGACCAGCACCATGCCTTCGCGGCGATTGCGCACCAGTTGTCCGTCACGCACCATGGCATTCAGGCGGCGGCGCAGCGCCTCGCGCGGTTCCTCATCGTGCAGCGCCAACTCGGCGGCGATCTGCTCGTAATCGAGCGGTTCGCCGCGCTCGGCGAGGTGCGCGAGAATGAATTCACGGCTGGGAATCGGATTGGCGTACTTGACGGCCTCGCGCTCGGCATGCGGGTCGGCGGCGACGCTGGCCTTGGGAGTACGCTTGCGGGGCTTGCGAGGTTTAGTTTCAGACATATTTCAAGAGAATTCCGAGTGCCGAACCGCGCCCTGTTTCGAGGCGCCGTCGGATGATGGGTGGGCAAGGCGGCGAAAACCGCCGATTCATGGCCGCCATTGTGGTCCGCGCCGCGCCGATTGACAACCCGTCACGCTCCCGGTACATTGCCTTCCTTTCTGAAAGCAGGGCCCGCGGACGGGTCTCGGCCCGCAGATAAAGCCGTGGTGGCGGAACTGGTAGACGCGCTAGCTTCAGGTGCTAGTAGGTTAACACCTGTGGAGGTTCGAGTCCTCTTCACGGCACCATTACTTCAGCAGCGAGGAACTTCATTCATGATGCGGTTCCTCGCTATTCGCTGCTAGCCCACCACTAGCCAAACGGATGCCGCAGAATAATCGTATCCTTGCGGTCCGCGCCGGTGGAAATGATATCGACCGGCACTTTCACGATTTCCTCGATGCGCTTCAGATAAGCGCGCGCGTTGGCCGGTAGGTCAGCGTAGTTACGCGCACCCACCGTTGATTGTTTCCATCCTGGCATATCTTCATAAATTGGCTCACAGGTCGCGAAGGCTTCGGCACCGATCGGCGGGGTGAGGCGTTCTTCACTGCCAGTACGGTAGCCAACGCACAAGCGCAACGTGTCGAGGCCGTCGAGCACATCGAGCTTGGTGATGCACAGCCCGGAGACGCTGTTGATCTGATTGGAACGGCGCAGGGCCACGGCATCGAACCAGCCGCAACGGCGCGCGCGGCCGGTGGTGGAACCGAACTCGTGACCGACCTTGGCGAGGTGCTCGCCCATCTCGTCGAACAGTTCGGTGGGGAACGGGCCGGCGCCGACGCGCGTGGTGTAGGCCTTGGTGATGCCGAGGATGTAGTCGAGATGCGCCGGGCCCACGCCGCTGCCGGTGGCCGCGCCGCCGGCGGTGGTGTTCGACGAGGTCACGAACGGATAGGTGCCGTGATCGATGTCGAGCAGCGCCCCCTGCGCGCCTTCGAACAGCACGCTGTTGCCGCGCTCGCGATGTTGATGCAGCAACTCCGGCACATCCGCCACCAACGGTTGCAGTTGCTCGGCCAGCGCCAAAGTTTCATCGAGTGTCTTCTGGAAATCCACGGTTTCAACCTTGAAATAATGCTGCAAGGCGAAATTGTGATAGTCCAGCACTTCGCCCAGTTTGGCGGCGAAGCGCTCGCGGTGAAACAGATCGCCCAGACGCAGGCCACGGCGCGACACCTTGTCTTCGTAAGCGGGGCCGATGCCGCGGCCGGTAGTGCCGATGGCGGCCTTGCCGCGGGCTTTTTCACGGGCATGATCGAGCGCCACGTGATACGGCAGTATCAAGGGACAAGCCTCGCTGATCTTGAGGCGCGTGCGTGCCGGCACGCCGTTGGCCTCCAGCATGGCCAGTTCTTCGAACAGCGCGGTCGGCGACAGCACCACGCCATTGCCGATCAGGCATTCGACGTTGTCGCGCAGGATGCCGGAAGGGATCAGGTGCAGCACGGTCTTCTTGCCGTCGATAACCAGCGTGTGGCCGGCGTTGTGGCCGCCCTGGAAACGCACCACCGCGCTGGCGCGGTCGGTGAGCAGATCGACAATCTTGCCTTTGCCTTCATCGCCCCACTGGGCGCCTATCACTACGACGTTCTTACCCATTGCTTATCTGCCCTGCTTGTCATGTAACGTAGGGGCCGGCCACACCCCCCCCCCGATATGGGCCTCACGAAACCAACCCCCCGCTGGGGCGAATACCCCCCCCAAAAAAATAGGCCGGCAAATTCCATACGATTTATTTACTGAAACACCAACGACCGTCCACTCCGTGCCAACTTTGCGCAGCTCCCGTTCGCAACCCATCTCGTGCGCGCCACCCGCTTGTCCCGGCAATGCGCAGATCACGCACTCACCGGCCGCGCGCAATGCCTGCACTTGCGCCTGTAGCGGGCCGTCGGCGCCCCAGGGGGCGAAGATCGCAGCACGGGCCGCAAGTGGCTCCGGTGCGGCATGCGCCATCAGCGTCTTGAGATCCGCACTGAAGCCGGTGGCCGGACGCCCCAGGCCAAATACGCGGCCGATGTCGTCGTAACGTCCACCCTGCGCGATCGCTTGACCGTGGCCGGGCACGAAAGCGGCAAAAACCGGGCCGGTATGATAGTGGTAACCGCGCAATTCCGCGAGATCGAAATGCAGCGGCACGCGCGGCCGGCGCGCCTGCAAGCCGGCCGCGATGCGCCGCAGGTCATCCAGTGCCTGACGGACATCGGGCGCCGCGTCGCGCAGCACGATGGCGGCGGCATCCAGACATTCCACGCCGCCGTTCAGATCCGCCAGCGCGGCGAGTGGGTCACGCGCGTTGACGGTGATATCCGCCTGCGCCAGCAAGGCATTGATGTCCGCGCTTGCCTTGCGCTGTAGCGCGTCGAATAACAAATCGGTAGTGGCCGCATCGAGCTTGGCATCGCGCAACAGACCACGGTAAATACCGACATGGCCGAGGTCCACATGCACGCCACCGACACCGGTGGCGTCAAGCGTTGCCAGCATCAGTGCCACGATCTCCAGATCACTCTCCACGCCGGCATGACCGAATAATTCGGCACCGACCTGCAATGGACTGCGCGAACCGGCGAAACCGTCCGGCCGGGTACGCAATACCGTGCCCAGATAACAAAGCCGTACCGGCGTAGTGCGCTGCAGGCGATGCGCATCAATGCGTGCGGCCTGCGGCGTCATGTCGGCACGCACACCCATCGTGCGGCCGGTGAGCTGATCGGTAAGCTTGAAGGTCAGCAGATCGAGGTCGTTGCCGGTGCCGGTGAGCAGCGATTCCAGATACTCGATGAAGGGCGGCATGATCAGCTCATAGCCCCAGCTCGCGTACAGATCGAGTAGGCGGCGGCGCAACTGCTCCAGGCGGGCGGCCTGCGGCGGCAGCACCTCGTCGATACCTTCAGGAAGCAGCCAGTGGTTTGTCATAATGGCGAGAAGAGTAAAGGGAAAAGAGCCCAGGGGAAAGGGGCAATTTAGAACGATGAGGGGCGCCGACTGCCAATGATGGGCCAGATTCCGCGTGCGCCCCCTTCGCTCTTTTATCTGCCTCTGACCCAGTATAACAATGCCACGCCGGCCAGCATGCTGGCCAACCCGATCATCCGCAGGCTGCGGTCATCCAGCTTGATCATCTGCTGGAGGGTATTGCGCAATGTCTGTGGGTTGAGGAACGGCAGGATGCCCTCGATGACCAGCAGCAAGGCAACGGCGGCGAGCAAATCGTTCCACATGTCGTCAGCGCCCGCCGTCTTGATTACGGTTTGCCGCCCGTACCCTTGAAGTACTTGAAGAACTCGGAGTCTGGTTCCAGCACCAGCGTATCGCTGCGACTGTTAAAGGTGTTCTTATAGGCATTCAGGCTACGGTAAAAAGCAAAAAACTCCGGATTCACGCTATAGGCCTTTGCGTAGATGTCCGCCGCAGCGGCGTCGCCTTCGCCACGGATTCCTTGCGCCTTGCGGTAGGCCTCCGCCAAGGTTACCGTGCGCTGTCGATCCGCATCGGCGCGGATGCCTTCCGCCGCTTCGGCACCGCGGGAACGGAATTCACTCGCCACGCGACCACGCTCGGCTTCCATACGCTGATACACCGAGGTACTGACCTCACCCGGCAGGTCGATGCGCTTGATGCGCACATCGACGATGGTGATGCCGAGAGCCTTGGCCTGGACGTTGACGACTTCATTCAGTTTCTGGGTGATCTCGGCGCGGCCGCCGGACACGACTTCCTGAATGGTGCGCTTACCGAATTCGTTGCGCAGTGCGTCATTGATTTTTTCATACAGCAACTGGTTGGCGCGGAGCTCGTCGCCGCCGGTGGCGCGGTAATAGTCGGCCACATTGGAGATACGCCACTTGACGAAGGCATCGACGATGACGTTCTTTTTCTCAACCGTGAAGTAGCGTTCCGCCTCCGCTTCCTCCGTCTGGATACGCGCGTCGAATTTGCGCACATTGTTCACGAAGGGAATCATGACATGCAGGCCCGGGCCAATGTTGGTCTGGACAATTTCCCCGAGCGCGAACACGATGGCACGCTGCCATTGCTTGACGCTATACAGAGAAGACCAGCCCAGCACGACGATTGCCAGCACCGCGATGATGCCGATGTTCTTGGTGTGATTCATCAGCGTTGCTCCCGATTGCGCAGTTCCTCGCGCTGACGGACATCGTCTTTCGCGTTCGGCCCGGTAACCGATGGTGCGACGAGCTGCTCTGCGCTGACGGCAGCGTCACCACCCATCGCAGGCGAGAGCTTATTGAGCGGCAAGTACAGAATATTGTGGTCGCTCTTGGTGTCGATCAGCACCTTGCTGGTGCGCGACAAGACATGCTCCATGGCATCGAGATAGAGACGTTGTCGCATCACTTGCGGGGCCTTTACATATTCGGCAAGCAACGCATTGAAGCGGTCGGTATTGCCCAACGCCTCGTCGGTTACCTGCGCCTTGTAGGCTTGCGCGTCCTCGAGTTGACGCGCCGCGCCGCCGCGCGCCTTGGGGATCACCTCGTTGGCGTAGGCCTCCGCCTCGTTCTTCAGTCGCTGTTCGTCCTCGCGCGCCTTAATGGCGTCATCGAAGGCGGCCTTGACCTGCTCGGGCGGATTGGCGTCCTGCAGGTTAACCTTGATCACCTGCAGACCGGTGACGTATTTATCGAGGATGTCCTGGGTCAGTTGCTGGGTGCTCTCGGCGATCGCATCGCGTCCGTCGGTGATGACATAGTCCATGGTGCTCTTACCGACCACCTCGCGCAGCGCGCTCTGCACAACCTGCATCAGCGTTGCATCCGGATCGCGGACATTGAAAAGATAGTCGCGCGCATCCTTGATCTTGTACTGCACGGCCAGCTTGACCTCGACGATGTTCTCGTCCTTGGTCAGCATCTGCGCCTTGTGCGGCACGGAGCGCACCTGGTCGACGTCCACCTTGTAAACGTGCTCGATGGGGCGCGGCCACCGGATGGTGGGGCCGGGCTGCAGGGTATCGACGTAGGCGCCGAAACGCGTCACCACGCCGCGCTGCGCCGGCTCCACGACATAGATCGAGTCATAGGCCAGCCAGGCGAGCAGCAGGACCAGCGCCACCACGGCGATGCCGCCGCCATTAGCGCCGCCGTCGCCGCCATTTTTGCGTGCGCCACCGCCGAACAGGCTGCTGAACTTGTTCTGCATCTTGCGAACGATTTCGTCCAGGTCGGGCGGGCCTTGATCGCCGCGCCCGCCCCAGGGATCCTTGTTGCCCCCACCGGGTTCGTTCCAGGCCATGTCAAACTCCGTCGAGGTTGTGGCTTAATAAAAGCAGACCGGCATTGTAGGTGCCGCTGACGAGACGCGCAAGTAAGTGTTTAGTCATAAAATAATACTTGAACTGCCAAGGACGCCAAGAAACCTTATTAAAAAATAATCCTTGGCGTCCTTGGCGGTTCAAATTTTTTTCTAGCTCAAGCCAGTTCCGGCAGGCCTTCATTGCGTTGCAACTGCAATAAGCGGCGGCGCTGCAACTCGACCTCGATCATCCAATCACCCTGCGCGTCAACATGCTCGCTCATCACGGCGCCCAGATCGAACAGGCGCGCCCGCAGACGCCCCGCCTCGGGCGGCAGGCGCAGCCAGCCGCGCACACGGTCCTGCTGAAAATATTCCGTCAGGGCGCCACGCAACAACTCCAGGCCCGCACCGCTGGCGGCGGACAACCAGATCCGCGTGATGCGACCCTCGGCGTTGCGTTCCACGTGCGGCGCGCGTTCCGTCAGGTCGATCTTGCTATAGACCTCGATCTGCGGCACGTCCTCGGCGCCGATTTCCTGTAGAACCTGGTTGACCTGCGCGATACGCTGATCGGCATCCTCGGCATGGGCGTCGATCACGTGCAGCAGCAGGCTGGCCTCGCGGGTTTCCTGTAGGGTTGAACGGAATGCCGCCACCAGGTCATGCGGCAGATGGCGGATAAAACCCACTGTGTCGGCGAGCACCAGCGGCGGCGTGTGCGGCATTTCGATGCGTCGCAAAGTGGGGTCGAGAGTGGCGAACAATTTGTCGGCGGCGTAAACATCGGCACCGCTCAGCGCATTGAACAAAGTGGACTTGCCGGCGTTGGTGTAACCGACCAGGGAGACCGTGGGAATTTCCGCCTTGCCGCGCGCCTGCCGCCCCTGTTCGCGCTGACGGGTGACTTTTTGCAGGCGGCGGCTGAGCTGTTTGATGCGCTCGCCGACTAGACGGCGGTCGGTTTCCAATTGCGTTTCGCCCGGACCGCGCAGACCGATACCGCCCTTCTGCCGTTCAAGGTGCGTCCAGCCGCGCACCAAGCGCGTGGCGATGTGGCGCATCTGTGCCAACTCGACTTGGAGCTTACCGTCGGAACTGCGGGCGCGCTGGGCAAAGATATCCAGAATAAGGCCGGTGCGATCCAGCACCCGGCATTTCAGGAATTGTTCGAGATTGCGCTCCTGTGCAGGGCTCAGAGCATGGTTGAAGAGCACGACTTCGGCGCCCTCGGCCTCGACGCTGGCGCGGATCTCCTCGGCTTTGCCACTGCCAACGAAATATTTGGCTTGCGGAGCATCGCGTCGGCCGGTAACAACGGCGACGGCTTGTGCACCGGCGGAACGCACCAATTCCTGGAATTCGTCTAGAGCCTCCCGTTCCTGCTCGGCCTGCAGTTCAAGGTGGACCAGTACGGCGCGTTCACCGCTACGAGGACGTTCAAACAAGGGGACAGCCCCGCCGCAGGCGGGGCACAGTGAGATTAGACGTTGCCCGGCTCCACACCAATATGCTCAACCCCGCCCTCATCGCCGCCCGGAAGCTTGATGTTCCGTGCCGGAACGACGGTCGAGATCGCGTGCTTGTAGACCATCTGGCTGACGCTGTTCTTCAACAGCACCACAAATTGATCGAAGGATTCGATTTGACCTTGCAGCTTGATACCGTTCACCAAATATATCGAAACCGGGACACGTTCCTTGCGCAAGGTATTCAGGAAAGGTTCCTGCAACGACTGCCCTCGAGCCATGTCTGCTCTCCTTTTTTTAATTATTGCCGTCAAGGTTCATTCCTCACAATAATTTAGCCGCACCGTAAAGCGTATAGAGTCCAAACTATATACCATATCTTTCACGAGTTACTAGTTTTTTATCATCCGTTGCGTCAAGTGACGGGAGATGCTGTCCCGCAACTGCCCGAGCAGTTCATGCGCCATGCTGTTGAACCGGGCCGCATCCGCTTGACCTCGCAACCAAGTCAATTGCCGCTTTGCCAGTTGACGACTGGCGGTTATGGCATTCACCGCCATCTCCGCATGACTCACCCGCCCCTCCAGATGATCCCATGCCTGCCGGTACCCCACCGCGCGCATGGCCGGCAGCCCAGTGTGCAGATCGCCACGACTATAGAGGGCCGCGACTTCCGTCAAGAATCCGTTGTCAAGCATTGTACGGAACCGCGCTTCGATTCGACTGTGCGTTACCGCACGCTCAGGCGGCGCCACCACGATTTTCAACAATCGATAAGGTAAAGGAATCGCCGCACCCTGATCCGAGGCACACAACTCAGTCATGGATCGACCCGTCAGCTCGTACACTTCCAGGGCGCGCTGGATACGCTGCGGGTCGTTGGGATGGATGCGCTGCGCCGCCACCGGATCGACGTCGGCGAGACGCTGGTGCATATGCGGCCAACACTGCTCGCGCGCCTCGGCATCGAGCCGGGCGCGTACCTCGGGCCGGGCCGCGGGCAAATCCGCAAGACCCTGCTGCAGCGCACGGAAATACAGCATGGTGCCACCCACCAGCAGCGGTACGCGACCGTGCGCCGTGATATCCGCCATCTCGCGCAGCGCATCGGCGCGGAACTGCGCGGCGGAATAGCTCTGCGCCGGATCGAGAATATCGATCAGCCGATGCGGCGCTCGCGCCAGCGTCGGTGCATCGGGCTTGGCGGTGCCGATGTCCATGCCCCGATAAACCATGGCCGAATCGACGCTGATGAGATCGCAAGGGAGTTGTTCGGCCAGCGCGACGGCAAGATCGGTCTTACCCGAGGCCGTCGGCCCCATCAGAAAAATTGCCGGTGGCGTTTCGAGCATGGATAACATTGCATTGAATTCCTGCCTGGCACCGATATTTGCCCGCCCAGCCGCGTCAGCGACCGCGCAGAAACAGCCGGTCCAATTCCTCAATTGACATTTGCCGCCAAGTCGGCCGACCGTGATTGCACTGGCCGCTGCGTTCGGTGTGCTCCATATCGCGCAGCAATGCGTTCATTTCCGGAATCGTCAGGCGGCGGTTGGCGCGTACCGAACCATGGCAGGCCATGGTTGAGAGCAGCTCATTCTGCGCCTCGGCCACGCGCACGCTGCTGCCGTGTGCGAGCAGATCGGCGAGCACGTCGCGCAACAGACCGGGGATATCGGCCTGCGCCAGCAGCGCCGGAACCTGGCGCACGCGCAGCTGCTGCGGGCCGGTGCGATCGATTTCAAATCCCAGTTGCGCGAACCACTCGACCTGCGTCTCGGCGGCGTCAGCCTCGCGCGCGCTCACCGCGACACTGACCGGCACCAGCAGCGGCTGTGCCTGCATGTTTGCGCCGCTCTGCGCTGTCTTCAGACGCTCGTAGGTGATGCGCTCATGGGCAGCGTGCATGTCCACCAGCACCAGTCCGGCGGCGTTCTCGGCGAGAATGTAGATGCCGTGCAGTTGCGCCAGCGCATAACCGAGAGGCGGGACGGTAACGTTTGCTTGCGTGGCCTCAGGCGTGGCGGGCGCGAAATGCAGGGCCGCATACGTGTGCATCTGTTCGCGCGCGGACAACTCGATGGCGTGCTGCTGTCCACTGCCGTAGTTCATGCTGCGCGGGAATGCTGACGGGTAAGATGCGGACGGCAGCGCCGTTGCCGGCGCCACCTCGGCATTCCCGGCACGTGTGGTTGCAAGCGCTTCATGCACGGTATGGAAAAGAAAGTCATGCACCAGACGTGAATCGCGAAAGCGTACCTCGCTCTTGGCCGGGTGGGCGTTGACGTCGACGCGCGCCGGATCGAGTTCGAAGTACAGCAAAAAGGCCGGGTGACGACCGTGATACAGCACATCATGATAGGCCTGACGCACGGCGTGACCGGCAAGCTTGTCGCGCGCCATGCGGCCGTTGACGAAGAAATACTGCCGGTCCGGCTGGCTGCGCGAAAAGGTCGGCGCCGCGATCCAACCGTGCAGGCGCAGCCCCGCCGCGGCATGTTCAATCCGCACTGCACTGGCGAGAAAATCCGCGCCACACAGTTCCGCGACGCGCTGCTCGCTGTCACTGAGCTGTCGGCCACCGCGCAAGCGGCACACCGCGCGTTCGTTGTGGCGCAGATTGAACTCGACATCGAAGCGGCTCAGCGCGATGCGCCGCAGCATTTCCTCGACATGACCGAATTCGGTCTTTTCGCTGCGCAGGAATTTGCGTCGCGCCGGTGTATTGAAAAACAGATCATGCACCTCGATGGTCGTTCCTGGTGGATGCGCGGCGGGCGCGGCGACGCCGACTGTCGCGCCATCGCTGTCGATGCGCCAGGCCTGTTCACTGTCTCTGCCGTGCGAGGTCAAGGTAAAGCGCGATACGGACGCGATACTCGGCAATGCCTCGCCGCGAAACCCCAGGCTCGCCACCCGCTCCAGGTCTTCGAGAGAGGCGATCTTGCTGGTGGCATGACGTGACAAGGCCAGGGCCAGATCATCGGGATGAATCCCCTGGCCATTGTCACGCACGCGCATCAGCCGCAAACCGCCTTGCTCGATGTCCACATCGATGCGTGTGGCGCCGGCATCCAGACTGTTCTCCACCAACTCCTTGATGACCGACGCCGGCCGCTCGACCACCTCGCCGGCGGCGATCTGGTTGATCAGTTGGGATGGTAGATTATGAATGCGCATAGCACGGCGGCGAACGGCGGCAGTGAGCAACAGGGTACAGGAAAATGGGGTATCGGGGGACAGGCGACAGGACAGTTCCTGTACCGCGCGCACGGGCTGACTTGAGAGTCAGCCCTAGGATACCGACAGGGCGCTGGACATCGGCACGGCCATCAACTGTCGCTGTCGGCCGGAATCTGCAACACCCGTCCGATCCTGACGTTTTCATTGCTGCGCAGGCCATTCACCTGCCGCAGGCGCCGCATGCTGACCCGGTACTGGCGGGCGATACTGCGCAGCGTTTCGCCGGGACCGATCACATGCTGCTTATTGGCATTGGCCTGACGCGCCACAACTGTGCCGGGCGGCGGGTGCTGCTCGAAATATTTGCGTATGCCGGCCATGATCGCCTGAGCCAGTACCTGCTGATGGCGCGGGTTGCGCAGCTTGCGCTCTTCATCGGGGTTGGAGATGAAAGCGGTCTCGACCAGTATGGACGGAATGTCCGGCGACTTCAGTACCACAAACCCGGCCTGCTGCACGCGCGCGGCATGCACGTTGCCGACCCGGGTGAGATTGCTCAACACTTTGTCACCCACCTCCATGCTGGCCTCGTTAGTAGCGTTCTGCGACAGGTCCAGCAGCACCGAGGCCAACAGATTGTCTTTGTTGTCCAAGCTGACGCCTCCGACCAGATCGGCCGCGTTTTCACTATCCGCCAGCCAGCGTGCAGCCTCACTGGTGGCACCGCGCTGAGATAGCGTGAAAACCGACGAGCCACTGGCGTGCCGATCCCGGTAGGCATCGGCATGGATGGACACGAACAGGTCGGCCTTGTGCTTGCGTGCCTTCTGAATACGCTGACGCAGCCCCACATAGTAGTCGCCATTGCGGATCATGACAGGGCGCATGCCGTACTCTTTTGCGACCAGCGCATCCAGGCGCCGCGCAATCTCCAGCACCACGTCCTTCTCCTTGGTACCGCCACTGCCGTGCGCACCCGGATCATCTCCGCCGTGTCCGGCGTCAATGGCAATAACCAGGTCGCGCGCTGTCGTCGGCAACGTCTTTCTGGCAAGAGTGGTCGCAGGTATTGCGGTTGCCGGTGCGCGCGCCGGCGTCGCAGCGGCGCCGGCAGTCCTGGCGACGCTGCGCGGATACAGATCGACAACCAGACGGTTGCCGTATTCGGCATTGGGTTTAAGAGTGAAGCTCTTGGGTTGTACCGGACCGGTCAGTTCCAGCACCAGTCGCAAATCGGCGCCATGCTGCGCCGTGCCACTCACCGATTTGACCAGGCCCTTGTGCGTGCGCAATACCGGCAGCGCGACCTGAAGACGCGCATTGCTGATCTCGATGACGACACGCTCCGGGGCACTGAGTCTGCTCACCACGTACCGCACCGGGGCACTGCTGTCGAACACCACACGGGTGTTGTCAGGCGCCGCCCATAACCGCACACCCTGTATCGCAGCGACATCCGCGAACACCTCGACAGAGCAGACAGACAAGGCAAACACCAGCAACAACTCGGCAAATTTCATGGCGGCAGACTCTCCCAGACAGTCCGTAATATGCTTATATACACGATCACCGCAATAATTCAAGTAATTTTTTCCATTAAATCGTAGACATAGGCAATATATCTCGATTCAGGGCAAGCAATAGGGCGTGACCGATGGCGGCCGTAATCCGCTCATTTCAGTGCGGTGCTTCGCAGGCATCCAGAAAGGCTACTCCACAGGGACTGTGGGCGGTGAGCGCGACGCTGCGCGCCGAGCCGGCATAATCAAGGTCGATTCGCAGATCGGGGACAGGCAAGCGCGTCGCGCCCCGCTCCGGCCATTCCACGAGACACAAGGCCTCGGCACCGAGATAATCACGCAGCCCGATGTCATCCAATTCTGCTGCCGCGCCAAGCCGGTAAAGATCGAAGTGATACACACGACGAGCGCCGAATTCATACGGTTCGACCAGCGTATAAGTCGGACTCTTTACCTTGCCCTGATGCCCCAGGCCGCGCAGAAACCCACGCACCAGCGTGGTCTTGCCGGTGCCCAATTCGCCTTGCAGAGTGATCAGCGCGGCGCCGCGACAGGCTCGCGCAAGACGTGCACCGAGCGCCTCCATGTCTGCCGCACTGGCGATCGTGAGTCGCAAGCTCATGATGCCTGCCTACCTGGATTGACGATGCGCCGCAGACACTCCAGGAGATCCCCGGCCAGGAGTCCACGCTCGCCGTCGCGTGCCGCCGCATCGCCCGCCAATCCATGCGCCAGCACACCGGTGTAGGCCGCCTCGTACCAGGGCAGGCCTTGCGCCAACAGGCCGGCAATGACGCCGGTGAGCACATCACCCATGCCCCCGCTGGCCATGCCCGGGTTACCGGCGGCGCATACCATTACCGGCGCGCCTTGCCGGGCAATCAGCGTTCCCGCACCCTTCAGCACGACCACGCCACCATAACGCGCCGCGAGTTCGCGCACCGCCCGATAACGATCCGCCTCGATCTCCGCCGTGCAGCACTGCAACAACCGCGCGGCTTCGCCGGGATGCGGCGTCAGTATCCAGTGATCCCGGCGCAGCGGTTCTCGCGCGAGCAGATTGAGCGCATCGGCATCGACCACCAGCGGCAGTTGCGTATCCAGCACGCGGCCCAATAATTCACGCGCCCATTTGTTCTGCCCCAGGCCCGGACCGATAGCGACAATGTTGGCGCGCGCGAGTAGCGGCGCGAGTTGCGCCGCCGTCTCCACGCCATAACACAGCAACTCGGGACGCACCGCACTCACTATCGCCGCATGCGCCGCACGTGTGGCGACGCTTACCAGACCGGCGCCGACGCGCGCTGCCGCTTCCGCGGCAAGTCGCACCGCGCCGCTCATGCCCTGCTCGCCGCCCACAACCAGCACACGACCGAAGCTGCCCTTATGCGCATCGCGCGCACGCGGCGATAGCCGATCGACCAAAGCATCCTGCGCCAGCAACAGTGCGTCGGGGGAGATGACGGTATACACCGACGACGGCACTCCCAAGTCATCGCAGATGATGCGCCCAGCGTGCGCGCGACCGGCGCCGGTATATAAGCCTTGCTTGCGGGCGATGAAAGTCACCGTCACGGCGGCGCGTACTGCGCTGCCCAGTACCGCGCCGCTGTCGGCGTGCAGGCCGGAAGGCAGATCCAAGGCCAGCACCGGCGCGGCGGCGGCATTGATCGCCTCGACCGACGCGCGCCATGCGCCCCCGACTTCCCGCGTCAGTCCGGTCCCGAACAGCGCATCGACCAACACATCCGCCGCGGCCAAATCCGCCTCGATAAAGTCCTGCGGTACACCACCGGCGGCACGATAGTCATTCAGTGCCTGCAAGGCGTCGCCGCGTAGCACACTGATGTCGCCCACGCACAGCACACTGACATCATAACCCGCCACGCGCGCCAGCCGTGCCAGCACTAAACCATCGCCCGCGTTACTACCGACACCACACAACACCGCGATGCGCCGCGCCTGCGGCCAGTGCGCACGCAACACCGCGAAGGCGGTCGCACCGGCGCGCGCCATCAGCGTGCCGCCGGAAATGCCCGATGCGATAGCGAGACTATCGACTTGCCGCGCCTGCGCAGCGCTGTAAAGTGGGTCGGGTTCACTCATGGGCGGATCGCGGTTGAACAAGGTTTGCTTCGCATTGGGTTATAGTACTGAGTAACGAGCACTGATCACCAGTATTTCCATGGCCAAACCTCTCTCCGCAACCACTCTGTCCGAACTGGCGCGCGACATCAAGCGCTGGGGTGGTGACCTCGGATTTCAGCAGGTCGGTATCAGCGGCACCGATCTATCGGGACATGAGCCACACCTACTGAACTGGCTCGGCGCAGAACGTCATGGAGAGATGGACTACATGGTCCGCCACGGCCTCACGCGCAGCCGCCCCGCCGACCTCGTCGCCGGTACACAACGCATCATCTCGGCACGGCTGGACTATTGGCCCGCACAGGCCGCGCCTGCCGATGAACTGCTCGGATCGCCGGCGCGGGCCTTTGTCTCGCGCTATGCCCTGGGTCGCGATTATCACAAGCTGCTGCGCCGGCGCCTGCAACAACTCGCCGACCGCATCGGCGCCGCGATCGGCCCGTTCGGTTACCGCGTCTTCGTCGACAGCGCGCCGGTACTGGAAAAGGCACTGGCGCAACAGGCCGGCCTGGGTTGGATAGGCAAACACACCAACCTCATCAACAGCAAGGCCGGCTCCTGGTTCTTCCTCGGCGAGCTGTACACCGACCTGGAATTGCCGATCGACGCGCCGGACACCGACCACTGCGGCAGCTGCCAGGCTTGCATCGACATCTGCCCGACACGCGCCATCGTCGCGCCCTACCAGCTCGACGCGCGGCGCTGCATCTCTTATCTCACCATCGAATTGCGCGGCGCCATCCCGATTGAATTGCGCCCCTTGCTCGGCAACCGCATCTACGGCTGCGACGACTGCCAACTGGTATGCCCCTGGAACCGCTTCGCTCACGCGAGTGCCGAACCCGACTTCGCGCCGCGCGGCGGTCTCGACAGCGCCACGTTGGCCGAGTTATTCGCCTGGAGTGAAACGGAATTCCTGTCGCGCACGGAAGGTTCGGCGATTCGCCGCATCGGCCATGAATGCTGGCTGCGCAACATCGCCGTGGCGCTGGGTAATGCCCCGCACGATCCGTCGATCGTTATGGCACTGCGCTCGCGCCTTGATCATCCTGCCGAATTGGTGCGCGAACATGTTGCATGGGCACTGGATCAACAGGCGCTGCGCAGTATCAGCTTTACAGTCTGACCATCCGCACTGCGACGAATGCGCGCCTGGCAGTTGCAAGTCTCACCATGAAAGACCGTCTCCCGCGCGATACCCTCACTTTGAAGCGGTTGGGATTCGGGTTTGCGCCAATCTATGCCGCAGCCATTATCCCCGAACGCCTCATGCTCGGCGCGGGCGAGAATGACTTCCGGCCGTTCTCCTGGCGGGAGAGCGAACCGGGCGATCTGTTCAGTGTATTCGATACGTTCATTGCGGGTGACGCGCAGCCAAGCATGGCCCCGAAATGTATATTCCAGCACAATTTCGCCGGCCGGCCGATAGCGCACGCGGCAGGCCACGAGACCTCTGGCTGCCGGAATCGTGTAGAGCGGCGTGGTTTCGACACTGCGCCGCAGCGCCGCGGCGGCGGCATCATCTTGTGATGACGGTTTCCCCTCCACCACCGCGCACGCGCTGCGCACCGCCACGGCCGGCGTGTTCGCAACAGGGCCGGATGTCGCCGCACAGGCCGTCAGCAAGGCAATACCGCAAACCGCAACCCGTGCGCCTGGTTTATTCATACTGGTATTGTTCCGCTGTTGCAACCGTGAACGGTCGCTCGCCTGAGCAGCAGCAGCCACTTTCTCTTGATGGCTGTCGAGTAATTTATATTACTGGACTTCATCTGCCTGTAATCGTCGCGCCCGCCCGCCGATTAATCCCGGAACTGGGCATGCCAGCGAACCAAGCCGCCTTCTTTATCGGTGAAC
>VFSW01004418.1_pt1 | contig 20985 bp, 18 predicted proteins | sample 5358111 | NCBI WGS metagenome assembly VFSW01 (sample SAMN11554181, study PRJNA540505) | mine drainage metagenome | isolation source: sediment from site ElyBrook_90M | place: USA: Ely Copper Mine, Vershire, VT | collected 2017
GAATTAGATAAATTATTATCTAAAACCGTGATGATTGATACACTCAAGCGAGAGGTGTTGCATTTCAAAGCCATCGCGACAACATCAAGAAATACAAAAAAAAGCGCGCTCATCGCCTTACAAAATAAGTTAAAACTATTTTTTTTAGATTTTTTAGTCGTAGCTTCCCTTATTTTCATATATTTTTCATACAAAATCTATTCCCTCTTTGTCTTTATATTCATTTTCGTATAATTGTCTGAGAACCATTGTTTTTTCTTTCACCATCGATTATAATTGTCTATACACTCAATACTTACCCGAGTAGGAAGGATGGCATAGGCAAATGCCACGCCCATCAAAACACGTATCACCTGACACTTTAGGAGGGCGCATTAGAGCCGCACGAGAAGACTTGCACCTCTCCCTTGCCGATGTTGCGGGAAGCAATTATAGCACAAGTCTTATCTCGCAAATAGAGCGTAACCGGGTTGATCCCTCACAAGGCAGCCTACGTTATCTGGCAGAACGACTCCACCTGCCATTTGAAGACCTTGAGATTTGGGCGCAACAACACCGCAAGGATGAAGTTGAAGCACGCCAATATAAATCTTACGAGGATTTACGCACTGAAGCTGCTCAACTCTTCAAAAATAAGGATTTTCAGAGAGCGATCTATCTACTCCATGATATCAATTTCTCTCAACTTCCTCTCTTACAACGCTGGCGTTTAGCCGCGCTACGGGGACACTGTTACTTCGAGCAGAAAAAATTCCTAAACGCTTTGCAAGATTTTACCTATGCGGTATACGAACAGCCTCAGCAAGAGAGATTATCCGCAGATCAACAACAAGAATTCATACTTCTGCACCTCCATCTTGCCGCAACCAGCCGTGAACTGGGTTTAGAGAATGCTTTTGAAGCATATCAGGCAACCTTAAAAATGATGAACCACGACACACCTTTTGGGTATGTTGCAGAAGCCCATTGGGGAATGGCTGTTATTGCCTTCACGCAAGCCTACCACATGCGTGAGCCACTGGCTTCTTCTACCTACCGCGAGCAGATGCTGCGTACCGCCCTGGAGCATGCGGAAAATGCGCGTGTTCTATACCGCTTAATTCATGAAAGCCTACAAGCTGATCTTGTCCTTTGCCACATAGCTCAAATTGAAAGAGAGCTGGGACATCGCGATAAGGTGCGACGTTATATGCACGAATTGCTAGAGAGTGAGACAAATACACCACAACATTCCAATGTTGCCATGGTGGTTGATGCTCAAACACGAAGATCACAAGCCAGCATTCTCTCCGTTGCATCCTGCACATTAGCCACATTAGCCCTTGAGGATCGTGACTACGAAGAAGCCTCCCATTATGCTGAACTCGCCTTGGAAAATGGGGCAAAAGGTCATTTAACTCGTCAGGTTGATGCCTACATTATATTGGGACGTATTCTTGAAGCAATTCATGACCAAGATAATGCTGAGCAAGCGTTCAAACATGCCATACTGCTACTCGCAGACACGGATCGCATCGCTGCTCGCATTCAAGCGCACCTTCGCCTGGCACGCCATTTTACCCAAAAGGGAAATACCTCCGCAGGAAATGCTGAAATAGATGCTGCCCGTCGGCTCGCTGCATCGGCCACACCAATTAATGCGTGTTCTACAGCCGAAAATAAGCTCTAGTCTACCTAGCCAGTCGATAGTAGCAACTCTGACGTATACTTAGCCGTAACATAGATAGCATAAGCATCGATCGACAATAGAGCAAACGAGCAAGGTCACGGTGACCTCAGATGCAATGTATCGCTAGACTTGGAGGAAAGAGCATGGCAATCAACAAACCTGTCACCGGCCAGTATGAGTGTGTCCATCGTTCCGGTATTGGACTCGACTACTTTACCTCTCGCATTGACCGTCTTACACTCTACACCAATGGACGTTTCCTCCTCATCACCCAGGAGCGCAGCCGTGCGATCAACGCGGCGCAATCACTGATGAATGGTCAGCAGGTAACAGCCAGCACACCCGAAACGCGCCGTGAAGGAAACTACAGCACACAGGGCAACGTACTTACACTCCGTTTTGATGATGGAACACAACAACAGGGACAAAGCGCAGAGCATGGCGAAGGGGTGCAAATCGGGCAAAATTTTTTTAGCAAACTCTCTGATTCCACCATGCTCCCACCTGCCCAACGCATGAAAATGGATATGGAGGATATCGCAAAAGGCATTAAAATTGCCGGCGCGATCGGTGGCATTGCGATCAAAGCGGCCAAGAGTATTCATAGTACCATTCAATCGGTACAAGAGCCACAAGTGGACCAACAAGCGCAGAATGCGCCCGGCGGCTCGCCGACTTCCTCACCCATAACCCCACAAGCCAGTGCCAGTGCTGGACAACAGCCCCCACAGGCACGACCGTACACTCAAACACCACCAGCACCTACACCAGGACAGGTTGAGACGCTCTTTTGCGACCAGTGTGGCGCACGTATACGAGTGGGCAAACGCTTCTGCAACCAATGTGGCGCACGTCTGCCTTAAAACATCCTGTGACTCATGAGTGGTTCTGTGAGTGATCTTTCATTAATAGATCATATGCCGCGATAATCTTCTGCATCTGCTGTGGGTCACCCCCACAATCGGGATGAAAGCGCTTGGCGAGCGCACGATAGCGTCGTTTGATCTGCTGAGGCGTTGCGTTTGGCGGTAACCCTAGCACGGCAAATGCCTGTTGACGCTCCAAAAGCGGACGCGCTGGATTGACCGTACTTAGCCAGAGTGTCCGCGCACTCAAACGCAAAACATCCCACAAAAGCGAGGCTAGTGACTTTGGCGGTGTATTCATAGCTTCATCCCAGCTTAGATAAACTATTTTCTTCCCATCTTAGATACTATACGCCATACACCACAAAAATGAAACGTATCCTGCTTTTGACTCGTGAAGTAGGCAGATTGCATTGCAGCCAGCCATGTTATACCATCTGGCTAAGATGCCTTATCATAGCTGAGGAGAACACCGTTCATGGCAACACAAAACGCACAATCGGTTATCCGCTTTTATACCAAAATAAATTATGATTGGGTTTTTAATTTCGCAGGTTTGCTAGCATATAACCTGCTCCTGTCCATTTTCCCGCTTGTGGTTGCGATCTTATCCATTACCGGTCTGGTCTTGGGTAGCACACTCAACGCAAGCATCATGACAAACATGCAACACGTACTTCCCTCTACAGTCTCGTCCAGCGTCATTACCAATGTTCTTCACCAACTCAATAAAAATGCTGGGATTCTCGGTTTACTTGCCGTGATACTCGCCATCTTTTTCGGCTCACGCCTGTTTATCGTCATCGAGACGTGCCTAGATGTCATGTATCATCTGCGCCCCCGAAACTTTTTACGTCAAAATATTATGGCCATCTTGATGCTGTTCTTGTTTATTATTCTTATTCCAATCATGATTTTTGCATCAAGCGGCCCTTCACTCGTACTTGGCCTCCTTCAGCAGACACCACTGCATAACGTGCCTGGTCTGGCTATCGCGGTCTCGCTCGGTGGCCCACTTGGCGGATTCATCGCCGCGTTCATACTCTTTGAGGCAATCTATATTGCGATACCTAACCAGCAGATTAGTTTCAAACATAGCTGGTTAGGCGCATTGATAGCAGCAATAGCTCTTGAGGTTTTTTTAGTCCTCTTCCCTTACTACATTCGCTACTCTTTAAGTGGCTACGTTGGACAAGTTGGCTTTGCGGTAATCCTGCTGGTTTTCTTTTACTACTTTGCCTTAATTCTCCTCTTAGGAGCTGAATTCAATGCGTTCTTCCTGGCTGGGATTCCTCCGCTACCTCACGACCTGGCCGCATTCACCATAGCATCAACATCGAGTAGTCCAACGAACCAAAGCAGCACTTAGCGATAGCGGGGGGGCGGCAACTGTAACCGCTCAACGACCTCTGCCGCAATGCCCGGACGGGCGAAGCCCTCGCTCACCAATGCAGCCCCCCATGCAGACTCGAAACCTTCCTGCTCCTCTGACTCACGGGGAAAAACATAATATTGATAGTTTTCTCCAAGATGCTCAATCACAGCACTGCTGAGATGTTGTGCTTTTACTGGCATCATACTTGTTTTCAGCACAACATCTTCAAAATGATGCAAGGCCAACAAGCCTGCCATGTCCTGTGTCAACTCTTCCCAAAAAGCCTGCATGACAAGCACATGCTCTTCTTGCTCTGCTTCATCTTCAAAAAATCCTTGTTGTAGCGGTCGAACAATGCCATCCACAATCTGCCCATCTTGTACAATGATGATTTTCCTCGCAGTAGCATCCACATCCAAATACATAAAACGCAACTCTGTCCAGGCCGCATCCTGCAAACGCATGCGATAGAAGAGCGTCACAAGCGCAGATAATGTACTCGAAAAACCCATCTGCCGCCGATTCAATGTGCGATAGCGTGGCACTGTCGGGATGTCTCGCACCAGCGGCATCGTAGAGCTTTTCAGATTGATGCTCCGAATTGATGCAAATAGTGTATTTACCTCATCCTGTTGTATCTTACGCTCTTCACTCTGCGCAATAGCGAGAGCGGACGCAATGCCTTTCGTATCGTCTCTTGCTGGCTCAGCAGAAGGCACATAACACTGTGCAGATAACGTACATAGTAGCTCTGGATAGAGCCTACACACCTGCTCAACATAATGCAATGTTGCCTGTCCGTCAGAAAACTGTCGCATTTCTAACGGCAAGCCCTGCTCAAGCAGACAGGTGCGATACTGATTTTCACTAAAATCTATGCCGAGACTCCATCCCATGCTTGCATCACTCTCTCAACTATTGACCCGATGAACTATCTTTCCCATTATTCTAAAACGCCATTGGCCCGTTTGTCTATACCAAAGCCGGCATAATACCTGCATGCCCTATTATTCATGCAGTTCTCAAACCAACAACAAACACATCAGTACTATTTTTCCATTGACGAAAGCATATTCTCATGCTATACTGTTAAAAATTTGACAGTTGGTCACTCAACAGCATAGTAGGGACACGCATGGAACACAGCGAAGTGAGCAGTCTAGAAGAGGGCATCTACCATCTTATCTCACAATCCTTCATTCGTCTCGATACTGCCGACTGGGTATTAATGCGGCGTTTCGGCCTCACCCTTACGCAATCCTGGGCATTAGTACATCTTGGAGGAGGCGAAGGTCGTTCGCTAAGTGAGCTTGCTCACTTGCTTATTTGCGATAAAAGCAATGTCACGAGCATTGTTGATAAGTTGGAAGAAGATGGTCTGGCGATACGGAAACGCGGCAAGGCGGGAGATCGCCGCTATACACGTGTCGTCTTGACTGATGCGGGGCAACAGTTACGCAACGCCATCATGAACGCACGCGAACATATGATCCACGAACGATTGCAGACGCTCTCACTCCACGATCTCCAGCACATTCATATTTCGCTCCAAACGCTCGCCACTATCTTCTCACAACAATATCAACAAGAGGAAGAGACTGCTATCATCGAACGCGCTTTTGTACATGGGCAAGCCACACTACAACCTAATCTGGCAAACCCAACGTAAGCAGCTTCACATATTTGACATGTTCATCTCCAAACAAGTAAGATCAAAGAGGATGATAGAATTCAACATCTTTTTGTCTTTTTTATCGAATGGTTTCCTGAGAGGAGTCGAACATGGCCTTAACGACTTTCACCGACATAGTTGTGGTGATTACTGGCGGTGCAAGCGGCATTGGACTGGCAACGGCCCGCGCTCTCTACGCCCGCGGCGCACACGTTGTCTTGGCCGACATCAATAGCCAGGGACTGGAACAAGCAAAAGAGCTGATGCGCACACAGAATCCTACCTCAACAGCCCAGATCATCAGCATTGTGACCGATGTAACCCGCGAAGAACAGGTTCACGCACTCATGCAAGCAGCACTCAACGTACATGGACGCATCGATCTCGTCGTCACCAGCGCGGGCATTGGCACGGGCGGCCCTATTGACTTATTCACCGGTGACGAAATGCAAAGGATGCTAAATATCAATTTCATGGGAACGTATCACTGCGTCAGAGCTGCCCTCCCGGCCATGCGCCAACAGCACACAGGCCATTTTGTATTCCTCAGCTCCGTGGCAGGAAAACTCGGTGCGCCCCTGCTCAGTGGCTACTGTGCCAGCAAATGGGCCGTGCGTGGCTTCTCTATCGCACTACGCGCCGAATTGCACGGCACTGGCATCCACGTCACCACCGTTTACCCAGCCTGGGTCGATACGCCAATGATTCAACAAGAGGCACTAGCAGCACAACTGCTCAACATTGAGGCCAAACTGACTCCCGAGCAGGTTGCATCTGCCATTCTACAGGCCGTAGAAACAGATCAGCGTGACCTGACACTGGCTCCCAACCATGACATCTCGCTCGTACTCCAAATTATGAAAGATGACCCCGAAAAAGCTGAAATACTGATGGGCGAATCATTTAGGCAACGGCTTCAGCAAATCACACAATAAATCTTGTAGACATCAACACACCACGACCAACAAAAACCGTACCGAATCTCTCATGAGGAAGATTCGATACGGTCTACACCAAAAATATGCGGCACTAACGTGAAGCCACACTCGTCACAAAAAAAGCCAATACAATTAACCAGCTAATCACAAAAGCAATCAAAAGACGCAACATAAGGCCAGAAAGATATGGCTTACGACGTTCGGAAGTCGGTTTCGTCGCAGTAGCTACAGAGGCGATGATGCCTTCCGTTGACATATGTATTCTCCATCATCTACAACAGTAACTTCTCAGAAAAAATCCAGGAAGCCTGTTTTTATCATTCTCCACTACTTAGAACGAAAGAAACAGCATAAGCTAACAAAAACTACCGTGTAGCACGTTTCTTGCGGCATTCGTCACACTCACAACTGGCTCGTAGTTTCTCAAACGTATAAATGCCCGTCTTATGCCCATCTTCCCACACTGGCGTTAAACCATAGCGTCCGACTACTTCCAGATTCACTAGTGTAGTCTCTTCAACACTCAGGCTTTGTTTTTTCGACAACATACCGGGTAGACCACCCTCACCCGCACACCATGCACATGGGCAGGCCCAGCGCAAAGCCTCCCATCCATGGATACTTTCATGCTCATCACTCCATGAAAGAAGCAAACGACGATCTTCCTCATCTAACAAAAATGATGTTGGCACGGCTTCATCATATTGGCTCATAAATATTTGCCCTCCACAAACGCTTTTAACAATTTTTATCTCCGTTGCTTGTCCGTTTATTATACACCCAATTCACCGGAGCGCATCGTCTCTGCCGTAAGAGAGGCATTACGAAACCCATTTGTAGTATGCGGACCTACAATATCGTCTTATTTGAATGGGAAAACGTTACACATCTGTTCGTCCTTGCGTTTGTATTAAAAGATAGGCATAAGCAATTATAGTGAGAGGATCGCATGTTGATTGAAACGTTGCTCATCGCGGGGCTGATTAGCCTCTTATTAGCTTTTGTTATCGCTTTCATCCTCATCAGAATACAACAGCGGCATATGGAACGCTTTCAGGCACAGCAATACGCCTGGCAGCGCGCCCAAGAGATGCACCAACAACAATGGCAAGTACAGCAGGAGAAACGCGCAAACAATCAGGAAGACCATGTAGAAAATGCTCTAGATCAAGTACGCAATGAATGGCAGGAATGGCAGACACGCGACGCTGAACGTGTCGAACAACTTGCACACCAATATGAAACAGCCGCCATTCGCTCGTATATCGAGCATGAACTGGCCCGTCTACCCCGCGTAGAAGATATTCCGTTACTTACTGGTGAAGAACGTCTAGCATCATACGCACCCATGGATTGGCAACCACCGCAATTGCGAGGCGCAAATCTCGCTCGCCGTGATCTCTCCCATCGTTATCTGGTAGGAGCTAATTTGCGCAATGCCAACCTCGCTCACGCCAATCTGTTCATGGCAGACCTCTCAGGAGCCTGTCTTGCGGGCGCCAATCTCGTTGGAGCAGACCTTTCAGGAGCCAACCTCACGGGGGCGGATATGCATAATGCTACCCTCGTTGAGACCAATCTTCTTGTTACCGATCTAAATGATGCCGATTTTCGGGGGGCCAACCTGCTCGGCGCACACAACCTCACTAGAGCACAACTGAGCAGTGTCAGCTACGATGGCGCAACCCTGTTTGATCTGGAGATCGACGTAACCCTGCCGCGCTTGACCCGCCTTACCATTCGTGAAGAGCATCCGCCTATACCCACACCATCCGCACCGCAGACACCCTATGAAATACCAATCGCTGCACACTCTCTCAAACCAACGGTTACAGAGACGCCCGTGCCAAGCGCAGATGAACCGACGTTGCTGGCCCACGAGACACCCATTCCTGCCACAGATGAAACCGCTGTGGCGAACAACGAGACCCCCTCTTCTCTCAGTGCGCTAGTATCGTCTCAGGAACTGTCTCCTGCCTCAGATAGAGATGCTCTCACAACTTCTTTGCTTGGACCAGAAGATGATAGCCTGCTCGATGCACAGGAAATACATCTTCTAGCAGATAACACAGAAAGTACACATACTGCATTACCTGATAAAGAGACTCCCAACCACAAACATAACGGCAGAAAACGAGCAAGGGTAAATTAACCAGTTCAGCCATACCCAGACCTGTGTACTGCGCTTGCTCTATGAAAAAAAGAGGTCCTAAGAGTGTCTCCAACTGCGTCAATGAATAATGGCGATGCAGACCTGTTTGCACAATTTCCTGGGGAAAAATGCCCCGACCTGTCGCACGAACAAGATGTGCATACACGTTTAACGAATCAAGCCAATACAATAGACCACGATTGGGAACACTTAGCATCAGTGTGCCACCCGGCTTGAGTACACGTTGCACCTCATGAATAACAGCATGCTGATCGACAACATGCTCTAATACATCAAGCAGCAAAACAGCATCAAAACTCGCATCAGTGAAAGGGAGTTGTTCAGCAGATGCCAAAATATACGTACCATGCGGATGTCTACGCCGTGCCCATGTGATATAGCGTACAGAGCTATCAACACCGATAGTCTCATAGCCCCGACGAGCAAGGCGAAGTGTCGCAAAACCGAAAGCACAACCCAAGTCTAGCACCTTACCCTGTCGAATCGGCAAGGCAGCAATCGCTCTATCCCAACGTGCCATGTAGTTTCCTCCTGTATGTACCACGCAAAGCACGTGGCAACAACGCGGCAATACGGTCCATGACCAGCGCGCGTGCCTGCATATCAATCTCTTGTGTAGAGAGTGTCAAAGGCAATGCCGCCAAAGAAAATGGTTTTCCAAACGAGGCATGCAACACACCATCTTCTTCCCACACTGCCGCTGGTACGAGCGGCAACCCCAAACGCGAGAGCGCGTAGAGTGCCCGCCCACTCTCTGGCATCGCGTCAATCAGTCCATCCGTATTGCCCTCATCGCCTTCTGGCATCAGGAGAATACAGACTGATGCTCCATCAGCTCGTCTAAGAAGACGCATTATACGCAACAGTGTATAATGCGTCTTCTCACGGTGCTCTCTAGCAACCGCGGGTGGCGTCACGGGGATTAGGTCCCAGACACCTGCAACTCGTTCAATCAGCCAGCGCGTTCCTGGCACGGTAAAACGTCCAATACGCGCACGGTCTGTTGTCACTACATGCACAGGCATAGCGCGTTGCTGTGCAACCGCATCAATGAGCAGCGCGCCACTCCAGCCAATCCACAAATCAAAACGCTGATAATGATTAGCAAGCAACACAAACGATCCTTGTGCGGGCAATTGCTCTACTCCTGAAAGGTGTGGCACATGCGGCAATGCCCGCACCGCCAGCGCGGAATCTTGCATTATTGAGCGTGGTTTTTTCATTACGATTGCCTGCCCCATCTCCATAATCCACTGACGCGGCAACCGATAACGTACAGGCCTCTGTGTGTGCGCTCTATAGCTACGGCCTTTCCAGGCCAGAGAACGACCCGTTAACACGCGCACCATTGAGCGCAATGCAATGCCCAAAAACACCACCGCGGCAACTGGAGTAAAAAGTGTATACAGCGGCGATACCCCAAAACGGCGCGTCCAGGAACGCAGCCCTTGCAATTGGGCAAAATATGCCAGCGTAGCCAGCACAGTACGCTTCAGAGAGCGTTTCTGGATGCCCTCAACGAAGAGTGGTAACACTGAGGCGGCAAGCGAGGTACTGAGTGCCGTTTGTACACCCGTGAAGGGTGCTTGGCGCAGAAACAAATAGGCATTCTTGCCAAATCCTTCAGCAATCTCGCGCAAACTCGTATACATACGCACCGAAACCAGTTGCTCGCCGCGACAAGCTAGCGACGTCACACCCATTGCCTTCAAGCGCGTCGCCAGTGCCACATCATCAATCACACTCTCAGCTTGAGCAGCATGTCCTCCAACATCTCTATAGACATCTCGCCTCACTAATAAAAACTGCCCATTTGCCAGGGCGGCTCCATCAGAGGCATTCACACGTTGGGCCTGCACGCCCACAAAATACTGCTGATAGGCCAATGGCAACAACGCACGTTCCCAAAAACCCTCACACCGTTGACGCGCAAAGAGTGACATCGCTTTCAGATCGTGTGCCAACGCATAGGCCAGTACAGAGCGTAATGCCACTGGTGACAATGCCGTATCAGCATCCACAAAAAGCAACCAGGGATGACGACTCTCATTGGCTCCGCTCCAACAGGCATGATTTTTACCCGTCCAGCCCGGCGGGGGACCATCGCTATGAAGCAGATGCACACCACGACTCGCATAACTACCCACAATAGCCGCTGTCTTATCTGTAGAAGCATCATCAACCACCACGATTTCATACAGCGGATAGTGCTGTTCCACCAGAGAAGAGAGGAGTGTTGGCAAATTGCGTTCTTCATTGCGCGCAGGAACAATCAGCGAGATACCGGGCCACTTCTGTTGAGACAACGAAAAATCTTCGTGTACCGGCAACACTTCCGGCAAAGCCTGATAATTACGTTCTGCACGCATACCATGATACACTTGACCCAGACATACCAACCAGGGCCAGAGATCATCAAATACGGTTTTCTTACTCACGTCCTACTGTCCTTAAGTTAAAGTGATATGTAGCGTATGCAGCCCACTGGAACCACTCGGATAGGGACCTTGTGGACTCGCATCTTGCGCAATACCAGCCGCATCAATCATACGAGCAGTCAACTGTAACTGGCGTTGCGTGACGGTCAATACTGCCTGCCATTGCACCCAGCTATACGGCGAAAGAGCCGGAATATTCAACATCGCGTCCTGCCAGGGACCAGTATCAATACGTACCTGCACGCGTGCAAGACCACGCAGACCACCAAATGCGACACCAGCGGCTAAAAGATGCGTTTGATCCAGTTGATGGACAACATCAATACGCGCTACGGTATGAATTTCTTTCGCCTGCCATCCATTTTGCTCCCAGTAACCACTTACCTTTCCAGATGCCACAACAATCTCTTGCAACCACTTCACATTTCTAAAACCATACCAACCCGGCAAAAGAACACGCACAGGTGCACCATGCTGCTGCAATAGCGTCTCGCCATCCATGCCATACGCCAATAAGACCGTTGCAAGCGATGGCTCGGCCAGAGGAAACGGCTCGACATACTGATCTGCTCCTCGCAAGAGCAGCGTTGTTGCCGTTCCTAGCGGCTGCGCGAGAGCCAGCACATCCTGCATCAGCACACCTGACCAGTAAGCTGTACTCATCAAACGTCCATCGACGGCATTATCCACACAACGCATCGTGGCATAGTAACTGGTTCGAGGCAGCATGAGCAACTGCTCAAAAGTCAAGGTCACTGGATTGTGTACGAGACCACTAATGCGTAATTCCCAATCTTGCGCCAGCAATAATGGATCGGTCTCATCTTTTCCATTCACATAAAATTGGCTGATCGGCGTCACTTCTGGCACAACCCCCACGACAGGAAAACCCGCTTGACGCGGCGGTGGGGCCACAAATGCAAATAAACGACGGATAGGGTTGCCTAGCGCAAACAAGCGTACAGCCAGATTGCTCCAGACCTCATAGCTTCCCAACAAGAATAGGCTGCCTGTCACAATGGGCGTTCCTAACAAGAAGCGGATTACTTGCCGTCTTTTTCCCTTTTGCCCACGAAAAGATCGCCAGCGACGAGTCCACAACAATAGTGGAACACATAACACACTGGCACATACAGCAGAAAAAGCACTAAGCAGGTTCGTGGCAAAACGTGCCAGAGAGATGCCCAGACCCACTATCACAAGCGCAAAAAGCAACCAGCGCACGGCACGTAGGGCCACACGAGGATGCTGGGGCTGAGCCAAAACAGGCGGCGTGATGATGCTCAGTATCCCCACACAGACCATACTAACAGCAATTGCACCAACCAAGGCCAAGGGGCGCGCCAGTGGACCTAATACATTGAGAACAAGATGGGCTAACGCGAGTGGTGTATAGGCAATGACCAGTTCAATCAACGGCTCCAAACTCGATGGTTGCCCAAAAACAGCAGTGAGTAAAAAAGATGGCAAGAGGGCTAGCGGAACTGCCCACACGCCAGCTTCATACCGTCTATACACGTCTTGCCAGTTTACCATTGTAACCCCCTCACAAAAGATAGCCAGTTGTTGTTCATCGCGCACAATAGCGATCTCACCCAGGTACTGCGAGCATGTTTATTTCTATTTCTATCATACATGATGTCAGCGGAGCGAAAAAATGGTAATATCTCCGCCATTTTTGTCAATGTAGCGTTTCGCCGTAATACAAAAGAGGAATGACGATACACAATGCATCGTCATTCCTCTTCATACCTTTGACAAGGCACGAGTGAGAACTAGCCGCCAACATAGCCAACGATATCAGTGCCACCCTGTACAGCAAAGGGCGATACACCGTTCGTGTTATAGTACATTGGACGTTCTGCTACAAACACGCCACCATTGTTCAACGTCTGAACCGTCATCGAGAATGAATTGGCCTGACTATCGGTCCCCGCATTAAAATCGGTCTGCACCAGGCTGGCAACATCCAGCGTAAAGCGACTATAGCCGCCAACTGGATAATTGTAAACCTTTGATTGACCATAGCCATTGACTAGCGTGATATAGACGCTTTCCTGGTTCGCTGTCGGGTTCTGAATAGTCAACCAGGCATTGTAGCCAGAGTTGGCATAGCCTTCAGCAAAATCATAGGAGCTATAAGCCGCAGGACCGGCTTGCCCAATCACATCAGTGCCACCCATTGCCACCGTATTGCGTCCATTGGTCAGCGTATGATTATACGTAAAGTACATCTCGCGCTGCACCACAATATTCGCGCCCGTTGATTTGACTTCAACGGAAACTTCTGGCGTCCAGCCCGTGAAGGCATTATTATTATTAGCATTCACGTCCCAAATGGTCTGGCTGTTTGCGCCAACTGCAATCGTATAACTCTTCGTCGCACCCGTGCGCGACTCAAGCGTAATCGTCACATTGGCACTTGTCTTGGTGGGATCAACATTCGAAATGGTTAGATACTCTTGCGTGCTACCTCCCGTGTAACCCTCAGCAAAGAGCCAATCATTGGAGAGTGAAGCCACACCAACAATGTCATACGCCCCATCAACAGGAGTGCCATTCGTCATCGCCCCAATGAAGTACGTGGGACGCTCAACCATAATTGGCACATTTGAGACAATAACCGCTGCAACATGCGTGGGCAACGAGAGTGCGCCCGGTGCTATTGTGCCACGCGCATTCGGTGGAACATTCGCGCTCTGTGTCCCAACAGAATTACCACCAGCATAGTACGTGACTGTCACATTGGCGATAGCATTGTTTGGATTGAGAATAGTCAGGTAGGAAGTGAAATTTGGACCACTTGGCACATCAGCAAAGTAGTAGGTCGTGTTGAGATGCGTCGAGCCAAGCACATCAGTTCCACTATTGATCTGGCCGCGGAAGTTCACAAAGTAGATCGGACGTTCCGCTACAATCCCATTACATGTGGGCGTGGCAGTAGCATTCACCGCTACAATCGTTGCAACAGTCGCAGCCGAGCCAGCAGAGTCAGGATAGCCCAAATCATTATTGACTGAGGCCGTAACGCGTGTGTAAGCATTGACCGTGATAGCCTTGGTCAGGTTTGTCGGTACCCCACCATCCGGCGTATAGTTATACTGAATATTGACTGCGCAGGCATTGGCGGACGGATTTTCCAATGTCAGATATTCACGAAAACCCTTACCAACACGCCCTTCAGCAAAGTACCAGTTTTTATTGACCGGACCAGGCGGTGTGCTAGGCGGACCTGCTGGAACCGTATTGCCATTCCAGTAGAAATCATAGCGGTCTTGCGTGTTGACTGGCACACTGTTGACCCAATCCACCTCAAGGAACATTCTGGTATCGGATAGGGTTGCCAGGGTGGTCACAATAGTGCGTGTCGCCGTATTGATAATCGAACCAGAATTACCTACGAAGACATAGTGACCATCAAGACTATGGATCAGCCAACCTTCTTTCTGGCAATCATAGACACAAGGGGATTCTGAGCCGGCCATCGAAGCCACCGGAATATTGGCAACCTGTAAAGGAGGGTTATTAGGCAAGCCACTCACATCAAACACATGAACCATATTATTTGGGGAGTCAACCAAATAAATTTCTTTGCCGTCGGGAGAGAGTGAAATGCCATGGCTGGGCGCAGGAGAAGAACCGCCCGAAAAGCCCGCGACTGGAACACTATAGAGTACTTTGCCTGTTTGCAAACTACTCACCTGGAAGCCGAGATAGCCTGTCGCGGTTGTAAACACCATCGTCGCACTCTGGTTGATCACAAATGGGCGCACCCCCGCTTGCAGTGGACCAACCTGCTGCACAATTTGGCCTGTTGCTGTACTAGCAACGCGCAGATAATTATTGTTGACACCACCCAGGTAGACATATTGTCCATTCGGACTCATGTCCGTGTCATGGGGGGAAATGCCCGAAAGTGTACTGATCGTGCCCGTGACAGCCCCATTAGCTGTACTGACGATATACCAGAGACCATCTGTTGATGCTGCACCATCGGGCATATAAATGGTCTTGCCATCGGGGGAAATCGCCATGCTATCCACCCCAAAGGTAAATGGCTGCTTCCATACCTGCGTCTCTGTAACCAGGTTATACTTGATCAGCGCGCCATTGCCATTTATACCGCCATCGCCACCGTCACTGATATACAGCATGCTACTGTGGGGATCAAAGACAACAGCACGCACATTCGTTGTCCCGATCTGGACACTTTGCACCAGCGTAAAATTATTGTCCATATCATAGACATTCATATACCCATTAGGAAAATCGTAGAAGTAATGATGAGTACCAGAGACAACATTTTGCGTTGCTCTGGCCGGCACGACATACTTGAAAAAAACAAGCGACGTTGCCACCAACAGAAGCAAGAGCGGTACAACAACATACCACTTCTGTATTCTCTTCAACATATAAGCAAAGACTCCTTTTTGCATCCGCTACTAAGAGATCGATCAGTGATAGCGAGGGTGCGTTCCCCAACGTACTCCCTGCTATAGAGGAAAAAGTCACGTGACTAATGAATGAAGTATTTGCACCATCCCTATCGCTTTGATAGCATTTATCTATCTATTTCCTGCTATACTGGCCATTTCCAATATATGATGGGCACATATCTCATCTAACGTTTGCAACGTAACAAGATAAGATTGGTAAACATCTATAGGAATTTTGTGTAGAATCATCCCATACCTTGCAATAACCTCAAACCTTCAATACATGGGTTTGCCAAAATCAGCAGGCCAGTGTGCTATAATAAAGAACACAAAAAAAAGAGGTGATTTTCAAGATGGAAGCAGCATCGTTACCCCTTACAGGCAAAGTCGCGCTCGTCACTGGCAGTGGGCAAGGTATTGGACGAGCTACTGCTCTGCGTCTCGCTCAGGCTGGAGCAGATCTCGTCATTAATTATCGTAGCAATCGGGCAAACGCCGAAGAAACATTGACCAGCATTGAGACGTTGGGGCGTCGTTGTATCGCTATTCAGGCCGATGTCAGCCAAGAAGAGGATGTTACACGCATGTTTGCAACGGCCACACAAGCATTAGGGCCAATCACCATCCTCATTAACAATGCGGGCACAACACGCGATAAACTCATCTTACAAATGTCCCTTCAGGATTTTGAATATGTGATGAATAGTAACTTACGCTCCACCTTTCTTTGCACAAAAGCGGCTCTGCGTAGCATGATGAAAGCCCGCTGGGGACGCATTGTCAATGTTTCCTCTATTGCTGGTCTATTGGCTCCTGCTGGGCAGTCTAATTATGCCGCGTCCAAAGCTGCTATTATCGCCTTTACCATGAGTACAGCACGTGAAATGGCGAGCCGCAACATCACCGCCAATGTAGTTGCCCCCGGCTATATCCCAACTGAACTTACCTCAACGCTTACCGAGGCGCAACGCAAATTCGTGCTAGACGCGACAGAACTAGGGCGCGCTGGCACAACAGAAGAGATTGCCGCGGCAATCTCCTTCCTCTGCTCTCCCGATGCCGGTTACATCACAGGACAAGTTCTTAGCATCGATGGTGGCTCTTCTATGCATCTCTAGGCATCTAAACACAAATTTGTGAAACCTTATAGCAGCGAACCCTCTCTAAAGAGATAGGAGCTATTCATGGTTAAGGAGGGTTCTGCTATGGCATTAATCGAAACCGAAGAAACAAATCAATTTACCTATGAGGCATTTGCCGCACATCCATTCTATACAGAGATCAATCGTTCCCTTGTTCGACAAGCACTAGCCCATTTAGAGGGTCGCCCACTACACCAACCACTCACCATTGTTGATATGGGCTGTGGAACAGGTGCAGTCACGCGCCTCGTTGCTGAAGAGTTGGCCCGCCAGGGGCGTCTCGCACAAGCGCATCTGGTTGGTGTTGATCCATCCGAAGACGCGCTACGCCATGCGCGACGCGGTATGATCGAGATGGGATTGTCTGTCAAAGCAGATTTTATTCAGGGCGAATCGAACGATTTAACCACCATCATTCAAAATGTCGACGCTGCTTTCTTCTGCAATGCAATTCACCTTGTGCCTGATAAAGCAGAGGCATTTAAACACGTTATTGGAATTCTCAATCCACAAGGCATCTTTGCCTGCAATAGTGCCTTTTATCAGGGAACCTATGTCCTCGGCACAGAACATTTCTATCATCTTTGGATACGGCGCGCCATGGCGTGGTTACGCAAAGAACACCCAGAGGTACGCGTCTCGCGCGAAGCCAAGGCCATGGCAATGCAATGGCTTACGCCAGAAGACTATATTCGCTTGCAGCAAGAAACAGGCTTCTCCCAAGTAGAGGCCCTACAAGTTGATGTCAGTGTCTCTCTGCAAGCATGGCGCGATCTAGGCCACTATTGGCTTTTCATCGATGGCGCACTTCCCGGCATTCCGCTAGCCTTAGGCGCGCAAGCCCTGGAAATCGCCCTCTATCAGGCCGGTGAAGAGATGGGATTGACCACCATACCGCGCACCTGGTTACAGATGGTTGCCATTAAAGGATAATATCACGCTTTATCCGCTATAATCATACCATCTTCCATCTGAATACGACGTTGCGCGCGCGATGCAATACGCTCATCATGCGTTACAACAAGCAACGTCATCGCCGTATCTGCTTGCACAGCCTGTAGCAAGTCCATAATCGCATAAGCTGTTTCGCTATCGAGGCTACCAGTCGGCTCATCTGCCAGTAATATACGCGGATTGGCCACTAGGGCACGCGCAATGGCAACACGTTGCTGTTCTCCACCTGAAAGCTCTCCCGGCAAATGGCTGGCACGGTGTACCATGTGTACCCGCGCCAGCATTTCCAGTGCAGAAGTACGTAGCACTGTACTCGTCATATACGGTAGTAAAGGAGCCATCACATTTTCCAGCACGCTCAATGCTGGTAACAGACGAAAGCCTTGAAAAATTAAACCGACATGTCTACGCCGAAAGGCTGCCAACGCATTCCCTTGCAAGGTCGTCAACTCCACACCATTCACCTTAATGCGCCCTTGTGTTGGCTGATCGAGAGAAGCAATCAAACGCAAAAGAGTGGATTTCCCCGAACCCGATGGCCCTGTAATTGTGACAAACTCACCACACACGATGTGCAGTGTGATAGCGCGCACCGCCATCACCATACCTTCCCTGTAGTGCTTACTAACAGCACTTACCTCTATTGCCATGGTAGATGTCAGCAGCTCTTCTCGCTCTTGTAGCTTCTTCATTTTTTATCCAGTCTTGCTCATAAAAATCATGCATCTCCAACCTGACTAACGTATTTAAGCTGAGTCACGATGCCCCACACGGGATAGCCTGCCCCAAAAAGGCATACCACCATGCCGGCGATGCTTGCACCCACAATATACAGGGCAGCCATTAAGGGGAGCCATACATGATAGCATGCACCAAAGAGCAACACGGCGACACAACCACCAATAAAGCCACCGCAAAGACCAAGCAATACGCCCTCACGCAGTATTTCAAAGATAATTGCCTGTCGTGTCCAACCAAACGAGAGCAGCATCATAAATTCTTGCACGCGCTCACGCACAACAAGCAAGAGCGTTAAACTAATGGTCAAGAGCGCACTGACACAGGTCAATACGGCAATGGCAACATGCACAGCAGATAAGTTGACCTGCACTTGTTGTCCGAGCAGTGTTGCATAGAGAATGCCATCAATGAGCATTTGTACCATCAGCATAAAGCAGACTAACCCACAAGCTCCCGCCGTAGAGACAATTACCAACGCAGCACTTCCTCGCCTATAGGCAAACTGGCGCATTACCAGCATCCACCACCATGCCCCTTGCGTCCATTGTTTTCGCACTACAGAGCGTATGCGCGTTTGGCATCTTGTCATACGTTGCGTCCCTATAGTTACGACGACGCTATAAAGAAGGACAGAGAGTCCTGCAATGCTCATTATGAGAAAGGGAGAAGCAAGCGGTACAGCCAACTTTTCTAGTATCCAGACACATAGTCCCGTCGGGAGCAATGCCAGCACAGCGGTTACTCCTGCCTCCAACGCACTCTCCACCTCTAAAAGTTGCCGCGTCCATCCAGTATCAGCCAGCAGCGCAATATCTTTTTGACGACTTTGAGCTGCTAACAATCCGGCCGCGATCAAGGCGAGCGCAGCAATGCTCAACACCGCCAAGAGTAGCAAGACATTCGCGCCGTTCACCCCACGTGTGATGGTCAGTGCAGCATACGGCTGTATCCATAATTCTGAAAACGGAGGGATCGCAGCACTAACGGTCCCTCCCCGAATCATCAAGAGCTGACCGGATGCGCCCGTTAGCACATCCACATGTAAACCCGTATGCTTTTCAATATCCATCGCCACCCCTTGTAACAAGCTCTCGCTACGTGGCCCAAACGCCCCTATGCCAGCTACACGCACACGTACTGCACTAATACACTGCATGCCCGTTAAGGCACATGCCACCTGGATAGTCGTAAAAAGCAAAGGCGGCCAGGAGATAATGGCATGCTGCGGCCACAATTCCGGCGCAAGCGTCGAAGAGATTGGAGAATATAAACCCAACGGGACAGATGTCGTAGAGTTTCCACTTAGCCCAGGAAGTTTCGTAGCGTCAAACGTCGAAAAATCGCCACTGCGTCCCTGCTCCAGAGCCACCCAGGGGGTCGTCGCCTCTGGCAATAACGCGAGGCGCACAACGGCCCCATTGCTATCATCTCCCACATCAGAAACCACCAGCGCAGGCGGCACTCCGCCCTCTAACGGGGTAAAGGCGACACGGGCATAACGAGTCACACCTCCGCCTTGTAAAGGCGTATCACCACTCTGCTGATCTGCCAGACGAAGTTCGCTTGCCAACAATGCCAGCAACGTTGGCGCATCGAGCTGTTTGTGCATTATCGTCTGCCAGAGGAATGCTGACGTCTGTTCCTGGAGAGTCGAGAGCTGTATTGCTGTCTGTGGAAGTGCCGCCTGTTCAACCTGTATGGCCGCGTCTATAGCCGTCCAGGAATGCGTATCCATGAGCAGCGGTAACCCATTTTTTCCTGTTTGTGTAGGATGCCAGACAAGACCCACCAAGTGCGCTTCTGCTGTTGGGTCAATGCCAGTCAGCAATGTTGGTAGTGACCAACTTGCCATCAGCGTTGCCCGACCTGTGGCATCAAGAGGAATAACACTCACCAAACCTTGCGACTCCTGGCCTGCAACTTGCACATAACGCCCGAGCGGCAGAACCAGAAAAAGACGTTGCACGCGCACAAGTGCATGAGGTGCAGCGGCAGTACGCAGTGTCGTTGTGATACGATACATGCCCGGTGTCGAGACAGTGAGCGGCAGATAGGGATGCAGCGTAATCCATCCAACAGTCGCTTCTGGTGCAGCCACAGCGACATGCGCAAGATGGGCAATCATATGCACTTGCGCCTGGGTAATACCACCATAGGTCTGCTCAATCCCACCCGGGTCGATGGTTTTTAGTTGCTGTTCCGCGCCACTAAGCGCATTGGGGGCACGAACTAGCAGATCATAGGGGGTACGCCATGAACGGCTCACCTGACGCAAGGTAGTCAACGTTGACAGATCAGTCAATCCCCCTAGCAATGAAGCACAGATAATAATACATACAAAACCTACCCAGAGGATAACAAGATGCTCCCAACGTCCACGCAATGACCACCATACAAAACGAATAAGGCCCCTACCCATACGCTGTTCCTTCCACATCGTTTATGAGCCAATTGGCGTTGGCGTTGGCATATTTAGCTCTTGACGCTTCTCCTGCAAAGAGATTGGCACAACCTTCATCCGCGCATAACGAGTCCCATCCACCGTACCAATCAGCAAAAACTGACGTACCTGCCCAGGCCC